>Ga0208300_100120_pt1 | contig 85972 bp, 70 predicted proteins | sample 23_taG_FD_184096 | JGI IMG/M metagenome (GOLD analysis project Ga0208300, IMG submission 184096) | Marine viral communities from Cariaco Basin, Caribbean Sea - 23_WHOI_OMZ (SPAdes) (version 2) | ecosystem: Environmental > Aquatic > Marine > Oceanic | place: Caribbean Sea: Cariaco Basin...
AAGGTTTTGCATTGAGTGGTGATGCGACTCAGCTCCTGGAAAACAGTCTACTGATCCACCCTATCTTAGGCGAGTCATTCGGGGCAGGCATCAGTAAATACTGGCCGGCACTCCCTCCCCCCCCCCTCTAGATGTCTTCGCAGAATCCTCATTGGGCTGAGAGCAAGAGAGTCATTCCTCTCTGACACAGAATACCTGGCTATTATCGATAACAACGGGTAATCAGGCCGGTTCAACGTCTTCAATCAGTTCCGGCGCTCATCGATCCTCAGGGTGAGTTTTTTCTTCTGCGGGATTCTCTTTCCTGGGTTGATCGAGTTCTACTATCCGAATCGTAATACGACATGATGCTGACTCTTAATCCATGACAAGATTTCAGATACGGCCCTATTGATGGAGTTACTCTATAAAGAGATATCATGGTGTTGACACAATATTATTTTAGGGCAAACATCCACTGAACGACCTATTCGCTTAGTTCCGCTTCGATTACCGGAGGCCACTGATGAGCTACAACAAGATCAACTCACCGTTATCCATAGGAGCAGTTAAGGTTCCGAACCGAATTGTCATGGGAGCGATGCACACCCGGCTTGAAACACTTGATCGCTCTCTGGAACGACAGGCCGTCTTTTATGCGGTACGCGCCCGAGGCGGGGTTGGTCTGATCCTTACGGGCGGATACTCACCCACCCAAGACGGAGTAATGGAACAAGGTGCGCCCTGTCTGTACCACGAGGACCATCTGGCCGAGCACCAATTCATCACCTCTGAGGTTCGCAAAGCGGGCGGCCGAATCGTCCTGCAAATTCTTCACGCCGGTCGATACGCCAAGATACCAACCTGTGTTGCGCCATCCCCAGGTCGGGCCCGAATTAATCCTTTCCCGCCGATGGAGCTTAGTACCGCAGAGGTATGGGGCTTGGTGACTAGATTTGTAACGACCGCAACCCTGGCACAGAAGGCCGGATACGACGGCGTCGAAATCATGGGTTCAGAAGGGTATTTGCTGAATGAATTTACGGCAGCAGCTACCAATCACAGGTTGGATGAGTTTGGGGGCAGTCTGGAGAACAGAATTCGATTTCCATTGGAGATTTTGAAGGCCGTTCGAGAGGCCGTGGGCCCGGAGTTTGCCATCATCTATCGAATTTCCGCCATTGACCTTGTCGACGACGGCATGACCGCACTGGAAGTTACCAGCTATGCTCGCGCCGTCGAGGCTGCGGGAGCCGATGCGATCAATACCGGGATTGGCTGGCACGAATCGACCGTGCCTACTATCGCTGCAAGTGTGCCCAGAGCCGCTTGGCTAAAAGCCGTACGCAACGTTAAGAACGCGGTTTCCATTCCGGTCATCGCGTCGAATCGAATCAACACTCCGGATGTCGCGGAAGAGATCGTTTCCTCAGGTACAGCTGACTTAGTGTCCATGGCGCGCCCACTGTTGGCGGACCCCGACTTCGCCTTAAAAACTCGCGCCGGCAAGCCGGAAGAAATCAACACCTGTATAGCCTGCAACCAAGCCTGTCTCGACCGAATCTTTACTGAGAGAACCGCTACTTGCCTTGTTAATCCGAAGGCCGGTCGAGAGGTTGAGTTCATCACTATCAAGCCGTCGAGAACAAAAGACATCGCGGTGATTGGTGGCGGACCAGCCGGAATGTCTTTCGCGGTGAATGCCGCCGAGCGTGGGCACAGGATTACGCTGTTCGAATCGGCACCGGTTCTTGGCGGACAGTTGAATATGGCACGGGTCGTACCGGGAAAACGCGAGTTCAACGAATTGCTGCGGTATTTTCGGGTGATGCTAGATAAGCATGATGTCGAGCTGCGATTGGGCAAGCGGGCCTCAGCGCAAGACCTCATCGCTCAGGGCTTTGACGAAGTGATACTCGCGACAGGCGTGGTTCCGCGCATCCCGAAAATTGATGGCATTAATCACCCCAGGGTTCTCTCTTACATTGACGTTCTCGCCGGCAGTGCAAGCGTTGGTGAATCAGTGGCGATTATCGGGGCGGGCGGCATCGGTTTTGATGTTGCCGAATATCTCCTGGGTGATCCTCAGGAATCCACCGATATTTCAACCTTTGACCGCTTTTGGGGAATCGATCCTCAGGGGGTAAACCCGGGTTGGCTGGCCGAGCCCGTGCACACCGCACCCAAGCGAAAAGTTTTCATGTTTCAGCGCAAAGCCGAGCGCTTGGGCAAAAATCTGAGCAAATCTACAGGCTGGATCCTGAAGGCGAAACTGCGTAATGCCGGCGTGGTCATGACTCCAGGTGTTACGTACGAAGCGATTGATTCTCAGGGTTTGCACTTCAGTAAAGATGGTCAGGCCCACTTGTGCGAAGTCGACAATGTCGTGCTGTGCTCCGGCCAGATTTCGAACCGCGATCTCTACGCTGAGCTACAAGAGTCAGGGCTAAACGTTCATCTCATCGGCGGTGCGGACGTAGCGAGCGAGTTAGATGCGCTACGGGCCATCGATCAGGCGACTCGGTTGGCGTTCGAAATCTGAAAGTTAAAAAACAACAAAGGTGGATAAACATGAACAAATTTGATTATCAGTTAGACCGGCGACCGGCCAACCATCAACCTCTTACACCACTCACATTTTTGGACCGAGCGGCGGACGTTTTTCCAAATCGGACGGCTGTGATTGATAAGGATCGCCGTTTCACCTGGCAGGAATACGCTTCGCGATGCCGGCAACTCGGCCGCGCGTTGATTGGGCAGGGAGTCCAGCGCGGCGATACCGTTTCCATCATTTCAACGAATTCCCCTGCTATGTTGGAAGCCCAATTTGGCGTTCCGCTCGCAGGCGCTGTTCTCAATACCATCAACATTCGGTTGGACGGAGATACTGTTGCTTACATCCTCGAACACTCCGAAGCGAAAGCCCTTTTGGTGGAGCGGCAATTCTTGGAACTGGCCAAGACGGCGGTACGGGCCTCGGGTCTCGACATTTTCATTGTGGAAATCGATGACAAAGGCGAACAAGCCCAAAGCGAGCCTTTGGGAGCGGTAGAGTATGAAGCTTTCCTTGCCGACGCCCCTGACAACATCGAGTTGCGGTATCCCACGGATGAGTGGGATGCAATTTCACTCAATTACACGTCGGGCACTACTGGTCGTCCCAAAGGCGTCGTCTACCATCACCGGGGTGCCTATCTGAACGCCCTGGGACAAATCTTCAATGCTAATCTGTTGGGCAAGGTGCCCGTTTATCTGTGGACCCTACCCCTATTCCACTGCAACGGTTGGTGTTTTCCATGGGCGCTCGCCGCCGTAGGTGCTACTCAGGTCTGCTTGAGCAAAGTATCCGCCTCGGACATTTACCAGGCCATTGAATCACACGCGGTCACCCATTTCTGCTGCGCACCCACCGTTCTCGGTTTCCTCATCGATGGCAAACCCCCGACGTGGAACATTCCCGAAGAACCAATCAACGTCGTCTGTGCCGGAGCTTCACCACCCGCCTCGATCCTGGAGAAAGTGGAGCAGCTGGGCTTCTCCCCTATTCATGTCTATGGGATGACCGAATTCCATGGCATCACTACGTTGTGCCAACCACAGAGCGAATGGCAGCAGCTCGAGCCCCAAGTTCGTCTCGGTCACCTGGGTCATCAGGGGGTGCGCACGATCGTAATGGATGAGATGCAAGTGTGCAGGATTGGCGGCTATGAGCCAGTACCGAAAGATGGAAAGACCATGGGGGAGGTTTTGTTCAGGGGAAATCTAGGTATGAAAGGTTACCTTAAAAATCCCTCGGCAACTAACGAGGCTTTCGCCGATGACTGGTACCACACTGGCGATCTGGCGGTCGTTCATGACAACGGATACATCGAAATTAAAGATCGATCAAAGGACATCATCATTTCTGGCGGCGAGAACATTTCCTCGTTGGAAATTGAGTCGGTGATCTACCAGTACCCCGGAGTGACCGGTGTTGCCGTTGTCGCGGTGAAAGATGACAAATGGGGTGAGGTACCTTGCGCACTTGTTGAGTTCAGCCCGGATGTGGACCACCCGGCAAACGACACGATGACCGCTTTTTGCCGAGAAAAATTGCCTGGGTTCAAGGTACCCAAACACTTTGTCTTTGAGCCCCTAACGCGCACCGCAACCGGGAAGCTACAAAAATTCAAACTCCGTGCTCATGCGGAAACCATCGTATCTGCACGGCTCTCACAAAGTTAACAGGGGGATAGAGTTATGCGTGGGCTACACGAAAAAGTCGTTTTGATTACCGGCGCTGCCGGTGGCATCGGGAAGGCGCTTAGCCAGCGATTTTGCGAGGAAGGGGCCACGGTGGTGGCGTTGGACCTCGACACCGAAGCGCTAGACAGCCTTTCATACGCTTTGAAGGCATACGAAGCCCAGCTTGTAACTTTCAAGCTGGATATTACTGACCACCAGGCTGTTACGGAGACGGTAACCAAAATCGTTGGACAGTTTGACCGAATTGATGTCCTTATAAACAACGCCGGCTGGGATATTGCAAAGCAGTTTGTTGAGACGACGCCCGAATTCTGGAACAAGGTTGTCAACATCAACCTGATGGGCGCACTGAATCTTCACCATGCCGTACTGCCATTCATGATCAAAAATGGCTCCGGAAAAATTGTCAACATCTCCTCGGACGCCGGCCGGGTGGGTTCCTCAGGGGAATCGGTTTACTCCGCCTGCAAAGGGGGCATCATTTCATTCAGCAAAACCATTGCCCGGGAAAATGCCCGAAAAAACATCCAGGTTAATGTGGTATGCCCGGGTCCAACGGAAACCGCCATCCTCAAGTCGTTTGTTGGCGAGGGAGAATTTGGAAAGAAGGTCTACAACGGTTTGGTGCAGGCTATTCCCATGAAAAGGGTTGGTCAGCCTGAGGACATTCCGGGCGCTGTCGCATTTCTCTCAAGCGAAGACTCGAACTTTATTACTGGCCAGGTGATTAGCGTCTCTGGTGGATTAACCATGCACGGGTGACATTATGACTAAATATCAGGACATTTTGTTCAGTACCAACAATGGCGTGGCGACGATTACCATCAATCGACCCAGCAAATACAACGCGTTCCGTGGGCAAACCTGTGACGAATTGATTGATGCGTTTAATCGCGCCGCGTGGGACAAATCCATTGGGGTGATCGTCCTAACCGGAGCCGGCGAGAAGGCATTTTGTACTGGAGGGGACCAATCTGCTCATGATGGTGGTTACGATGGCCGGGGATTGATCGGTCTACCCGTTGAGGAGCTTCAAAGCGTGATCCGCGAAGCCCCAAAACCAGTCATTGCGCGGGTCAATGGGTATGCAATCGGTGGTGGCAATGTTCTGGTCACCTGTTGCGACTTGGCCATAGCTTCAGAAACTGCCCAGCTTGGCCAGGTCGGGCCTAAGGTAGGATCTGTCGATCCTGGGTTTGGGACCGCGTTACTTTCACGAGTCGTGGGTGAGAAAAAGGCTCGAGAAATTTGGTTTCTGTGTCGTCGATACACCGCGGCCCAGGCTCTCGAAATGGGGCTGATCAACGCCGTAGTACCTGCCGACCAGCTGGACGCTGAAGTAGATAAGTGGTGCCAAGAAATACTGGCCATGAGCCCGACTGCTCTTGCGATTGCAAAGCGTTCCTTCAACGCCGACAGCGACTCGATTCGTGGCATTGGCGGTCTGGGTATGCAGGCTCTGGCGCTGTACTACAGCACCCCCGAATCGCAGGAAGGTGTCCACGCATTCCTGGAGAAAAGAAAGCCTCGCTTCCGCGAAATTTACGAAGGCAAGGCCGACAAAGAGAACGGGGAGAACAAGGCATGACAGTCCGTTTGCACTACGTCGACAATGTCGCGGTGCTGACGCTCGATCGTCCTGCAGCTCTCAACGCGCTTAACTTCGGCATGCTCGAGAAACTGTCCGAGCACCTAGACTCCATCGCAGAGGCCAGTCCTCGCGCAGTAGTTGTCATCGGTAGTGGCCACCGTGCGTTCTGCGCGGGCGCCGACATCAGCGAACTGCGAGGGCGGAGTACTGAACAGCATCTCGGAGGGGCCGCCTTTGGCCAGCGCGTTTTTGCCAAGGTGGCGAACCTGCTCATGCCTACGGTTGCCGTGATTCAGGGCCCCGCACTGGGTGGTGGCTTGGAACTGGCGCTGGCCTGCAATTATCGAGTCGCTATTGCAGGTGCCAAGCTTGGCTTGCCAGAGATCAAGCTTGGCTTGATCCCAGGCTACGGCGGAACCCAACGTCTGCCGAGGCTAATTGGCATCAGCAAAGCCATGGAACTGATCTCGTCCGGACGCATTATCTCTGCCGACGAGGCATTTGAGCTGGGCTTGGTCGATAAGGTCGTTGAAAACACGGATGGTAATGCACCTGCCATCGCTCAAGCCTATATCGCCGAGGTCTACGACGGACGCCCTGCGGCTCTCCAGCTTGCCCAAGAAGCGGTGCGGAGCTCCGCAACCCTTTACTTGGATGCAGGCCTGAGCGCAGAAGCCAAGCTCTTCGCTCTCGCCGCCAAGACGGCGGACGCCGTCGAAGGAATGGATGCGTTCTTGGCCAAGCGAGCCCCGACGTTCAGCGGCCGCTAATCCAGGTAGGTTCATCGGCGTCAGGCAATCGCGCGTCGGTGAACCTTTTCAAGGATGGCATTCACTCCTATTGCAAAGGCCGAGCCCCAAATTTAGAACGCAGCAACGCAGCTCCGTTCGGCCAGAGCATTTGCTGCTCATGAAGAGGTAGTCATGCAATATGTAGCCCCGCTTAAGGACATGCTGTTCACAATTGAGCATCTGGCTGGACTCGATTCTGTCGTCCAGATGGATGGCTTTGAAGACTCTGGCATCACCACGGTGAACGCAGTACTTTCGGAATGCGCCCGTGTCAATCAGGAAGTGATTGCGCCACTGAACGCCATCGGAGACCGCAACCCCGCGACTCTCGCGGACGGTGTCGTCAAGATGACTCCGGGGTTCCAAGAAGCCTTCCGGCAATTTGCTGACGCTGGTTGGTTGGGCGTTCAACATCCCGTGGAGTTTGGAGGTCAAGGCCTACCAGGGGTGGTTGGAGCAGCCTGCTCTGAAATGGCGAACTCTGCCAATCTCAGTTTTGCATTGAGTGCGCTCCTGAGCGATAGCGCGATCGCGGCGCTTTTGACTTGCGGTTCCGAGGCCATGCAAGAGGTCTACGTGCATAGGCTTGTCTCAGGGCAATGGGCTGGGACTATGAACCTGACGGAGCCTCAGGCTGGCAGCGACCTGTCGCTGGTCCGCACTCGTGCGGAACGTCAGAGCGATGGAACCTACAAGCTGTTTGGGACAAAGATCTTCATCACCTATGGAGATCACGACCTGACCGATAACATTGTGCATCTGATGTTGGCCAGGGTTTCCGGCGCCCCCGACGGCGTGAAAGGGATTAGCATGTTTCTGGCCCCCAAGTTCCTTGTGCAGCCTGACGGCAGCCTCGGTGAGCGCAATGACGTCCATGCTGTCAGCCTTGAACACAAGCTCGGTATCAAGGCGAGCCCCACTGCGGTCATGCAATATGGCGACAACGGTGGTGCCACCGGTTATCTGATTGGCGAGGAGAATCGCGGACTCGAGTACATGTTCATGATGATGAACTCGGCACGCTTCACGGTGGGTGTCCAGGGCGTCGCCATCGCCGAGCGGGCATATCAGCAGGCAGTTTCGTATGCCCGCGAGCGTGTGCAGGGCCGCGCGCTCGATGGCTCGGGCAAAGGCAGTGTTCCGATCATCCAGCACCCGGATGTACGTCGGATGCTCATGGACATGCGTGCCCGGATCGAAGGTTGCCGCGCGATGGTAATGGTAGCGGCTACGGCGAACGATCTGGCCCAGCGCCACCCAGATTCTGCCACCAAACATGCGCAGAACGAGTTCTATGAGTTTCTCCTGCCACTGATCAAGGGCTACTGCACCGAGATGAGCCTGTACGTAACCTCTCAAGGTATACAGGTCCATGGTGGTATGGGCTTCATCGAAGAAACCGGGGCTGCTCAGTTCTATCGCGACGCCCGCATTCTGCCGATCTACGAAGGCACAACGGCGATCCAGGCCAACGACCTAGTCGGCCGCAAAACCGTTCGAGATGGTGGTGCGTTGGCTCGTCAAATTGCGTCCCGGATCGAGGCAACGGAGGCTGAACTTTCTCATCGACCCGGCAAAGCGGCGCAATCCGTTCGCGCAGGTCTGCAAGTCGCCCGCAAGGCTTTCCTGGATGTCGTTGACTACATGCTTGCCAACTGCGGGAGCGCTCCCAACGCTATCTATGCAGGCAGTGTTCCTTACTTGCTTCTTGCCGGTGAACTCGTCGCAGGATGGCAGCTGGCCCGCGCATTGATTGCAGCCGAAGAATGCGCCGCTCGCGGTGAAGACAAGGTATTCATGGATGCCAAAGTAATCACGGCCCAGTACTTCGCCGAGCACATTCTCTCGCAAGCGTCAGGGCGTCGGGATCGAATCATTGGAGGCGCTGACAGCCTGCTTGCAATGTCCGCAGAGCAGTTCTGAGCCCCTTTGCGCCAAGAGCTGCCGATTTGTCGCAGCACGCAAATAGCCCTTCAAGCGAGCTGACAGTGTTCTAGCCCGCCCGCTCGAAGCCACCTCCTTTTTTCGGTCAACATGACAACGAACAGGTTTGTCTTGGACCTGCTGCTCCGCGTGCGAATACGCTGCATCGTCGCGGTTGTTGACCTCCAGATGCAGCAAGCTCAGGAGCAAACTTATGCCCCCGAAGGAACATTACAATAAGAGGCTGAGATCGGCTCATGAGGCCATCGATCTCGTACGCAACGGTGATGTGGTTGTCGTCCCCACAGGTGTGGGTGAACCTCCAGCCCTGCTGCATGCGCTCTCCGATCGCCGGCGAAAGTTCCGTGACGTGCGAGTGGCCCAAATGCTCCCTAGGGTTTTACCCCGTTTCCACAGACGGTTTTAAAACGGACAGCTTCTGATCTTGAACGGCAACTCTACGTCGCATGCTGGGATTATGGAACCGCTCAATGTAGTCGAAGATATCAGCTCGCGCCTCGTTTTGAGTACGGTAGCGTCGGTGGTGAATTGGCTACCTCGGATCTGAGTGGTGAGGAGCGTATACCTCGGCCTGGGAACAAATAGTTGACCATGAGGGCCCGGTGATTCCGCAACTGCTGGCAGTGGGCCCAGACGGACAACCGTATAACGTTGCAGCCCTAACGAATTTTCAGAACATGCCTGCCTTTTAGCTCTCCAGCCAGAAGACGTTCGCTGAATATAGTTAGATCCTGAAGCTCAATTACATTTGTCATTTCCCGCAATCCAGCTGGCTTCAAATCCGTGGCCAGCCGATCCCAAATTAGCTTTCGAGGTTCGGGCTCAGGGCTTCCTGAGTGTATCCCTAGAATGCTTACCCCACGAAGAATGAAAGGTAGCACGTTACTCTGAATAGAAAGCCCAGCCGCGTTACCCACCGACGCAATAACACCGCTCTGCATCATGGTAGATACCAGCCATCCCAACACGTTGCCGCCAACCAAATCGACGGCGCCAGACCACTTACCCGCACGGAGCAACTTGGAAGGATCCAAATCCAAGTCCGAGAAAGGAACGACATCAACCGCACCCAGCTTGGCGAGGTAACTTTCTTCCCCGGCCTTTCTTGTCAAAGCAACGACCTCATAACCTCGTTGCGCCAGCATTGATATGACGAGGCTGCCTACCCCGCCGGTGGCGCCTGTCACTATCACCGGGGCCGCCCCGGGTCGGAGGCCATTCCGCTCCATTTTTTCAATACTGAGCGCCGCCGTGTACCCTGCAGTTCCAAGCGCCATTGCGTCCTGAAAATCCAGCGACTCGGGAACGTGCTCTAGCCAGTTCCCCGGCACGCGAGCTCGTTCGGAAAATCCGCCATGGTGGTAAGCGCCGAGTCCATAGCCGGTTGCCAACACTCGGTCACCGACTCGGAAGCGATTATCGGTGCTGGCCACCACCTCACCGGCCAAGTCAATTCCGGGAATACAGGGATAACGTTCAATGACTTTCGCCGTTCCGGTTGCGGCTAATGCATCCTTGTAGTTCAGGCTTGAACAGGCGACGCGAACCGTTACATCACCTGCATCAAGTTTGTCTTCAGATACGGCTTTCACCACTCCGAAGACCCGATTGCTTTCATCTTTCTCAACCCAAAACGCCTTAAATTCGCCCATGATCCTGCTCACATCCAATTGATTAAAAACGATATCTAATAAAACAGTTCGATCAATACCAAGGACAGGCCAGGTATAAAGTTCACCAAGGCAAGGCACGAGATAATCACCAGAACAAATGGAATCAAACTCTTGATAATGTGGTGAATGCTAATTCCCGCCACGCTGCATGCGGCGAAGAGATTAACTCCGAGCGGCGGGGTAATCATTCCAAGTGCAAGGTTCACCACCATGATTAATCCGAAGTGAACGTGATCGACACCGAACTGGACGGCAATTGGTGCCAGAATGGGAGCGAGAATGAGTATTGCAGCCGACGTTTCTACAAACATACCGACAAGCAAAAGGAGCAAATTGACAGCCAAAAGAAAGGAAACCGGACTGTCGAATACGCTAAGAAAATACGAAGCAACCAGAGAGGATAACCCGGAGCGTGCTATCACATAACTCAGAAGCGCCGCTGCGGCAATTATCAGCATGACAACAGTGGTTGAAATGACACTCTTCTTCAGTATTTCCGGGAAGTCTGTCCATGAAGCTGTTCTGTAAAAGAAGAATGACACTACGAAAGCATAAACGACCGCGACAGCTGAGGCTTCCGTCGGCGTAAAGACACCTCCATAGATTCCTCCGATGATAATAACCGGCATAATCAAGGCCGCCTTGGCGTTGTTTAAAGCCGAGAATAAATCACTGCCCTCTTCCGCATCGTCCTTTCCATACCCCTTCAATTTACACAGTATGTAAACGTAAACAATAAGCGCCAAAGCGACAAGCAACCCTGGCAGTATGCCCGCCATGAACAGTTTGCCGATCGAAGTATTGGTGCTTACGCCGTAGAGGATCAGTGGGATGGAGGGTGGAATCAAAACACCAAGCTCTGCCGAACTCGCTTGAATAGAGGCCGCTAACGGCTTGGGGTACCCATGCTTTTTCATGGCGGGAATTAGAATCGCGCCAATTGCAAACGTTGTAGCAACACTAGATCCGGACACCGCAGCAAACATCATGCTAGTCAACACGCACGACATTGCAAGACCACCCTGAACTCTTCCAATCAGAGCCTTGGCGACATTGACCAATCTGAGTGACATCCCTCCCAACGACATAATATTGCCGGCAAGTATAAAAAATGGGACAGCCATTAATGGAAAGCTATTTATCCCTGAAATAATTTTCTGGGGGATCAAAATCAGCGGGAGATTGGAAAAAAAACTGATTCCAATAGTGCTTGCCAGGACCAAGCTAACGGCGATTGGAACGCCAACCGCTATAAAAACTAGCATTGATATTGTAATAGCAACATTCATGTCAACGCCTTTATCACGATAATAATAATTTTACTTAGCAGCCTTTCTGCGAGGCGTTCAGCTATCGGCACTAAGCATTATCAAAGAAGAAAATCTCGAGTCTTATGGGCTATTACATTTGCCCTGATTAAAGATAGAGATCATACGAACGCACAACGAGAATATAGCCAGGGCGCTGCCAACCGGAATAGCCAAATAAAGCCAAGCCATCGATATCCCCAGACCGGCTATTTGTTGAAGTTTTGACCGGATCGTCAGATCATAACCATAGTAGGCGAGGACGAAGAGCATTATCACCCCGCATGAAATGGATAAGGCTTCGAACAATACATGTGTTTTTTTCGGGAACAGCTCGAGAACAACATCCAGTGCCATCATATATCCCCGACCGAACGTTGCTGCCACAGCCAAGAAGACGCACCACACCATCGCAAAACGTGTCCCTACCTCAGACCAAGCCGATGGAGTATTAAAAATGAAGCGGGTCAAAACCTGATAAAAAGCCAAGCACACCGCCAAACAGATCAGCATCATGCTCATTTGCAGAGCGAGATTGGAGATCTTTGACTCAAAAGAAAAGAGCTTTTGAAGCATAGGAATACCCAATATTTCAACGAGACTCAGAATGGGCCCGATCATCAGGGCCCATTGCGCTTAGCTGATTTACTGGCTGCAACCTTGCGCGGCCGTCTTAAGCTCTGCCAAAAACTCTCCGCCGAATTCGGTCGCGTACTGTTCGTGCACGGTGCGTGATTTCTGCTTGAAAGCATCACGGTTCGGGTTCTCGATATACTCGACTCCATTGTTCTCAAAGAACTCAGGCGCCATTTCCTCGAAATCCTGAACTTTAGCCCTCACCGCTTCTCTCGCCGCGATAGCGGCGGAGCGGAACCAAGATTGCTGTTCCTCAGTCAGGTCCTGGTACAGGTTTTCAGAAACCAAGATCGCCGCGGCGGCGTATAGGTGGCCGGTCTTCGAGATATGGGGCTGGATCTCCCATAGATTGCTTGGAATGATCGTCGCCAGCCCGTTTTCCTGACCATCTACAGCGTTTTGCTGCAGGGCGGTAAAGAGTTCTGGCCAGGCAATCGGCGTGGCCCTGGCTCCCATCGCATCCAGAGCGGCCATATTGTATTTGCTCTCAAGGGTTCGGATGGTAAGTCCGTCGAGGTCTGACGGCTTCCGGATTTCTTTCACCGAATTCGTAAGGTGCCGGAAGCCATTCTCTGCCCAAGCCAGCCCGACAATTCCAGTTCCGCTGTCCTTAATCTTGCCCAGCAGTTCCTGACCCGTGGCGCCATCAAGTACGCAATGGGCCTGTTCGTAATTGTCGAAAAGATAAGGCAAATCCAGAACATACAGCTCAGGAATAAAGTTCGCAGCGGGAGACGTGGTCACGAGGGAAATGTCAACAGTACCGAATTGAATTCCCTCAACCAGATCCCGTTCCCCGCCGAGAGCCGCGTTGTGATAAGTCTTCACATGGAACTCACCGTCACTGAGATCCTCTAGTTTCTCTTTGAACGCAGTGACACCGACGCCGTAGTGGGATTCCGGGGACAGTACATGCCCCATGCTAAGCTCCGTACGCGCGACCGCGGAACTGGAAAATGCCAAAACAGAAGCACAAACGGCAGCGTATGCAGAGGCTTTGAGAGGATTTACTGAGAATGATTTCTTGGAGTTCATTGGTTCACCTATGTTTGATTGTTTTTAATGAAAGCGCTTGGTGTTTCGCTTAAGTTTTTTTGCAATCCATGCAATGACTTACAGGTTCGGCGAGTCTCTCCACTCACCGAACATCCGTTAGTTAGATAAGTTCAAAGATGAGCTCGGCTTCGGTCTTTTCTTGGAGTTCTGCGCGACTAACGCCTTCGGCTAACTCCTTGACGACAAGCCCCTCCTCTCGCACCTCGAATACGCCATAGTCGGTAATGACATCACTGACCACGCCTTTCCCGGTCAGAGGCAAGGTGCACTCCTTCAAGATCTTCGGGCGTCCATCCTTCGTCAGGTGCTCCATCAGGACAATCACCCTACGTACACCTGCCACCAGATCCATCGCGCCGCCCATCCCCTTCACCATTTTGCCGGGGATCATCCAGTTCGCGAGGTCGCCGGAGGCACTGACCTCCATACCCCCGAGTATCGTCAAGTCCATGTGCCCTCCTCGAATCATTGCGAACGATAAAGAGGAGGAACAAATGGAACCGCCCGGCGCTACAGTCACGGTCTGCTTGGCGGCATCGATAAGGTCCGGATCGATTTCATCTTCAAACGGAGCCGGACCAATCCCGATCAACCCGTTTTCGGATTGAAGCCATACTTGCATATTCTCGGGGACATGGTTGACGACCTGTGTCGGCAATCCGATGCCCAAGTTCACATAGTCCCCGTCGCGAAGTTCCTGAGCAGCGCGCGCAGCCATCTGTTCGTGTGTCCAAGTCATATTTTTTCCTCAAGAATTGCGTTGCCGATAATTAAGTCGTTCGATGCGTTTCTCTGGCTCAGGAACAACAATGATTCGGTCGACAAAAATACCGGGAAGGTGAATGTGGCCAGGGTCCAGCTCGCCTAATCCGACAACCTCTTCGACTTCGGCAATGGTAATTGTGCCGGCCATGGCGACTTCGGGATTGAAGTTCAACGCGGTTCCGGAAAAGACGAGGTTCCCTGAAACATCGGCCTTCTGAGCTTTAATGAGGGAAACATCTGCAGAGAGGGCTGTTTCCATGACGTATGTTTCGCCATTGAATACACGGGTTTCTTTGTTCTCCGACACCACCGTTCCGACACCCGTCTTGGTATAAAAAGCGGGAATGCCGGCTCCGCCCGCTCTCAAGCGTTCGGCAAGCGTGCCTTGGGGGTTGAATTCAAGCTCTAATTCGCCATTCAGATACTGACGGGCGAATTCCTTGTTCTCTCCAACATACGAGGACACCATTTTTTTCACCTGGTGAGTCTGAAGCAGCACTCCCAAGCCAAAGTCGTCCACGCCTGCGTTGTTACTGATACATGTAAGTTCACGAGCACCTGTATCGCGCAGCGCTTGGATCAACGCTGCCGGAATGCCGCATAAACCGAAGCCCCCTACCGCGAGCGTCTGGCCACTTTTTACAACGCCAGCCAAAGCATCAGCTGGGCTCTCATAAACTTTATTCATACTGTTCCCGACCACTTATGTGTTTTAGGTTCGAATCATGCTGGTACTAGTTGGAGCCACCAATATTCATCCAGCGCTCCATTGACTGGGGGTCATCAGAATCCACATAGCGTGAAATATCTCGGAGCAGGTTAAGGTCGATTCCGGCCTGGTCTGCCAGCTTCTGAGCCAAATGCAGATCTTTGCCAGTGACGCTATGAATAGCTGCATAAGCTTCTTCGGATCGGGCCCATTGGTGGTACTGTGCACGGCCCCGTGCTGCGTCGACCGTTAAGAAATTTTGTCCGGTACTTACTGCCAGAATCGGAGCCAGTTTCTCGAAGCTGACTCCATGTGCTTGAGCAAGTGAGATTGCCTCTGCCGTTAAAAAAATATTGGCAACACAAATCATGTTATTGATGATCTTGACGACCTCCGCAGAACCAAGGTCACCGCACTGGAAAATGCGTTTTCCCAGGACTTCGAACAACGGCATAACTTGTTCAACTGGTGAGGCGCTTCCACCCACCATGATCGTCAGGTCTCCCGACTGGGCTCCGACGATACCGCCGCTAATGGGGGCATCGATGAGCTCAATGCCGGTTCCGTCAAACCCTTCTTTCAGTGCCATCAAGGTGCTGGGAAGCGTTGTGCTCATCATGCAAACGATTGGACAATGAGCCTCGGTTACTGCCTGGGCGATTCCGTTTTCCCCAAGCATGACCTGCATGATCTGTGTGTCGTTTGCCAAAAGCACGATGATCACGTCAGCGGTCGCACACTCTGCGGCCTCGGTGGTTACTGCTGTGCCTTCTTTCGAAAATGCGTCAAGGACTCGCTCGTCTCGATCACACACAATCACATCGAACCCGGCATCTCTCGCCCGTCGAGCCATGGGCGCACCCATGCTGCCGGCGCCAACAAATGCTATTTTTCTGACTGGCATCACGTTCTCTCCCTCGGCCAAATGGAATGCATTAAGTCGCCTTTAGCCGTTAATGTTTAGCTGGCGTGGAAGGGGCCCTAGATTGGGGAGTTCTGAGAAAAGTTGGCTGGACGCTTTTCAAGCAACGCAGAAAGACCTTCTCGCGCTTCTGGTCCTCCGAATCCCATGAATTCCAATGCCAGTGAGGTATCAAAAATTGGCCCTGCCTGACGGAGCCAATTGTTAAGTGCATATTTGGTCCAGCGAATAGCGGACGGGGCTCCATTGGCCAGCTTTTGGGCGACTTCCAGAGCCTTCTCCTGAAGCTCACCCTCTTCTATGCTCAGCGAAACCAGGCCCATGGATTCCGCCTCCTCACCAGTCAAAGGTTCGCAAAGCATCAGGTAGTATTTGGCCTTAGCCATCCCGCAAAGCAGCGGCCAGATAATTGCAGCATGGTCTCCCGGCGCTACGCCGAGTTTTGTGTGACCATCAACAATCCGAGCAGTCTTTGCCGCTATGGATATGTCTGCCAGGAGCGCAGCAACAAGACCAGCTCCCACTGCAGGTCCATGAATGGCTGAGACAATGGGCTTTGAGCAGTTTATGATGTTGTAAACGAGGTCCTTGGATTCGCGCCAAACACGGGCGCGAACGTTAAAATCCTCAATCATGCCTTCCAGCATTTCGAAGTCGCCTCCGGCGGAAAAGGCACGTCCGGAGCCGCGCAAAATAACTGCGCTCACGCTAGGATCAGAGTCGATCTCCCTCCAAACCTCAGCAACTTCGGCATGACCTCGAGCATCGAGGGCATTCATTTTTTCGGGCTTGCAGAAGGTTAATCGCAGCACACCCTCAGCAGGACGGTCGAACTCGATGGATTGGTAGCCTTGATAGCGCTGATTGGTACTTTCAGTCATTTTTGTTTCCTCGGGAGTTTCGGCCGGGTAACGCATTAAACTGCATAGCACTCTGCAGTTAATGCAATGTGTTGACGCAATTATGTCCGTCTCCTTTTTGTCCCGAAAGAAAACCGTTGCACCCCTAATGTGCATCGATGCACAATACCCCTCATGCAAAAGAATCCGGAATGGAACGATTTAAGAGTTTTTCTAACGGTTGCCAGACTGGGAACCATCTCGAAGGCTGGCGAAAAGCTAGGTATTGAACATTCCACGGTTTCTCGGAGGATTGATCGCCTGGAAGCTAGTCTGGATGTCGTTCTTTTCGACAGGAGGCGCAGTGGCTACACGCTGACCGACGCGGGAACCTTGATGATTCCCTACGCCGAGAAAATGGAAAGCGCCCTGCTTGAGGGTATTGAAGAGAGCGGGGATCAAAACGAAGTCATAGAGGGATCTGTTCGGGTAGGAACACCAGAAGCATTTGGAATCCACGTTCTGGCACCGAACTTAGTGGAGCTCCAAAAGGAGCACCCTCGTCTTCACGTTGAATTGATGGCGCAGATACAGTTTCCTAGCCTTGTTTCCCGGGAAGTCGAGATTCTCGTGACACTGGAGCCTCCCCAATCAGGTCGTTACAAAATTGCGAGGCTGGCCCAAATCGAGTACTACCTCTATTACTCGACAAAGTATCGGGACTCCCATCCTCCCATTCGCCAGCTATCAGATATTGAGCACCATCAGTTTGTGGATTACGTGCACGAGGGCTACGTCAGTGAACGCTATCAAATTCTGAAGGAGCTGCTACCAAACCCTGCCCGCTGTTTCTCAACAACCAGTGTTCTGGCCCAGCAGGCAGCCGCCGCATCAGGCATCGGACTAGTACTGCTCACACCCTATGTTGCATCGCGCAACCCTGAATTGGTGAGTGTATTTCCAGATAAGCCGCTATTGACCCGAAGCCTCTGGATCGCTGCTCCAGAAGATCTATTGCGGCTTAAAAGAGTTCGCCACGTCTGGAACTTTATTAGACGGCTCATTGATCGGCAGCCGGAACATTTTCACCGAAACGCACCATAAATAGAGATCCGTGAGTGGCAAGCGTGCTTGGCGTCACCATGCAGGATATTCACTTTTCAGGTGACGCCAATTTTTTCTTATCGATTCAGAGCCGTCGAGCCATCCAATCGTCCAATCCTTGGCCGCTGGAAACAAGCTCTTTTAGGAGCCTCGACGGAATCCAGTGGCTCTCCCCGGAGGCTTCGTAGAGCTTCTCAATGCTTTTCAGAATTTGATCGAGCCCACGCTGACTCGCATAAAACATCGGGCCGCCTCGATAAGGCGGGAACCCGTAGCCGTGTACGTAAACAACATCAATGTCGCTTGGGCGCTGAGCGATACCCTCATCAAGGATACGAAACCCTTCATTGATCAACGCAAGAAGATGTCGGTCCAGGATTTCTTCATCAGGAACGGAACGACGTTTGATTCCGTATTGCTGGGCTTGCTCTTCAATAACATCGAGAACAAATGGATCGGATGTACGAGCGCGCGTATCTGAGTCATACCTATAGTAACCTGCTCCTGTCTTCTGGCCCAGGCGCCCGAGCTCAACTAGCCGGTCAGCTATGCAGAAACTCCGGGGATCACCTTTTTGCTCTTCTGAGAGCGCCTGACGTGCTTTGTATCCAATATCGAGCCCCGCCAAGTCGCCGACCGCCAGGGGGCCCATTGCCATACCAAATTTCGTCAACACCCCATCAATTTGTGCAGGTTCAGAGCCCTCGATCATGCAAAGTTGAGCTTCCCTTGCGTACTGTCTCAACATCCGGTTTCCAATAAAGCCATAACAAACACCGGCTAAAACCGGCACTTTGCCAATACGCTTCCCTAGAGCCATGGCCGTCGCGATCACCTCATCAGAGGTATCGTCAGCCTTGACTACCTCTAACAAGCGCATAACGTTCGCAGGGCTGAAAAAATGAAGGCCAACGACATCTTGGGGTCGAGATACGGCACCGGCAATTTCGTTAACATCGAGGTACGAAGTATTAGTAGCTAAGATCGCGCCCTTCTTACAAACTTCATCCAGGCGGCCAAACACTTCCTTTTTGACTTCCATACTTTCGAAAACCGCCTCAATGACCACATCGGCATCCGAGAGGGCTTCGTATTGAGTAGAGCCCTCAATGAGCGCTTCCCGTTCAGCAGCCTCGGCTTCCGAAAGTTTTCCCTTACTCACGGTAATGCCGTAATTCCTGCCAATAAGCGAGAGGCCTCTTTCAAGGCCCTCCTCACTAATTTCCAAGAGAGTCACAGGAATCCCGGCGTTGGCAAAAGACATCGCAATGCCCGCGCCCATCGTACCAGCGCCAACTATCCCAACTTTCTTAACCGTGCGAGACCCAACGGATCTGTCAAGATGAGGGACCTTGGGAGCTTGCCTTTCTGCAAAGAATAGGTGCCTCAAAGCGTAGCTTTGTTCGGACTGAGTGCACTCAATGAAACACGAACGCTCATAGCGCAACCCCTCATCAAAAGGCTTGTTCAATGCCGCCTCTACACAACTAACAATTTTTTGTGGAGCCTGCTGACCCCGCTTTCGCTTGTTCAACTGCTGACGATACGTTTCGAATTCCTCTTTCGTGAAACTACTCTCCGTAATATTGATGTCACGGACTCGTCGAAGGCGCTTGCCATTCGCAAGCAGTTCTTGAGCGTAAGCATAGGTCGAGGCCCTGAGGTCGCCGTCTACAACACGATCGATCAGCCCCAGTTTCATGGCTTCCATGGCATCGACTCTTTGGCCTGAGGTCATCAGATCCAGGGCCGCTTTAACACCGATCAATCGAGGAACGCGCTGAGTTCCTCCGGCTCCCGGCAGCAGCCCCAAAGTAACCTCTGGCAGCCCGACTTGAGCAGAAGGGAGCGCACACCGGTAGTGGCAACTCAAGGCAAGCTCAAACCCGCCTCCCAAAGCAGACCCTTGAAGTGCCGCGATAACAGGCTTTTCCGAGGATTCGATAGCCGCATTCAACTGCGGTAAGGTTGGCTCTGCAACCGGTCTACCAAATTCGCTGATATCGGCGCCGGCGCTGAACGTGCGGCCTTCGCAAAGAATAACAATCGCCCTCGTATTGTCTGCTTGCGACTTGGCAAGCGCATCCATAACGCCCAGCCTCACCTGATGGGACAATGCATTCACAGGTGGATTGTTAATCGTTATGACACCCAGATCTTCACTCTGGTGATATGTAACCAACATAAGCCAACTTCTCCGATTCCTAACATAGGAGCGGTTCCAACTGATCCGCACCTCAGTTTCCGACACCTTATAGCCCTCAGTCTTGAGCATTCCTTATCATTTGCTTTGCTATCACCAGTTGCTGTATCTGGGATGTTCCCTCATACAAACGAAACAGCCGGACATCCCGATAAAAACGCTCAACACAATATTCACTTATGTAACCGGCCCCACCATGTATCTGAACAGCACGATCAGCCACCCGGCCGACCATTTCTGTGCAATATAGTTTGCAACTCGCAGCATCCATAGAAACCGGCTCCCGAGTATCGTAAGAACGAGCTGTCTGCTGAACCATGCACTTCCCAGCGAAATATTCAGTTTGGCTGTCAGCCAGCATTGCTTGAACCAGCTGGAAATTGGCTATTTCCGTTCCGAACTGCTTTCGCTGCGTGGCGTAGGTAACACTCTCGTCTATGAGACGTTTTGCGATCCCAACACTGAGCGCACTGATATGGAGCCGACCGCGATCCAACACTTTCATAGCCGTTTTAAAACCCTGCCCTTCTCTACCGCCTATAAGTGCGGAAGCGGGAACGGCAACATTGTCAAAAATCACGTCGCAGGTTTGAGCGCCTTTTTGCCCCATTTTTTTGTCGGGTTTTCCCAGTGAAATACCTGGTGAATCAGCATCCACGATAAATGCGGACACTCCACGTCCCCCTTCCTCCCGAGTACCGGTTCGGGCCATCACGGTGAATACTCCGGCGCGGGGCGCATTGGTGATATATCGCTTCGTGCCGTTTAGGATGTAGCAATCACCATCCTTTCTAGCAGTCGTCATAACTGACCCGGCATCTGATCCGGCATCCGCTTCGGTCAACGCAAACGAACCAATAAGCTCACCAGTCGCAAGTTTTGGCAAATACTTGGCTTTTTGTTCGGGAGTACCGTCAATCATGATTCCTTGAGAACCAATGCCCACATTGGTGCCAAAACACGACCGGAAGACGGGCGAGGTATAGCCCATTTCAAGAATGATGGCGGCCTCTTCAGACATCGTCAGACCTAACCCGCCAAATTCTTCCGGTATGGAGAGACCAAATAGTCCGATTTCTTTCATCTCATCGATAACTTCATCAGGAATTCGGTCTTCTTCCGCTACTTGGGTCTCCAAGGGAATCAGACGATCCCGGACATAACGGCGAACGCTGTCTACAAATTGATTCAAGGTATCGCTATCTAGTGCCATGGCACCCTCCGCATAGGGCTGATATAGTTTTTCGGCTCGTTCGCATTTTTGCGTGCTTTGATTATCGAGAAGAGCTTCAAGTTAACACCCAAAAAACAATCCATCTATTATATAAGTTCTATACTTTCTATATCCATTTGGCATACCTGATACTCTTCTTGAGTCCACTTGCAAAGTTAGCGTTCATTCCAAGACGTCCTGCCACCCCGCTGAATTTCTCCCTACAGTAACCTCACATTGTGCAGCAACACGAGGTTACCTCCATGAGAAAACACCGCACCCCGGAACAGTGGCAAGTCCTGGTTGACCAACAGCATGACAGTGGTCTGTCCGCTCCACAGTTCTGTAAGCAGGAGAATATCGGCTACGCCAGCTTCTGCAACTGGCGCAAGCGCCTGTCCGATCAGGCGGCCGGTGACTCAGTGGATTCCGGCGAAGCCGGTTTTCTGGACCTGTCCTCTCTGATGGGTGCAGCGCAGTCCGGCCCAGGCTGGAACATTGTGCTGAGCTTGGGCAACGGCGTCGAATTGCGGCTGAGCCAGAACGGATGATTGGGCTCGATAGCCAGGCCAGGATCTGGTTGTGCACCGAGCCTACCGACATGCGCAAATCGTTCCGGGGCCTGAGTGCCCTGGTCCGGAATCAGTTGAAGCACGATCCGCTCAGCGGCCAGTATTTTGTCTTCGTCAATCGTCGCAAGACCCAGATGAAGATGCTGTATTTTACGGCCACCGGGTATTGCCTGTGGGCCAAGCGCCTGGAGCAGGGACAGTTCCGGGTGCCGTTATCCGCCTCTGGTCAGCGGGCCCTGACCCTGACGGATCTGCAACTGCTGATCGATGGTATCGAAGTGCAGAAATACCGCCAATTCAAGCGTTTTCGAGGGGTATAGAGGGCGGACTTTCGGTATAATATCGGCCATGAATTCAACGGCTTCCACATCCCAGTCCAACGCACCTTCCTACTCGGCCCTGGCCGAGGAGAATGCGTTGCAGCGCGAGCAGTTGGATGCCCAGGCGGAAGCCATTCGGCAGTTGAAACACCAGTTGGACTGGTTCAAGAAGCAGCTGTTCGGCCCTAAATCCGAGAAGCAGGTTTATGATATTCCAGAACAGGATAGCCTGTTCACCTCCGGTGAAGCACCGCTGCCGGAGAAGCCTGCCGAGGAAGAGAGGCGCACCATTAAGGCCTATCAGCGCGGCACCGGCAAGAAACAGCGGGACGACGACTGTCTGAACGACACCGGCCTGCGCTTTACGGCGGATGTGCCGGTGGAAGTCATTGAGCAACTGCCACCGGAACTGACCGGGCCGGACGCCGACCAGTACGACATCATTGGTACTAAAACGACTTATCGCCTGGCCCAGCGCGCCTCCAGCTATGTGGTGCTTAAGTGTGAGCGCCCGGTGTTCCGGCGTAAAGGCAGCGAGAAACCCATCACCACACCGGCTCCGTTCAACGTGCTGGACAACAGCCTGGCCGATGTCAGCCTGCTGGCCGGGTTGCTGGTGGACAAGTTCCAGTTCCACCTGCCGCTGTATCGTCAGCACCAGCGCATTCAACAAGCGGGTATTACCCTCAGCCGCAGCACCCTGACCAACCTGGTCAAGCGCGCCATCGACCTGCTGCGCCCCATTGTGGATGCCCAGACCGACAACGTGCTGCGCAGCCGGGTGCTGGCGATGGACGAAACGCCCATCAAAGCGGGCCACCAGGGCCGGGCAGGCCCGCAGCAAGGCAAGATGAAAACAGGCTGGTTCTGGCCCCTATACGGTGATGACGACGAAGTGGTGTTTACCTACTCGAACAGTCGGGGCCGACTGCACATCGAGCAGGTTCTGAACGACCAATTCAGTGGCACTCTGATCAGCGATGGTTATGCCGCTTATGCCCGCTATGCCGCGGCCCAGAAAGGCATTACCCATGCTCAATGCTGGGTGCATAGTCGCCGTTGCTTCGTTGAGGCCCAGAAGGATCATCCTGAGAAGGCCACCGAAGCCCTGCAACAGATCGCGAAGCTATACCAGAATGAAGAGACGATCAAAACCCAGGGGCTGACGGGCGAGAAGAAACGCCAATACCGGCTGGAACACTCGAAACCGGTGGTCGACGACTTCTTCCAATGGTGCCGGGATCAGTTGGACCAAGGCGGCCTGCTGCCCAGTGAACCACTAACCAAAGCCCTGAATTACGTGCTCGGCCGGGAAACGAGCCTGACGGTGTTCCTGGAAGATCCGGACGTACAACCCGATACCAACCACCTGGAACGGGCCCTGCGACCCATTCCCATGGGCAAGAAAAACTGGATGTTCTGCTGGACTGAACTGGGCGCGGAACACCTGGGCATCATCCAGAGCCTGATCAGCACCTGCAAGCTGCACGATATTAATCCTTACACCTACCTGGTGGACGTGCTGCAACGCATCAGCCAGCACCCGGCCAGCGAGGTGGCGGATCTGACACCGCGACTCTGGAAACCCCGGTTCGCCGACGACCCGTTGCGTGCGCTGATCGACCCACGCCATCCTGACCGACAGAACAACCAGTCGGAGTCTGCCGTCCATGCGCATTGAAGACATGAGCATCGACCAGTTGCTGGAGCTGAACCAGTATATCTGCCAGCGCATTGATGAACTGCAAGAGAAGGAAACCCTGCAAGCCCTCAGTCAACTGCGAGTGGGAATGAAAGTGACCTTCGAGGGCCGGGAAGGACCTGTGCTTGGGATCATAACCAAGATCAACCGCAAAAGTGTGATCGTGCTCGGTGATGAAAGGAAACAGTACAAGGTCTCGCCAGGATTACTCAGGCCGCTTCGTGACGTGAAGTAAGTCCACTACGTCGTGGAATGACCGTTTACCTTGCAAAGGAGGAAACACTACAGAGACCAAATTGATTGAACGGACCCCGCATACTGCCCCTGACGGCTCTGCACTGCCTGGATGATTATTTAACGAGTAGCGGGAACAAAAGCCTACGCGCGAGAGCCTGGGCGCAATAATCTGGAACGAGCACTTCAAGAACGCCATGACATCCAATCTCAAGTTAGATCTACGCCAACTGAGTAGCTTTCTCGCCATTGCCGAACGGGGAAGTTTCAGTAGAGCATCTGAAGCGTTGTTCATTGCTCAACCAGCATTGAGCCGCCAAATTCGATTGCTTGAAGAGTCTCTTGATTCAGAGTTGTTTGTCCGCCACGGACGCGGGGTTTTATTGACGGCGGCTGGAGAGGTTCTATACGAACGCGCGAAATCCCTTTTGCAGGATGCAGAGCAGATACAAGCAGACGTTGCAGCGGTCTCCGGCAGTGTTACCGGCCAAGTTAATCTAGGCCTACTACCCACGGTGTCCAATGTAATGGCGGCTGAAATTGTTAAGCAGTTCCGTACGCTTTACCCGCGCGTCACTCTGGCCGTAAGGTCCGCCATGAGCGGTACACTCCAACAAATGGTATCCCAGCAGAAACTGGATCTTGCACTCACCTATGATCAAAAAAAGAACACCCATCTGCGTTATTCTCCCCTGATCGACGAACGATTTTTCTTGGTGGCACCGATCGATTCAGAGGTCTCTCAACTCGACTCGATCGACCTGGACGAAGTGCTGGATTTACCGCTCATTTTGCCGGAAGAAAAACACGGCTTGAGGTCGAGAATGGATAGTGAGGCGAAAAGACGAGATAAGAAAATTAATCTGGAATTTGAAGTCAGTGCCTGGCCTCTCCTGAGCGAAGTAATCAAGCAGAAACTGGGCTATACCGTTTTGTCTTCTGCCACTGTAAGCGAAATGGCAGAACGCCGCGAGGTTGCCGTCATCCCCATCGTAAATCCTGAATTGTATCGAGCCATGGCGATCGCTACTCCAGGAAATCTCCCGGTTTCAATTGCTACCAGGAAGCTGATCGAGATCATCTATGACCAGGTCAGACAAAACGTTGAAAACGGGCGATGGAGTGGCAAGCTTCTCTTTTAATAACTGCTTTGCTCTGTAACAACCTCGCCAACAACCTAAGATATTTAATATCGGCATAGATGTTATACATTTTATATCATTGAAGCATTTCTGAACCACCTGTTATTTTTGGTCCGTTGATTTCAAAAACACGCGTAATCGATTTCAAGCCGAAAAAAGAGGGTTTATAGAAATGAATGTATTCCTTTGTCACCCGCGGCGCTCCGCCATCGGCCGCTTCGGCGGCACCCTGGCCGGCGTCCGCCCGGACGACCTTGCAGCACACATCTTCAAGGCGGTGCTGGCACAGGCGCCCGACCTGGACCCGGCCGCCATCGACGAGGTCATGATGGGCTCGGCCAACCAGGCCGGCGAGGACAACCGCAACGTGGCGCGCATGTCGGCGCTGCTGGCCGGTCTGCCCACCTCGGTGCCCGGCACCACACTCAATCGCCTGTGCGGCTCGGGCATGGACGCGGTCGGCACCGCGTTCCGTGCCATTCGTGCCGGTGAGATGGACCTCGTGCTGGCCGGTGGAGTGGAATCCATGTCCCGCGCGCCCTACGTTATGGGCAAGGCCGACAGCGCCTTCTCCCGTGGCCAGAAGATCGAGGACACCACCATCGGCTGGCGTTTTGTGAATCCGCTGATGAAACAGCAGTACGGCATCGACTCCATGCCCGAGACCGCGGAAAACGTGGCCGAGCAGTTCCAGGTGTCCCGGGAAGACCAGGACCTGTTCGCGTTCCGGTCCCAGGAAAAAACCGCCCGGGCCCAGAAGGCTGGCGTCTTTGCCGAGGAAATCGTGCCGGTGTCCATTCCGCGCCGCAAGCAGGATCCGCTGGTGTTCGACACCGACGAACATCCGCGCAGCAGCACCCTGGAAAAACTGGCGGCGCTGCCGACGCCCTTCCGTGACGGCGGCAGCGTGACCGCGGGCAACGCCTCCGGCGTCAACGACGGCGCCGCCGCCATGCTGGTGGCCAGCGAAGCCGCAGTGAAAGCCCACGGCCTTAAACCCATGGCGAAGATCCTCGGCATGGCCACCGCTGGGGTGGAGCCGCGCATCATGGGCGTGGGCCCAGTACCGGCGGTGCGCAAGCTGCTGGAAAAACAGGGCATCGGCATCGACGACATCGACGTGATCGAGCTGAACGAAGCCTTCGCCGCCCAGGGACTGGCGGTCATGCGGGAACTGGGTATCGCCGACGACGATCCCCGGGTCAACCCGAACGGCGGCGCCATCGCCCTGGGCCACCCCCTCGGTATGTCCGGCGCCCGCTTGCTGATGACCGCCGCGCACCAGCTGCAGCGTACCGGCGGCCGCTACGCCCTGTGCACCATGTGTGTCGGCGTCGGCCAAGGCATTGCTACGCTTATCGAACGTGTCTGACGAATAATGCTCGAATGGCAGTGTTCTTTTGTATCGTTCACAAAGCTTGGGCCTAGCTGCCATTCGAGAGTTGATCGGTAATCGCAGAATTGATGGATGATGCTGGTCCACAAAACAATCACTCCCCCCCCCGGCCGCTCTCTAGACAATAGGTATTTCAGCTGAATCCTCAAAATCGATTGGTGGAACCATATCGAAAGGTGATATCGACTTTACAGGCTGCTGCTTTCAAAACATACGGCAAATTAAGCACTTTGTTTAATAGCGTTCCTTGCTACAAATGCCTGTTGCTCGCCCCTAATCTTTCGGTTTGACCTGCTCCCCTTTTGCTAAACCGCTGTCTGCTTAGGTAGGGTCACCTTCGGTCGCAAAGCGGACATGCAGACTTTGGAATAACGGCAAAAATCAGCCGTGCACCTTTTCTGCGTCGGCTGCATTTGATTATTAAGGGGATAATTCACGATTAACGTACTCCCGTATATTATGCCGGAAATCTGCCCTGCCACTGGCAAGGCTTATTCCCCTTCCCATAATATTTGAAGGATAGCCACGGTACTTAGATTTAATGATTTTGCAGAAGTCGACACCCAAACCAGTCCTCTTCTTTCCAATGGAACATTCTATTAGCTCTCTGTTTGCGCCAACCACTAAATCTGCAAACTGGAGAAGTGTGCTGTGGTGCATATTCACGTACGAAGCACAATCATCAAACCCGAGAGGGGCAAGTGGGCCGGAATGATATGAGACATCACGTTCCCCAGTTTTTCCTTCGTTGTAAGCAGTTCGATATTCCAGATCGAAAGGTTTTGAATCGCCTCGATCAGGCCAGTCGAGAATTATTTGTGCGGAATCTGCTTTCTCATCCTGTACGTGAAGCGCGAAGCGCATTAGCCCATTGCTAAATGCATATCTAGCCAGGTCGGGCTTTACTCCCTTAAGTGTCTTCTTCGCTATGCTATGGCCTTCTACCACAGAGAGAATTACGCGAAAATCAAAATCGTTTGCGATTTCGGCAATCTCGATGCGCCAATCCTTTGAACACTTGAGGAGTTTTTCATAAAGCTCTTCGATATTTTGCTTTTTATAAAGCGCCTTCAAATCCTTAAAATTCCATTTAACTGGTGCCCTAGGATGGCCGTACTTTGCCTTAACAGACTCAATTGCCTCCCGCATAGGGCGCACCTGTTCCACATCAATCGCTATTCCTCCGAACAAGAGAATATCGGGTATGGATGCGCCCCTTACTCCGTTCAATTCCGAGTTGTCTGCATACCAGCGCATACTCTTGTCCACTAGACACTAGCGGCAGGGTCTATCCCTTGACCGCTATTTTTGAGGCTTTCTCCGATGCCTACAGGGGGAAACCTCGCCATTGTGGTTTATGGTTAAACCACATTCGTATGTAGTTTGATCAACACCTACTTCGATTTCTTTACCACCAACGTAACCGCTTATATCGTAAGACTCTCGCTCGACTAGAGGAGCACCACACTCAGGGCAAACCAGTTCTGCGTCTGTGATAATTTCGGCCAGCGCCTCTAATCTCTTTCTCGTTTCTATAACTTCTGCCTCTCGCTCAGCGATTTCTTGCTGGTGAGACGACCCATCTTCACGCAACCTCTCAATTTCTTCTAACTGTCGTCGAACACGTTCAGAAAGGGACTCGGTAAGAGCATCCGTGCTTCTCTTCTCCAAATCTGAGATTTGACTCTCCAGTCCAATAATCCGCTCGCGCAGGAGCTCAATAACACTATCTTTATTGGCCACCAGTGACCTGTATATGCTGAATAGAGCTATGACGAACACCACTAAGGAGATGATCTGGGTGGTCAAAATCCACCCATTACTAATTTCGCTCATGATCACACCCCTGGTCTGGTCTCTCGCGACTTGCCTTAACGCTTTCAGCGTGCGCGCCCACGGAATGAAGCCGTAGGCGCAATGTAGTGTGCGTCGGCCTGCCCGTACTGGCTACATTTCCTCAAGCTCGAACGGCAACCTAACATGCGCGTTTTCTCCAAGATCAGCTACAAAGTTTGTCCACCCATCGGCCACGATTCTGCGGGAAACGTAAGCCGTTGCCATATTCACAAACGCACTGGAAACATCGTTCAGGTCACAAACGAATTGGGTCAATCGCTCGGTATAATCATTGCCGTACGTAAGATAAATTGCATCCCGATAATTAGCTTTACCCCGGTAACGAAATGCCTGGACTAGAAAATTGACATTCCCTTGTCTCAACTTGGCGTCTCGAAGTGCTTTCGCCGCGTTTGTTCGGAAATTCACATATCCCCCGTCTTTGAATTCGCGACTCTTTTTAACCTCATTTTCAAGACGATCCTTTTCATAATTTGCAGTGCCTTTCAAATAAGAGTAGAGAGCACCTAAGGCCATTTCGGAATTTTCCGGGGTGGTGTTCTGGTCAAATTCGTTTTCACCTCGAAGCATTTGCATCGTAGTATCAATGTTAGCGGGGGTCAGGTCGGTAAAAGCAAGATTAAAAGGATGTTTTACCCACCTCTGCGATACCAACTCTCTCCCCCACATCTTAGCGGTACCAGCGTGATTGTGGGGATCAGCCCCACTAGAAGCCGCCAACATTGCTTTGCTTGAGAAGTATACGGAGTAGTACCACGCAATGATGGCAGCCTTGACGATGGGATATGGATTGTTGGTGTCCTTCAACTCACTCAGCGCAGCCTTTTCATGAAATGCCATAAGCAAATATTGAAAAGCCAGGGTATCTGCCGACTCGTTTGGCTGTCTGCGTTGAACGGTTTGATAGTACTCCCGTAACCCATGCTGCGAAAAGTCTCCGTCGTGGCATCGGATCGCCAAGGAGCGCATCCAATTAACCGTGCCCTGAAATGCGAAACGTGGGGACGGATGATCATGCTGTTCATAGAACCGCCTCAGCAACCACATTAGCTCACCTCAAAAGAAAGATATAATACCGGCCATATGTGGTGTGCCGACAAGGGCGGCCGGTGGAGAACCATCGTCCCGTAAAAACTTAGTCACCTCAAAATTTATGACTCTAATTCGGCGAGTGCCAGCTTCAACAGCCTAATCGCTTCACTTTTGGTATTTTTTGCACACGCTGCTCTAGAGTCCGAATTTGGCACCCAACAGCCAACTTCCACGTTACCACCTTGTATATCGACGTCCTCGTGCAAGGTAACGGTGGTATAAACCTTCTCATCTTTTGAAATCGAGCTATATACAACTTCCATCACACGTTCCTCCTTACAGATTTAACAGCAATTAGGCAGCGCGTTTTGTCATTGCAGAAATTTGACCGCGTCATGATTACTGACTCTGAACCACCAATCACGCTGCACATAAATTGATAAAACAATAGCTTAGCCGAGCACGGGCATCTCTGCCACGTGATCATTTAGCCTCCGCAATTTGTGCCACCGATAATACTGGAATCACTGGCTGTGATTAGTTTGGAGGCACTAGCGGAAAGCCCTACCTCGAATGTCCGCTTTTGTTGAGGAGTTTTGGGCGACCAGGGAGGTCGCAAAGCGGACGTTCAAGGAAAAAAATCAACACACTCGCAGAGTCGCTCATGGCTTAGTGATATCGATTAATTTTGACCCTTTTTTAGTAGTCCGATAGCCAGCGGCAAACTCTAGTGGCGTTTGGCAGTTCAACGCTGAATTTTTCGAAACGCAGGCACGATGAGCGGATATCGAAGTCCCGGACGCGTCCCGAGCGCTACTTGGATTGATTTTTTACGTATCAGTTGCATGACGATTTTAAGTGCCAATGCCCAGAGCTATGGAGAGTACTGAGCCTAAGACAAAAAAGATAACAGCAATCAATATTCCAAAGACAAACTGTCGATTTAAAGATCTTGCTTGCTCCTCACTTTCTTCGTTATGGAGCGTTTGTAACTGAATTATTTCATTTTGCTTTGATTCAATGGTCGATTCCATAGCGTTAATTTTGGTGTTCATAACGCCTATAGCCGCTATAAGTTCTTTCCCTTTGTCATCCGGAAGAACCCTGGATATGGCTTCCTCATCGAACCAATCGGGCAGCGTAAAGATCCAAGGCTCATTTAACTTTAGGTAATTGATTACATGCTCGTGATGATCATCATCTGGAATTACCGGTTTAGGGATTAGTCGTTTAGAGTTCTCCATATTGCTTTACTCAGCCTCCCTGGCTCTGATTAGCGCCTAGCGGTTGGAATTCGCCGGAAGGTCCGGTGAAGAGAGCCAGTCGTGCAATACATTTGTGAATTTCGGGTTGATCAAATAACCAATAGACGAGTGCGGGTTTGATTTACCGTTACGGACATTCAGATTGTATATGGGGTGAATGTCGCGAATACCTCCATCCACCAATCCGAGCTTCACCATGTTCTTGTAGTCGTTGCGCAGCTCTCCATCATGAGAGATATAATCGTCTTCCGCAGCAATATTGCACCACTGACGGATATTAGTCGGGTATTTCTTTCGCCCTGCGTGGTCGGCGCCTTTCAGCTTTGCTTTCACATTCTCGTCGCTCAGGGGCGAGCCGAGAGTAATAAACAGGTCGACCTTCTTTTTGTCACCATACTGATGGCGATACTCACCATAATGTGAAAACTTCCAGAGATTGTCGTAGCTGATCATCGTGCCCAGGCTATGCGCCACAAGCAGAATCTGATCGTCACTGTCGAAGGCGGCCTGGAGCACGGGAGTCAAGGTGTTGCGAATGTCGCTGCCGAAATAGGATTCTTCCTCCCAATAATGAGCTATGTCAGGCGCCACCGCAGCAATCAAGGTTTGAGCGAGGTGCAGCTTTCCCAAAACTGCCGAAAACGTATCGGCCAACGCTTCCTTTAGAAATCCGGCTTTCGACACCTTTTTATAGGTCGATTTCCCGAATTGTCTTTTGGTGTAGCCTTTCAGTAATTCGAGCGCTTTGAAACGGCTGGCTGGGTTTTCATCGGGTACGCCAAGAAAGGCATTCGAAAAATTGCCGTAATAAACAAACTCTTTGACGACATTGTCAAAAAGCTCACGCCCGGAATCGCCAAAATCCCTGTTGAGACCGTGGGAAACAGACTCGTACCAGAGCTTTTTTAGGTCGTTTTCCGCCGGCTTCTGGGCTCGTCCGTGAATAAAAATAATCTTCTTGGCCATAAGTCCCTCTGTTATGCGTTTAATCGAATGGTAGGTGGCGTCATATATACCAACGCTTGCGGAGCACAACGCAGTTGAAGAACTACAGAATCCGATACTTTCTTAATCCAAGTGTCCCGAGAAACTTCCTCACTGACTTCACAAGGTTAAGCTGACTACAGTTTAGACTACCAACCGGCCATAGGCCTCTTTAGGAGTATTTCGAGGCCTCACCTCGGAAACCAACGACCGCAAGTCCTCGATAGCCAGACTTTTGCTAGCGACTCGCGCACCGGAGTTCACAATCATCCGCCGGGTTGTCTGAGGCACATTCGGATCTGCTGTAACCATAACCTAAACGATGTCCTGACTCGGATGCCTCCGGTAATGTCAGATGGCGTCCCCTGTAAGCAAAGCCTGTTGCTAGCATTCAATCCCTTGGTTGTAGCGAAACTGACCCTGACCCTTATTCGTATTCCGATAGCGAGCTGCAAACTCCAATGGTGCCTAGGAACTCAAAGCTGAATGGGGCCGGTATATGCTGCGGAGCGATCAGCTTTGAGTTCCCAAGTAACATAAGAGTTCGCTGCCAGCACTCAAGCTATAAAAAAAGGAAATAACTGAGATATCTAACAATTACCGGATAGGCAATTGGGTCAGAGTAAGTCAGGCCTCCGAAACATTAAAATATTTCTAGACATATTTTGGATCTCGGCCTAACCTGAAAAGCCAAAGGGAATGAAAATTTAACAGAGGAGGTCTTCGCATGTCTGACGATCCCAAAAAGCTCCAAGAGATGGAAACTGGTGACCCCACGACATTAGAGTGGAGTACAGTAAGTAACATACACGCCAAAGATGCAGAACTTCTCAAAAGTGAAGATTTAGTTAAGAGATTACAAACCCTTAATGCGAATCAAGGGCCGGTTACTCTTGATTGGAGCACCGTTAGCAACGTCCATACTTAAGCCCAACTATCCTAGTCAAGCATTTGGATAACTCGGCTCTATTTCGTGAAAATATCGTCTTTTTTGGAGAATCCTTCCGTTTCTCCAGCTACCAGTGATTATTGGCGCCTCCCTTCTCTACCGGAAGGATGGGAGGTGACTCAATCTGGACTTTGGCTTGTTTGTTCAAGTCATGATCCCATGCCACGATATGGGTGGAAAATCCATGTTTCTGCTACTCTCCAAGAAGCGCAGAGTGTATTGAATGTAGTCTCTCAACTAGCGTTCGAGTCTGACTGCTCATTTAAATACCTTTTCAACGAAAAATCTTTTCGGACTCTGCATTTCAAAAACGGAAGCAGGCTTCAAAGCGGCAAGTTTATAGCACTTTATCCGCGCAGCGAGAGCTGTGCTGAACTTCTCATGAAAAGCCTAAAAGATTTTTTGAATGAATACGAAGGCTTGGATGTCCTTACCGACAAATCTTTTAGGGGCTCTCATAACGTGTTTTATCGATGGGGAGCGTTCGTTGCTTCAGGGCGAATAAATGATCAAGGCGAGCCTGAAGATTTAATTCCAGATGGCAGAGGTAACTGGATTCCTGATAAGCGTTTACCCTATTTTTCTGTTCCCAATGGAATAAAGGATCCCTTCGATCAAGCCGAAGAAAAAATTGCATCAACAGCCTCCCCGCCTAAATTAAAAATCGATCGTTTTGAAGTTGAATCAGTAATAAGGTTTACTAACGCTGGGGGTAGATATAAAGCTTTAGACAAGCTAACTAATATGCCTGTTGTGCTAAAAGAAGCGAGACCTCATACGGGGTTTGTAGGATTTGAATCTGCTATTCCTAGATTAGAATATGAGGCCAAGGTTTTAAAAAACATCGGGCACAAGGCTCCAGGTGTGGCCCCACTATTCATAAAAGACTTTTCTTTGAAAGGTCACTATTTTATTGCGTTGAGTTATATTGACGGAACGTTATTGAGTGATTGGATTGCGCAAAACAATCCCTTCTATTCAGTGGCGTACAAAAACCCGAAAACAGTCAACGATTATTTCGAAAATGTTGACCTGATCTTGCGAAAGATACGCGACGACATTTTGCAGCTTCACGCTATCGGTGTTGCGTTCGGTGATTTAAGCTTGAGCAATATAATAATCGACGGAAACGGAAATCCTAAATTAATTGATTTCGAATCTTGTCTGCCAGTGGACTCCGAAAATCCGTCAATTGGGACGCCCGATTTTTGTTTTATCCAGCAAGACGCGCAACTAACAGCTCGTGAACGTGATTGGTTCTCCTTCCACTGCATCGCAGTTGCGGTTATTCTGCGATTGAACACCCTTGCCGAGATCTCTGACCACGTTCTTATCGAGCTTGAGCGAGAACTGCATTCAATAACTTACAGCCCTTTACCTAACTGGTGGTATCGATCTTCCGATTACATCAGAAGGGAGACAAATTTAAAGTCACAGTTTAAGGTTCATAATTTCAAACATCCAGAATTAGCAAACGAAAAACATTTACGCGTCTTTTCGGAAGAAATATATTGTGGAATAAAATCAAATATTTACTTAGAGAATGATTTTATATTTCCAGCAAGCAGGCAATCGCTCAATGGTGCAAATCATAGTTTAGCTTGTGGCGACGGCGGGATACTTCAAGTATTGCATAAAGATAAAGGGATAATTGACGAAGAAATCCTTGATAGATTCGATAAAGTCGTTAGACGAAAGATTGACAATAACTTAATTCCATTGGGTCATGAGTTTGGCTTAGCTGGTATCGCTGATATCGCTAGCAACCTTGGCCTTACTGAACTGGCTGACCGAGCAATTCTTGAATTGGTAGAAAGATGGGATAGTATTGAGAGTCCGACTTTAGCTAGCGGTCTTTGTGGGATCGCTCTTACCCTAAATCGACATTCTTACTCAGATTTATCAAAAGATGTAATGGTAAAAGCAATCGATCTTTGCAAATCCTACGATTGGACAAAGAATGGGTTGCTATACGGAAAATCAGGCATAATAGCGGCTATATGCAATAAAAACTTCTCACCTCTTTTAGAGCAATCCGGTGTCTCCGAACAAGTTGAAGAGTTAATTTCCCAAGAACTTGATCAGACTGTTTTACACCCTATCGGCAAGTCTATATCGCTTAGGGGGGAGATTAACGGAAAGCGATTGTTACCTTATTTGAGGGATGGAACTGCAGGTTTGGTTCTGGCTCTAGTTTTGGCAAGCGACTGTCAAAATTTAGACTACGACATTTCAGATGAAAAGCTAAAACTCCTTGCAGCAGACATCGCAAGTCCGCTTATGCTTGAAGCGTCGTTGATGGATGGCCTTGCAGGGTTATCAGTCATTCTTGAGTATATAAAATACAAGAGGCCCAACTTAAATTCGGAAATTCCAGACGCAAGATGGAGTGCTCTCTCAAAGTATTTTCTCCCATGTGGTGATGGTATTGGTTTATTGAATCCACGTACCTACAAATTTGATTTTTCGCTACATCAAGGTTCAGCGGGAGTTTTGAATGCTCTTCGCTGGCTAGGTGGCGACAGCAAACTTTTCCTGTCGGGCCTAGAACTATCGCCCAGATTTATAAACAAAAGTACAAAATGCTAGTCTCCGATTCTTTTTAGATTAGAGCTTTGATCAGTTCCGTTTGAGAAACAGGTCGGACTGTCCCCATAAGCATGACACCCCCAGCCTCAAACGGAGTCAAAGAGGTTCTAGCGGACCGGGAAAATCTAATGTAAACATCTCTGTTTCCGTCGCACCGCCGATTAGGGTTTTCCTCCCGTTGATGTTTCGCCAGGTACACCCATGACGCCGCGTCTTTCAGTAAACAGCTGTCGGAGCTTATGGGCGCACGCACCCCAAAGAAGGTTCGCGTTTGTAGCCATTTTGACAGCTTTCGAAAGTTCGCTTTTGTTTAAGGGTGAATGCAACCTGCTCTTCGCTGCAGCTGAATAGTCTCATGGCATGTTCCCCCTGTTCCGAACTTTATCAGGTCGAAACTTCCATCCCTAAACGGACCTTAATTCTGGCCTAAGATCAGAATACCTTGGCGCAATCGAAGACATGCCGAAAATCAATTCCTAGCGACCTCCCACCAGAGAGTTAAAGGGCGCCTTGTTTTCAGATCCTATTTCACGCTGACCTTCTAATCCGGAGAAAGTCGCATCATAACCCCCGATCACCCGTTAGCCCTCGCTTCTAAAGTCGCCCCCGCCTGAAACCAATGGAGAGCGTCCTCCCAAAGATTCTCCATTCCCGACAAAAAGTATCCCATGTGGCCAATGCCTCTTTCATTTGGACAAATATCCACCGTACTCGTCCAGGCTTCGGGGTAGCCCGATGCTAGAGCATCTCTGGATCTGGGGGGAGCCCATGGATCATCCTGAGAGGTCGCAAACATACATGGAAAGTTAACCCGCTCATATTGGTCACGCAGGTGCATCATATTTGGATCATCAAAAAAGAAATGGGGGAATTTACTCCAATGCTTCCACGCCTCATAAACCCCCTTTGGTATGTCATCTCCCATCCCCAAAAGACTCCAAGCCATAAAACCCTTCACCTTTACAATTATTGGCAATACAAACTTCCAGAGAAGGTTGACCTTGATAGCTTCAGACTTCGCCATCCACCCAGACCAGGCGGCACCACAACCGAAAACATACGCGGCCGAAACCTTTTCATAATTTGGCAACAAGCCAGGAACATAACCGCCAAAGGAGTGGCCGACCAGATACAAGGGAGTGCCTTGTTGATACAGAAAGTCTACGGCGGCCGCTGAATCCAAATACCCCCATTCAAGGTAATTCGCGGAAAAATTCTTGAGCCTTTCCGGGGCTGAACGGCCAACCCCCCGATAATCAAAAGTGAGCACGCGGTAGCCGTTGATAGCCGCATACTCGGCAAACCGACGGTAGAGCTTTTGCTGTACACCCGTAGCGCCGGCAACCACAATAGTGCCAACTAATCGTCCTTGCGGTTCATAAACCCTGCCAGACAGAGGATAACCATCAACAGCTTGAAAAAGTACGTCACTGATTTGAATGGACTTCAAAGCACTTGCTCCATATACCCGTCGAGTAATTCAGCACGAGGCTCGTAGCATTGAATACGGCGGCAAGAAAGCCACCCAGCGTTAAAAGGCACTCAGCCTATCGGGCGCTTAATGAAGCATGTAGCCGCACCGCTAGCCAAAAGCTTCCCATTGATGTCGCGTATTGTTCCCTCTGCGATACCGATTGATCGAGAGAGATGAGTTACGGAAGCTGCGGCAATCAGATCTATACCTTTGGGCACGGGGCGCATCATTTTCACCGAGAGGTCGACGGTGCCATAGGCCACTCCGGCTTCCAATAAACTGTGTACCGCACAGCCCGTCACGGAGTCGAGAACGGTAGCAGCAAAACCGCCATGGACTCCGCCCATAGGATTGCAATGCCTATCCGTCGCACGGCAAGAGATCCTGACCCTCCCCTCGAAGACTTTCAGAGTCGACATCCCCATGGTGTCAAAAATCGTTGGCTCCTCGATTTTTCCCTCTGCAATGTATTGCAAATGCTGAAAGCCAGTTAATTGATTGGTGTCCATACGAGTTCCTCATCAACGTAATCAAAAGCCAAAGTGGCCGGTTGTCGATTCTCTGTCCGCAAGCACTCTTCCAGTTGGTTCATGCGATCTTGACCAAAGAACATTTCATTTCCCACGAAAAAAGTTGGTGCACCAAATACCCCTCGCTCAACAGCCTCTGCGGTAATCAATTGCAGGTTTTCTTTGGCCGAGGAGCCTTTACATAGAGCAAACACTTCCCCTGGATCAAAGCCCGCACCGGCAAGAACTTCGGCCAACACGGCACTGTCAGCCAGATTCTTTCCATTCACCCACATCGCCTCAAAAACAGCCTGAAGATAATCATCGAACTGCAGGGTACTTAGATATGCGACAGCGCCCCGCATAACCTGCAAGGTATTAACGGGAAAGTAGGGATTAAAATTCAGGGGAACGCTATAGCCCGTTGCAGCACGTGACATATCTAAGCGGTTGTATCGAGATTTCGCAGGAACCTCAGCTGGAGAGTTATTTCCGGTAGCTTTGAAGACGCCCCCAAGCAGCATGGGCTTCCAGCGTATATCTGAGTTTGCTCTTTGAGCCAGCGCGGGCAGCTGTGTCCAGGCCAGGTAACTGGCAGGGCTTCCCACATCAAAATAGAAATCGATTATTTGAGTCATGGCGTCACTCCTTAAAAGGTTTCCATCCAGGGCCGGAGGTCCAGTTCATGGGTCCAGCAGTCTCTGGGTTGTTCGTGGAGCCGCCAATACTGCTCTGCAATATGGTCGGGATCGAGGATACCGCCCTGCGCTTTAAGCGCGTAGCGATCTGGAAAGTTATCGCGGATAAAGGCGGTGTCAATCGCACCGTCGATGATTGACTGCGCCACGTGAATACCCTTGGGCCCCAGTTCCCTGGCCATACTTTGAGCCAGGGCTCTCAAGGCGAACTTTGCACTGGAAAACGCGGAAAAACCGGCGCCGCCTCGCATGGACGCCGTAGCACCCGTAAAGATGATGGTTCCCCGGCTCCGCGGCAGCATAACTTTGGCCGCCTCCCTGCCAGCAAGGAATCCCGCGAATGCGGCCATTTCCCACACCTTTCGGTAAACACGTCCGGTTGTCTCGGTAATCGGAAACTGAACATTGGCACCGATGTTGAACACCACAACACCGACTTCACCGATTTTTGACTCAATTTTTGAGAACAGACCGCACATAGCCTCTTCGTCACGAGCATCGCACCCCAGACCGATGGCCGTACCGCCATTTTCTTCAATCTCCTGAACGAGCGGGGCTAACGCATCCTGATGACGCCGTGTTGCAACAACCACATAACTTTCTCTGGCAAATCGCTGCGCAATCGCCCCTCCAGTCGCATCGCCGGCACCGATCACGACAGCCACTTGTTGTTCGTTATTTGTCATAACTCTTTGCCTCTTGCTACGTTTCGGTTCTTTTTTGGAACTAACTAATGTTCAGTTCCTTTTTGGAACCTGTCAAGTTAAAATGACGGCGGAATCCACGAGGAGTTAAGACATGCGTTGGGAAGAGCTGGATCAAGAGCCATGCTCAGTGGCCAGAGCCTTGGCTGTTGTCGGTGATCGCTGGACACTCATTATACTGCGGGACTGTTTTCTGGGAGTACGTCGATTCGATCAGTTCGAAAGTCGGCTTGGTATTACCCGTCATGTATTAACAGACCGGCTGAAAAAGCTCGTGGAGAACGATGTACTGACCAAAGTTCCGTATCAGGAAAAACCACTTCGAGAGGAATACCGCCTGACCGAAAAAGGGCTAGCCCTGCACCCGGTAATCATGGCACTGGTGCATTGGGGCAACACTTACATGACCGATGAGCGTGGAGTTCCCCTCGTACACATCCATAAATCCTGCGGGCACCGCATGGCTCCGGTGACTGCTTGCTCCGAATGCGGTGAAGAAATAACTGCTCGGGACGTTCGTGTCGAAGTCGGTCCCAATTGGGGGAGAAAAGCCCGCGACCTGATCCCAAATCGTGCTCCCAGGCGATGAAGAAAATATGTTTGTCTTATTTCAAGCGGGAAACGAAAAGGTTAAAGAGTCGCGAATGTTCGCTTTTGTTTAAAAGCTAGATATCACACTTCACCCCGATGTGCTTCTGACCTTGAAGAGCATCTCCCCGTGAGCTGGGACCCCAAAAGTCAGATACGGTTGAGAAGCAGCAACCTCGGAAACGCATGTGGCCCGATTCGACGCCCCAAGAAGTGTAGATTTTGAATGGATGGGTCCTGTGACCTGCGCGGAAATAAAATGATGAAACAGGGGAAACTCTGGCTGAGCCGGAGTGCTACATAGGGATCTTTTAAGCAGATCACTACCTACCCCCTGCAAATCCGGCTTTAACCAGGGGCTAATTTCCCGGTTACGGGTTGGCAGATAACGGGTAAGCTGACACCCGAAAACAAGTCCCCTTACTAAGAAACTCTACACTAAGAAATTCTGAACAAATAAGTTAATCACTAACGGGCAACCAGGTTGTGTACAGTCTCGCCAAAAATGTCAGAATGATCTTTACGGAATTCACGTCGTTGCAAAATCAGGCGGAGGTGCAGACCAAATGACCATAGAAACCGGAGTTTTGACCGCCATGACCATCGGCATCGTCGGCGCAGCCATCCTCACCGGCTGGTGTCTCTACTCAAGATATCGGGAAAATCAAAACACCAAGTAAGCCCCACAGAGAAACTTCTTCTCATGGAACCAACCCAACGTATTTAGATGTGTTCTGCTCATAGTTGAACGGCGCCAGCGGATATACAACGGCTGCCCCAGCGTGGGAACCACTCCAGCATCCAGAGTGCTCCAATCCCAGCATATTTGGCTTTCCGACTGAGTGATACTGTATGTATGCGCGGTAGTCTTTCGCGACCTGAGAGGTTCGCTCCAGGCCAGCGAGCATTTTATCTATTTTGTAGGTCGTATCCTGTGGTGGAACATTGCCACTGCAGCGCATTGCGGCCACTTTCCCAGCTCTGGCATCGTAAGTGAGGACAGCCAGGTCTGGTCCAAACCCATTTTTTTGAATCAATTGCTCGCCGATTTGTTCCGCAGCTTGGTAGTAAAGCGCCGCCCTCCAGTACCTGCGATTCCATAGGGAGAACGTACCCTGTAGCGCATAAACCATCAGAGTGACCTTCGATGCGTGCTTTCTCGAAACATACATTAAATTGGAGTAGATGTGGTCATGATCAAGCCACTGAATATACAGCTGCTCCGGATCTTTTGATGGTGGCAACCGGAATTCATAATCATCGAAAATCGTATCGACCCGCTCATCCAGCGCCATTGCAACAAGCAGTCTGGCCGTAGCGTTTCCGTCATTTGCAGCACGGTCCATGATGTCCCGTGCTCGAGTCTTGTCAAAGTCCCATCCCGACGCTGGGAAAGATATCGCCAACAGCATTGCACCCATGAAGCCCAAAACACTCTTTGTCATACCAATACCCTCTTATTGCCACTCTGAAAATCCCATTTCGCTATCTCGCCGAGGTCTATTTGAGGTACCTCGACAGGAACTGCTTTAACATCTCATTTGCATCCGAATCATCTGCTGGATCGTCGTCTAGCAAATAGCAATCATGTTCGCAGACGTGATTTCCATACAGGCTGAGCTCAGCTTTTACACCACGCCGCATGATCTCTATCACCTCAGCTTCGTTTGCTGCCTCAAACGGAATTTTCACTGTGAAACGTTGCCCACAGTAAACTGCCGATGCGCCTTGCTCGACAGAGCCGCATTGCAGGTCGGATTTTCGTTTATCAAGTTCGGCGTCACCGCCGACGACATTACCCTTCGTCAGCGATATCTCTCCTCTGGTTGCCTGTGATTGCTGGTAGCCCGTCTGCGCGGAATCCTCGGTCATTGGTTGAGCGGATACCAACAGGGCGTTTTTATAGAGAATGAAGTTCGAGACGTTCCTGCCAACTGATAGGCGCACCGGTAGAGGGTGAGCGAGATCGTATCGCAGGCTTTTATCCACTCGGCGACTGGAAGAAAAATCAACGGCAGCAGTACCATTGAAAACTTTCAGAGGTCCTTCCGGTATTACCTGGTTGCCCTGAGGAGCAAGCGTGTGGACCAGCCGATAATATGTGTCCCACCAGGACTGATTCACGATGATATCCACATAAATACTGCCTTTGATCTGGTGAACGTCGACAGCCGAAACATCATAGGATCGGAGTACGATGGCATACCCCGCGTTCAGTTGATGACGCGGACCGATCAGAAACTCATCCAAGAGGCGACGATACTCGCCGACAAACTGCTGAGCCTGATCCCAACTCCGCACATCCTCAATTCGCTGATCCCACGTTTTTATCTCCTCCGGTACGATTCCGGCAATATCCTTTTCAGCCAGAGTCACCTGCAGACGCACGTGCACCCCATCAAAGATTTCACGTTCTTCTAAAAGGTCGTAGCTGTGGACCCGGCCACTGGTAACAGCTGTGGCCATTGAATGAAACTGGTCGTCATTCATTGTCGTCACGGAAAAAACCTGACTACCTAACGTCTCGACCAAGGCCTTACTCAAGGCCGCATCAATAGCGGAGTCCCGATCCGACCCTGTAGCACCCACGGTGACAACGGTGTTCGCAACGGCGAAAACCGGCAGGATGAGAGCAGCTGCCACGCTGATCAGAAATCTCAGCATCACATTCATGAATCAGCCCCCTTTTACCCAGCCGAGGAGGAAGCTCTCAGCAACTGCCTCGTCGCCTTCCCACCAAACTCGTTCAGCAACAACTTCCGACCGCACGAATCCTGTAGCGCTGGAGTGACTCATGTTGACTTGTTGACCGGACTGCACCGCAACGGCCCTTATGGACGCGCCTTTCAAACGATTAACGAGAGAAACTCTTCCCGTATGCCGAGCCTTGCGTCGCGCTTTGTATTCCGCAGAAATTCCCAGTTCGTTTGATCCGCGCAGGGCGGACGCTTGCTCCTGAACAACCGCGTAACGGTAACCGTTGACTCCATTGCGTCTAGACAGCCCTGCCAACCGGTAAGCCTCAATCTTCCGAAGAACCTCTGCCCTGTGCGCGCGAGCCACTTCATCACGCGCAGCCTCAACAGACTCGATCGGAAGGCTCAAACGAAAATACCCGTTCACAGCATTGCCGGAGGGGTGAGCAACAAACTCTGAATCACCGCCCTGAAAGAAACCCTGCGAGGCACTGTCGGTATAGCGTTCCCCCGACACTGAATATTGGGCGATGCCGTCTTCATCTGTCTGTGTGGATTCCACAAGCTTCTGACTAGTAATCACCACGCCGCCCACAGCCAATAGAAACTGTGCCTGGGCATCACTTCGTGCCCGGGTCTTTGCTTGCGCGACCGAGTCTCCCTGCCCGATTCCCACAAACACCATCCGCTTGCCACCAGGCTCCCGAAATTGAGTTTGTGAGGTCCACGATGGAAGCTCAGCGGACTTCAGGACCGGTGTATCGTTTGCGCTGGCCAAACCAGAGGCCATAAAGAGAAGACTGATCGTGATGAGAAGAACACCTCTGTTCATCATTCGTCCTCCTCGAACCGACGCATATCTTCCAATTCACCGGCACTTCCAACATGAAGCGAATTCATGGGCATGGCGGCCTGGACGAATGCGTTGAAAAAGGTTTTGCCGGTTCGGCTATCCAACCATTGCTCAAATCGAGAATTCTCTACTGTCATTGAGTTCACGGCGTGAAGAGAAAGTTGGTGCGTAATCCGGTTCAGCTCCTGCACCGGGTCTTGTACCCCACTCTGCGTATTAGCTCCGCTTTCAATTCGCTGGACCTTGTCCTCGACCTGGCTCGAAAAATAGTTAGCGATCTGGCGGCGTGCATCATCCATGGCAGCATCTCGTGCGCCTTTTTGCGTGCTGTGCCGATTACTCATCCCGACCACACGGACAGCCTGGTCTGCTGAATCCTGTCTTGCGGCCGGCATCAGTGTCCACGCTGGGCGAGCGCTCTCTCCGTCAGATGTCCAGATAAGCTTGTCGGCGACCACGGGAGGCTCGTAGGTAGTAGTGCAGGCGGTCATAAAAATGACCAGAGAGAGTGTCGCTGAGAGAGGAATAGTCAGTTTGAAATTTACCATTTTGCACCTGTGTCGCAATTGAGGGATCAGCTTCTATTTTCCTCATGAATTGCGATCTGCAACCCGGTAACTTTCAAACTGACAAAGAACTACTCATGTGTATTGGGTGGTCGGGGAGGTTCGCCGGCTCTGCCCATAATTTCCCATAAAAGTCGGATAGCGCTGTCATAATCTCTGGCCGTCGTCGGCGCGAAATCGTGAGCTCTATAAAACTCATGAATCTGCCTTCGGCCAATTTGTTCTGGCGCCCTGCCGCACCACTTAACAAACCGTTCTACACGTTGGAGCTGGCGTTTCCTTGCAACTTTCCCTCCTCGACGGGCATGCTGATGCAGCTTATAAAAGAGTTCTTGATTCATGGCCTGCCTCCAATATAAGAACTCACAACGTCAGTCCTGCCGTGTCCCAGTTCGACTGCAATCACTTTTCGCGCCGCCATGTCGTCCGCTTTCGATGCCTTGCCGCCATTAAGCGGCGGAAGTTCACCGGTAAGATTCTCGTAGCGATCGCATGCGTATCCAGCTCGAAGGTCGTGTAACCCGGTCATCCCATGGGTCTGGAGAATCTCCCGAATATCTCTCAAGTCTCCCTCATAGAACTGGGCCCAAGTTTGATCCTCTGGCACTAAAGAGCGAGCCTCACCTTGAATGAGAGAGGCAAGCCCCAGTGACGCCAACTGTTGTTCGTTATTGATCGGCACTTCCCGTTTTCGACCACCCTTGGTGCCGTGAACGATCGTGACTTTTTTACTTTTCTTCGCTTCCATAAAAGCGGCTTTTGCGTCGATCAGGCTGCTTTCTTTCGATCGCAAACCAAGGTCTCGGGCCAGACTCGTGATCGCGCGTCCTCGTTCACTCATGGCCGCCATTGCCCTGTCGACCAGACCACGGTCTGTCGATGCAGGGGTGTTTTCACGCACGTGGCAGCGCTGAGGTATTTTGCAGTTGTTGGTCGGGCTCACAGACCTCCAACTACCTCTTGTGGCCGCTTGCATAACGGTATTCACGGCAGATACAAGGTTCTGGGCATAGGCTGCAGACAAGTGACCTGCCTCAACCTGGCGAGCTAACGTCTGGCCATAGTCAGTGACAAGACCAACTGTAATTTCCTCAAGTCTTCTCAGCCCCTTGTCTTTAGCGAACTGAGAGAAACGGTTAAATCGATCCGCAATGGTGGCTGCCGTCGAAAAACTGGCATTGCCGTCGGCCACCTCCCGATTCATGGCAAAGCGCCCGGCTTTGGCCATGTCTCGAGTTTTCAAACCAAAATTGTTTCCTCTCATAACTGTTTCCCTGGCTGTTAAGTGATGCGCAGTGCTTCAGGTGCACGCAAACCCTCTGAGAGAAGACGCTTTCAAGGCCGGTGCGTCACGCCTGAATTCTGGTAAGCGGTGCTCTCCATTGCGGAATCGAGTGCTGTGGCGAGGTAAGTCGCGCGCGGTACCGACCCAGTCGTGATAGGACATTGGGTGGTACAGCCCCGGCGTAGGCATTTAGCCCCGCGCTCCAGGTGGCGCGGCTCGAGCAATGGAGAGGGTGGTTAAAACTGAGAAAATTTGGCCTGAAGCCACGTTTTCGTCCAGTTTCGTCCACCGTAGTTGGCGGCTAACCCCGCGCGTAGCGCGGCCTAGCATTACATCGCTCTAAACTGTCTCTGTGTGAAATGATTTTTTAAAAAAACAGTAGAGCTAGTGACAATGCCTCAGTGGCGGCCTTATAAATCAGCCAGAACTATTCCACGTACGGGCAAGTCGAGTCTAAAAATAAACGTCGAGGTTGGTTTGCAACAGCATTGCGACAAAACGCATGCATGCGGCAAAAAAACCGAACGGTAATTCTCCGAAGGGGTTATCAACTCCCTACTGAGAGGCTGAAACCGGGAGGTCCGGTACAGCGGTCTGAAGATGACCCATTGGTGTGAGTCTTTGCGGTACTGCCGATTGGCAGGCGGCTTACCATCTAGTTCGAAGGCATGGCCGCGGCTGATCAAGGCCCAGCTAGCTCTATTCCGCTATGCGTCGCGGACAGACGTGTTTATTGATTCTCAGATAATCGGAGCAACTTCGCAAGTCCTGAAAATGGCGGGGTGCCGCTGTTCTTTTCGGTCTAAACCAAATAAGGCCAGGCTAAGTACGCCAGTGAACCTGTGGGTTCACTGGCGGTATCCTGCTCATCAACTGCGCTGATCATGATTAATGCTGTGAACCTACAGGTTCACTCACGGTACACTCATCAATACATCCGAGTGACCTGCTTTTTGAACCAGTGAACCCACAGGTACACCAGCGGTACACCGTCTAAAAATCAGCTTCATGGTTATGAATCGGGAATGTACCCACAGGTTCACGAGCGGTTCACACGAAATAGGACCTTTACTTAATATCGCTCAAGGCTTCGTCAGACAGGGACTACAATCGGCACCAGGGGGAGGTATTTCGGCATCATGCAAATGCTATTTTCCGCTACGCCGTTTGAAGCAGTTTTTGCAATCGCTCAATTTCCTCTTGTAGTTCCTGCTTGGTCAGAGACTCGGTGTCTTTCGCATAATCGCCTGCATCAAGATCAAACCAATCATCATTAGCAATCAGAGCCTTGGCAACTTTCCTCTGCCCGGGTCTTTCTTCCCTGTTTCGCTCCATGATCTTTGCTCTGAACGTCTCTTTGCCACCAGGCTCTCCGTGATTGATGAAAACGATTGTCCCCTCCTGCCTGCCCTTATAGCCACCAAGTTCGAAAATGTTGTCTAAAAGTTTTTGCTGATCACCATGGCCCGAATAATGAGACGATAAATCGACAACTTCCGCACCTTGCTCAGAGCCTTCCAAGAGGGCCCGCCCGGCAGAACTCCTGGCCTGAAAGCCCGTCAATATAATTGTATTTCTCGGATCATCCCGGAGTATTTGCAGGTACTCGGACGACGGGCCTTGATCACACATTCCGGAACTCGCCAAGATCACATCATATTTCTCAAGATGTTGCCCGAACGATTCCGCTGCCTTCCCTTTTTTTGGGCCGACCGACGAGATCGTAATCGGGCCATACGATACTGTGCGACCATGGTTAAGTGAGGTGTATAACGCTGCAATTTCTGAGGCAGACCACCGAGCCCTGCCCGCCAGCTCCTTATTCAGATACTGATACTTGCCGTTGCCCAAAACCTTTACCAGCTGCTCTCCATATACTCCATTCAATCTGTTGCTGAGAGGGCTATGACATAAAATTCTCAGCTGTTTGCCACCTGCGAGCCTTCGTCTCAAGTTATTATCATCGTTACCGACCACGGTTCGGATGTCGGCAATCAGCTCCTGCATTCGGTGAAAAGCAAAGGTTGGAATCAGTACTTTTCCCCCTTTCTCTGTCACTGTACGAAGTATCGTATCCGAGAGCAGCGATGTGCGGGTCTTCCAGCATTTAGATCCCCGCAATCTATCCCCGTAGGTCGCTTCAGTAACAATGTATTCGGCATTCGGGTATGGCGAGTGATCCGGCTTGAGAAGCGGTAAATATGGGTTCTCGTCGGTTTGACATCCTAGATCGCCAGAGAAATGAATACTGGCAAAGTCCTCAGGTTTATCGCCTGTCGATTTGGCCCACGATACCGAGATCGAACACCCTCCGAGCACATGGGAGCCTCGATTAAACGTCGCAATAAGGTCGTCGCCGAGGGTTAACTTCCGGCCCCAACTGAACTGACCGTCATCAATCGTATGCCAATGGATACTGTCCACATCATCCTGGGAATATAACCCCGATATTTTTGCTGCATCAGCCAACAGTTCCTTGGCGACATCCCGCGTCGCCTGAGTGCAATAAACCCATCCCTTAAAGCCTTCGGCGACCAATTTGGGTATCAAGCCACAGTGGTCGAGATGGGCATGAGTCAGGAGCACATATTGAATCTCAGATGGATCAAATGGGAATGGCTTACGATTAGACCACTCAACATGGTGAGGCCCTCCCTGGTATATGCCGCAATCAACTAAAAATTGAGTATCTGATCCTGTATGCCAGAGCCAACTACAGGAACCGGTAACACCTCGGATTGCCCCGATGAATTTAATTTTCAGCATGACTTACCCCCTCTCAGAGAATTTCGGCGCCTGGGATATAGCCACCTGCGAGGGCTATATTCTCTTTAATGGACGTTTCAGGAAGCTCCTCCATGCCCAACCAATCTCTGAGATCGTTCAAGTGTTCGATAACGTGCCTACCCGAGATTTTCGGTATTAGTATTGTTCGTTCAGCGAGATGCAAGTCATTGGCAATAAATGGTCCGTGATCGGTGCCTAGCTCTATGACTAGGGCGTAGTTACAGTCCTGATTCAGAAACAACTCCACCCGATAGGTCGTCCAGTAATCAAGGTTCCAATTAACCCCCTTTACACTGCTGGGAACCTCCAGATTTCTTTGCCGCTCAAAGGTTGGGGATAAAACCTGGTGAGGATGTTTAAGCGGGATCCGGAAAACACCGGCTTCCGTGAATGGCTGACCAATCTTGGGGGAGTTAAATCGACCTTGCTCTTGCCATACACTATCTCCGGTAATAACAAATTCCTTATTTTCAACGAAAGCTTTACGTCTGGGAGGCTTCGCCAATGAAATTGGTTCCTTGAGGCCAGCGGCCCGATAGTGCTTTTCGTCCTGCAAGGAGAGAAAAGCGGCACCAAGGGCAGCAAGATCCAGCCCGTTAATGTCTTGGAATGCTAGACCATATTTGTCTGCGTGATCTTTTAATCCATGATCACTGGGGGGTTCCGGCCGCCCGATCGGAAAGGCAAGTTCAGCAACCTGATCGATATCGTAAAATGTTGATGCTCTGAAATAGTCTTGAAGGTGTTTAGCAGAAGCCTTCTCCCTACAGAGCCGTTGATGTCCAATGCGAATCGCCTCCAGCCATTCCGTGAACTCTGGGCTCAAGAGAAACTGCTCAACCTTTTCGAGCGTCTGGCTTGCTTGCCGTGGGGTCAGAACGGGCGGTATTCCTGAGAAGTCTTCCCGATCAGGCTTAATGATATGACCAGCTAATTCTTGGAGGAAGCCTGGGGCCGTGAGTGCAACCAAAATGGTTTCCAGGTGTCGTTTTCGGGAGATTTCCTGCTCACACTGGAGAAAATCGGAGATGGACTCAGAGGTTTCGGCCTCCACATATCGGCCTCGTTTACCTCTTGGCTGGCCATATCTTTCGATCAGCTTCTCCCGCTTGTCACCACCGAGTTTCCATTCTCCGCTGAGGCCTTCAGAAATCCTAGCTGGTGCAACTCCCAATTCAGTTGCCAGACGCCCCTTTGTCAGGCGGGTTGTCGAATCCAGTGCATGCCGCAGTAGCTGTTCGGTCTCAGTGGCCGTATATCGAACTTGCGATGTCATTTTGTGCTCCTTTCCGTTGCTCGTTTCAGTATTAGCAACTCTATCAGGAGCGAATTACGTTTTTTTCGTAATTTCGCGGAATTTTTTCCACAACGCGCCAATGTTGATGAAGAGTGGCAGCGTGACCACATTCGAACACTCTGCCGGGTTGCAAAACGAGGCGCAAAAACTGTCGTTTTGTTGCGAACAAGCGGATTTTTTATCGGATATCTTAGTTATGTAGGGCTCAGGGCCCTTCAACCATAAAGTGTTACTTTCCTTAGTAATCCGAGAAAGGATCAAGCAATGACCGATTCAATCGATGAAATCCAAAAAAAGCACCCGCCGACCGAGCAGGAAATCAAGGAAAACCCGGGAGTTTCCTTCATGGCGCTAGTAATCTGGACTGCGCTCCGCAAGTGGGACTTTGAAAACTTCATCACTCCCCGAAGCGTTCGGAAAAACCTTGGCCTTACGCCCAAAGTGCAGAAGGAGGCTTTTGAGGAACTTTCTCAGGCTGGGCTTTTGGTTCATCACCGGGTCCAGGTCTATGACAACCGGGTTGAGAACTGGGTGATGGTTTTCGACAAGCCGCTCGATCGCCTCTAATGTGAATAGCTAACCAGAGAAGAGGGCTGAATGCCGCCGATATTGACTGTCACGCGGCATCACCCCTCAATCCCATCTCAGATCTTCCCCTCAGTGCGTATCAGCATACCGAGCGCCCTAAATTTCTCAATTTTTCACTCGGGGCTATTTCAATATTCTAATGGCATGGGTATCCACTCGCAGCTCGGCAAACCGAACCTCTGCGAACATTTAGGATTTTGAAAATGCGGATTCCAATTCCTCAAAAAAGATTTTTGAAGCCATGTTCTGGCTCATTAGACGCCACGTTGATTTTGCCAAAGTAGCGGGACTGCCAGTGAGGAAACTCCTTTTCAAAATATTTCGAAACGTATTTCGAATCCACTTCCTTGATACTCACCATGAAATCCAACTTTTTATAAAAGTGCTCTATTTTGGAGATTTTTTGCCACTCCTCCGTCGGCAAACTTTTATGAAGATTGCTCCATGAGGGCACTTCGACCTCAGCCAAGGCTTTTCTCAGAGCTCGCCCGGCATCGTTACGGATTTGAATAAAGTCAGGTGACGTGTACTCCTGAATCAGATCCAATGCCCTGTTTTTCCTCTCACGATTGGTCTCATGAATTACAATCAGCGCAGCAGATAGTCCAGCACCAATTGCCGCACCCAGCAAGGCCGCACCGACATTTCCAGTCAACGCCCCAAGGATGGCACTGAAAACGCTGGTGATAGTTACAGCTTCCATAGTAAATACCTGATATACACACCGATTTAGAAGATTTCGCTTATTGCTATTCTTTGGGTTGTCGACTCAATGTCGCCATCACTTGTCGTCGCTTTCGCCTGAGAACCATTCACTCATCGGTCCGTAGCCAAAAATGAAAGCCAACTTGCGAGCCCTGGTAACACTCACATAGACCAAAGCCCTTTCCTCGTTCTCCCGCTGCCGCTGCGTTACCGCGTCCGCAGCTGAGTTGAGAACATAATCCAATGGCACAAGCCCCTTATTCGCTGAAGCCAGGAACACAGCATCAAACTCGAGACCTTTCACGCGGTGCATGGTTGCAAGATTCAGAGTGCCTTCCGGCGTAGCAACATAGCGGCCATCCAATACCTGACAAATCTGTTGCCGGCTTTCCAACGCGCTTCTCAGTTCATTCACTTCCTTTCGGGTGCGGGCAATCACGCAGCAGGCTTCGGGGGCAAGATCGTTGTCTCGAATGGCTGCCAATATAGTGTCGGCCTGCGCCGGCATTGAATCAAAGCACCGAATGTCTGGTGACGGGCCGTGCATCAGGGAGTGGTAGAAAGACTGCGTGTCTTCGCCGCCGTCGAGATCATCCACGGTCACGCCTTCCAGAATGCTGACCGCCAGCTTCCTGGTTTCATCTGTGGTCCGGTAGTTAACCTTCAGACGGGCGCTACGACCACGAATATCAATGCCGCACTGGCCCAACACGACTTTGTTCTTGCCATAAATTCTCTGATGGCCGTCACCAACAATGAACAGGTCATTAGGGCCTGGTGGTACAAGAGCTCGAATCAGCATGAAGGCCTGGGTGCCCATATCCTGAGCCTCATCCACAATGACTGCCGCCAGATCAGGGCGCAGCTCCGGTTTGCCATTAATCAGCATACGGGCATCGCGGTAGGCATCATCCGTCTCTTTCAGGTAGTTACTGGCCAAAAGATGACGATAGCGCTCGAATACCGGCCAGATTTCCACCCGTTGCTGGCGATTCAACCGTGTACCACGACCAATCCGCGAAGCCTTCTTATATTCATCTACGCTGCGCACTGATTGGGGCTGGACCAACCTCGCCCATTCTTCCTGGAAAAATGCCATACCCAGATCAATACTGGCGGGCTTCTCTGAGTAAGCCTCTTCCCATAGTTTCTTCTCTTCCCGGCTATCCAATAACAAACCGTAGTCGTAGCCCTGCTTTTTCAGGAAGTTCATCACCCAGGCATCAAGATTCTGCACCTCGATACGAGCCAGCGCCTCCTGGCTACAGATCTTGTTCAGGTTCTGCTGGATGTCAGCCGCCAGGTTCTTGGTGAAGGTCGTGAACAGTATCTTCCCATCGCTTTCTTCCAAATGGTTGGCAAGCCATTTAGCCCGATGCATAGCCACTACGGTTTTACCGGTACCCGCACCGCCAAGCACGCGAACCGGGCCGTTTTTCTTGCCCTCTGCCAGTCGGCGCTGGGCCGGGTGCAGGAACACCCGCCACTTCTCAATCGACTGGTTCAGCACCTCCTGCAGAGCTTGCTCGTTTTCGGCCACCGTAAAGACAGCCTGCGATTCGGGGCGTGTCAGCGCTGCTGTGAAGTTTTCAGTATCCACCGTCTCCGGGGCCGCCGGAACCACTTCGTTATAGGCTTCCTCATAACTGGCACCGGCCATTATCATGAACAGGCCGTCGTGAACGTCTTTCGGAATCTTCTCTTCAGTCAGCGCGGTTTCCAGGTCCGCCTCAATTTTCATAGTACGAACCAGGGGCAACGCCTCTTCTGGAACGCCCAGCTGCAACAGTTGCCGATCCCTGATGGCATCAAACAAGCCGGGCCGTGATGTCCCTCGCGGTTCTTCCCCTGCCGGCTCAAGAACACTCTCTTCAACCGTAAATACCTGAACGCTGCCAGTGTTTGGGTTGATCTCGATCTTACGCTTCTCTGCCCATTTATAAGCTGGTTCGTGGTGGTCCACATAGAGCATTAGATACAGATCTTCCTTCTCCGCCGCCGCCAGAATAATCCGTACATCCTGATTTGCCCGGATAGAGCGGACCTTATTGTCCTTGAAAGCGGGCAGCTTCTCGTAGTTGAGGCTGGTATGGTTGCGATCCTGCTGAAATAACATGACCGCTTTATTGGCCTGACTTTGCTCCTTCGGTGTCAACTTGAGGAGGCTTTCAAAATACTTGTCAGAAAACGCAACACTCGCCATCTCAGGCTCCTGATTCCAATTCATTCAAGGCATCAACCAACTCGTCCACCGAGGAGCAGATACGCCACCCATCCGCTTCAAGATAAGGCCTGGCAGCCACCTGGTCGTCCATATCATCCATCAACAAAGCCACTTTTGCGCTGGCAAACAACAGTTCGGCTTCGCCTACCACTTCGTCCAGTTCACCCGCAGTTACGGGCTCTGCAACCAACACCTCCGCCGGCCAGGCCACATCTTGCTCTTCAAACCTTTCCCGCAACTCATCCTCGAGCTGGTCAAACCAGGGCGGAACCTGGTCTGGCTTAACGTCGGGCTTCCCATATTGGCCCGTGTTTTTCGTCCAGAGCAGACCCGCCGCAATACCGCTGTTTTTCGAGTCTGGGGTCCACGCGTAGAACGCGGGCAGGAACTGCAGGAAGTTCACAGCTGTCCAGAACCGTTGCCATTGGTAACGGGCCTGGTCTTCACTGCCTTTTTGCAGGGTGTAGCTAGCAGAGATCAGAGCCTTGCCCAGATCAAAGGTTTTGAGTAATTCCGGTCCGGCCAGCAGGCTCAGGGTAATCTTCGCTGCGGCGTTGTCATCGGTTAGCTCAACCGATCCTGCCAATGCAGTAGGATGAGGCGCCAGGTCAGTGAAGCTTGCTGGCAGGCCGTTCAAGCTATCTAACACGGTAGTTTTAACGTCGGCGTCTGCCAAAGACCGGGCCGGCAGACATTGCAGCATGAAAAACAGCGCCTGCTGCTGCAGCAACGCATTATCCTGCTCGGTCAAGAAGTGCATCAGCAAGTCAAAGGTGGTTTTATTGAGGTGCTGAGCGGTGTTATTCAATCCAGCCACCTTGGAGAGACCCGCAATGGCCTGATGATTCTGTTCCGCAGAGGTCATGCCGAGCGGTAAGGGCACATCCATGGCCTTGTCGCCCATAACCTTGTTGACGTCGTACCAATTCAGCGCCCAAACCACAAAGCCGGCACGCATCAGAGCCTGGCGCTTGAGCAAGTCTTCGCTGGCTTTCTCGCCATGAAACTTATAGCCATCGAGGAAAACCGCCACAGGCAGCAAACCTTTACGTGCCGGCCAAAGCACAAAATCCGGTTTGCTGGCAAACTGCACGCCTTCCGCCATACCCAGATTCACCTGCGGTTCGATCTCATAGGCGAGATCGCCAATGGTCAGCCGGTAACCGCTTTTACCCCGGATAATGTCCTTGCCGACTCGCACCTTGTGGTTGCCCACACAGTCTTCACCAGAGAACCGTGCCAGCGCCTCCGGGAAGCGCGCTTCAAGCTCACTGTCTATCCAGGGGTTACCACCCAGCGCGCTCAAACCTTGTTTGTCTTGCACCCACTGATGGTTACCGTCGACAATATCTTTAAGCATTTCCAGCGCCAGCTCCTTACTGGTGCTTTCCATGCCATAGGCATTGCGATACTCCAACAGGCAGCGATAACAACCGTCCATAGTGTTGTCGTAACAGTCACAGGCATCCATTACGTCGTAGGCCATGCGGAACACCGACTGCATGTTCTCCGCCCGGCTCAGCAGCTCATGCAGGTAGCCGGTACCACCAGGCACGGAGTCGTACACCACAATAAAGTGCCTACGCTCATCGGTCTCGCCCACTGGCTCGCTCTGATAGGCTACCCGCAAGTGGTCTACCTTGCCGCCAAACCGTCTTTTCAAGCCCAGCTGCAAGGCCGCTACAAACGAATTCACCTGCTCTTCAGTACCGCCCGTAGACAGCCTCGGCAGCAGAATCCGCAGAGCTTCAGACGAAAACTGGCGGTACAGGTACAGGCAATTCTCCAGGCCCGTGTCTTCTTTGCCGTTCGACAGTTTCTTTGGGCCACGGGCGTAACTGCATGATTTGAGGTGAGCAGCCTCTTTCTTGCCATTGGCTGCAGCTTTGGATTGCACCGAGCCACACTCCCGGCAGATAGGGAAACCAGCTCGCTGGATGTGCTCTCCGGCCACATCGAAGTACATCTCCTCCCCTTCGCGGCGGCCAAAGTTCACTTCCAGAAACTTGGCGGAGCGGATGAACTCGAAGCCGAAGGGCTTTTCGTTATCGTCCAGCACCCAGGTAATCGGTACATCGGAAGGTTTGAAGTCAATCAGCATCTGCTTGTTGAAGAATACAGGCTCCCGGTCATCGGAGCGGTCGTCCAGAATCGCATCCCTGGCGTTGGTGAACGCGTAGACCTGCGTCATCTTCAGCATTTTGGTACGGGCGCTTTCATCGCCCCATTGGTTCGTATGGCAGCGAGGGCAGGTTTTATCGCTGAAGCCCGAAGTGGGGTCATCGGCGGGCGCGGAATAATGGCACCGGGGGCAAAATCGCCAGTCCTGAATGTTGCGGCCCTTCGAGGTTTCCACCCGGGTTATCTTCACTTTGCGGTTGCCTGCGTAGAACACCGACTCCGGTGCCAACTCCGTCAGCGCAGCCTGAGCGGGGCGCTGGTATTCGTATTCCCGCTTTACGAATTCATGCTCTGCGCCATCGCCTCCCGCACCTTTCTCAGAGCGGAAGATTACCGAATGCAGGGTCGCTCCTTCTTCCGGGAAGGCGTAGTTAGGCAGCAGCCCTTCGTCGGTAAAGAAATTCAGGGTTTCACGCTTATTCAGGCGAACGCGCATCCCACGGTAGCCCGCGGCTTCGCGCTCCAACTCCAGAATTTCAGCCTGGGTGTGTTCGTCCTGAGGTTGCTTGCGCAGTTTATCCAGCTGCTTGTCCAGGTCTTTGATGGTGATGGCCATGCGGTTGCGTTCATCGGCCACCAGCTTGAGCCGGCCGATGAGATACAGCTCCAACCGGTCCTCATCGTATTGCGGCCCACCAAACAAATATTGCCGCAGCAGCTCCAGATCTTCCCCACTTAGTTCAGTGGCCACATGGCTACTGAATCCGTCCCATATTTGCTGCATATTCTGTTTCAGGAAATTCAGCATGGTGTAGGGGAATCGATCTTCCTGGGCCTTTTCTACTGCATCCAATACCGGCTGCATGGTATGGGGCACCTGATTGTCCCCCTTTGCCCAACGGGTCCAGCAGTCCATGGAGTAAGCCAGCAACTGGCGTCGCAGCACATGGCGGGCCTTCAGGAACACCGCCGGCGGCTCAACCGGCGTATCCAGCATCCGGCCTGGATCGGCGTAAAACACCAGATCGTGTGGGCGACCATTGGCCACCGTCAAGACGAAGGAATTGCCATCCCGGCGCCCCCCCCGGCCCACGCGCTGCAGGTAATTCGCCTGGGCCGGCGGTACGGAACACAGCAAAACGCTGGAAAGATCACCAATATCGATACCCATTTCCAGCGTAGGCGTTGCCGACAGTAGATTGTATTCCCAGGGCTTCTCACCCTTGATAAAGCTGTTCTCTACGCGAACCCGCTCGCTGGCCGCCAGCAAACCCGTATGTTCATGGGCGATTACCCGATGTATTTCACCATGGCGGTACAGGTTGCCATACAGGGTGTTACGCACAGGAACGACATTCTCATACAGCAGCTCGGGACCAGCGGCACTGATCATCGGCAACCCCAGCCAGTTGCGGGCCTTGTCGGCGGACACGTGCACAGGACGGTAGCCTTCGCACTCCACGGCCCGAACGTCGGTGACAATGGTCAACAGCTCTGGGTTCAGCGCCCAGAGTTTAACGCCACGTTCATTGGTTTCGGCCTGCACCATGCCCACATCCGCCAGCGCATCAAGAGCGGCAGCGAGAACCTGCTCCATTTGCTTGCGGTCCACGAGGGTGTCCGGGTTCAGGCAGATGAGCCAGTTTTCGTACCAGGACTTCGAGGCATTATTATGACTCAGCGGCTCATAGCCTTCAGCCTTGGCCGCAGCAGGGTACCGAGGCCGCGGGGAAGACGGGCCCAATGGCGGGGCGTAATCCAGAAATTTGAGCAGGTAGCTCTTGCCGGATTTGTCGCGGTAATACGCCAGGTCCTTCAGTCCGAACGCGCCCAGATTCACCAGATGCTGAACCAGCCCGGTCATCAGGCCCGCAGCCGCCTCGCTATCAATGCGATAGCCCAGCGTGTTGTCTACCGTTTCCCGCCAGGCCAGCGCTGCACGGGCAACCGACTCTGCCGGCCAGTCCAACGCCGCAATGCCCAGACGATTCAGTGAACGCCCAACCTGAGCTCGCCAGCCCAGGTCTTCCAGTGTCTGCCACAACATCCGCCCGCGAATCAGCTTGAGCATCCTGGCCGCATCGCGAACCTCGCCAGTCGTTTCGAAATACTCGAAATCCGCAGTGAAGCGCTTGTCCGGCGGCATGAATTCACGCAGGTAACGGGGCAACCCAAGACGACCCGATCCATCTCCCTGATTCAGCCAATACCGCTCAAACAGATCAGGTAACTGCAACAACGGTAACGGCTCGGACTGATTTTCCAGTAACTGGGTGAGCGCCATACGCACATTATTCTGCCAGGTACGGGCGGCAAAGAAACCCGCGCGATGGGTAGCATCCTGAACCGAATCACTGAAGGTCAGCAGCTTGCGGTCATCATTGTCGCGGCTGCTGAACAACTGGTGAATGGCCACGGCACTCAAGCTGGCTGCGCGGGCACCGAACACCACCAAAGCGGATTTGGCGGCACAGTAGGGACAATCGTGCTCATGGATATTCTTATTGGTATTGTCCCGTTTGACCTCCTTCAACTGATGAGGTTTGCTCACCCGCACCAACGCTTCATTGCCCGCCTGGCAGCCCTTACAGGGGCCTGTATAATCCGCGGCGGCCGTGCGGCCACATTCACGACACAGCCGGAAATTATCCAGGTGCATCCCCGCTGGCGAAACACCCTCGCCCTGCTGCCAAGGCAATAAGAGTGCGGTTTCCTCGTGGTTACCAAAAAACGCGCTGTAGATACTCTGAAGTTCGGTTTCCACCACCTGGTCAGAAACGTGGCTCATTTCCATGCGAGTTAACCAGGCGGTGCCATGGCACTCCCGGCACTGCACCAGCGGCAAACGCACCTGCCGTTGGTCCTTCGGTGGTTTGTCGTCCCCAAAAGCCAACAGCGGGGGCAGAACGTCTGCGCGACCGTTTTCAGGCGCTTCGTCCGTCACAAGGTTTTGCGGTTGCGGCTCCCGCAAGGTGCCTACAATCCGCCGTAGCTCCCGGGACCAAAGCTGCAAACGCAACTGCACAAACGGCCGCCCTAATTCGTCTCGGGCATGGGAAAGCAGCGCTAACAACGCAATCAATGCCTGCTCTGGCTGGCGCTGAAACTTCGGTGGTATCTGGAACGCCAGCTTATCCACCAGTTCCCGAAAGCGCGGCGTACCCTGCCCCAGTTTGAGCTGACGCAGCAGGTTTGCCAGCTGACCATGCTGCTTGAGATCCTTGCCCAGCTGAATCCGTCCTTCTTTGGCATCCAGCGGTATTTCAGGTTCTTTACTGAAATACAGGTCGTAGGCCTTCAGAAGATAGGCCTGCAGCCCCTCATTCAGGGCAAGCGAGAGATGCTCAGGCCCCACTTCTTTGTTCAGCCCGAGAAACGCCAGGTTATCGAGAAACTCTGAATCATTTTGCCGCTGCTCGGCAATGACCGAGTCCCGGCGAAACGGGCTGGAAAAGATGTCGGACGCATAGCTCAGCAAACCCGTAATACTGTCATCGCCACCGAGGGTGGCAGAAGTTCCCACGCACACCAACTGCTCCGGCGTCATCTCAAACCGGGCCCGCAACCGTCGAATCAGCAGCGACAGATCCGTACCCTGGGCGCCATCAAAGGTATGCAGCTCGTCCACCACCAGATACCGAAGGGTATCCGGCCCGTTGTAGGCCCACAGCTTCTGGTCCTGCGGGCGCATGAGCAGGTAATCGAGCATTTTATAGTTGGTGAGCAACACATCCGGTGGGTTGTTGCGCAGGGTTTCCTTGTCAGTAATGACCTGATCCGGGCCCATGGCCTTGGTGCCCTGGCCATCTCCGCCAACGAACAACCCCACCCGAAGCCCTTTCAGCGCAGGCTGGCGATAAATTTCTTTGGCGAAACGCTTCGCCTGGTCTGTGGCCAGCGCATTCATGGGATAAATCACAATGGCCTTGATACCGGCGCCTGCCTCTCGGTGGCAGTGATCCAGAACCGGGTACATGAAACACTCGGTTTTACCCGAACCGGTGCCCGTGGCCACCAAAGTATTCGCAGCCCGCCGATCAGACGCTAATCGTTGCCAGGACTGCTCTTGATGGGCAAAAGGCGGATGCTCGGTTTCAAACCCCTTGAAGAAATCCCGGCCAGCTTTGCCGCGCATAAAGGGCAAGCCCACTGAAACGTAGGGCCCTTTGAGGAATGCTTCCCCGTCCTGCTGTTCTTCTACCAGACGACGGAATTCCCCTTTAAACGGGTCGGTTTCCGTTTCATAGCCGGTGACAATGAACTCGCGCAGGGCGGCCGATACTTCGCTGGCCAACAAGCCGGGGATCATGGGCTTTCCTTATGTCATTGTTTTTGGTTATCAGGAAATTGTTTGGTGGGTAGAATCAAGCGGGGCATCCGCAGCCTCTCGCATTGGCTCATTAGGTATTCACGCCAATAAGGCCAAACATGGTAGCTCGCATTCTGAAGTGCAAAGGCGTCAATCGCATCCTGCTCCAGGCGTTCATCCATTAAGTATTCGGCTACATAATCTGCTTCAACGAAAGCCCTGATCTGGGGTGCATCCTTTCCAACTTCCGATTCACTAATCCAGCGAACACCGAAACCCAGCACGATACGCAGGAGATACCGGTCGGGTTTGTCCGTTTCTAGAATCTCCGAGCGCCGGGCTAGATGCATTGTCTGAACTTTCAAACCTTCAAGGGCATGGGCAGCTTTAGGATTGAACTCCTCACCGTGGCGAGCCTCAGAAGCAACAAGATAAACATCCGAGATGGCAAGGTGATTTATGGCCCGCTGCAATTTTTCATCTGTCATCAGCCATACCTCTCTTCACCAGAAATAAGGTGTGACGTGGCAGCATGATATTCATCGTTGGCGCCATCCGATGCTTCCGGGATCTCGATTGTCTGCCATTCGATGTTCTCTGTCCCCCTCACCACGGACAATGAAGGAACCCCTTTTGGTACCTCTTGGCCTGACAACTTGCAAAGATGACGAAACGCTTCAGGAAGAGCGTCCACCACCCTTAGCAACTTATCCATAGCTGCAGACTGAGTAATGTCATCAGATTCATACTTTGAAAACGCCGTCGGGCCGCCGCCAAATACCAGGGCTGCCTCAGACTGTTTCAACTGCAGGCGTTCCCGCAATGCCCGCACTTCCGCTCCGGTTAAAAGGCCATCAACCTGCTTTCGGAAGGCAATCATTAGCCGCTTGTTTTTCAGAGATAAAGCGGCATCAGCTTGCTCGCTGCCGCAGACATTACATTCCTCGTAAAAGAAACGGACAGAACCGTTAACCCCTTTGTACTCAGTTTCATTACGCCCTTCCCTGATGGTCAGTACGCCCTCTTCACAGATCGGGCAAACCTTGTTTTCCATATAAACATCCTCAGCTGCTGGTATGGCAAGAAACTACCAACAAGAGCTTCCCGCTCTTGTTCAAAGCAAACTTTACATAGTACTGAATATCAAGCGATTTGAAGGCAGCCTCAATCCACTCTGCCTGAGTGACTGTGTACGCATCACACGCAGCCCATGGGCCGCCTGGTTTTTGCTGACACCACTGTGAATTCAAAAACCTCCCGCTACGGAGCGCATTCCTAATCAGCTTAATTACACCGTCATGGTCGAGCTCAAGATTCTGGACATCTTTCTGACAGTCATTGGTCCACAGAGTTATCGCTCCAATGCTGCGCCTGTCCAGTAAATCGAGAACTTCGTCGGGAGGATAAAGGGGTTCCTTCCCGATGATCCCACCGTTTTCCCTGGTTGGCGTCCCAGTGAAACGGCTGACAACTTTATCATTTACCATAATGGTAAGTCCATTTCCCAAAATTTCAATTTTTTGAGTTAGGCAGCGTGCTATCCAGTGCGACTTCCAGCAACTTCGGCAACTCAACTACTTCCTCAAGAGAAAACAGTCGCCAACCCTTAGCAGCCAACATCGCCCGCTGTGGCGCGCGTTCCGAAGAGACCCAAACAGCAACCCGCTGATCATCCCAGACAAACTCAAACTCCCCGGCTACCTCTCCGCTGTCCATCTGAATTTCAGCTCCACACTCCGGCACGGGCAGATCACTCTTAATAATGTGATTAACCACAGGGATGGCAGTGTCCTCCACCTGCTGCGCCCATTCAGGAAGACCGTAATGAAGATCACCAAGGACCTTGCGGGCTGCGTAGACACGGAAGCTTTCGGCGTCATCGAATACCTGGAAGCCAGCATTCGTGGCCAACTTGAACAAACCCATTTCCTCATTGAGAATCAGAGCAACTGGATCTGACAGACCTTCCTGCAAACCCTCTGGCCAAGCCAAGTCGAGGAAAGCTTTCAGTTCTCCAGTGTCTGAATCTCTTAGCTCGAATTCTTTTTCGCCCGCCGGCAAGCCCCGCTCGCTGACCCATTCATTAACGTCATCCAGCTGTTTTTCCTCCTCCGCATCGGCGATGCCACCCGGTGCAGACTCGCCTTGCTCTATCGCCTCATAGGCGACTGAACTGTCATCCGAAGGCAGGTTATACAAGGTGTCGAGGAATGCATTTGCCGCCGCAGCCAGCAAAGCCTGACGCTGACGAAGAAACTCCGGGTAGTTTTCTGGCTTCCACAATTCAGGGTCCTGTGGAATCCACTGACTGGCAAGAGCCCCGGGATGCTGGCTCTCGACCTCGGAAAAATACTCATGGGGCGGGCGGTTACTGATCTGCAGGTTGCTGTTTTTGGTCAGGAAACAAAAGTTACCCAAAGCGTTAATGGCTTTCTTGTTGTCGTGGCCACTCTTCTTTAGGAAATCCCGCGGGAAGATATGATGCACCTCCAAAGATGTGTTCTTACCAAGAAGTCCCTTCTTGAGCGGTAGGCCGGAACCCCAGTCCTGAGCTTCGCCAACACGAGTCAACATGTAGAGAATGGAGTAGAACCGGTTACCGCGGCTCCAGCCCGTGAAGTGCTCCGGTCTGATCCGCAGGTTACCCCGCCAAAGCTGCAACTCACGAATAAGTGCATCAAGCCCTGCCTCTGGTCCCACATCCAGCAGAATATTGAGATCTCGGGAAAGCACACTCTCGGTGGAGCCGGAATAACGGCCCCAGATCGCCGTTTGCACATACCAGAACAAGATCTTGTTCTGGGTTTCGTGGTCTTGGGCGGCACCACCGGCCTCGTCCAGAAATCGGGCCAGAATGGGTATGGCAAAATGTCCGGTCAGGACCTGCTGGTGGTCCAGCCCCAGTCGAGCACCAATCAGATCCAGGATGGTATTGATATGATTGATGGAGCGCTGCAGCGCACTGTTGAATGTAGAGGCATCCAGCTCGTGAAGAGCCGAAAAGCGCGCATCGCCAGTAGCAATTGTTGTTACACTTCGCAGCAACCAATCCAGCGTGAAACCGAAGCCTGAATCATTCCAGTGATCCAGCGCTTTGCGCATGCGAGAACGGGCGTCTGGCTCTACCGAGCAAATGCGGGCCAGCGCCAAGTCACCCTTTGAGAGCTTCCGGCCACCACTATTCACTCGGTTGAAGATATCCACCACCACATCTAACGTCATTTCTGGTCCAGACACATCTTCAATGTGGACATCTATCTCACGAACATCACGCAACCGGTTTAATCGATTGCCGCAGTGAGTCGTGCGCTTGAAATCCTGAGTGCACTCCTGAATTTCCTCAAGAATGTTATCCACGCCCTCCTTCATAAGCCGAGTGACATCTACCCAAAGGGGGTTGCCCTGCATTTTGGAGGCCATATAAAACGAGAACTCTTCGGTTTCTACATGAAAGTACAACCCCCTGAACGCGTTAGCATCTCCATCAAAAAAAGCGGGAGGTTGTCCTTTAATGATGCCGTATAGCGAAGTCATCCTCTGCTGACCATCCAACAACATTTTTACCTGCTGGCCGGATGCGAGCGCACTTGTTCCCCTCCCCTGTGCCTGGGAGGAATCCGTAATCCACGCAAGCAGGCTGCCCACCGGGTAGCGCTTATATAAAGAGCGAACCAAGCCACGCACCTGATCCCGATTCCAAACGTAGCCGCGCTGGAACTCTGGCAATGCTATTTGGCCAATTTCAATCTGATCCAGGAGCGTGGAGATCTTCATGCCTTTCCTTACTTAAAGTTACTTTGAAAGTGATTGATCGTTCGCTTTTAGTTAAAACACCTATCGCACTACTTATGCGTCACGATCACGTAATTATCGATGCAACATCTCGCTTGAAATCGGCTCTTGCACCCAACCGGACAAGATCCAGGCTTTTATTCCGTTCGCCAATTTGTAACAGGCTCGAAACAGGGCTGTCTGCGCTCTTGGTTAGACAATCAACGTGACCCAAAACAATTACCGCGTCTCTGGCCCGTGAGAGAGCGACATTTAATCGGTGCTTATCGAGTAAGAATTGCACCCTCCCAGAGCTCCTGGTCATCATCAGTATGACGATATTTGCCTCGCCACCCTGAACGGCATCAACCGTCGTTACTTCAAGATCCAGTTCATAACCGCTGCGATCAATCTCATCCTTAACAGCTTTCCGCTGTGCTTCATAAGGACAAACGACAAGGATACTAAGACTCTTGAACTTGCCTGTTTTTGACATTCTGGCGAGTAGCGTATGAACGGCAGCTCGCTCAGTCCGATTCTCGATCGACTGAGAGACATTACTTTTGCGGTGCCGATAATTCGAAACTTTGCTGAAATCGACAAAAGTCATTCGGCGACGAGTGAGGTCCCATCCTTCATCGCTCCTGGCAGAATCAAGGTGGCCGTCATAGAACATTTCACTGACAACATCACCAATGTCTTTGTGCATCCGAAACTGTGTCGTTAGCATCCCTTTTCCATCGGCGGGAAGCTGTTCAAAAATCTCATGGAACATATTTCGGCGCAGCAGTTCCTCGACCTCAGTCATTGACAAGCGATAACCGATATCTAAATCCAGAACATCTGTCGTGACAGTTGGCGGAAGCTGATTATGGTCGCCAACCAACACAACTTTTTTAGCAACCGAAGCAGGAATCAAAAGCTCAGCACCAAACGCTTTGCCAGCTTCATCGATGATTGCAATGTCAAAGGTGCGACGCCATAAACCATAGTCCGCTCGCGCCATGCCCGTGCAGGTCGCAGCGTGAAGATGCTTGGATCCCAAAAGCCATTTAGCAGCAGACTCTCGGCCTTCACGAGTTGTTAATAGTTTTTCCCATCTTTGCAAAGAAACATCGGCTTGACTCTGGTTGCCCCGCTCAGGGTCCAATACCGACAACAAACGCTCATGCCAAACTGGCTCCAGATCAGTTCCCTGGACTTTCTCATTGTTACCATATCGAACAACCTCGTCTCGTAGCTTAGGAATCTGTTCCAAAAGGTCAGAGACGAGTTTGGTCACCGCAACGTGGGTCGGGGCAGTGATTAGGATGCTAGGCCAACCTTGACTATTATCCGCCGAAAAAAGCGAAGCCAACCACTTGACCAATAGCGTGGTTTTACCGGTACCTGGGGGCCCCCAAACACAGACAACAGGCTCGTCTGAATCCAGCAAATTCTCGACACTCGAGCGGTCTAGGTTGCTATTCGGAACCGGATCTCCAGAAAGACCAAGTAAAGTTGTGTGCACTTTTGGCGAGACAAATTTACCCAGAATGGCATTTTCAAGCGCTTTGCTCAGTGTCTGTTGCTGAGAGCCCTCTCCGACTCGTTCAATCCGGGTTAGGCCGAAGGGGTTAATCTCCCGAAAACCTTCCTGATAATGGGCCTCAAGCTCCAACCTACAAATGCCATTCTCCCGATCGACCCAGCTCGCATGCTTTATATTTCGAACCTCAGAGTGTCCGACAGCGCGAATCCGTGTTTTACCTTCATTTGAGATTGCCTCATCCAGCCAGCTTGGGCGACTCATCGCTGTAATCATGCCAACCACAACATGACCTCTTTTTTGCGACTCCCCAGGCAAAAATCCACAAGATCCTTCCAATTGAATATGCTCTTGCTGGTCCTGATAGATCAGCGAGAGCTTGCGGAGCCTCAAAGCGGATTGGCGCTGAAGCAGCATTTGCTTCTGACTGCTTAATTCAGCGTGTAGGGCCTCTACAAATGGATAAAACATTGACCGATCAATATTGGCTTCGTCCTCGGAGCCAAAAGCAAAAGCACACAGTCCAGCATGAAAACGAACGGAAACAGGCGGACCAGCAGCGCCGTGTAGAACATGGTCCAAAACAAATGCTTGCTCCGACGAGTTGGCCGTAGTAACTAACGTCACATTGTCGATAGAAAAGCCAACCTGACTTGAACCGATAAGGTGTACCCTCCAGGGAGAGTTCTGTGAGGACTCATCAATTTTTTGATAGGCTGAAACTAAATCGGGTAATTTGCTTTCCGGAACCGACAGCAGAATTGGTGACCAGAACTCGCGGCTTCCTCCAATTCTCGCCGTTAATCTGACGGGTAAAGGGGTTTGCCGGTCCAGTCGAGTAATATGTTCAAGCATCCATACGCTTGGGTACACATCAACGGAGCATTCGGGCGTCAGCCGACTGTGGTCCTGAGCCCTCGCCTCCAGAATTAAACGAGCTCCTAGATAATCCAGATAAATCCCTTCCCGCTCTCGGCTAACAACTCTGGCGGTCATAGGGGCACCGCCGTCCGTAAGATTAGCCTCTAAAAGTGCTGCACCGATTACTGACACTTTCGCAGAACGCTTCTTATGGTCAACGCCGAACAGCATTGCGCGTCCGTTAAGCTCTTCCGACCAGTCTTCCACCACCAGACGATAGCCATGAAGCGCGTCGGGAACCTCCCCTTCAAAATGAACCAGCCCGCCCTCACGAGGAAAATCATTAGGCAATTGAAGTTCAGCAGGAGTAGGAATCGCACCACATCTACCATTCACGACATCTGCCAGGATTCCCTTCACCAAGCCAAGGTGAGCCCTTTCTGCATCAACTCGGCTAAGCGCAAGCTCTAGCTCAAGGACAACCTGGTTAAAAGCATCGCTCTCTCGGCTCCCCAAACGCTTAGCCATTACCGCCCGAGCCTTCGCATGGCTTGCAATTAATTCAGTAGCAACGCAATTCCGTGTTTCTAGCTCTTGAACTACCAGAGCTTCCAAGTCCTTCACGTAGCTGACAAGCAATTCATGGCGTTCTTTTGCATCAGCTTCATAAAGTGCCTCGAGCTGCTCCTCCAAGGCCTTGATTTGCGCCTGAACGGCTTCAGTTCGCTGGCCATTCCACCAACTGACGCCCGTCGCAGTGAGGCTTATACCCGCTATTACGAAGAGGTGAATCACGAATATTGGCCGTTACTGCTTAAGTTTCACGAGGTTATCCGAAATAATTTGAAGCTCTTGTCGCAACTGCGCCTTTTCTTCCTTTGAGCAATTCGAGTTCCTTAACTCCTCCATAGTAGCGTCAAAGAGCTTCAGAATCGGATCCATCAAAGCTCGTGACTGAGCCAGCTCCTCAACTCTAATCTGATTACTCTCTCTGGCTGCTTGAAGATTCACTTCAGCCCGATTGACCTCGATTTCCGCTTGAGTAACACGCCCCTGCCACTCTACGAGTGTTGCTTTAAGCTGGTTGTGGGATTTTATGACCTCGAAAACACCCTTTACGGCTTCAATTGCTTCTTTCGCAACCTGAAGCCGGGCAACCTCCGTTTTGGCTCCTGCCTCAATACCCGCTCTCTCGGTTTTTAATTTCTCAATCTGTTTAGCCTCTGAACTTGCCGAGGCGCTACTCTTAGAAACACGCGACAGCAATTCTTCAGATAATTTTAGTTTCTGGTCCGGCATGGCGTTAACCTCTATGCATTGGTTTCATTGTAGTTTTGGAGCGCATGTTTTAGTTCTGCCCAGACATCCTCAAGCTCAATCAGTTGTTCATCAAAAGCTTCAATATCCGGAAGGTCAGAGCTACGTATTTCATGAAGCTCATACCAGGCGGTTCGATAGGCCGAATGGCACGTTAGAACCAGCTTCCCGAGTCTTTCCTGCAATTGAGAACGCTGAGCCAATTCTTTTCTTGCCAGATCTATCTGCTCGGAAAGCTGCTCGCGCTCTAACTCAAGTCTCCTTTCCTCCTGGGGAATGAATTGAATAAGACCATCACGATGAGCCTTGGCTTCTCTCAATTTCAAATAGGAATTCACAGCGTCAGCGACTGAAACCGCTGCCTCCAGCAGCATGAGCGCAGGATTGGCCTTCGCCGCAGCTTTGCCCATGCCCTTCTTAAAACCATACTTGCTAGCCAAAACCGCAGTGTTTGCCAACAGTGTAAGCGCTTGTTTCGGAACACGAGTCGTCATCTCTAAAACACCCTCACAACACACCATGAATCAGGTGTGAGCTCCAGAATAGATCTGTCAGCATCAGAATCTGTGGCCGTTCCTACATTGGGCAACGCCGGAAAACGATCCCCCCGCCGATCTCTTACACGCACCTTACTCTCCGGCGTTAAACACCAGAGCGTCTCGGTAAAAGGTTCGAAAAAAACCGCTTCCTGAGACGAATCCTTTCGACTTTCTTTTACAAGCAGGCAACGCACCATAAGAAAGTTCTGGCACCATTCACTTCCCTTAGCAGGCCTATAGGGTCGATCAGAAAATGGTCGGAATGCCCTCCAAAGCCCAGCGAGAAGCCAATACTCTGGGGTTTCAATTACCGCGTCTTTCCTGATTCTTGTCCCATCTCGGCGTAAAAACACGCGAAGTCGACTGTCTTCCTGCAGTTGGGCAAGCCCTTCTCGTTTTTCTTCAGGTACCAACTTCTTCAGCAATGATTCAGGAATGGCTTCATCTGTTGCCTTCGCGAAGGTTTCTTCATCAGGCTTATGAAACACAGGTGACGGCCAATCCCGGGGATATCGCTCTTGCTTTTTATGCTCATCGACCGAAATAAGCCTCCTAGCCGGGTGCGCGGCACTGACGAACAGTCCACGGATCGGGTCTTCATTCAGCTCACGAGAGAGCTCGATGGCCTCCACGATGTCCCTTCCTTTCTTGGTCGCCGCCCAGTTCTCAGCCAGGGAATTAGCAGCAAGGAGATCGTGGATATTGTTTAGCGTAGTTACGTCCAACCCCGTAGTTGTCGCAATAGCCTTTCTGTCCTTTCCAGCGACGAGTTCTTCCAAAACGAATCTTGATACTGCATCACAACTACGAGGTGTTTTGGCCACGGCCCAAACCTTGAATGGCATACCGCTGAATGCGACCGGTACAGAGGGTGATTCAGGCTCTGGAATGCACGCACGAATGCTTGCGATTCCTCTTGCCCGTCTTTTCCGCTTATCCGTTAGCCAACCGTCGGGCATCTCAATCCGAGTTATTTCGGCCTCGATCTCTTCCCCTATAGAGATTTCCTCAGAAGGATGATCGACCCAATGCCAAGCAAGTTCGGAGATTGGAATCCATGCTTGGAAGTCCATAACGTCGACAAGTACCCCGCGGTCCTCAAGTTGAACCACGCGTCCCGTAATCAGATCGCCTTCTTCCAATTTCGCCAGGGCTTTCCTAGCTTTGGCTTCCCCGACTGCCCTTATGCTGGCTTTCCAACCCCGGTCATCCTTGTTGAGCAATACAAATTCCGCAGTTTGGCCCTCGCTTAAAACATTCGCTGGATCAGAAACGAAAACGTCTGACATTTCTCCAGGAAAAACAACGGCCGTCAGATCACCTGATGCAACTTTGGCAAACTTTTCCCGAACAATTTGGATGTTGCCTGATAAAACGTCGCCAGGGCTATATGAAGCGCTTCTAGAGGAGGAACTCGACCTTTGATGAGATTTCTTCACCGGCGAGCGTGCTTTGTTCTCTTCACCCAGAAGGGCTGAAAAAAGGTCCAAGAGGAAACTCACAGAGCTTGCCCCTCTAAAATCTCCCAAGCCACCCGATAATCCTCCTCCCGGTCCGACCGGAAAAATGGCGCCTTGTACTCCACCGTCCGCTCCGTTGGTCCGCCGGGTAGAGTGTCGTCCATGTAGGTTTTGTAGACGCTGCCTTCCTGCAGGTGCTGGATATCTTCCCAGCCGAGGGCAATGCCATCTTCTTTTCTTTCGGGTGTGTCTATGCCGTAGAAGGTGCCTTCGTTGAGTTCCTTCTTGTTGGCTTTTCTTGGCAGGCCTACGCCTACCAGGCCTTTGCTGGGGGTGAAGACGATGCGGCCGGTTTGGTCGTAGAAGGTTTCGGCTTCGTACTGGCGCATGACGGGGAACTGTACGCGGTAGATGGTGAGCAGTTCTTCCAGCGTGAGGCCGAGGGCCTGGGCGACGAGGACATCTATTTCCACCAGGGCCTGGCGGCGGGCGCCGTCGGTGCGCAGGGCGTTGTTGCGTTGCCACTCGGGAGTGAGGTTGGCGAAGAAGTCCTGGGGCAGCGCGGCGATGGGTTTGCGGGTGGCCCAGTGTTGTTGGCGGAAGCTGTCTTGCCAGTTGGATTGCCAGAGGTCGGCGTAGTGGCTGGTCACAGAATGAAGCGCTAACACCCGACAGGCAATCGAAGGCAACAACTCCACTAAAGGCAGTGCTGCCCACGTCGCCATCAAATTGCTACGTCCTGTGGATTTAATATAGAAATCACCAAGGATCGAGATTGTCATTGCGGCCTGGCGAAGCAACAACTGCTGAGATTTGAAAGTGGTCGATTGGACACCATGGATATGTGCAGCCCCCGGCATTACGATCATGGGAATCATCGTGCGCTCGCCGGACTGAGACAGCATTCCACGATAAGCCAACCGATAATACTCCGTCACCAACCGCGCCCGATGCTTGCCCTCTTCCACCCAAGGCACGCGCGGGGTACGGTCCCGGTAAGTGTCAGGGTCACAGGCGGGGACGTAGTTGGTGCGCGGCAGATAGTTGTCCGGCAGAGTCTGCAGATCAAGGATGTCGTAGTGGCTGTTCTGGGTGCATTCTGCCCGTGGGGTTTTATAGAAAGGGCTGCCGACGAAGAAATGTGGGCCAGAAAGTATCCATTGGTCCGGGTTTTCGGGGAAACGGGTTTCCCGCTTAATGGTGCCGTCTTTCTGGGCGTTTGTTTCGTGCCACATTTCCAGTGACAGATACTGCTCTTTTAGATCGCCCAGCCGCCGGGGCTGGGCGGCAAATTTTTCCAGCACGTTGGTGAGCTGCCGGGCATGCAGGGCTGGCAGGCGGGCTTCCAGGGCATCGGTGCCGGCTTCGTCGTAGAGCTGGGCGAACAGGGCCAGTTCGTGTTGGCCGATTTCGATAATTCGGTCGCGGTGGCCGTTGGTGTTCCAGACGGTTTTGATGGCCCCGCTGGCTGACTCCACTTCTTCCTTGATGCCCGGCACACGCCCCTGTCCTTCATGGGCAAAACAGATATCCACAGTTTGCGGAATAAACAGGTTGGCGATGTGCCTGAATTCTGGTTCAGACCGCTGCGGGCCATACACGTTAATACTGTAGATTGTGGCGTGATGCACTTCGGCGAACAGCCCCACTTCATTGTGGAACTGGAAGTGCTGGCGCAAACGCGGATACACCTCCCGCCGAAATCCCCCACCCTTCGGATCATCATAAATCCCTTCCGGATGCAAAAAGCCACTCACGCCCTGCCCGTTCACATTGACCCAGGCCCGAGGCAGGAAGCACTTGTACAGGTTGGTCTGCACGCCCTTCAGCTGCGGGTAGTTCTGGGTGGCATTCAAGAATGCCTGCGAGCCTTCCGCTTCCGCCAGCTCGGCAAACCAGGCCTGCTGCAGTTGGGGGCTCCGTTCGAAGGCGGCTTCGCGCTCGTCAGTCAGTTGCTTGGCGCTGAGTTTGTGCAGCACAAAGGCCGGGTTGTGGTCGCCGAGGATGCCGCCTTCCTGCCATTCCACTTTGCGCCAGGGCGGGTTACCCAAAGTAATGTCAAAGCCGCCGCGCTTGGCAAAGATGTCGGCGAAGGCCAGTTCCCAGTGGAAGAAGCGGTACTGCTCACCCAGTTGGTTGGCGATGGCCAGGGTGTTGAAAAACGGATTTTTGAACAGTTTTTCCAGGTTGAGCTCGCCGCGTTGGTTGCTGACTTCCCGGAGCGCAACGGTCTCTTCACGCAAACTAAGCTGTTCGTCATCACCCCCGAACATGTCCGCCTGTGGTTTCGCAAACGGATTGCTGTTCTCGGCTTGGTCAGGTTCTGCGCTGGATTCATAGGTACTTGCCTCCAACAGGCTTTCCTGCTCTGGAGCAAAATCAAAGGTCCCAGCGCTATTCAGGATGGTGTTCAGGTCGAACAACCATTTCTGGCGGTCTGGCAGTTCATCCACTTTGTCCAGGGGCCAGAACCAGAGGGCGCACCAGTAGTCCATGGCCAGTTTCAGGCGGCGGTAGGGAGAGGCGATGCGGGCGTTGGTGTTGAAGATGCCGTGGGCCCGCAGGTTGTCTTTTTCCCGGGTGGTGGTGTGGTGTTCTTCCACCTGTTCCTGGCCCCACAGGGGGTAGGTGTCTTCGGTGCGCTGGCGGTGTTGTTCCAGCATCTGGGTGTGTTCGCGCGACAGGCGGTCTACGGCCTCGCTCAGGCTTTGCAGGGTTTTGATTTCCTGCTCGTCCAGCGGGGCGCAGAAGTCTTTTTTCCAGTCTTTGATCTTTTTGAAGGCATCCGGCCGCAACTGTTTGGCGACTTTGTCGTTGTAGCCGGCCATACCTGGGTCGGGTAACAAGAAGTGATAGATCTCGTTGTCGCTGCGACCACCCTCGCCTGCCGGGTTCAGTAGGATTTCCGGGTTCAGTCTGCGCGGCGCGTTGTTGTACCAGTAGCCTTCTTTGGCCTGTTTCTTCAGGGCGATCTTGGGGTACACCTCGCGGCGGGCGCCGATCAAGCTGTTGCCGGTGAACAACTGGTAGCCGAACCAGGGTACGTTGTGGCCGCCGCTCAGGGCGTTCAACCACAGGGAGACTTCCGCCAGTTCCACAGCAATGGGGTTGAGGTCTACCCCGTAAACATTGTGGTCAGCGATGTGCATTTTTACCCGCTGGAGTTCGCGCTGGTAATCCTCGTGGGGGATGCGCTGGCCCAGTTCCTGTTGTTTGCGGGTGAGGTAGGCTTCCGCCAGCTGGTTGACGGCTTCGTTGAGGAAGGCCGCGCTGCCCATCGCGGGTTCGCACACGGTCAGTTTGAGGATATCGTCGGCGGTTACGTCGTCCGTCAGGCGTTCTTTGAGGGTGTATTTCACCAGGCTTTTGGTGAGCACTTCCGGGGTGTAGTAACTGGCGGATTTTTCCCGGTCCCGCCCCGCCATGCGGTAGATGAACTTGCCTTTGGGGTGCACGCGCAGGCTGAGTTTGCTGTCGATTTTGTCGTAAACGCGCTCTTTGTCGTCGAATTCGTTCAATTGGCTTTGGGTGACGAAGTAGCCGGTGTCCAGTTCGTCCGGGTTGATGTTCTGGCCTTTGGGGGCCACTTCGTACAGGTCTTCGGTGGCGAAGAAGCCGCGGTAGCTGAGCAGGGCTTCGTATACTGCGCCCAGCTGGTTGATGCCAAGCTGGGTATAGCTCACGCGGCCCCGGCGCTTTCTGCCGCTTGTGGGGCGAGTAAGCGACATGCTCTGGATCACCTGCTGCAGGGTTTCATTGCTGAAGGCCACGCGGTTGAGCAGCGGGGTTTTGGACGGGTCGAACAGGTGGCTGTCCAGGCCTTGCAGGGTGAAGGCATTGGCGTTGCTTTCGTGAAGATCGTCTTTCTGCCGGCTGACCTGCTTGCCTTTGTAGATCAGGCTGAACATACGTTGCAGGCTTTGATGGAAATACTCGCCTCGGCGACTTTCTTCAGTGGTCAGGCGTACGCTTTCCAGGTCACGTAGGCTGTCCAGGCTATAACCCATGCGCCAGGTTTCGTCTTCAGCCGGCAGATAGCCGAGTTCAGGGCGCGCTTCTATGTAGAACAGGAAGAGTATGCGGTACATGTAGCGCAGACACTCTTTAGAAAGCTGGTCCGCATCCAGAGCATTCTGCCCGCTGTAGATGCCTTCCTTGCGATCGCGGGCCTGTACTACCAGTTGTTCGGCTGCTTCGTTGCCCAGTAATTCGATGGCTTTCCGCAGGGCATATTTAAGATCATCCGATACCGCAAAGGCATGCTTGTGGCTGTTCTCATCCAGGCTGTCGAGGCGGCATTGGCCTACTTCGGGAGCCAAGCTTTCCCGATGTAAAAGAACGGCAGTGGCCTTGAGGGTTTTATCGTCGCGGCGGCCGAGAATCTCTTCCCAGTCAAAGCGGAGCATGCGGTTCTGCGACCACTTATACCGGTCGATCAGAATGCCCTGTCGGTCGGATAGTAATAGCACCCATCGCGGCGGGTTGTCCTGCCGGAAAATTGCTTCGTTAAGGATGCTGTACCAGTCGGTGTTTTTCAATTTGTCGTGGTGCGGGCCCGGGCCGAAGAACTGGTTGCTGTGCAGTTTTAGAGAGAGCGGGTCTTCGCCCTCGTTGTTTGAATCCAGCGCACCCAGTACCCAGAGCTGGTCGCCTAGAGCTGAGAGAACCGGCAGTTCCGTGTTGGGTGCCACCTCACGATTGTCTGGCTGATAGGGAATACCCAGTACCGAGGTAAGATCTTTGAAGAAATCGCGCTGCAGGCGAATTCGTTCTGCTGCACTGCGCTCGGTTTTGAGTTTGTGGCGCAGGGCGAAGTAGCTCTGGTTGAGATTCCTCAGGGCACGGTGAGGCGTGGTGTAATCGCGCCCCTCTTCTTTTGCCGATTCTTCACGAGCCTCCCAATCTTTGATGGTGTCGGCAAAGTCGCCCTGGAAGACTTCTGCCAGGTAATGGGCGCTGAAGAATTCGTTTTCGTTGGTCAGTCCAATGAACGTGGCGGCGGTATCCTGAACGGCCATCTGGTAATGCTCCTTTGCCCTACCCGGGCGTTTAGTGGTCTTCCCGGGTAAACACGGCGATAATCTGTATGAACGGTACCGGCTCGATGGTGAGGGTGTCGTGCACCCAGGTTTCGTATTCGTTAAAAACCCTTTCGATTCGGCTCAGGCGCTCTTCTTTTTTGGCGGCCTTGAAATGCTCAGCCTGGCCGGAGCTATCGAGCTGAAGATTTAACTGCTGGACCTGCCGTCCTTTCAGGGCTTCCAATTCCTGGAGCTGCTGCGCCAGTTCAGACTGTTTCGCCGCCGTGTATTCCTGCTGGTGTTCCTGCATTTCAGCCTTCGCAGCCGCTATCACCGGGGTACGCAGAGCCTCCAGCTCTGATAGATCAATAGGCCGAGCGCGGTTGGGCAGCTTGGTGTTCAGCTGAAGTTGCTGCAGCCACTCCTCGCCCTTCTGCACCTCAACCACTGAACCGCTCCTGCAACGGATGGCGAACCATTGCCAGATAACCGGATGCGCCTTTCGGTTAGGAATAAGCCCGCTAACAAGAAAAACAGCCTCATCTGGTTGAAGGGTGCCATTTACCTGGGGTGAGTCTGGCAATGCCAGTACCGGCGCGCTGTGGCGAGCCACCTGTGCCAGCAATTTGTCTTCCAGCCATTGAATGGCCGGATGCTGGGGCCATAGATAATGCAGTTTGGGCCAGGCGTTCTCATCCTGCCGGCTACGGCGGATTTCCTCTTCAAATCGACTTTTATCTGCCGTTAGCACCAGGCTGCCGTTTTCCGGGCTGATTTCCGATGGCAGGTAGCGGAAGCGATAGTTCAGATCATCCGGCGGTGTCAGCGTTAGGGTTTGCTTCTCGTTATTGGCCGTGAAGTTCACCTGCTTCCGGTCGCGGTTGATTGCTTCCAACGCCTGGCGGGCAAATTCGTAATCACTAGGGAACAGGCTGTAGCGTTCCGCGGTGTGCTGCTCGGCCTCTTCTTCTGTCTTGGGTTGTGCCGCCTCAGGGTTGAGGAATAGGGCCAGAAGGTCATCGCCTTCGTTGCTGTCGTCCGGCTGATATTGTTCATCAAATGCTTCTGCTTCGGTACCGCTAGCCATGGCATCTGCCGTTAGACCTTCTTCAGCTTCCGGATCATGGACTTTCATGAATGTAGCGGGATCACCAATGTTCTTGTAGGCCTGTTCATCCTTCTCTTTCAGGATTTCCAGAATCCGTTGATCGCCCTTCACCGTGGGATTGTCGCTGCGGTTGATCAGGTAGGTGATGATGGGCGTCTCTGTCTGGCCGTAACGATCAACCCGTCCGTTGCGCTGCTGGAACACCATAAGCGACCAAGGTAAATCAAAGTGCACCAGTCGGTGCGACAGGTAATGCAGGTTGATACCTTCGCTTGCGACATCAGAGCAAAGCAGTACCCGCAGTTTGCTTTCCTGTTTACCGAAGGCTTCGACGATTTCCTGCTGCTCGATATCGCTCATGCCGCCGTGCAGGATCTGCAGGGCGTCGTCTTTCAGCTTCAGATCGCCCATCATCTGGCTCTGCAGCCAGTTCAGGGTTTCAATGCGCTCGCTGAAGATGACCAGGCGGTCGTCGGTATCGGCTTTCTTCCAGCCAAAGTCTTTGCTGTTCAGCAGCTTCAGCAATTCCTGGTATTTGTTGAAGTGAGCCGCATCAACATTGCGGAGAGCCAGACATAGGCTTTGCAGGGACTCGATTTCCTGTTGTTCGTCCTCGCTGGTTTCCTCTTTATTTTCCAGCTTTTTAATACGCTGCTCGACGGATACCTGGGCGGCTGCCGGCGAGCTGAAGATGGACTTCTGCAGACCTATGCGAACCAGTTGACCATTGCGCTCGGCGTTGTGTTCGCCCCGATAAGTAAAGGGGACATCCAGCAAAGCCTGGTAAGCGGCCTCCTCTTCCGGTGAGGCATCAAGGTAGATGTCGTTCACGACCCGCTCTTTGAATTCCTGCTGCACCTGATCACGGATGTCTTTCTTGAACCGGCGTATGACCAGGCCTTTGTCGCGGAAGTCTTCTTTGGCGTAGTCGTCCGGATCGGAAATGGCTGTGGGGTCGAGCATGTTCATCAAGCTGGCGAAGCTTCGTGCCTTGCCGTCGTGGGGCGTTGCGGAGAGCATGATCAAAGTATCCGAACGCCCCGCCAGCAGTTGTGCCAGTTTTGCACGCTGAGAACTGCTACCGCGTTCGGCCACGTTATGGGCTTCATCGATAACGATGATATCCCAGTAGGCCTGCTCCAGATGACGGCGGTATTCGTTGTCCTGCTTGAGCGTGTCGATGGAGATGATCGACTTGTCGTAGTAGTAAAACGGGTTGTGGTTGCCAGGGATGTTGTTGCGCACACGCTGGAGGCCGGCAGAGTCCAGCCGCGTGAGTGGGATGGTAAAGCGGTTCCACATCTCCTTCTGGAACTGGGTCATCATGCTTTTGAGGGTCAGCACAAGAATGCGCTTTCCCCTGCCCCGGCGCATAAGCTCGGTCATCAGGATGCCAGCTTCAAGGGTTTTACCGAGGCCCACCGCGTCCGCAATCAGGATTCGCTGACGATTCTGCTTGAGCGCCTGGAGAGCTGGATCTAACTGGTAAGGAACCGGATCCATGGCAGCCTTGTGGCCAAGGTGGATACGCTGGTCCGCAGGGGTAATCTGGCGTAACTGGGTTTCGATAAACAGACGGCTTTTTTCAAAACCTGGGGTCAGGTCTTGCTCAAAGCTGGTTTCTGCAGGGTTCAAAACACGGATCGCGTCTTCGGCTTCTTCGAGCCGGGTAAGGAAGCGAGCGCTTTTTCCATTCACCAGTTCCGAAAGGCCGTCTACGGTGAGTACATAACCGCCATCGTCGCTCGGGTCTGCCCGGCGGACGATCCATTCGCAATCCCGGATAACTACGCGCGCCCCTGGAGCGTATAGTGCTTGCATGCCGAATCCCTGAACCTGAAGCGACGTTTAATCGGAAAAGGGATGCTAACCAAATGGGCCGACATCCAATGTCGCTTATGAAAAATAATGGTCTAGTAGTGCGTAGGATGATGCGTCAGATTGGTGCGAAGGGAAAGGGTTAGTTTGTAACTTTTGGCAGCTTAGTTTCTGATTTTTTTATGTATTTGAGGAAGTGAACTAATTCAGATATTCAGGCTCAAATCTAAACATTTTCGAGCTTAATACCAAGAGACACGGCGTCCAACTGTGACTCTGACCATATCTCCGCATAATCCTCACCAAATGCAACAATGACTCCGACACTATTGTTCAAGTCGGCGTAAACTGAGTTGGTTTGAGGAAGATGAAAATCTTGGTCAGCATCAATAAGGTAAGCGTAACCTAGGAATAGGCTCATAAAGCGCCGAGCTTGCAGGTTTTCCTTCGGTAAACGCCAAATTTTTGGAAGCAGTTGATCCCACCAGCGTACTGAATAAAGTGAGAGAGCACGCCAGTCCGCTGATGCGGTAATCATTATCGGGCCAGAGAACAACGTCGCCAGCGAAGGCGAACAGGACATTATTTCTTGACGCGCTATTCGGAATCCCTGCCCGCTTCCTACTTTATCTAATTCGATGCGGAAGGCGCTGCCGACTGTGGCCCGGACCGCTGACTCTTGCGAATTTCTCAAATGCTGCTCCCTCAAATTGTTTTTTTTGTCAGGCTGACACGTTATGGAGGGGCGTGGTAGGCGCCCCATCAAGCGTTCTAGAAATTGAATAACTACCAAAATCTTCTGGCAAACGGGGCGTCGGGTTAGAATCTGAACTCCGGCCCAACAGAGAACACATTAATATCAGTCTCGCCCAGTTCGTCTTCGTCACCAACGTTCAACAACAGGTCCCAGTCGGCCCGCAGGCGGATTCCCTCGGCAACTTCATAGCTCATGCCAAGACCGGTCCTGAATGCCACGCCGGTATCATCGTCGCTTACGGAAATAGTCTGAAATCCGTTGCTCGCTGCAGCCTCGTAATTCAAGTGCCACAGCATAAGGCCTGCTTTGGTGAATACCTTGAATGGACCTGTTTCAGGCATGCCCAGTTGAAGCGTTGTATCAACGAAATGCCCATTTACCGCAGCTGCCACTCCAACACCGTTGATAACACCGGAGGCTTCAACATCGTCGATGTAGCGATAGCCGAACTCGAGGTTCGCAAAGCCATTCAGTTCAGTACCACCGTAAAACCGAACGGCCAGCGCGCTGTCGTCACACGATGATGATCCTTCACAGAAGTCATCTACAGTGGCCTGGCCTGCGGAAATACCATAATAACCGGGCCGTGCCTCGGCAGCATAAACTGGTGTATTAGCCATTACGGCAAAGGAGACCATTAGGGCAATTCTAGTCAATTTCATTTCGACATCCTTTTTTTATAGAACAATGCAAGGCGAGCGAACAACCCGCCCATTTTCCCTTACTAATACTGAACAAAGAGAGCGACAGCTAAGGTCGCAGACTCAAAAAAGATTCCAAGTTAAGAGCAAACTCATCCTATTCTGTGTGTGCGAGATAATCCCGTCTCCAGGGTGCAGGAGATTTCTTCTCGCAACGGAAGTGCAGACATATCGGGGCTCGAGAGTGAAGAATGCCCATGGCGCCGGAGGAAATGTAAAGATCGAGGTGGAAGTCATCTGGTCATTCAAGGGGCTTCTCCACCAGCTTGCCGTCGGAAGCCCGGTGCAGAACCAATTGTCGAACACCCTCCCCATCCTGAGCTTTTCCGATCAGGTAGACATTCGGTTCGCGGGATATAAGGCCCAAAGGGTGCACAACAATATTGTGCCGGTTCGGGCCAGTGACACTACCTTACTCAAAACGAAGCGCGAGTTGATATCTTCGATTACATTGAGCGGTACCATAATTCCAGAATGCGACGCAGAGTTGCCGCTCAAGATCAGAAGCTGTCCACTGTTTTAAAACCGTCCGTGGAAAAGGGCTAGAACCCATCGGTGCTCCCTGCCACCAGGGAAGCTTCCAGCTCTTCGATTAGTTGAAGATCAGGCTTTCCGCCGTATGATATAGGCCCTAAACTCAGTGGCGATCGCAAAAAAGAGGGTTTATGAGCGCAAATCCACCATCAAATTCAGACATAGAAACTGACGTTCTCCTGTACTTCAGGCGGAACGGGTCAAAATCCAAGATCACCCTGGATCTCGTTGATCAGTTTTTCCAAGGAATCAGCGCTGAACTCCACTCTCCAAGCACACAGGCGTTTATTAATTTAGCCCGGATTCCCAATGAACGGGAAATCTATGGGCTCCTGGTCAAAGCTCTCACTCGATTGGGCGGAGATGACGATATCGGTCATATTGCCACTGAAATCCAAGTGAACCGAATAATGGGCAAGTCAGAATCTGATCGTTCTACTGGGCGCGTCGACCTACTAGTGACGTTCCGAAAAACGATGTTCCTGATGGAAGTTAAGGTCGTCCGAGCATCGATCCATTCAAAAGAAACAGAAAGCGGATCTCGTTCAAAAGTAGAAAAGGCGTGGCAGGAGGCCGTAGAACAGCTTCGTTCGATAGCCGGCGACGAAATTGCCCAGTATCATCAGCGGCCGGTTGTTAAACTCCCATTATTGGTTTGTATCTACTACGATGGCAAACGCGTACAGAACACAGTTAAACCATTGTGCAAGACCGCGAAGGGCATTGTTCAAACCTTGGAATGCAATCAGCCCGTGCCCGCCTGCTTCGAGTGGAACTCTAAATTTCAGGCTCCCGTTGAAACATATCGGCGACACAGCGACTCAATGAATAAGAAAAATACCGTCTTCCTCCATGGCTTCTCGTTGTTTGCCGCTGTCGTAGACTGAAGCCGTGCCGAGCAAAAGTTTCCTCTGGCTTTCTAAACTTGGTTCATCTTCTTGCACTGCGCCAGAACTCCATACTCTTATCACTGACCTTGCCCACGCTTTTGCCCAACTCTATAACGGCCGACTGAAGTCCCAGTGCTAACGAAGGCTGGGAGCAGTGCTGCAGGCTGCGAATAATTCTGGTGATTCGTAAATGGTTATGTCCCGCGGGTTTCAGCCAGATGTGAGTTTTCATGTTCAAATCTGGCAAGGGCAGAATTTCGTCCCCTCTTCGGTGAAGTCCATAGAATGTCAACATTCGATCCAGTGCTCTTATCTGTTGATTTCGCAAATGCTTGTCGGTTCGAAAGCACGCTTTATCTTCTCCGGTAAGCACAGGTACCTGTGCGTTGTACCGGCTGGGCTCGGGGATTGGGAAAAGCCACTGCAGGTAATCATGCGTGTGCTCCAACCAAAAATCATCGAGCGAAAGAATGTCTTCGATTGTTCTGCCCGCATGGTCCGTTCCATCTCCGCGGAAGAACTTGATAAGAGCACTCTCCTCCGGCTCAGGCTTGCCAATAATTCCGACAATCTGGTCATACGACCATATCTCTGCGCTGGTAGAGTCGAACACGACCATACAGAGCTCAAGCCGATCTCCTTTTGGTAAGAGACGAGCCGTTACTGGCTGGGAAAGCTTTAATTCATCTGACTTCCCTAAAGGATGCAGATTGCCCAGCATTTTCCGCTGTATCCATCGGCCCTCAGGCTCCTTATTTGGCAGCGCTTCAAGCTGCTCTCGCACTCTTTCTCCACGATCATGCCCATAGATAGCAGCGGCCGGACACTCCGGCAACGCGGTTGCCATAATGTCGTCAGACATCATTGTCATGAGCTCCGGTGAAAGTTCACGGATCGACTGACGACTAAGGACAAGCTGCCCTTCTTCATCTAATTGAGCCTCCGGAATCGGATAAACACAGCCAATCTTCCAGGACATAATGCGCTTTGCCATAAAACTCTCTCGTCTCAATTACTGGATAAACCCCATGGATCGCCCCGCCCCACTTTCAGTTTGCTCTTCCTGCTCTTGTGCAAGCGTTAACAACAATTTCTCGGTTCGAGGTCTGAATCCTCTTAACTCCAAGCTCTCGACCGCAGCCCGAATAATGCCGGGTGTTAAATAGTCCAGGTGATCAAGTTGGCTTCTTTTGACTGTGCGAGCGAAGTCTTTGTCGACCACGCATTCCACCAAAATGTCCCTAACCTGTTCGACATTGAGATAGCCAAACTCCACTTTCATCTGAAGCCGACGTAGTATCGCTTTATCGAAGCTGTTGAATCGATTAGATGTCGCCAAAAAGACTCCGTCAAATCTCTCTAGGCGAACCATAAACTCATTAACGGCGCTGATCTCCCAGCTACGTTGAGCGGTATTTCGGCTATAGAGGAAAGTATCCGCTTCGTCCAGCAATAGAACTGCACCGGTGCGTTCCGCTTTATCGAAGATCTCAGCAATGTTCTTTTCTGTCTGTCCCACGTACATGCCCAGCAAATCACTGCCGGATTGCAGCATGAAGGGCTTCTCCAGGCGCTTAGCTAGTGTCTTCGCATAAGCGGTTTTACCGGCGCCGGGAGGGCCATAAAGGCAGATTCTTGCGCCCCCCTCCTCAAGGATGAAGCGTTCCAGATTCCAGAGTGTCGGTTTGGTGTTTATCCACTCAGTTCGGAACTCCGGGAAGCCTTTTCTTTTTGGTTTGGGCAGCACGCGACCCGGCTTTCTCTCTCCCATCACTTCCAGCCGCTGACTTACCATGGCCTCAAGTCTCTGTTGGTTGCGGACGATCTGGCATGTTGGCAAATACCGACCCACCTGGGCCAGATTGGTCGCCAGAGCTGGAGTCATCCACGGCTTACGTGCTGCCTCCAATACCCAGGCAGGAGTTACCGGTAGTTCGGAGAGTGTCTGCTTAAGCTTTTCAGCTTGACGATCACTGCCGGTGCCCTCGATCTCAACGATGAAGTCGAACCTCCTCAGAAAAGCCGGATCAACGGCGCTGATGTTGTTGCTGATCCAGATCACTGGGGCTTGATTCTCCTCCAACATCTGGTTAAACCAACCTTTGGCGAGCTGGTCCGATTTGCGGAAGGCATCTTCCATTTCATCGAACAATAGAACGGCACCGAGACGGTCTTCCAGGAACATCTGCGCCATTTTGGCGGCATCCAAACGAACACGGCCAGTCATGGCACCCGAGTGACTGTCTTTGGTGGGTACTTCGTATAACGGCGCTCCCAGTTTTGCCGCCATAGCCCTGGCCAATTGAGTTTTGCCGGTTCCGGGCTTTCCGTAGAGCAGAATGTTTTTGCCACGGGACTTCTTATTTAGAGCATCCTGGAGGTAATCCAGCATCAACTGAAGATCGGGAACACCCTGAAAGTCCGCAATGGAATGCAGCGCCTCAGGCCCCGGCGGGCAGATGTGTTTGAACAACCTCTGTTCGATGTCTTCTGTCGCGCCTGCCTCCAATTGCTCGGAGGTGGCTACTACAAGCTGACTCAGAAGCGGTCCGGCCTCTACCAGATCCCAGATGTCGCTGTTCTGGTTTGGCTCCTCCAGCAGGCGGATCTGGCATAACATGGCATCCTGATCCATTGCCGTCGCAATGGTTCTGGTAGACTCTCGCATCGCCCTGGCCAGGGCGCTCACGGAATTTCCGTATTCGTTGATCTCCAGTTCCCGCATCACGTCTTTGGCGTTGGGATGTTTGAGCAGAAGGATGGCAAAGATCAACAATTTGACCTCAACCATATTGGGTTTCAGCAACTTAATCAGGTTGGCCAGCAAGGGCTCAAAGGACAGTTCCGGCACCCCCTTCAGGCTTCGAGTAAGCTGTTTCTCACGCTTGCGGACAGCATCCAGAAACATCGAAGTATTTGCCTCGGTGTCATTGGAGGCCTTCAACTTCAAGCCCAGGAAGGTTTCCGGTTCCTCTTTTCGGAAGATCCAAGTTTCTTTCTTGTATCCTGTAATCAGAAATAGCCGGCAGAGGTAGATCTGCAGCAGCTTCAGGTCGTCTTTAGAAGGGGATGACAGATAATCGGGCTCGCGGGCTTCATTGATCAGTTCTTTCCATAACAGCATGATGGGCCTCCAAAAGATCTACGTCTATTCTGAAGGCCGAAGGCGACAAACTGTGTCGCCAATAATATCGGGTGCCCAACGCGTTTAGAATTCCACACTGGATTCAATGGGTTACGAAATCATGCGGGCAAGGCCACGTTTAAGCGTGGATGCTATCTCCCTCCTCAGCCATTCAGGCTCCAGAATATCGCAATGAATGGACTGTGCAGTCAGCCACCACCGCAAATCCTGGGTGTCGCCCACCGTGACGGCGATCTCGAACGTTGAGTCATCAATCTCGTTGGTGATCTGATCAAAACCCAGTGGCGATTCGATGAGATGATTCAAGGCAGGTTTATCACATCGCAACTTCAGGTACACCGGTTCATTGGACTTGAGAATGCCCATGGCGCCAGAACGGATGTACAAATCCAGATCGAAATCTTCTGGGCGGTCTGAAGCTACTTCCACGAGTTCACCCGTGGTCGCCCTGTGGAGAACCAATTGACGTGTGCCTTCCCTGCCCTCGATGGTGCCAATCAGATAGACGTTAGGTTCCCGGAAGATCAGTCCGAAGGGATGTACTACGATCTCCTCCGGCTCGGCCCATTTACGAGCCTGGTAGGTTAGCTTGCACTTATACTCGCGCAACAAGGCTTCAGTAACAGTTTCCAGAACATCCGCATCAATGGCCGGCCGCTCACCACCCAGTCCACGGCTTATGACACGCACCCGGTTTGGCCATTGGCCAAGAGGGTTCCTTTCCCGGAGCAAGGTGCGATGGGCTTCATCGAAATGGGGCTTCAGGTGAGACAGCGCCCGTGGCGGTAACATGGGAGAAAGGTAAGCCCTTGCTAGTTCAAAAGTTAACGCGGCGGGCAGGTCAAGCGCCGGGATGATGTCCATGGTGGCGTTTCGGTCAAAAGACCATCTGTAAGGGCGAGAATCCTCATCCACCATCAAAGGAAAGTCCGCGCTGAGCTTTTCCAGGTCCCGCTGTATTGAGCGCATCGTCACCTTAAATCCATGGTCCTCAAGACGCTCCGCCAGTTCGCTGGTGGTTATGACCTTAGGGAAACGAGGCACCATTCTGAGCATGGTGAGATAGCGAACAGCGGTGTTAGACATTGGCGGATCCTTGCCTGACTGTATGGGGCTCTCTGAGTTCTTATCACGCAGAACTTTACAGCACCTTAACCAAACGCTTCCAGTACCTGATTGATAGCAGTCCCTGCTATCTGCGCAAAACGACGGTATTTTCATGCGGTCGTTTTGCACTTGCTCCTCCCGAAAAAAACGTAAAGTGATCTCAATGTCTGATCAGAAGTGCTTCTGAAACAGCACGCTTTAAAGGATTAGATGCGTTCAAACCAGCAAGTTCGGGAGATTGCCATGCGTCCGGTATCGATTGAGGATTTTATTAAGGTCGTTTTTGAATACGACAGCACGCCACCTGCCCCATCAACGATTCGTCGGCTTTGTGCTGCGAAAGACGAGTTCGGACTGGCAGTTATCCCGGGTGCCTTTAAATTGGGGAAAGCCTGGAAAATCGACCTCGACGGGTATTTTCGGGAGATGGAGCGTCGGGTGTCCGGATCCGACGCTGCAGAAGACGCCTTTATCCATGAATTGGCAAATAAACTAGCTTCCTAAAATGGCACCAAGATACCGCTCTGAAAAACACTCATCGCTGCACAGGTACCCTGGCCTCTATCAGAGCGAGGACGGTGTCTACTTCGTTATCCATCCGATTACCAAAAAACGTGGCACCCTGGACACCAAGGACAGGAATCAAGCGATCCGACTGTGGTCAATGCTTAACCACAGATGGGAGGCCGAAGTCCAAGAACGGAAAACCAACGCCCTGGCTGAAAAGTTGGATAGCCTCTCGATACCAGCAAGCAAGGGGGATCACATCCTTCTCCAAGACTACCTCAAGAAATGGAGAACGGAGGTCCTCGGTCATCAAATAAAGGGCAAGAGCATAGTTTGGTCGGAGTGCCGAGTCCTATCCCTACGGGGACCAAATAAAGGCGCCCCTATCGCCAAACCAACCCGAGTTGATTACGCGAGTGATGCCCGGCAATTGGAGCAGAGCGACGACGCAAAATTCCCGCTTTCTGATCCGCAAATCCTTCGCAAGATTCGCAAACTGCTTTCCCCATGGCTACCGATGCCGACCCATTACAACGGCCTCAAGAACACATTGAACCGGGTGTTTCTCCACGCGGTTCAGGAAGGTCTCATTGACCGAAATCCGATGATTGATATCCGTAAAGCCGCCGAAGAAAAACGCCAAGTTCTCATCCCTGACGAGGCCTACCGGAAGATCACTGAACACCTGTGCGTCCATCGTCATAACAAGCGAGATATGGACGGCACGTGGCGTGCGAAGATCTGCGATCTCATCTACATGATGAGTCAGCAGCCAATTGACGTTTTCAATTTGAAGGAAAGCCAAGGTGAGCTCTATGACAAGCCAATCGATCGTGGGGACTATTTCGCCTACGGCGTGATCCGGTTTGCACGCCACAAAACCAAAATCGGCATCGAACTCGAGATGAACGAGGATCTCGCAGATCTGTGGAAGTGGTTTGTCGAGTTCAAGCGGAAGGAGGCAGTCATAAGCGAGTACCTCCTAGTCTATCCGCGCTACTTCGACAAACGCTCAAGAGCCCAACAAGTAAAACACAGAACGATGCAGGCCGCGTGGCGAGATGCCTGCAAGAAAGCGGGCTATGGCGGCATGTACCACCTCAGAGACCTCCGCAAGAAGGGACTAACCGAAGAATTCCTGAGCCAAGGAGAAAACGACAAAGGCGGGCATGAAACGCAAGCAATGCGGAATCATTACCGGTTGATAAAGCCACCGAAGCGAGCAAGGACGACTATTAGATTCGAGCGGGTGCAAAAGACCAAATAACCCCAGGCACACACCGGTCCCCATTAATGCCATTAAGAAAATAACGGAGGCTTATACAAGGGAATCAAACACGCATAGTGATAGGGAGCCTCTGAAATATCGGAAGCACGCCTACATAATTTTATTTTCCGGCTCTTCCGATCAACCAGAAGGCTCAAAAGCAATCAAATATTCGACCTAAGGACTAAAAATTTATGATTGTAAAACCTGGTTTAAAGACTTTTCTTGAGTACGAAACGCCATTCTACTTGGCCTCGAAGGGGTCAACTATCGCGGTATCTCTCCAATTGAATGGGGGTTATCCTGGAAAAATCTCGGAGCCATTTGCGATTAAAGACGACGATTCTTCCCCTCCCACCGGCTCTGATGATGACGGTGAGAAGATGATTTTGAATATCGGGCGTTATTTGCAGACCGTAGAATTGGAGGTTATCAAAAAGTAGACCCGAGACCTTCTCGGTGACACCAAACTTACAGGAACTGACCTGAGGGAAGTAATTCGCGATACAGTAAAGAGCGTGGAACTCGAATTCGATAATCCGAGCGAGCCAAGTCAAGTCATCCCGGACGAGCCTATCAATGGAGACCCTGAGTTTTTGATTTATGCAACGGATGATGATCTCGCAAAATTCGCATACTTGGTATCTGAGCGTTGCATCCCTTATATGCATTCCTGGGATGCATACGAATATCTTCTCCTGTTACGCAAAAAAGCGTTGAAGAAAGCTGGGGCAAGACTGTGACTGAGCTTAATTCATACTTTTGAAGGCCATTAACCTACCCTGAAGCCTCGACCGACCACGGCGAGGCTTTTTATTACCAGCTGCTAATCACATTTTTTGAAACCCTAGTCTGGCAAAACCGGCCACATTATGGCGACATACGTCGGGCGTTCCGGCCGAGCGATCAGTTGGCTCATAGACGGGCAAACCATGGTGCAAACGGGGCCAAAGCATATGCTCAGTTAATCAATCACTGCCTAAAGGCAGCTCGCTAACGCGGATAATATTTTGGGTTTAATTTGGATATTTTTTGGGTGAGAAAATCAATTAAATTGGGGTGAGGTAATTTATTGATTTTAAAGGGTAAAATTGGAGGCGCGGGTCGGAATCGAACCGGCGTACACGGAGTTGCAGTCCGCTGCATAACCACTCTGCCACCGCGCCGGAAAAGATCGAAGAGATCGGATCTTTGTGCTCTCAGGTGGGCATTGAGAGA
>Ga0208300_100121_pt1 | contig 85323 bp, 70 predicted proteins | sample 23_taG_FD_184096 | JGI IMG/M metagenome (GOLD analysis project Ga0208300, IMG submission 184096) | Marine viral communities from Cariaco Basin, Caribbean Sea - 23_WHOI_OMZ (SPAdes) (version 2) | ecosystem: Environmental > Aquatic > Marine > Oceanic | place: Caribbean Sea: Cariaco Basin...
AACCAAACAAGAATCCAAAAGGGCTTGGGCTTTAAATCGCCAAGACAGGTGTGGTTTGATTGTTATCGTCAGGCTGCGTAATTAAAATCTCCCAAGTTTGGTTCTACGGATTTGACAGCAGGGGTCATTATCGCCATCAATATTAGTAGCCACTAATGAGAATTTAACTGTTTCAGTAATACTAATTACTACTGGGTTTGAATCAACTTTCTTCTGCTCTTGACCTCCAACAAAGTAGGTTGCTGAGGCAACGTTCGTAATAGAAGCAGAGCCTGCAGTAGATTGTTCACCTGCGATAGCACCAGTAGATAGACCCATTACCGCAGCAATACCAACGGCTAACAGGCTATAATTAAAAGTATTTGATTTCATGTAATGCTCCAGAGTTAAGATTAAAAATTGAAACGTCAAAAGAGTAAGGTTTAATGTCTATTGAATTAATTAACGGTGGTATTGAGTGCAACGGCAGCTGACTTCTTAGCTGGTAGCAACTTAATATTCCAACGCAGAGTGCGGTACTCAGAATATGGAATCTTGACCATCTTGCCATCGACCTTTCTCATCAAAGGCATATCAGCATAATTTTTACCATCAGTGCTAGCTTGTGCGCTTGCAGGCATCGCATCACCAGTAAATGTCATGTTGGCAGGAATAGGTAGTGTCACCATCAAGTCATTAATGTCTTTATTAACAGTATTGGTATAATTCGCTTTATACTGAATCACAGTACCTGCTGGTGCAGTACGTACTGGTGTATAGACCGTTTTACCTTCCACATTCTTTATAACTTGATTAGCTGTTAGTTCCATTTTTAGGGCATCTTCAGCATGCGCTATATTTAGTAAAGAGCTAGAAGCTATAGTGGCTAATAGAACGTTGCGTAGAATCTTGAAACGTTTCATATAAAATCCTTTCTTATATCATTGCTATCATTGGGATGTTGATGCTTTGGGCTAAAGTGAAACTGTCTATAATTTGATCTCAGGATCGTCTGTAAAAAGCGCACATTTTCCCTTTAAGCTATTGTCACGTAACCGATACAAATATTCATTATAAAGATGACAAATGGTAATTCGAGGTAGCTAAACGGTAGAAGGCCCTGTCTAGGTAGACAGGGCCTTTTCTGGTTAGAAAGAGAAACAGCAATGACCTGGAATTATAAAAGATAATAGTTACTGAGCATCTACAGTAGTACCGTACTTAGTATTGAAATAGAAGTTACGAACAGTTTTTGGATTTAATACAAATTCTGTAGTTTTAACGGTTCCGTTCTTACCGATAGGGACATTATCATTAGCATAATCGGAAGCATTAGATACACCTATTAATACTGAGGTAACTAAAGCATTATTCTCTCCTTTCTTCTGCAATACATCGCGCATCACGAAATTATTAATCGTAAGATTTGCACGATTAGTCGCCGTGATCCTATAGGCAATACATTGACCAGGAGTTAAATCACTGCCGCTGATTCCACTCTCGCTAAAGCCAGCTCTAGGATTTGTATTTCCTGCAGTATTTATATTAGTAGCGGTATAATTGAGCGTTGAACGGCAGTCATTAACGTATTGTGCTTTTCTCAGTACTAATGCTGCGTAATCTCCCTCAACCTCTCCAAAGTCTAAGTTTAGCGAGCCTTCTGTCTTGTAATCTAATTTACCAGCTTGCAAGTCAATATTACGAATATTAGGCGTAGTATCAACACTGAAAACCCAAGGATCTGGCTCTGCTTGTACAATACAAACTTTTTGAGGCGATAGTGCTGCTATAACGTTTACTGGCACAGTAAATTTATATTGCCCTAATGGATTGTCAGAGGTAGTTTGAGAGGTAGTACTGCCTATATTGACACCGTCACAATTGGTTAGACTTATAGTTAGACCAATGGTACTTCCAATTCCGGTTTCGCCATTGTCAAAAATACCATTGAAATATTTTGAGTTGCCAGTAAAAGTAGTAGAAATATCAGATTTTGTATCGGGGTTGGTGCTTCTAGCTATACCACCATTATCATTGAATACAAAGCCAGTAAAAGTATAGTTACCTGGGGTATTGGTAATCGTACAAGTTATCTCATCACCAAAAGTGGCATTGGCAAGGGTAAATGAGCGAGTTTTAGCTATGGCATTATAAGTCATAGCAGCAGTAGGCATAACAGTAGTACTACCTGTCGTCGCATTGGTACAAGTGTAAGTCGCATTGTAATTTGCGATATCGCCAAGCGTTGATCCATTCATAACTCGTTCAGTAATTGTATAGCTTGTACTCTCTACTAAGCTGAGTGTCGCGCTGGTGCCGTTTGTAATGGTTGAACCTGTACCAGTAGTCGTAAAGCTATTTGTAGCTATTGATCCACCACTAACTACAATTTCAAACTGGTCGTTAGTTTTGACACGTGTGCCATTTAATGCTTTTTTTACGATAAGTTTTGGCGGTGCAAGACAAAAATAGAAGTCAGAATAGCCAACGGCATGGGGAGCACTAGTTTCGTTAAGCGTATTATTATGTCTTAATCCTAGGACGCTATTGGCGGCTTTGTAACCCCAATAAGCATCAATGTCACACTCACCAGTAGAACAGTTCTGGCCTTGAATTGCAGTCACTACACTGGTATTAGGAGTAGGGTTGTTAGCAGTATGAAACAAACTATTAAACGTCAACCGACCACCGTTGGTAGATACGTCTACTTGTTCTGCATATGGCGTTCTATTTCCGTAAATTGGAAAGAAACCAAAATACCCAATAATAACATTAGAGGTTAAGGAGTCTACATCTTGTATTTCATAGCCTGCCTTACTCACTGAACGATTAATACTAATATTTAAAGTGTGGTTATTTATAGTTGAAGTAGAGTTATGAACTAAATTTAGAGCAGAAGACGTAGAACCATTGATAGAGCCATAAAACGGGGTATTCCCCTCAGTATTGTTTTTATCTAGTATCCCAGCAAAGCTAATTGTAAAAGTTTTATTACCTGAGTTTTCTTCAAAAGTAAAAGTTTTAGTAGTACTCCCCGACGTCCAACTCAGTTCCTGAGGAGGGTTTGCTACAGGGAAAATTTGCGTTGAGTTAGGAGGGTTGGCGCCTATATAGTACATCTTATGATTTGCAGGACAAGCAGCAACTGCAGAGCTTTCAGTTGTTGCAAAGTTAGCATGGGCATTATTTGAAACCAGCCCAGTAGTAAGTATGAGCAGTGCAAATGTAATAGAGCCTATGACGCTGCTCAATTTGGAATATTGTTCTAGGAATAGATATTTGCGGTTATTCATCCTACTGCCTCAAAACGTTTTTCAGATTGCTACATAAGAAAAGTAAATATTGGTAATTTTATTTAACCCAATATAACTAAAAACAGAATGGAAAGCTTATTAAAAAAGACAAAAGGTTGAATGGTACGACGAGTAGTTATGTCAATGTACTTGGAATGTAATACTCCGTTAATTATTTACCTAACAACTAATCGTTATTTATTTAAAAAATACTTGTTATTTAATCATTTCTCTACAGCCATAAACAACTAGCGCGTAAACGCTTATAATGGAATGTCATAGTAATTAACGTTTAAATAGTCGTAGCATTATGACGATTTGGCAGGTGTGTTGATTTGATGCATTTGTCGATATGAGTAATACTATTTTTATAATCTAGCAGTATGTAATCGCACAAAACAAGGGAGTGCTTGGACGTAGCAAGGATGTCATAAGTAAACCAATCTCTCATCATGCATTTTTCAATGAAGCCCTGCCATTAGGTAGGTATGACTGATATAAAAGGATTAACAAGAATGAATTATTATAAGGATGCTGATAGCACCGAAACTCAGGAATGGCTGGCAGCCTTTGAGTCTGTGGTTAAACACGCAGACAAGGACCGTGCTCAGTTCCTCCTAAAAGCCTTATACAATATGGCAGTTCAAGAAGGACTGCCGTTCAACAGACTAGACACTGCGTACGTCAATAGTATCGCTGTTGAAGACGAGCCAATGTACCCAGGCGATCTAGGCATGGAGCGTAAGATACGTGCTTTGATTCGTTATAATGCACTTGCCATGGTCATGCGTGCCAATAAAAATGATGACGACTTGGGTGGTCATTTAGCGACATTTGCCTCTAGTGCAACGCTTTATGAAACAGGTTTTAACCATTTTTTCCGCGCCGCTAGCGATCACTTCGGTGGTGACATGATTTATTATCAAGGTCACTCAGCACCAGGTATCTATGCACGCTCTTATTTAGAAGGTCGTTTGACCGAAGATCAGCTCGATAATTTCCGTCGTGAAGTAGGCGGCAAAGGTCTATCAAGCTATCCGCATCCATATCTCATGCCTGATTACTGGCAGTTCCCAACCGTATCAATGGGACTTGGCCCAATCATGTCTATCTATCACGCCCATGTACATCGCTATATGGAAAACCGTGGCTTGCTAGAAAAAGAAGGTCGTAAGATTTGGACATTCTTAGGTGATGGTGAAACGGATGAGCCAGAAAGCTTGGGTGCTATTTCTCTGGCAGGTCGTGAGAAGTTGGACAACCTAATATGGGTAGTCAACTGTAACTTGCAGCGTCTTGATGGTCCAGTCCGTGGTAACGGTAAAATCATTCAGGAACTAGAGTCAGTATTCCGCGGCGCAGGCTGGCGAGTTATCAAAGTTATTTGGGGTGGCAACTGGGATTCATTACTTGGTAAAGATCATACGGGCGTCCTTAAACAACGTATGGAAGAAGTGGTGGATGGTGAGTATCAGTTATACGAAGCGCGTACGCCTGAATTTACCCGCAAAGAGTTCTTTGGTAAATATCCAGAGCTAGAAGAGATGGCAGATGCGTTGACTGACGAAGAAATCTCGCGTCTGAACCGCGGTGGCCATGATCCAGTTAAAGTTTATGCTGCCTTTAGCGAAGCTATGAAAACCAAAGGCCAACCGACGGTTATTTTGGTTAAAACTGTTAAAGGTTATGGCTTGTCTGCCCAAACGCAAGCAGTCAACAAATCGCATCAGGTGAAGAAGCTTGATCAAGAAGCGTTGATGTATTTCCGTGATCGTTTTGATTTACCATTTACTGATGAGCAGTTAGAGACCCTACCATTCTACCGCCCTGAAGAAGGTTCGGCGGAGATGAAGTATCTAAAAGGTCGTCGTGAGTCGTTAGGTGGTCATTTACCAAACCGCCGTAGTGGTCATATTCCACTAAATATCCCTGAACTATCAATGTTCGATCGGGTATTAAAAGGCAGCAATGGTAAAGAGCAATCTACAACGATGGTATTTGTGCGCTTGCTATCTGCAATGCTCAAAAACAAAGACATCCAAGATCGCGTCGTACCAATCGTACCTGACGAAGCGCGTACGTTTGGTCTAGAAGGTATGTTCCGTCAGTTAGGTATCTACTCGGCTGTTGGTCAAAAATATACGCCAGAAGACAGTGAAGCGTTGATGGGCTATAAAGAAGCTATCGATGGTCACATGTTAGAAGAAGGTATCAACGAAGCAGGCGCAATGAGTACTTGGATTGCATTGGCAACCAGTTACTCTGTCAACGCGCTACCGATGATTCCGATGTATATTTACTACTCAATGTTCGGTTTCCAACGTGTGGGTGATTTGGCTTGGGCGGCAGGTGATTGTCAAGCACAAGGCTTCTTATTAGGCGCAACTGCTGGTCGTACAACACTTAATGGCGAAGGCTTACAGCATCAAGATGGTCATTCACAGATTCTATTCAATGTCGTGCCAAACTGCGTCAGCTACGATCCTTGCTTTGGTTATGAGCTAGCTGTGGTCATGCATGATGGTTTACGTCGTATGTATGGTGAAGGCGAGCGCGTCTATTATTACTTGACGTTGATGAATGAAAACTACGAGCAACCTGCTATGCCAGAAGGAAGCGAGGAAGGTATCAAACGTGGTATGTACTTGCTTGAAGATAATGGCTCAACACAAGTACAGCTATTAGGTTCTGGTGTTATCTTACGCGAAGTACAAAAAGCATCACAAATACTAAAAGACGAGTTCAATATTACGTCCAACGTTTGGAGTGTAACCAGCTTTAATGAGTTGACTCGTGATGGTATGGTTTGTGATGATTACAACCGTCTACATCCAATGGACGAAGAGAAAGTGCCTTGGGTTACTGAGCAATTAGCACCGCACGAAGGTATCGTGGTTGCAGCGACAGATTATATGCGTAACTACTCAGAGCAAATCCGTGCTTGGTTACCAGACAACCGTCCTTACACGACTCTAGGTACCGATGGCTATGGCCGTTCTGATACACGCGAAAACCTACGTAGTTTCTTCAACGTTGATGCGGCGCATATCGTTGTGGCTACGCTTAAACGCCTAGCCGATGAAGGCGAAGTTGAGATGCGTTTGGTTAAAGACGCGATTTCAAGCTTAGGTATCGATGTGGATCATCCGCCTGCATGGCAACAGCAATCTTACTATGACCAGTCTCCAGATGCACCAGCGCCAGGTAACGTAAATCCAAATCCTGTACCTGAGTTTATCGCTGAAGACGATGATGAAATCAGTAATGAAGGTCGTGCTGAAGATCAAGCAGATGCAAATGTACTTGATGATAAAGATGTCAAATAATAATAACCATAAGACGAGGAAATAAATCATGGACATTAAAGCCCCCGATTTAGGTGTGGATAGCGCCGAAGTCAGCGAGATTATGGTAGAAGTTGGTGACGTCATCGCAAAAGACGACAATATCGTATTATTAGAATCTGACAAAGCATCGGTTGAAGTACCAAGCTCTGCTGCTGGTAAAGTGACTAAGATTAGTGTTGCTATCGGTGATCAAGTCAGCGAAGGTATGGTGCTAATTGAGCTTGAAAGTGCAGAGGATAGCGCAGAAAGCAACGATGACAATGCCGCTGAAAAGCAAGAAGCGAACAGCCCAGACGATGTTAAACCAGAATCAAAACCTGAACCTGCTGTAACTGAGTCAAAGCAATCAGAGTCTGCTGCCAAGCCAGCCGCTAATGCTGGTAAAGCAACTACTCATGCATTACCTGATTTAGGTGTTGACGAGGCACAAGTTTCTGAAATCATGGTGAGCGTTGGTGATACTGTTAGCGCTGAGCAGTCCATTTTGCTAATCGAATCAGATAAAGCTTCAGTTGAAGTGCCAGCGCCAGTTGCCGGCAAGATTGAGAAAATCTTGGTCGAAGCAGGTGATATGGTTGCTAATGGTCAGGACTTTATCGTCATCATGGAAAGTAGTACAGATGATGCTAGTGATAGTGAATCTGAAGCTCCTAAGCCACAAGAGTCAGCACCAGCCAAAACAGAAGATAAACCAGCTGCTAAAACCACTGGCGAGCCAAAACAAGCTGCCAAACCGACCAATACTGATACAGCTGCTAGCAAAACAGAGGGTAAGCTAACTGAAGCACAGGTCAATGAAAAATTGGTTGATGTGTATGCAGGTCCTGCTGTTCGCAAGCTAGCGCGTCAGTTAGGTGTGGATATCACACAAGTGAATGGTTCAGCTCTAAACGATCGCATTCTAAAGGAAGACTTGTTTGCACATGTTAAGAACAGTCTAACCAAGCAGAAAGCGGCACCTGTGAGCAGTAATCCTGTTAGCTCAGGTCTACCGAAACTGCCTGACATGAGTAACGCTGAGATCTGGGGTGAGACAGAAATACAAGACCTCAGCCGCTTGCAGAAAGTCTCGATACCACAGCTCAACTACAATACTTTGCTACCGCAAGTAACGCAGTTCGATCTTTCTGATATCACTGAAACTGAGAAACTACGTGGTGAGCTAAAAGGTGGGATGAAAGCTGAAGGTGTTGGCTTTACTATCTTGGCATTCGTGGTTAAAGCAACTGCTTACGCGTTGACCCAGCATCCACGATTCAACAGTCATTTAAGCGATGACAATACTCAGGTTATATTGCGCAAAAGTGTCAATATGGGTATTGCTGTGGCAACAGATGATGGTCTTATCGTACCGGTTATCAAAAACGTACAAGACAAAGGTCTGAAGCAAATCGCGATTGAGATCGGCGAGCTTGCAGTAAAAGCTCGTGATAAGAAGCTCAGTACCAAAGATTTGCAAGGGGCAAGCTTTACCATATCTAGCCAAGGAAACTTGGGTGGTACGGCATTTACGCCATTAGTTAACTGGCCACAGGTTGGTATTTTAGGTGTCTCTGAAGCAAGTATGCAGCCACGTTGGGATGCGAAGACACAAAGCTTTGAGCCACGTTTGATGCTGCCACTGTCTTTGTCTTATGACCACCGTGTGATCAACGGCGCAGACGCTGCTGTATTTACTCGTTATATCGCAACGCTACTGGCAGACCCACGTCGTATCTTGATCTAAAACTAGCTAGCAATTAAAAAAGACTGCCTACGGGTGGTCTTTTTTTATGGAGATTATTTGTTCTTGTATATTATTAGCTATTTTTATAAATAATTGCCTAGTAGCTGGTGTAGAAAAACGGTAGTAGCCGTAATTAATAGGCACAAAAAAGCCAGCTATCAAGCTGGCTTTTATTACACATGGTATCTTTACTAAATTAGAACTGTTTAACGAATGCTACGCCATATACCCAAGGACTAATGTCAATTTCGCCAAGGTTTGTACCATCTAAAGTAGCGTCCGTTTTGATATCCATATAACGAGCATCGATACGGAAAGCTTCGGTAGGAGCAAAAGGAATATCAAGACCAACATGACCAGCCACACCAACGCTATCATCAAGGTCTAAGTCACCACCAGTAGAAATTCTTTCTTTGAAAAAGGTTGTGTAGTTCACACCAACGCCAATGAAAGGCTTGATATTCATTGGCATACTGCCGTTATCGAAGTGATACTGTACAGAAAGAGTAGGTGGTAAGTGCTGTGTTTTACCTGTTAAAACTTTTGTACCATCAGCACTATTTAAATCAAAATCATGATGGAATGGAAGCGCCGCTAGTAGTTCGACACCAACGTTGTTAGCGATAAAGTATTCTCCACTGATGGTCGGACGCACATCGCCATCAACATCAACAGATAAACCATTATTCAAAGTACCGTTGTCGCTTTTAGGGTCTACATAGTGAGCACCGGCAGCCACTGTCCAAGTACCAGCAGGTACTGCAAAAGCAGAGGTCATAGTAAGTGCAGTAGCAGCGGCTAAAACTAGGGATTGTAGTTTCATCGTTTGATTCCTCAACGCAATAATAGGTTATCGATAAGCATTTAATGAGGGATGGCATTAAGTGCTGATACACAATGTTATCATTATAGATTGCCTTGTAACATTGTAACGCTATTGTAGCATTAAAACCATTTTAATAGTAAGGTTTTAACTAAAAAACCCTTAATAATTTTAAGGGAATGAAAGGTTATGGTGTAAATGACAGGTTCATCAAAACATATTTGTTAAACAGTTCTCGTTACTGTAAGTTAGTAGTCAGTTTTATACGGCTGGTATAAATTAATATAAAGGGACAATTAACGACGACGGATAGGGTGTATTATGCTGGGCTACTGTAGTAACTCGCCGCTGCGCTGCGGACAAGCAGGTTCAATGACTTTATTAAACCAAGTGGATTCTTGTTGCCCAGAATGCGGCCTTTTTTTATTGCCTGCTCAAAATCTCAGTCGTCAATTACGTGCCGATGAGCGATTTTTACAATACACCTTTCTTGCGACGGGGTTAATGTTGCTGGCTTGCGTCTACATTTATTACGTAAATTTTGTATAATGATACTGCTTTTCATTATGTCATTTAGCGCGATAATCAGGCTTTAATACTTTTATTTCATTATCATAAGATCGGTGTTACACCGTATAGGGACCGCATGCAATTCCAACATATACGGCGCTTGCGTACTTTCGTTTATAACATTTTGCAAAATGATGAGCATGACACGTTATTTAGCCGTTACGTTGATTATTTTCTTATATTTTTGATTATGACTAACGTAGCGGCTGTGATAGCAGAGTCTGTCGATCAGTGGTATTACCCTTATCAAGATTACTTCACCTTATTCGAAAACTTCTCTATCGTTGTCTTTTCTATTGAGTACTTACTGCGTCTGTGGAGTGTGGCTGAAGCAAAGCCCGATAATACAACGTGGAAACAGCGATGGGATTGGCTTAGAAGCCCATCCGCATTGATTGATTTAGTAGCCATCGTGCCCGCCTTTTTGAATTTCTTTGTCAATATTGACTTGCGTTTCTTACGCATTTTACGCTTGTTTCGAATCCTAAAATTGACGCGTTATTTTGCCTCAATGCGTATTTTGCTAGTCGTGATTAGCAAGGAGCGAGGCTCATTTCAGGCTGTTATCTTTATTCTTATCATTATGATTGTGACCGCCTCTAGCGGTATTTATCTGGTAGAGAATCACGCACAGCCAGACGAGTTTGAGTCCATACCTAAAGCGATGTGGTGGGCTGTGGTAACACTGACAACAGTAGGCTATGGAGATGTCACGCCAATTACTAATGCGGGCAAAATATTGGGTGCTGTCATTACGATATTGGGCGTAGGTCTCGCCGCACTGCCGGCTGGTATTCTAGCGACAGGACTAGCGAATGAATTGGCTCAGCGCCGTGAAGAGCTTGAACAGCACTTTCGTGAGCAGCTCATTGATAGCGACTTTGATCTGGTACAGAATCAGATGATGATTGATAAAATTCGTCGAGAGCTGGGTTTAGATAAAGAACAGGCACAAAATATCGTTCTACAAGTACTTCGAGAGCAAGAGCTTGAACGGCGTGAGAAAGAAGTTGAGACACGTCAAAAGAACTTCTGTCCGCATTGCGGTGAAGTTTTATAGGCAAGTGTAAGATAATTTAGAACAGATAGGTTCTTAGAAGTTAATTACAATCAATGATTTGCCCATAAAAAGAGGTCTTGTGTTTGGATAGCACAAGACCTCTTTTATATGCGATTACTAATTGCTCTTATATTCCCTGAGGAATAGGCAATGCACGCGCTAACTCATGAGCCACTTCTTGTGCTGCATCTGCTAGACCTTCTGCAGTGAGTGGTAAGTTTTGCAATGTTAAATGCCAGTCGTCAACAGATCGACGCAAATGCGCTACCCATAACGTCGTGCAGTCGCGTGGGAGCTGCTTAAGGTTTACCTCAAAACAACGGTTTCCTTCATCGTCACTCAGATGAATTTCGCCTTTTTTCACCCTAGAAAACGAATGACCGTGGTATGAGTTGGCAATTAAACCAATGTGAGTAATATGAGCGGGAATTTTTTCGAGCTCCAATCTGATTTGCTCTTGATCAAGTGGGGCAAGATACAAGGCTTGTTCACCGCGATCCTTACCATTTAAGCTGTCACCTTGATGCTTGACCGATTCAGCTTTATCACGTAATTGCTTAAACCAAACGATGTCACTGATGACGCAATTGTCATCGTACAACACGCAAGCCAGATCAATATCCATCGCGCTTTGATTTTTTTTGAAGCGCTTAAACATGCCTTTTGGCTCAATTTTGGTAAATTCATAATTGAGCGCAAAGAACAAAGTCCCTGCGTCTAGTCCCAGTCCTCGTAAACTATCTGACAACAGTGGTGATGGGGCAGTGGTCGACATAATTTTCCTTTTTTATTCTTAGTTTTTAACCGTTATCTAGATTTGATGTTTGCTTACTTAAGGCGTGCGGATATTAGCCTATCTCAGGTCAGTGATGTCACTCACTGATTGCTGTCGAAGACTTATCTAATACTGCTTGATAAAGTAGTTCAGGCTTAGCATCTAATAACCCACTACCAAATCCACGTAGCCACCAGACCAGCTGTGAGGTTAAGTTAACAGTGGCCTTTACAGTAAGGGTGTTATCCTCATTTAGCGTCACGGTTTGATCATCATTAAGCTTACTTTCGGTCAGACTCTTACCAGCCTGCCTAGTAAATCTAAGCTCAACAGCGGTATTCTTGCCACGCTCGTCCAATTCGCCAAACAGTGGATGACTAAAGCCCATACTGCCTTCATCCAAATACGTATCGAGTTGAAAGTTCTCTGGCGTTTTTGCAGCGGTTTCGAGAATCTCAACACTATCAAAACGATGTAAGGCAAAGGTGCGAATGGTGGCTTCTGGGTCGTCAGTACGAGTTGCCAGTAGATAGATAATCACGCCGCGCTGGATAATCGCGATTGGACTTAGGATATATTCGCTGGCTTGTGATTTGTTGCTACGAGTATAACAAGCATGAATCTGTAGTTGATAAAATAGCGCGTGGTAAATATTGTCTTTACTGTCCAAATCTATATCTGGTGCGATAAGCGGCTGTGTGGCAGGCTCGATACGCACTCTGTCTATCCAAGAGTGGGTCACTTTGCTGTTTTTGAGCTGTCGCCGTGCTAAGTCAAACCAAGGAAATAATTCATCTAAAATAACAGGTGGCAGTAGCTGGGTCAGATTGGCCTCGACCATATTAAAGGCAACCGCTTGTGATAAATTCATATGCGGCAAACTTTGTAATGGTGCGTCCTCTTTCCAGCGCCAACCTTGGGGGTTGGCATTGTTTTTTTCGATAGGGAAGCGTTTGGCAAGGGCATTCAAATCGCGTTGGACAGTACGTAGACTGATATCAAAGCCTGCCATCATCAGCTGCTCATAAATATGCGTGGTACCTACCCAGCGATTGCGCTGCAGTTGTGATAGTACTTGCCATTGCCGAGCAGTCGTTGCCGCACCATGTCGATTGTCACTAATATTGGCGGCATTGGCCTCTTTTGAGGTACCAGTGTCTACAGTTGCAAGCGCACTTGCCTGCTTACTAGGATTGGACTGAGCTTGGATGTTATCAGCATCAGTAGGATTTACAGTCATTAAGAGATACCCTTTATGAAGTTACAAGTCGGTTTCTGGCACAATATTGCTCGATCAGGAACCGTTAATCATCGCAGAAAAGCAGCGTAGCGTCTAGCGAGGTTCATGCATGCGTATGTTTATTTGATGGTTACTATTCGATGATAGCTGCTCGATCTAGCTATAGGCATAGACATAACAATGAATCTAGTCGAACAGCAATGTGCGGGCGTATCAGCAGTACTGTTCAAATTTCAACTATCGTTCCCGTCGATAGCTGTTGTCTCACTATCATTTAAGGCGTCACCAATAGGCTCAGCATCGCTTTGCTTGTTACTTGTCTCGCTACCTTTCTCATTACTTTTCTCGCCTTTTTGCTTTTCTTTTATTCTCTTACCTTCTTTCTTTTGACGTTTTTCTTTACGCTTTTTCTTTGCTTTCTTTTTGGACTTTTCATCATCGATGTCGTCCGTGCTTTCTTGATTTTCATCCCACAGCATTAGACGGCTTAATACTTTGCCAAATAAAGTATCTTTACGATAACGGCCTTTCTTATTCATGGTGTCGATGGGTAAACCAGTCATCAACGTCAGGGCCTCACTGAGAGTATAGACGCCATAGATATGAAATTTGCCTCTATTTACCGCATCGATAATGTCGTCACGTAGCATCAGTTGTTTGACATTAGCCATTGGAATGACGACGCCTTGATCGCCTGTTAGCTCTTGCTCGCGGCAAGCGTCGAAGAAACCTGCGATTTTGGCATTGATGCCACCAACTGCCTGTACTTCGCCTAGCTGGTTCATTGATCCAGTAATCGCGAGAGACTGATTAATAGGGACGTTTGCTAATGCGGATAGCAATGCACAGCCTTCGCTTACAGTGGCACTATCGCCATCGATTTGCGCGTAGCTCTGCTCGAACGCCAGTGAGGCACTAAAGTTCAGTGCATGATGTTGACTAAATAACGCGCGCAAATAGCTGGTCATAATCAGCATACCTTTGGCGTGTAAACTACCGCCCAAGTCTACATCACGCTCAATATCAAGAATTTCACCTGTGCCAATGTTTGGCTGAATGACCGCAGTAAGCCGTGCTGGCATACCAAACTCACTATCAGCATAACTGACCACAGTCAAAGCATTAACTTGTCCAATAGCATCGCCTTGCGTTTGGATCAACTGCTGGCCGTTTTTCAGCTCATCCCAGTACAGATCGCGCAAATATCCTGAACGCTCATCCATGTCATCAATTGCTTGAATGACGTGATCTGCCGTCACCATAGTCTCATTATTTAAGCGAGCATGACGGTTTGATTCATGCAGTAGTTTAATCAACAAATCACTGTGTAGGCTTAAGCGATCTTGTTCTTCAGCTTGCAGGCTTAAGTGCTCAAGTAGTGTGGCCTGCGCGCTACTATCAAACGAATAAAGGTCGGCATAGTCGATGATATCGGCCATTTTTGCGACCAGTGCCAATTCATGCTCAATGGTACGAGGCACATCGTCATGAAAGTCAGCTCGGACTTTGAATACCGCATCAAATTCAGGCTCAAGCTCTAGCAGCTCGTAATATAAATCTGCTTCACCTAACAAGATCACCTTGATATCTAAATTAATAGGCGCTGGTGAGAGAGATAGGCTACCTGTTAGCGTCAGCATTTGCTCTAGACTAGACAGTTTGATTTTTCGTGATTGTAAAGCGCGCTTTAAGCCTTGCCATGCATAAGGATGCTCAAGTACGTGGCTGGCTTCTAACAGTAAATAGCCGCCATTAGCGCGGTGTAGAGCACCTGCACGAATCATACTTACATCAGTGGTTACTGTGCCTAATTGAGTGATTTGCTCGACATGACCTAACAAATTGAGATGGGTTGGCAAATCCTCAAAGACCACAGGCGCGCCACTGTCAGGTGTATGACTGACAATAACATTGACCGCATAACGACTGGGCGTCGTAGCCAACACTGCCGTCACAAACTCCTCATCATCGCCATTGACGATACGCTCTACGTGAGTGACCATGTCATCAAATACAGCTTTGAGATATGCCCCGACAAGTGGATGAGTCGCAAACTGCTCATAAATAGGAGTAAATAATGGCTGTAAAGCACGTTGGGCAATACTACGATGTAGCGACTCTATCTCGTCATTGGCTTCGTCTTCTAGTTGCTCTAAAGCGATAGTCAATTGACTCAGACGCTTTTGCATATGGTTCTTTTGCACAAAGTTATTCAGCTCAGCTTCATACTCATTATTGCCATATGTAGAATCTTTATTTTCCTTACGCTCATTATCTTCATCGCTCAAGGTGTTAACTTTTTCGCTATCATCGAGCTTTTCTGAATTTTTTTGATTGTTAGGTGTTTCTACTTGTTTGTTATCACCGCTGTTGCTTTCTGTAGGCAGTTGACTAGGATGAACAAATACGGCTTTATTATCAAACGAGCGAAACGTCAATGCTAGGTCATATTGCTTGCCTTCAGCATTAAGCGCGTCGTAGGCATGACTTTCTTTTTGATGAGTACTGTTTTTGATGGCTTCAATTTTGCTCTGGTATTGATCACTACGAAAGCGTTGGCTTAAACGCTTTTTTGCTTGCTGCCATAAGTTATTAACTTGCTGCTGTAATAGCGAGGCTTGACCAGCTGGTAGACGCAGCGCCAATGGTGTGCGTGGATCGGTGAAATTATGCACATATACCCAATCATCTGGCGTTGGTGCGTCGGCGGCAATACGCGTCAAAAGACGACTAATCACAGTACGTTTGCCCAAACCGTTTTCACCAGCGGCAAACACATGGTAGCCACTGGCTTTAATATCCAGCGCTGTATGCAATGCTTTAAGCGCGCGTTGTTGACCGAAGCCCACATCTAAGTCGGGCGCAGTACGTGTGTCTGTAGGCAACTCATCAGGGTCGCTATAGCGTTTTAATTGCTCAGCGGAAATGCGACAATTTTGCTGAACTTCTATGAAGATAGGGTTTGGGGTATCAGGTGCTGTTTGCTTAGTGTTTTTTGTATCGGTAGCAGGTACTACCATATTGTTAGCGTCTTTTGATACTTGCGATATAGGGGTGTAGGGTTGTTCTGTCATAGGCGTTTGAAAAATCATCTTAAAAAGTATTAAAGGAATATGAGAAGTGATTGGTTTTATCTGTTCAGGCGTATTCTGAGTTTTTTATAATCAATCATGACATCTTACAAGATATAGTCACCTATTAGCGAAGTCATTAAGCGCAGTTTTGTATCATATTTAGGCAAATGCTTGAGTAAAACTAGTAAAAAACGAATGACTTAATCAGCGAATTGGAGGCAATCAAAGCAGAATAACGCCTCATGATAAGCGTAGATAGTATAAGATGTCCCACATTGGCGCAATCTGCAACTATTCAATGGGCAGACTGCATGATAAAATAAACGGTTCACAAGTCAAAACTGGATAACTCGTTGTATGTCAGCTTCCGCTAAAAACTCTTCATCGTCTGCTAGTATGGGTAATATCAATATTGATCCGGCTGGTTTCGTAAAGCTTGGTTCGCAATTGCCAAAGTTGGCCAATATCTTGGCGCAAGCGATAAATGAGCTGGGTCTGTCGTTAAGTGAAACGCAGCAGCGCACGTTATTATTGTACTTAGACCAGCTTTTACTATGGAATAAGGCGTATAATCTGACCGCGATCACTGATCCAGAAGAAGCGCTGATCAAGCATGTGATAGATTGTCTGTCTATTATAACGCATTTACCCGCCGGATCGTTGCTAGATATCGGCACGGGAGCAGGGTTGCCAGCAGTGATTATTGCCATTTGTCAGCCTGAGCGCCAGTGTACTGCGCTTGATAGCAATCAGAAGAAAATTCGCTTTATCAAGCAAATCAGCAGCGAGCTCGGTTTGAGTAATATGCAGCCGATCGCATCGCGTATTGAAGCGCATGAAGCAAGTTATGCGGTGGTGACATCACGAGCGTTCGCCAGTTTGATAGATTTTGTAGAAGTAGCACAGCCAAGATTAGCAGATGGCGGCTTCTTATGTGCTATGAAAGGTAAAGTGCCGAGTGAAGAAGAGCTGCAGGCATTAGATAGTGATTGGCATATCAAAACAATCAAGCTGACGGTACCACGTTTGCACGACAGTCGTCATTTAATTGAAATGTCTGCCAAAGATAGCTAAGGCATAAACACTTCGCAGTCATGAAACAGGCACTGTTTTTTGTGAAACACAGTTTACGTCTGTATCTAAATGACATAGTATTTAAAAGCATTTAAAATGCTCGACCATAAACTGAGCATTTTAGACAATGAATTGCTTATTTTTAAATACTGAGTGAGTGTCGCTGCACAAGATTGAACAAAAATAATCGTACCAACCGAGTCAAAAGTAATAGACCCTAATAAAATTGAGTGAGTGTATGGAAATCATAGCAATTGCGAATCAAAAAGGCGGTGTGGGTAAAACCACAACGGCAGTAAATTTGACCGCCAGCTTAGCCGCTAAACGCAAGCATGTACTGCTGATTGACTTAGACCCACAAGGTAATGCGACCAGTGGTACAGGTGTTGACAAAAACGAGTTAGATCTTACCATAGCGGACGTTTTGCTAGATGGCGTCGCGTTGTCTGAAGCAATTGTTACTAGTCCTGCAGGGTTCGATGTCATCGGTGCCAATCGCGATTTGGCTGGCATGGACATTACCTTAATGAGCAAGACCGATAGTCATGAGCTGTTCAAAACTGCGATGACTGAATTGGTTAACGATCAGATATCCACACAAAAACAGCCATACGATTATGTGATTATCGATTGTGCGCCTAGTTTGAATCTACTGACGATTAATGCGTTGGTGGCTACGGATAGTGTGATTATTCCTATGCAGTGTGAGTACTATGCACTAGAAGGGTTGGCTGACTTATCACAAACCATTGAACGTCTTACAGAGTTGAACCCTAAGCTATATATACGCGGTGTGGTCAGAACGCTATTTGATGCGCGTAACACGCTTGCCCGTGATGTCTCTACTGAGCTAGAAGCACATTTTGGCGATATCATGTACAAGACTCATATTCCAAGGAATATTCGCTTGGCAGAAGCCCCTGCGCACGGCTTACCAGTTATTGCGTATGAGAGATGGTCAAAAGGCGCGCGCGCGTATCAAAAGTTGGCTGCTGAAGTGATGAAACAAAGTAGCTAGTTTTTATCTAAAATCTCTTACAAAGGATTTTTAGATAAAAAGCGTCACTGATCAGCACAGTGAATGAATAGCATAAGTATAGAACACTTAACATTGTATTTAGTAAGCCGCATCATTAATCAATTGGCTTTTATTTTAGCGTTAGAGGATAGGTAATCATGGCGAAGAAAAGAGGGTTGGCTGCTAATCGGGGCTTAGATGCCTTATTAGGGTCAATCAAAAAAGAAAAGCAAATTACCGCCTCTGCCTTGCAAGACGACATGGTGGCGCGTGAAAATGCTGCGCCAGATATTAATGTGCCTGTAGAGACTAATGCGCCTGTAGATACTGTGTCTACGGATATAGCGCCTGATATCACTCCGACAAAAGCCAGTAAAAAATCATCTGCGAAGACTACTGATAACGATGCTGCTAGTGAGAATAGCACTCGCGCGCCACGTTCACCTCGTGCTACTAGCAAGGCGTCGCTCAACAAATCGCGTGGCAATAGTGCAGATACGAGCGCAACCGAAGACCAGATTAGCCTTGTGCAGATTGATGTCACACGCTTGCAAGCAGGTAAGTACCAGCCTCGTCGTGATATGAGTGAGACAGCACTTGCAGAATTGGCGTCTTCTATCGAGCAGCATGGCGTGATGCAGCCTATCGTTATCCGTCCACTGTTGGCAAATGAGGATAAGAGTGAAGCATTTGTCACTCACGAAATTATCGCTGGTGAACGCCGCTGGCGCGCTGCAAAAATGGCAGGAAAAGCGGTCATCCCCGCGATTGAGCGCGCCTTATCTGATGAGTTGGCAATTGCATTAGCACTGATTGAAAACATCCAGCGTGAAGACTTATCAGTGATTGAGCAGGCAGCAGCATTGCAGCGTTTTCATACCGAATTTGGTATGAGTCATGCCATGATCGCTGAAGTCGTTGGCAAGGCGCGTACAACAGTATCGAATCTACTTCGTTTAAATCAGCTGCATGATACAGTAAAAGACCATTTGGCCAACAGTGCGCTAGATATGGGTCATGCTCGTACACTTTTAGCATTGTCCTCTGAACAGCAACCTATCATCGCGCAAAAGATTATCGATGGTGGTATGACCGTGCGAGAAGCTGAAAAATTGGTCAAATCAATCTTGCAGCCAGCACCCAAGATAAACCGTGCTGAACAAGCACAATCTCGTGATGCAGAGCGTTTGACCCAAAGATTGACAGACATGCTTGGTGCTGAAGTCAAACTCAAACATAAAAAAGATGGTCAAGGTAGTGTTGAGATATTTTTCCACAATCAAGACCAATTAGCTGCGTTGATCAAACATATAGAAGCTCAGGCTTAATAACGTTTGCGAGTTAGCTGTATCTATCCAAACGCTAAATCGCCTCTGTAATAATTATTTTGTAGTGATCGTTTTTGCAAAAATACGGAAGAGAGTGGGTATGTGGGAGTTGGTAAAAGCAGGTGGCTGGCTGATGACACCTATCGTGGTCTGTTCTATATTGGCATTAGTCATCATCATTGAGCGTAGTCATACCTTGCAGTTTAATAAAGTTGCTCCTAGCAGGTTGCGCGAACAGCTGATAACTCGTTTACGTGAAAATGGTGATATTGGCCGCACACAATTGATGAATGTAAAAGAAAAGACGGCGCTTGGCGATATCTTGGCAACGGGTTTGCTATATCGCCAGTATGGGCTAGAGTCGATGACGATGCACATGTAAAATCGTGCCAGTGTCCAGGTTCATCAGTTAGAAAAAAACATCAATATGTTAGGAACTATCGGTGCGATAGCGCCGTTACTTGGCCTGTTAGGTACGGTACTAGGGATCATCTCTTCGTTCTTGGCGATTACCGATGGTGCCATGCAAGACCCGACGATGCTAGCTGCTGGCGTATCACAGGCACTAATCACTACCGCTGCTGGTATGATTGTTGCTATCCCTGCGTTGGTTGCTTATCGTTATTTTCAGCGCCGTATCATTGATATTAATGCTCAGTTTGAGACTCAAGCAGGGCTCATGATTCAAGAGCTGTATGATTATCACTTGCTTGCTAGTACGCAGGCATCTACATCTTCGGGCCGTATGGCAATAGAAGATAGTATTGTGCAAGAACGTTCATTCGGTGGGTTGGATTCGGATAAGACTAGCATAGCGGCAGTGTAGTCAATACGGTTTTAGAGAATAGAAGTCTTGAGCCTATATATGGTAGCTGAATTAAAGAGATTGATATGCGTTTTAGAAAACCAACGGTTGAACCACTTGAAATTAATCTAACACCGATGATTGATTGTTTACTGTTTTTGATTGTGTTTTTATTACTTGCTACCTCATTCAATCATTTTAGTCGTTTAAATATTATTCTTCCGGAAGCGGAAGGTGTCGCACTGACAGAACAAAACAACAGTATCGAAGTAGCTGTGCAAGAGGATGGCAGCTATTTGGTCAACGGCATTACACTTGCTAGTAGCAATGAGGCTGAACTGACCAGCATGTTGCAGCAAGAGGCGGGCAGTAATCGCGATATGCTATTTGTCATTGCAGCGGATGCCAATGCAACTCATCAGTCTGTGGTACGAGTAATGGATATCGCTGGAAAGCTCGGATTTTTGAATTTAAACATCAGTACAGTGGTGCCACTTGGCCAAACGCTACCGCAGTAACATAGACAGCCTTACCATCATAAAACTGTGTGACACACAGTCCATCCATACCACGATACCCAAATTGAGGCTTTCATGAGCCAAGCTTATTCACCTGACTCTAAAAAATCTTCTGCTAAAAACGCATCGGCAGTATCGCCCGTTATCCCTAAGAGCAAGACGTTATTACGCTTGTTAAGGTATTTAAAGCCTTACTGGTGGGCATTGCTATTGACGGCTTTAGGTTTTGCGATTAATGCAGGGACAGAGATTTGGACTGCCAAGCTTCTGCAATATATTACGGATGCTATCAATCAGAATGATCGAAGTAAACAAGCCTTATTCCCGCTATTGATTATATTGCTATTCTTTGTGCGCGGGGTTGGTAGTTTTTTGGGTAACTATTACTCTGCATTGGTCTCACGCAATTTAGTCTACGAGTTACGTGTAGAAGTTTTCAATAAATTACTGCGCTTACCTAGCTCATTTTATTTGGCCAATCCAGCCGGTACGATTTCATCGAAATTGATATTTGATGTTGAACAGGTCACGGCCGCCAGTACAGACTCAATGAAGACCTTGCTACGTGATGGTTTGACCGTTGTCGCATTGATCGGTTTTTTGTTCTATAGCAATTGGCGTCTAACGCTTATTTTGTTTGTTGTCTTACCACCAATACTATGGCTGGTGCGCATTGCGTCAAAGCGCTATCTTAAGCTCTCAAAAGGTATCCAAGAGACGATGGGTAATGTCAGTCACATTACCAATGAAGTCATCGGCGGCTATCAAGTGGTCAAAAATTACGGCGGTCAATCATACGAGTCAGCACGTTTTGACAAAACATCGAAGAAAAACCTACGCCAAGGTATGAAGGTGGTTGTTACCAATAGTATTAATACGCCAGCCGTACAGCTGTTGATGGCGGTTGCGATGGCCGTTGTCGTCTGGCTTGCGTTGCGACCTGCAGTAATAGATGATATTTCAGCAGGTGAGTTCATCTCCTACATTGCAGCAGCAGGTTTATTAAGTAAGCCTGTACGTTCGCTGACTGATATTAATCAGAAGCTGCAAAAAGGTCTGGCTGCTGGTGAGTCGATTTTTGCGCTACTTGATGAGCCAGAAGAGGAAGATACAGGCACAATCAGTAAAGCGCTATCAGGGCAAATGTCGTTAGACAATATCAGCTTGGTTTATCCAGATTCGACGGTGGCTCTACGTGACTTTACCTTGAATATAAAAGCAGGCGAGACAGTTGCATTAGTAGGGCGAAGTGGCGCGGGCAAGTCGTCATTGGTCAATTTATTAACCCGTACTCTAGAAACTTCCTCAGGGCAGATCACATTGGATGGTATGCCAATCGAAGACATTAAGTTAGAGAGTCTGCGTGCCCAGATTGCAATGGTGAACCAGCAGGTAGTATTGTTTAATACCACCGTATTTAATAATATTGCTTACGGCAGCCTAGCTGACAAGACTCAAGCTGAGGTTGAACAAGCCGCAAAAGATGCCTTCGCTCATGACTTTATTATGAAAATGCCAAATGGCTATCAGAGTGAAATTGGTGCTGAAGGGTTGCAACTATCTGGTGGTCAGCGTCAGCGTTTATCTATTGCTCGCGCATTACTAAAGGATGCACCGATTCTAATTTTAGACGAAGCCACCAGCGCGCTGGATAATGAGTCTGAGTATTATATCCAGCAAGCGCTCGATAATGTGATGAAAGACCGCACCACACTGGTCATTGCCCATCGCCTGACGACTATCGAATCAGCGGATCGTATTGCTGTGATGGATGGTGGCCAGATTGTTGAGTTAGGAACGCATAATGAGCTAATGCAGCTACAAGGCCACTATGCGCAAATGTATGCTCGAGATTTTGAGTAGTCAGTTTAGAAGTTTTTAGCCAATTTTCACGCAGCCATGAACCAATAAGATAAGCGACATTGATTAATGAGTATTGAAACAACAATCACCCGCGCATGGCAACGTCAAGCTGTTTGGTTATGGTTGTTGCTGCCTGTCAGTTGGTTGTACGGTTTCATCACCTTGCTGCGTCGTCAAGCTTATAAGGCTGGGCTATTATCAAGCCATCGAGCACCTATTCCCGTGATGGTCATTGGTAATATCAGTGTGGGGGGTAGTGGTAAGACGCCGCTGATCATTGCTCTGGTCAGCTACTTACAGAAAAAAGGCGTAAAAGTAGGGGTAATCAGTCGCGGGTATGGCGGTGATACGAGTCAAATGCCCGCATTGGTTAGTGCTACCAGCTTACCTCATATAGTCGGGGATGAGCCGTGTTTGATTGCTCATATGACAGGCACTGCTATGGCAGTGTGCCCCAATCGCCAACAAGCGATTGCTGCTCTGTTAAAGGCAGAGCCTGATTTGCAATTGATTATTGCAGATGATGGTTTGCAGCATTATGCACTACAGCGTGATATCGAATGGATTGTGGTAGATGCCGCCCGTGGGTTTGGCAACAAGCAGCTATTACCAACAGGTTTTTTGCGTGAGCCGATGTCACGATTAGAAGGTGCAAATGTTATCTATCATGAAAAGCCAAGTACAGATTCAACTCAGACTTCTAGAGGTGGTAATAAGATACAGTCTACTGATCGTTTGACCATGCATTTGCAAGCTGGTGAGTTTCAACGTCTATGGAATCCTATATTGAGTGCAGCTCAACTCAATAGTGTAAAGCCTACTAATAACAGCCGCGTCCATGCTGTTAGTGGTATCGGCTATCCGCAGCGGTTTTTTGATACCTTAGAATCTATTGGCTTTGAGGTCATAGGGCACCCTTACCCTGACCATTATGATTTTAGTTTGGCTGAGCTTTTACAATATGGTGATTATCCTATCATCGTAACCAGTAAAGATGCGGTAAAAATCAGCGCATTATTGGCAGACTATACAGCGACACAAGCACTCAGTGGTGAGTATGTAGAACTTGTCAGTAGACTATGGGTGTTGCCAGTGACGGCTGTATTATCAGAGAATAGTTATCATAATCTAGATGCGCAGCTAAAGGCGCTAGGGATTCGCATCGACCATGATATGAACACGTCAGCCTCATTATAAATATCAACTAATATCTTAAATTTCCGTACCACTTTTATAGGAATACGCCATGTCGTTCGCCACCACGCCCGCCAAAACCCATATCGTGATTCCTGCACGTTTCAAGAGTACGCGTTTACCTGGTAAGCCATTGCTAAATATTCATGGTAAGCCGATGATACTTTGGGTAGCAGAAAAAGCGCAGACAGCAAGTTTTGCTGATGACATGTGTATAGCGACTGATGATGAGCAAATTGCAAAAGTTTGCATCGATGCAGGTTTTGATGTGGTTATGACCAGTAGTGAGCATGCTTCAGGGACGGATCGCTTGGCAGAGGTAGCAGCTATCAAAGGTTGGGCTGAGCATGATATTGTGGTGAACATGCAAGGCGATGAACCCCTTGTACCGCCATTGCTTTTGGAACAAGTACAGGCGCTCTTGGTAGCGGATGATGATAGCGTGATGGCCACACTCTGTGAGCCTATCGATGACTATGGTACGTTCCAGCGGCCATCGGTAGTAAAAGTAGTCAGCCAATCTGCTAATAACTTACAGCGTGCGCTCTATTTTAGCCGCGCACCGATTCCTTGTGATCGTGATGTTGTATTGGCTGATAATAACCAGATGCAACCACCAAAGAACGCCTATCGTCATTTGGGTTTATACGCTTATCGTGTCAGTCTATTACAGCAGTTCGTAAACTGGCCACAAACGCCACTTGAGATACTCGAAAGCTTAGAGCAATTACGTGTTTTAGAAAATGGTCAGCATATCGCAATCGCAGAAGCCGCCTATCAGTTACCAGCGGGTGTCGATACACAAGAGGATCTAGACCGTCTAAACGCGATGAGCTTAGATAGCTTTCATAACTCTCATAAGTAATAGTCTGAGCAAAGTTGCGTGTGATTCTAAGCTTCATACAACGCTAAAGTATCGTTGTCGTGGCTATACCTAAAGTACCTAATCAATGTGACAGAGCCATAACCATGAATAATTTGACAGGAAATATGGACGCACTAGATAACACAGACCGTATGTATTTTGCGCCACTACTGCCATGGCAAAAAGTACTGTGGTTACAGTTGACCGAGCGAGTACTTAAGCAGCAGTCTTTGCCGCATGCATTGCTCGCTGCTGGTATGCAAGGTATGGGCAAACGCGCCTTTGTATGGAGATTGGTCGCTTGGCTATTATGCCGTGAGCGTGGCGCACACCCACTAGGTGCTTGTGAAGTGTGTGAGAGCTGTCAGTGGCTCAAATCGGGAACTCATCCGAGCTTGCAAGTATTACCACTCGTTAGTATGCCTATCAGTGCCGAAAGTGATGCGCTTCAAGAAAAATCAAGTAGTACAAAAGATAAAAAAGGCGCTAAAACTACTAGCAATAGTGCTCTTAAGATCAAAGTAGATGATATTCGTGCTTTGCAGCCTTTTATTTATCAAGGCGGGCAAGGAATGCGTATCTGTGTGTTAGATCACGCTGAAAAAATGACAGTAGCCGCTGCCAATGCGCTGCTTAAAACATTGGAAGAACCACAAGCGCAGGTGCATCTATTTTTGATTAGTGATACGCCTGCTCAGCTATTGCCAACGATTAAGAGTCGTGTTCAACAGTTGGCACTACAGACAATTGAGCCAACTGTTGCTGTCGATTACGTGACGCAGGCGCTAGGTCACACGATTAACCGCGAAGCCGTCGGTACCGCTGCGATTGAACAGTTAATACAACTGGCCAATGGTGCGCCGTTAGCTGCTATAGCTTTGGCGCAAGCACCATGGTATAGCAAGCGCAGCCTATGGCTGACCACATGGCAGGCGCTACGTAGCGGTAAACGTAGTGGTGTGGCTGCAAGTGATTATTGGCAAGGTCAGCTCAATATTAAAGAGTTTATACAGCTATCTGAGCTGATGCTCCTTGATATACGCCGTGTCTGTTTAGGCCTGGTTGAACTACAAAAGGATGTCAATCTATCAACGGTATTGGCTACTTATCAGCCTACTGATAGCGGGTTAGAGGCATTTGCCAACAGCGTACAGCAGACCAAAATTGCGCTGCAACAAAATGTGCAAGAAAAATTTGCCTATGATAAGCTAATGCAAGAGTTGGCAGGCTTATAGAGCCATGCTTTAACGCTTAGTTAGTGTTCGAAAATTTGCAATTGTTCTTAACTATATACTATCAATTATTTATATAAACATATTAAACCCAGTTGATGAAGGAAGCTGACTATGGCAATGCCAGGACGTGGCGGGATTTTAACCTGTCATTATGAAAGTATCGAAATGTTATATGCCAGCTATTTATCTTTTGTCAGTAATGGCGCTTTGTTTGTACCGTCTGACAAACTTCAGCAATTGGGTGATGAAGTGTTTATCGCTATCACGTTACCCAACTCTAGTGAACGCCTACCAATGAATGGTAAGGTTGTTTGGATTAACTCTAAGAGTCAAGGCAGTCGCCCAGCAGGGTTTGCTGTGCAAATTGGTAGTGACGTCTCTGGTCAAAGAATTAAGAATGAAGTTGAACGCTTGCTAGCAGGAAAAATCGATAGCTTGCAATCGACTTATACTATGTAGTATCTAGGTAATAACTAGGTAGTATCTAGAAATCACAACTGTATCTTTGATGAGTTTGGCTATGATTTTTAACTTATAAATATAAAAAAAGCAGCCTTATTATTTAGTAAGGCTGCTTTTTTCGATCAATTTTCTTTAATTTTTTATAGTAGTAGGTGCTAGTCGCTTAATAACGAGGCGGTACATACATATCATCGGGAATAGGTTCGCGGTAATATTCATCATCGCGTTTGCGATTGGGTAACTCAATTTCGTCACGAGGCACTTCTTTGTAAGGGATTTGGTCAAGCAAATGGGCAATACAGTTCAGCCTAGCACGTTTTTTGTTATTGCCTTCGACAACCCACCAGGGTGCTTCAGGAATATGAGTGCGCTCAAACATGGTTTCTTTTGCTTTGGTGTAATCTTCCCAGCGTCGGCGCGACTGTAGATCCATTGGTGAGAGTTTCCACTGCTTAAGCGGATCATATATTCGGCTCATAAATCGTGCATGTTGCTCATCATCAGTGATAGAAAACCAGTATTTCACCAAACGAATGCCTGAGCGTACGAGCATACGCTCAAACTCTGGTACTGATTGAAAAAATTCTTCATATTGCGCGTCAGTACAAAACCCCATGACACGCTCAACGCCTCCGCGATTGTACCAACTACGGTCAAACAATACGATTTCGCCTGCTGCAGGCAAGTGGGCCACGTAACGTTGGAAGTACCACTGCGTTTGCTCGCGCTCAGTGGGAGCCGGTAGGGCAGCTACCCTGCAAACGCGTGGGTTTAATCGTTGGGTAATGCGTTTAATGGCGCCACCTTTGCCAGCAGAATCCCGCCCTTCAAAGATAACGACGATACGCTCACCGCGATCAACTACCCAATCTTGTAGTTTTATCAGTTCTCGCTGTAGTCGTACCAACTCTTGAAAGTAGGTGCGTCGATCCAGTTTTTCTTGCTCGCTCATCTCACGTCCGTTAAAACGAAAGTCACGTGCATAGTCATCTATTTCATTTTCTAGTTCTTCATCATATGTATCGATTAAGTCTTGGTGCATTTTTCGACGTAAATCATCATCAAGAATGTCTTTTTCGATGCGTTCAGTAAGAATGGCTTGTTCCTGATGGTACCGATCTACATCCTCTTCAGTCGTTAGAGATTGAAAATCAGCGGTTGCAAGCGGTTCTGTCATCACCAGTTTTTCAGAGCCAAAAATGACTTGCCTCATTTTTCTTAATAAAATTTTTGTCTTACCCATAAATATTACCTTTGTTTTGCGTATCGGCTTTTTTAAGAGGCTACTATCTAGGTCGTTTCTATCATAGCAAAGTACAGACAATAAAAAATGCCCTTTAAATAAATTAAAGAGCATTTTTTTATTGATAGATATGTACTGATTAAAATAATAAGTCAGCGTATCTTGTTCACTTAAAAGTGACCAGGCTTATTTTTCTAGGATACAAGTCACGCCTTGACCACCTGCTGCGCAGATAGAAATAAGTGCACGGCCTGAACCTTTTTGATCCAACAATTTAGCAGCAGTGGCTAGAATACGACCACCAGTTGCCGCAAATGGATGACCTGCGGCTAATGATGAACCATTTACGTTTAGCTTGCTACGATCAATAGAACCTAGTGGGGCATCTAAGCCTAGGCGCTCTTCACAGAATTTCTCATCTTCCCAAGCAGCTAAGGTTGATAGTACTTGTGAAGCGAAGGCTTCATGAATCTCATAAAAGTCAAAGTCTTGTAGAGTCAGACCAGCGCGCTCAAGCATACGTGGTACCGCATAAGCTGGTGCCATTAGTAAGCCTTCTGTAGTACCAGATTTACCAATAAAGTCTACTGCTGCGGTTTCTTGATGGACGATATAAGCCAGTGGTTTTAGGCCGTGCTCTTTTGCCCACTCATCAGTACCTAGTAGTACACAAGAAGCACCATCAGTAAGCGGCGTAGAGTTGGCAGCTGTCATCGTTGGATTGGCATTTTTTCTACCAAATACTGGCTTTAATTTACCCAGTTTTTCTAATGTAGTATCTGGACGCAAGTTGTTATCACGAGTCAGGCCTTTGTACGGCGTGATCAAGTCATCAAAGAAGCCTTCGTCATAAGCGCGTGCTAGGTTTTGATGGCTGTTAAATGCAAGCTCATCCTGTGCTTCACGACTGATATTCCACTCAAGCGTGGTAATCGCTTGATGATCGCCCATTGATAGGCCAGTGCGTGGCTCACCATTTTGCGGTGAATCGATTAAGTCTTTTGGATTTAGACCCATTAGTGCTTTTAGACGTTGTTTGTTGTCTTTTGCTGCACCAAGTTTGATCAGTACTTTACGCAAGCCATCGCCGACAGCGATAGGAGCATCAGAAGTAGTATCTACACCGCCAGTGATTGCCGAATCGATCAGACCAAGTGCAATCTTGTTAGCAGAAGCAAAGGTTGCTTGTAAGCCAGTACCGCAAGCTTGTGAGATATCATAAGTTGGCGTATGTGGGTTTAGCGCAGTATTCAATGTGGCTTCACGAGTAAGGTTGATATCACGGCTAAGTTTCATGACTGCGCCAGATACCACTTCACCTACTGTTTCGCCTTGCAGGTTATAACGCTCAACCAAGCCGTCCAATGCAGCTGTTAGCATATCTGTGTTGCTAACATCAGCGTATGATCCATTTGAGCGCGCGAATGGAATACGGTTACCACCTAAAATAGCAACACGGTTTAGGTTTGAAGCTGGTTTGCTCGCGCTGGCTTTTTTAGCTGGAGCAGGTTTTTTAGCAGCAGTGGTTTCCACTTTTTCATCGACCGCTTTTTTGCTAGCAGTTTCTTTAGCGCTAGTATCTTTAGTCGAGGTGCTTTTTGCAGCGTTTTCTTTTTTTGCTGTATCTGATTTTGTATCCGTTGCTTTAACAACTGTACTTTCAACAACAGGGCTATCTGGATGATTGTTTTTATTACTCATAATATTATCCTTAAAAAGTATGGGTAGAAGTAAAAAGTGATAGGTAATAATAAAAAATAGTTAAGTTATTTTATACAAGCAAATATTATCATTTATTACGCAGTACAGCTGTTTATCATAAGGCGTTTTTATTCACTTAATGTATCTCTTTAGCAAACTATGTGACGCTTGTATGAGGTCGGTAGTAGATTCATGACCATGACGCATCGCTCTAATAGACTGGCTAGTAAGAAATATTAGCATTGCATAACAGTACGTTTGATAATATATTGTTATCAATAATTAAGTATGCCATAACCTATAGGTCAGATTTTAACATGTTATAGTGGCGCTTAATGCTGCTAAAAACGACTGGCTTGTATACTGACTTGTTTACAGATTGTTGTAGACATTATCTGTTTTTGGACTTGTTTATAAGGGAAGTGTATAGTTAGGCTAGTTTTGAGGCGATTTACTAAATTTAAATAATGACGATGTCAATGTCTCTATATAATAGATTCATTGCATTTTTTATTATTATACGAATCATTAATTATAAGGATTATATTATGTCAGACCGTTATGGTGATTTTGTTCAATCTTCTATTGGCAAAAAAGTAGCAAAAAACTTAGGTTTGCCAATGCCAACGACGCTTGATCGTTTCGAAAGCGGTGAGCGTTTGGTGCGTGGTAGCGTATTGGTTGGCCGTGCTACTGGTGATGACAAGAGTGTCAGTGAGTCTGTTGCCCGTATCCTCTCAGATGTCCATGCCGAAGTATATGTAAACAGCAGTGATGATATCAAAGACGCACTTGCTGATGCAGGCGTCGAGGCAAAAGCCAACACGGGCGGCGATGATCAATTCAAAGTACTGATTTTTGATGCCAGTAATATTAGCAATGCTGAACAGCTAAAAGAGCTTTATGAGTTTTTCCATACAGTTGCACGCCGCGTAGAAAAATCAGGCCGTGTGGTTGTGGTTGGTCGTACGCCAGAGAACATCACTGATATTGAATCTGCAATGGCTCAACGCTCGCTTGAGGGTTTTGTGAAGTCAGTGGGTAAAGAGTTTAAGCGCGGTATCACAGCGCAGCTGATTTATGTTGAAGAAGGCGCAGAGCAAAACCTAGATTCAACCTTACGCTTTTTTACCTCAGCTCGTTCAGCTTATGTATCAGGACAAGTAGTACGTGTCAGTAAAGGCAGCTCAGTTGATGTTGACTGGAACCAGCCTTTGGGCGGCAAGACGATGCTAGTGACTGGCGCAAGTCGCGGTATTGGCGAAGCTATCGCTCGTGTATTGGCTCGTGAAGGGGCTCATGTTATCTGTCTAGATGTACCACAGCAGCAAGCTGACCTACAAAAAGTTGCTAGCGAAATCAGCGGCTCTGCTTTGACAGTAGATATCACTAGTGAAGATGCTGGGGCAGAAATCGCTGACGCTGCCCAAAAACGTGGTGGCCTAGATTCAATCATCCATAATGCTGGCGTGACTCGTGATAAGACGTTGGCTAAAATGGATGAGAAAAAGTGGAACATGGTCATTGATATCAACTTAGGCAGTATCGCTAGATTGAACCGCTACTTGTTGGACAATGACGTACTGAAAGAAAACGCACGTATCGTATGTGTGTCGTCAATTTCAGGTATCGCTGGCAACATGGGTCAGACCAACTATGCCACTTCTAAAGCTGGTGTGATTGGTTTGGTTAACGCAACTGCCAAGCAATTAGAAGACAATGCTAAAGGCATGACGATCAATGCAGTCGCTCCTGGTTTCATCGAAACCCAAATGACAGAAGCCATTCCATTTGCTATTCGTGAAGCTGGTCGCCGCATGAATTCAATGAGCCAAGGCGGCCTGCCAGTAGATGTGGCTGAGACTATCGCATGGTTCGCGTCACCTGCGTCTGGCGGTCTAAATGGCAACACGGTTCGCGTCTGTGGTCAAAGCTTACTTGGTGCATAATGTTGATTAATTGATAGGTATATGTGAGAAACAAGGTACAGATAGAGACAGTAGTTGTATCATATGAGCTATTATTCCTCGTTTGTATCACATATGCTTACGAAATAATCTCTGATAAAGTGTAATAAAGCTGCCCAAGGGTGGCTTTTTTATGATAAAAACACAAGAACCAATAGCCAAACTATTTTTTGCTATTAAAGATACTCATGAGGTTGATTAAATTTAATGCTTATTAGATGATTTAATAGTAGGCTTTAGTCAATGACTGCAGATTGTCTTTATAAACGTTAAAGAACTTGTTCAAGCCACACTTAGGATGTACTTATGTCAGACAAACATTATGATGCGTTGCCAAAAGCGCACACCACTTACGCCAATATTGTCAAAAGCTTATTGCCTATCGGTAATGGTGGCAAGGTCAGTAGAGACCAGTTGCCACAATCTACTTACTATGTAGATGACTTGCATATCGATCAAGAAAACCTAGACGACTATCGCAAAATTTGCGGTTTTGCTGATGATGGTAAAGTGCCAGCGACTTACTTCTCGGTATTGTCACAGACGCTGCAGATGAACATGATGGTCAAAGAGCCATTCCCATTTGCCATGCTAGGTCTTGTTCACGTTGATAATAGTGTTACCCAGTATCGTCCGATTGGAGAGCGTGAAACGGTAGCAATGTCGGTCACTTTTGATAACCTGCGCGATCACGCCCAAGGTCAGCAGTTTGACTTCGTGACTATCGTAAAGTCAGAAGAGGAAGTCATCTGGGAAGGTACATCGACTTATTTATCACGTAGCAAAAAACCTAGCAGTAAAGATAAGAAGAGCGCGCCGCGTCCGGTCATGGTCAAGCCTGAAGTAAACGAAGAGGGTGTTCATAGCATTTTTGAAGTGCCAGAAGATATCGGTCGTCGTTATGCTTTTGTCTCAGGCGATTTTAACTTGATTCATTTGCATCCACTATCAGCACGTGCGTTTGGTTTCCCTAAAGCGATTGCGCACGGTATGTGGTCAAAGGCTAAGTGCCTTGCTCTGATGGGTGACTTGCCTGATGCTTACACAATTGACGTCTCATTTAAGCTGCCTATCTTTTTGCCAGCTGAAGTAGAGCTGATTGCTGAGCCAGTAGCCCAACTTACAAACGTAGATGATACTTGTGAGTTTGGATTATATAGCTCTAAAAACAATAAACCGCATTTGGCGGGTGTTGTAACCTTAAAGAGCGACAGCAAGTAATATAAACATCATAAAGCTTCTATTTTACAGCCATATTTAACGTACATATTTATTATTATGACTTCACAAAACATGCCTTCAGAAGAAAACGCGATAGACGTAGATCAATCAAATAGCTCGATAGCAACCGATACGGCCGCTGCTAACGATAGCGGCGCTAACATTCATGTTAGTGCCGATAATGGCGTTGATTTGGCCGATATCTTTGAGCCTTATTTTCGTCCAGATGCAAACACTATCGTGTGCGGTGCATTAGATGACGAAAAAGTTGCGGCTTTAGCGAAAGCGGGCGTTGAGCTGGTCATCAACTTGCAGCCTGATGACGAGTTAAGCTTTGATGAGGCATCAGCAGTTGAGCAAGCAGGTATGCACTACGAACAGCTGCCTATCAACGGTGCTAAAGAGCTAAAGCAGCTTAAGATATTGGCATTTGATAATGTATTGCGCCAGCACCATGGCAAAAAAATCGCTATGCACTGTGGGTCGGGTAATAGAGTAGGAGCTGCAATAGCGCTGCGGGCAGGATGGTTGCGTGGACGTAAGATGGATACGGCTATGGAACGTGGTCGCAGTCATGGTTTGACCAAGCTTGAACAAGAAGTTCATAACCGTTTGCTAGTGCCCCGTTAACTAGATTTGTGGCATTGAATATTAGTGCTGTCTTAGACGTTAGCAAACTCTAAAAATAACATCAAAATAAATAATAAAAAAGGCGACCAATAGGTGGCCTTTTTTATTGGCTCACAATTCATTTATACTGGTTCAGATATTTTATATAGCTTGTGTATTACTATCATCTTAAAAATAGAGTAATTCATATCACTGAAGCAAGGTAATAACAATGGATCATAATATAGAAAATTCTAATACATCTATGAACGTTGACTTTCAAAAAAAATTACAGCAATTACTGACAGACTTACAGCTTGGTGATGCACCTGCTGGCGGGGCTGTGGCCGTGTATCAAGCAGGTCATTGTATAGCACAAGCCAGTACAGGTATGGCGCGTCCTGATATGCCGTGGCAGCCCGATACGTTGGCCATTAATTTTTCTACCGGTAAAGGGGTATTGGCAACGTTCGTTCATGTGCTGGTTTCGCAGCAACTGCTTGAATATGACAAACCTATTGCCCATTACTGGCCAGAATTTGCTGCAAACGGCAAAGATCAAATTACGTTGCGACAAATCATGTCACATCAGGCCGACTTGTTTTCGATTCAAAGTATCGATGTCGATAGCGAGACGGTACTCGATTGGGATACGATGCTGCGCCACATTGCAGCGATGCCCATTACCTCTCCCGAAGATGCGCCCAAATATGACAGCGCTTATAGTGCATTAGTGTACGGTTGGGTATTGGGCGGCGTAGTAGAGGCGGTCACGAATCTATCGTTCGCTGAAGCACTGCGCCAGTATCTAACGGAGCCTCTGGGCATTGCCGACAGCTGCTATTTTGGTGTGCCGGATAGCAAAGTAGATCAGGTTGCAAAATTGGCCAAAGATTTTGAAGAAACAGAGGATACGAGCTCCCAATTAAAATCGAGACGTCAAAAACCAACCTTAAAAGTAGACTCTCAAGAAACTTTACGTACTTATGCAAGCTTACCTAGTTATCATTACTGGCAACAAAAAATGCTAAACGACAAGCGTGCAGCTGAGACGCAAAGTAGCCTTGATGACAGCCTTGATGGAAAGCTAGATAGCTCTGACAATGATAGCGTACAGCCTGTATTAAATACTGCGCGTATCAATAGCTTATATTTCAATACCAGTCAGCTCAATCTAAAAAACTATAAGGCAGCGCTGATACCTACTGGCAAACATGCCCTTGATTATCATAACCGCCAGACGCTACAGGCTGTCATTCCAGCGGCAAATGGTGTTGCTTCCGCTAAAGCATTGGCAACAATTTATGCGATGCTTGCTAATGGCGGTGTATGGCAAGGAAAAATACTGATCGATAGTGCTACTTTTGAGCAGTTATCTACTCCGCAGGTTGAGGGTTTAGATGCGGTTATGCCAGCGGCTATGAAATGGCGATTGGGCTATCATAGATTATTTAGCCTGTATGTTAACAACGAGGATACGGATAAGAGAAAGAGTCCTGCATTATCAGGATTTGGGCATATGGGATATAACGGATCGGTTGCTTGGTGCGACCCTGAGCGCCAGTTGTCATTTGCTTTTACTCATAATTTTGATACCACTATGCTCAATGACGTTCGTCAATTTGCGCTGACAGAAGCCGTCTTGAGTTGGGTAGAAGAGATGCTTTAACAATGCTAGTTTTGATCGCGAACTGATTCTGTTTCAAATATAAGCAGCATTAATTTTAATGCTGCTTTTTTGGTGTCATTTTAAGCAATCTTGATGCGCTGAGACCATGGATAAAGATAGAAGTCAAAATGACAATCGAACAAACAATCCACAGTTTAAGCGCATCTTCATCTGCGAAGAACCCTTGATTGAGCGCATAGGACAGATAATATAGGGTACCGATACCGCGAATACCTAAAGCTGATATTGCGTATTTTTCGGTATGAGGTAGGTTCAATCCTGATAAGGCAATAAATCCACCAATCGGTCGTATAAGTAGTAGGAAGGTAAAGCTGACGATATAGACGCGCCATGTCAACTCGACACCTGCTTGTAACCCTTGACCGAGGAACATGCCAAAGATAACTAGCACTAATGACATCAATAAGCCTTCTGATTGCTCAGCGAAATCATGCAGTTTTTGATGATAAGTATGCTCACACTCCGAGCGACGAAACGCAAATGCTGCCACAAATACAGCGATAAAGCCATAACTGTGTACATACTCTGCAAGACCATAGGCTAGTAGCGTCAACGCAATAACCACATAACCTTGCGAGATGGTCGTCTCGCGAGTATGTTTAGAAAACACGACTTTGGCCAATAATTTACCAACCAATATACCTACCACTACACCTGCTCCAATCTTCCATAAGACATCATGAGTAAACCACGACCATAGCATCTCGTAAGTAAAGGCTTTGCCTTCACTGAATGCTTCTGCAATCTTAATCGCTAGGTACACAAACGGAAAAGCCAGACCATCGTTCAACCCGGCCTCTGACGTTAAGGTAAAGCGCGGAGTGTCTTCTCCTCCTGTATTGGGAGGTCCTACTTGAATGCTCGAAGCTAATACTGGATCAGTGGGTGCTAACACTGCACCTAATAAAATAGCTGCACCAAGGCTCAAACCAAACGCGTAATACCCCAAGACTGCCATCGCAAAAATACCAATAGGCATGGTAATGAGTAGCAGTCTTACTGTTGGTCGCCACAATCGCCAAGACAACTCTGTGTCGATTTTAATACCAGCACCAACCAATGAGACCAATACAACAATTTCAGTCAGTTTTTCGATGAGTAAACCGTTATCAAGTGGGTCTAAAAAGGATAAAGACGTCCACCAGTAGCCCATCATTAGACCGAAGCTGACTTGGAGCATCGGTAATGAAATAGAGGTGCGCTTAAAAATAACAGGAAACAATGCCCCGAGTAAAAAGGCAATCCCGCAGATCAATAAGAATAAGTTATATTTTTCAATCATAAGGTTTACGCACGTCGTTATATTTTAAGGGTCGATTTTAAAAAAGTAGTTTTAGATATCGATGATAATTAATAGCAATAGTTGATAGTCAGTCACTGATACTCTTTATCATGACGTCAAAATAAAATAATTACCGCAAAAAATAGTTATCAAAACGACAGCTACGTTGTTTTTTGGTGAAAAAAAAGCCTGCATTGCGCAGGCTTAATATTTTTATCAGTATGTCTGGAGCATTAATAGTTTACAGACTAGCGTTCGACTTGACTCACGTCACGGACGGCACCAGTATCAGCACTGGTAGTCATAGCCGCATAAGCACGTAATGCTGGCGAGACATGACGATCACGGTTGACAGGCTTCCATGCATCACGTCCACGCGCCTCCATAGCTTCTCGGCGAGCGGCTAAGTCTGCATCACTCACTTGCATGTTGATGGTACGATTTGGGATATCGATATGAATGCTATCGCCTTCTTCGACCAAACCAATCGCCCCACCTTCAGCAGCTTCTGGGCTAGCATGACCAATTGATAGACCTGATGTACCACCAGAGAAGCGACCATCAGTCAGTAGGGCGCATTCTTTACCCAATCCTTTTGACTTCAGGTAAGTCGTTGGGTATAGCATCTCTTGCATACCAGGGCCGCCTTTAGGGCCTTCGTAGCGAATGATAACCACATCGCCTGCAACGATTTGGTCAGCCAATACTGCAGCAACCGCATCGTCTTGTGATTCAAATAGACGTGCACGACCAGTAAAGGTCAAGATGCTTTCATCAACGCCTGCGGTTTTGACCACGCAGCCACGCTCGGCGATATTGCCATATAGTACGGCTAAGCCGCCATCTGTAGAGTAGGCGTGTTTGGCACTACGGATACAACCTGACTCACGGTTGACGTCGAGGTTTGACCACTCTTTTGATTGTGAGAATGCTTCTGTGGTACGTACGCCACCAGGTGCTGCAAGGAAACGTGCGCGAGCTTCATGGTTGTCAGGGTTCATGATGTCCCACTTATCAATCGCTTCTTTCATCGTTGCGCTATGGATAGTTGGCACATCAGTTTTTAATAACTCAGCGCGATCAAGCTCAGCGAGTAATGCAAAGACACCGCCAGCACGATGCACGTCTTCCATATGGTATTTCTGTGAGGCAGGGGCTACTTTTGCCAGACAAGGCACACCGCGACTTAGACGGTCAATATCAGCCATCTTAAAGTCGATCTCTGCTTCATTGGCCGCAGCAAGTAAATGCAAGATGGTATTGGTAGAACCGCCCATGGCGATATCTAAGCTCATGGCGTTTTCAAAAGCAGCTTTGGTAGCGATAGAGCGTGGTAGTACAGAGTCATCATCTTGCTCATAACGACGCTTAGCAAGCGACACAATGGTACGACCAGCTTCTAAAAATAGCTCGCGGCGCAATGAATGAGTGGCTAGTAGTGAGCCGTTACCTGGTAAAGCTAAGCCTAAAGCTTCGGTCAAGCAGTTCATCGAGTTTGCTGTAAACATGCCAGAGCATGAGCCACAAGTAGGGCAGGCTGAAGCTTCGATAGCAGCGACGTCTTCATCACTAATACTATCATCAGCAGCGTCCATCATCGCATCGACAAGGTCAAGCTTGCGAACAGCACTGCTGTCACTACTATCCGTATTGTGGCTCTTACCAACAGTACTGGCTAAGATTTTGCCCGCTTCCATTGGGCCACCTGAGATAAACACCACTGGTATGTTAAGGCGCATGGCGGCCATCAACATACCCGGAGTGATTTTGTCGCAGTTGGAAATACACACTAGCGCATCTGCACAGTGGGCATTTACCATATACTCGACAGAATCAGCGATCAAATCACGACTTGGTAGCGAGTACAACATACCGCTATGGCCCATCGCAATACCATCATCGACCGCAATGGTATTGAACTCTTTTGCAACGCCGCCTGCTTGCTCAATCTCACGGGCGACCAGTTGTCCAAGGTCTTTTAAATGCACATGGCCGGGTACAAACTGGGTAAAAGAGTTAGCAATCGCAATGATTGGCTTGCCAAAGTCGCCGTCAGTCATGCCGGTTGCACGCCATAATGCGCGCGCGCCTGCCATATTACGACCGCCGGTAGAGGTTTTTGAGCGATAATCCATGTGATATTCCTTACAAATAGGCGGGGTTATAAAAATGTGCACCCTCAGTTTTAATAGGGATAGTGTGCTTTTTATAGAGAGTGAGTACTAGTGAATAATACTAATTCGTTACCATACCATTAGATATGAATAACTAAAAACAATATGCTAATAACAGTGAATTAATAATAACGAATTAATAACCACAAGCGATGAGCAAAAAAAACAGTTATTTAAAATATCTATTCAATACGTTCTAATATGGCTTTGTCAAACCAAGGAAGATCGGCTTTGTCTGCTTCTAATTTCACAATGGCTGCAAGCGCATGAGTAGCCAGTAGCTGCTGATAATCACTACTAGCTTCAATCGTCAGCAATGATTCGGCAGGTAGTGCTTGCATATTGGGGTTTTGCTCGTCAATACTAATTAATGTCTGCTTATTGTTTTTATAAAGGACGTCTACACGACCAAAAAACTGCCAGTCTTTAAAAGCGGCAATAATAGCGTCGGCGGCATCCTTGGTATATACCTGCTGCGTCTCTTTACCCGTATTGGTCCAATGTAGGCGTACGGCCAACTGCAATGCCTCACTAAATACCACCAACGAGCCGATAATTTTTACATGCCAAGGGCTGGTCAACAGCTCCTCATCAATGCCAATTAATTTGGCAGCTTCATGAGCTGACATGGGTGTATTAAATTGAAGCAGTAACTCAGGAGTGAGTGGGTGCGTTTGTTTAATCGCATCATCTAAACTGTCATAGTGATACAAAAAGGGCAGTGGCAAATCTTGCGTGACAGTCTTCTTTATAATTTTACAATTATGTATCTGCCAGCCGATGGCTTTATCAGTCAATGCTTCTGCTAATATGATAGCGTTCGGATCGATGGTTTGAGTACTACTTTCACTCTCAATATCAGAGTATTCTTCCTTATTATCAAGGGTTGCAGCAGTATTATCCATATTTGTTTGAGTTGGCAAAGTAGGCAAATCCATAAACATAGCGTTATTAAAATAGAGGGTTAATATAACATTTTAAGGGCATGACTCGCCAATAAATTAGTGAGCTAGCATGGTTGGAATATGGCTTGATATTTTTCAAATTCGGTTGTCATACTGACTTGTACTAAAGTTATATTTCGTCCACTATATGACAGATGCTTTTATCTATTTTGGATAGCTATTGAGCTATTAATTAACTAATAATAAAACTCTTAAAGGAAAAAATAATGACTGAAGTAAATCAAAAGACTGCTTATGACGACAATAATATTTTTGCCAAAATGTTAGATGGTGATATTCCATATCACAAAGTATATGAAGATGATAAAACGCTCGCCTTTATGGATATCATGCCACAAGCAGAAGGCCATGTATTGGTCATACCAAAACAGAAAGCCGTTGATTTGGCGGATCTTGAGCCTGAATATGCTGCTGCGGTGCTAATGACGTCTAAGAAAGTCATGCAAGCTCAGCGCCAAGTATTTGAGCGTGAAGGCGTTATCCAAATGCAGTTGAATGGCTCACAAGCAGGTCAAACAGTCTTTCATTATCATGTACATCTCATTCCATCAAGTATCCATGAATTGGGTCGTCATGCAGTAACCCAAGCTGATAATAATGATTTGGCAAATATTGCGCAGAAGTTGGCGGCAGTGATTGATGCTTAGTTAGGAAACAGAGTGCTTCTGTTTAGGTACAACAAATACTGGTATTTATGAATTAGCGAGCATTTATAAATTATAAATTACCAAAGTAGAGTACATATACAATCCAAAGGCAGCTAGCAAGCTGCCTTTTTTATTTTCTTGGTAATAGTCATGTAACATTCGTTAAAGTCATGTTACGAGTTGAACGCTTGTCTAGGGTTTTGGAAAAGAGTGTGATAATTATTATAACCATTCACACACACTTTCTAATCTTTGCCTTAGTTAAAAATTTTCATAAAAAGGCATCGTCAACTTTTGAGGATATTATCTTTCATGAGTAAGTTACCTCGTTCGACTATTTTATTACCAGTCTTTGTACCTGCAGCAATTATTATGCTGTTATTGGTCATTGGTACGGCTATTAATCCTGAAGCAGCGGGTGCTCTGTTTAGTGACGTGCTTAGTTTTACGACTGAGACATTCGGTTGGTTTTATATGCTGGCAGTGGCACTGTTTTTGATGTTCATTATTGTACTGGCGTTTTCGTCTTATGGCAGTATCAAGCTGGGCCCTGATCATGCTGAGGCGGAGTACGGATTCCTTGAATGGTTTGCCATGCTGTTTTCGGCAGGTTACGGGATTGCGCTACTGTTTTATGGGGTAGCGGAACCAGTGATGCACTTTTCAAGTCCGCCAATGTCGGATCCGCAAACTATCGCCGCGGCAAAAGAAGCGATGCAAATTGCGTATTTCCATTGGGGCTTTCATATTTGGGCAATTTATGGTGTCGTTGGTTTATCACTAGCTTATTTTGCATTTCGTCATGGTTTACCACTATCAATACGCTCGACGCTGTATCCGATTATTGGTGACAGGATTCATGGCCCTATCGGTCATACAGTCGATGTGTTTGCGATATTAGGTACGATGTTTGGTATTGCTACCAGTCTTGGCTTATCAGTGTCGCAAATCAATGCGGGACTCAATTATCTATTGCCAGATATCATTCCAGTGAATACGACCGTACAGGTGATTGCCATTGCTTTGGTGACCGCCGCGGCATTGGTATCGGTGTTGGCAGGGATGGATAAGGGCGTAAAACGCTTATCTATTTTAAATATGCTATTGGCAACGGCGCTGATGCTGTTCGTATTCGTTGTCGGTCCGACGATTTTTATCTTGAATGCCTTTATGGAAAATACAGGTAGCTATTTGGGTAATATTGTCGAGCGTACCTTTAGCTTACAAGCGTACGAAAATAGCGATTGGATCGGTAGCTGGACCTTATTTATCTTTGCATGGACGATTGCATGGGCACCTTTTGTAGGTCTGTTTATTGCCAAGATCAGCCGTGGTCGTACCATCCGTGAGTTTGTACTCGGTGTGATGTTGGTGCCAACGTTCTTTACGTTCTTCTGGTTTTCTGTGTTTGGTGATACCGCGCTACATATGATTATGGTCGATGGTTATACCTCATTAATCAGTGAAGTACAAAACAACCAAGCGATCGCTTTGTTTAAACTGTTAGAGAATCTACCGTTTACTGAATTTGTGTCGTCGTTGACCATTTTATTGATTATTACCTTTTTTGTGACGTCTTCGGATTCTGGCTCATTGGTAATCGACTCGCTAGCGGCAGGTGGTCGCAGTGATACACCATGGTGGCAGCGTAGCTTTTGGGTAGTAACTGAAGGTGCTGTCGCAGCAGTATTGCTACTTGCAGGTGGTTTAGAAGCCCTACAAACAGCGGCTATCGTTAGTGCGTTACCATTTGCGATTATTATTCTTATTTCAATGTTTGGCATGTGGCGTGCGCTGCGTATCGAAGGACATCGTAATCAGAGCCTTGGTAATGACAACAGACTGCCGCCGCATTTACTCAAACCGTCTGCATGGCGCGAGCGTATTGATTATATAACCGATAAGCCAACGCGTGAAAAGGTCTTAAGTTATATTAAAGAAGTAGTTATGCCTTCGATGATGGAGGTGTCGTCTAAATTTGCAGAAACCGGCTGGACGACTGAGGTCAACTATGACGCGGTCAATAACCGAGCCGTATTAGAGCTACAGCGTGGTGACGATGTCGAGTTTTGGTATGAGGTGCGCTTATCTGAGCATGATGCGCCTGATTATTATACTGAAGACAGCGCAGATACTTTGCCACAAGAGCACCATCATCGCGCTGAGGTGTATCTACGCCGTGGTGGTCAGACCTATGATTTATACGGGTACAAATCTGAATCAGTGATTAATGACATCATTGATCAGTTTGAGAAGTATTTACATTTCCTCAATGTATCACCTGATAGTCTGCCGTGGCGCATGCAAGAGCATGATGATGACATCACGCTAGAGCAGGGCAGTGTGCTTGATAAATAATGCATGGGATTTATTAAAAACGAGTAATGCTTATGCAAGCTATTCACGTTAAGCGCTTGCAATAAACGCAGGAATCCTTAGAATAACGGCTTGTTTTCTTTACAAATCAAGCCGTTTTCTTATGTCTATTGATTTTCCCATTTTACCTTCGTCCTCGACTTTGTCTGATCATCCGCTATTACAGCCATTAAATATCGGTGGCCTGACGATTGAAAATCGTTTGATGGTCGCACCGATGGCAGGCGTGACGGACAATCCTTTCCGCCGATTGTGTAAATCATTTGGCGCAGGCCATGCGGTCAGTGAAATGATCATCGCTGATACGGCGCTTTATGCGCGCAAAAAATCCTTGTACCGTGCCAATTTTGACAATGAGATTGCGCCTATTTCGGCACAGATAGCAGGTGCTGAGCCGGACAAACTGGCTGAAGCGGCACGATATCAGATTGATAATGGTGCACAGATTATCGATATCAATATGGGCTGTCCGGCCAAAAAAGTTTGTCGTAAGCTGGCAGGCTCTGCATTGTTGCAAGACGAAGATTTGGTCGCGCGATTGTTAGATGCCACGGTCAATGCCGTTGATGCACCTGTCACCTTAAAGACGCGCTTGGGTTTTGAGAATGGGCGTGAGAATATTTTGCGCGTTGCCAAGCGTGCAGAGCAAGCGGGTATTGCCGCGATTGCCATTCATGGGCGTACACGTGAGGACATGTATAGCGGCGAGGCGCGTTACGAGCTGATACGTGAGGTCAAAGAAAGCATCAGTATTCCTGTGATTGCCAATGGCGATATCGATAGCGCGCAAAAAGCGCAGCGTGTCTATGAGCTGACCGGTTGTGATGCGGTGATGATAGGGCGTGCTGCGCAAGGGCAGCCTTGGATATTTCGCGATATCGAGCATTTTTTGCGCTCAGGAGAAGTGCTTGCTGCACCTAGTGTGAGCGAGATAAAAGAGATTGTCCTAGCGCATTTGCAAGAGCTATATGAGTTTTACGGCGAATATTCAGGCTGCCGAATTGCTCGCAAGCACATTGCGTGGTATACCACCGGCATCCCTAATTCCAACGCTTTTCGCCAAGCCATGTATGGTGAAGAGAGTACCGCTGGGCAGTTTCGCGTGGTCGAAGACTTTTTACACGCGCACGAATAGCAAGAAAAAAAGGTCTGTTTAAGCAATACACTTGATAATAAATACCTAACTGCTAATATTCATGATATTAAATGCATTTTACGGCTTATTTATTAACTTCAATCCAATTATATTTGTTATGCTTTAGGCGAACATTAACGGAAGTATCATTTACGAAAAGGATCTTTTATGGCCAATCCCTCAAAAAAAGCAATCAGCAAAGCAGTCAAAGATAAGCATGTTATTATCACAGGGGCATCAAGTGGTATTGGTGAGCGTACGGCCTATTTGCTCAGTGAATGCGGTGCTCATGTGATTTTGTTGGCACGTACTGAAGACAAATTAAAAGCCGTGAAAGACAGTATCGAGGAGCTTGGTGGTAGAGCTACTTATTACCCTTGTGATCTGACCAATATGGATGATATAGAAAAAGTCAGCGCGCAAATTTTGGCAGATTTCGGTCATGTAGATGTCTTGGTTAATAACGCTGGTCGCTCAATTCGCCGCTCGGTACACGAGTCTATAGATCGCTTCCATGATTTTGAGCGTACCATGGATATCAATTACTTTGGCGCGGTTAAAATAGTGCTTGGATTTTTGCCGACGATGATTGAACGTCAGACTGGTCAAATTGTTAATATATCATCGATTGGTGTGCTGGCGAATAGCCCGCGCTTTGCCGCTTATGTCGCTTCAAAATCGGCATTGGATGCCTTTAGTCGCTGCTTGGCTGCTGAAGTAAAAGGCGATAATGTCACGATTACCAATATCTTTATGCCGTTGGTGCGTACGCCGATGATTGAGCCAACTAAGTTATACCGCTACATGCCTGCGCTTATGCCGGATGAGGCGGCGATGATGGTTGCCAAAGCGATTGTCCATAAACCAAACAGTATTGCCAGTAACATGGGCAAATTTGCCTCAGCGACTTATTCATTAGCACCAGCTATTAACGTTGGTATTCAATCGATGGGTTATCGTATTTTCCCAAGTACTCGTGCTGGATTGACGAGTGATAAAAAACCAAATATTGCTCAGCGTGCCTTTGCTAGAATTTTACCGGGTGAGCATCACTAGAATCGATTTATTATTAGCTTTGAATACGATGAAAAAGGATACTACGGTATCCTTTTTTTATGCCTCAAATACTCTTAAGCAGTATAAAAGCCTTCTTCGCCGCCAGTATGGGAAGGGGTTAGTTATACGTTAAATGAATTCTCAAAACTTCTGCTATTCAATTTCCTTTATATATCTAATTTTCAGGAAGATGAATGAAATTCATCTTATGTTTAAATTGTATCGTTTTTATTCATGTTTAGATTTCGGTATGATTCACCTCATACAAAGATTTGGTTTTATCTCAGATAAATAAGGTAGCGGATCACCATGAGTAAAGAATTCAATTGTTCAATTAAGCACATTCGTTTTGACGAAAACTATCAGCCTGCAGATAGCACGCGTCTGACGACTAACTTTGCAAATTTGGCACGCGGCGAGCACCGCCAAGAGAACTTACGCAAAACGTTAAATATGATCAATAATCGATTCAATGCATTGGCGCATTGGGACAATCTGACAGCAGATCGTTATTCTGTTGAAGTTGATATCATCTCTGTCGATCTAGATGTTAAAGGCAATGGTCAGACGTTTCCTATTATCGAAACGCTAAAAACAACGATTGTGGATCACAAAGAAAACAAGCGTATCGACGGTATGGTTGGCAACAGTTTCTCCTCTTATGTGCGTGATTATGACTTTAGTATTGTGTTACCAGAGCATCGCGACAAAAACCTAGCATCCATAACGCCAGATAATTTTGGTGAGTTGCACGGCAAGCTGTTTCAATATTTATTGAATTCAGAGGCTTACAACGCTCATTTTCACAAAAAACCAGTGATTTGCCTGAGCGTGTCAACCAGCAAGACTTACTACCGTACTGTCAATCAGCATCCTGTATTGGGCATTGAGTACAAGCAAGATGAATACTCGTTGACCGACGACTATTTTCATAAAATGGGCTTAACGGTACGTTATTTTAAGCCTGAGGGTAGCGCCGCGCCATTAGCATTTTATTTTGCAGGGGACTTGCTCAGTGATTACACCGATCTTGAGCTGATTAGTGCAATCAGTACCATGGAGACCTTTCAGAAGATCTACCGTCCTGAGATTTACAATGCCAACTCAAGCGCTGGACAAGTGTATCAACCTAGCCTGAATTACCAAGACTATTCATTGACGCAAGTAGTCTATGACCGCGCCGAACGTAGTCAGATGGCAGTAACCCAAGGCAGATTTACTGAGACGCATTTTATTAAGCCGTATCAAACCATCCTTGAGGAATGGGCTGCAAGCTATGATGTAACAGGCGAGACTGCTCAAAAAGAAGCCGCTGACAAAGAAACGGCTAGGAAGCAAGCCGCTTAACTGAGCATCACTCATCAACATAATAAAAAATAAATTAACTAGAAGATAAATCGTATGAAACTACTATTACCGACGTCTACCGCTGGCAGCTTACCAAAACCTTCTTGGCTAGCAGAACCAGAGAAAATTTGGTCACCTTGGGCGTTAGAGGGCGAGCAGTTGCTTGAAGCCAAGCAAGATGCGCTGCGTGTATCATTGCAAGAACAACAGCATGCAGGGATTGATATTGTCAGTGATGGCGAGCAGACCCGTCAGCATTTTGTGACGACATTCATCGAACACCTTGATGGTGTTGACTTTGAGAAGCGTGAGACGGTCAAAATTCGTAATCGCTATGATGCGAGTGTGCCGTCAGTCGTTGGTGCGGTGAGCCGCCCGAAGTCCGTGTTCGTTGATGATGCCAAGTTTTTGCGTCAGCAAACCGACCAGCCAATCAAATGGGCGTTGCCAGGGCCGATGACGATGATTGATACGTTATATGACGGTCATTATAAAAGCCGTGAAAAATTGGCTTGGGAATTTGCTAAAATTCTGAACCAAGAAGCAAAAGAATTAGAAGCGGCTGGCGTTGATATTATCCAGTTTGATGAGCCTGCATTTAATGTGTTCTTTGATGATGTGAACGACTGGGGTATTGCGACTTTAGAGCGCGCCATTGAAGGTCTAAAATGTGAGACAGCTGTTCATATTTGCTACGGCTATGGCATCAAAGCCAATACCGATTGGAAAAAGACACTGGGCTCAGAGTGGCGCGAATACGAAAAAGCGTTCCCTAAACTGCAACAGTCGAAAATCGATATCATTTCCCTTGAGTGTCAAAACTCACGTGTGCCTATGGATCTGATCGAGCTGATTCGCGGTAAGAAAGTGATGGTCGGTGCCATTGACGTGGCAACCAACACTATCGAGACACCAGAAGAGGTGGCAGATACGCTACGCAAAGCGCTACAATTTGTCGATGCTGACAAGCTGTATCCTGCGACCAACTGCGGCATGGCACCTTTGTCTCGCCAAGTCGCACGTGGTAAGCTCGCAGCCTTAAGCGCTGGTGCTCAAATCGTTCGTCAAGAGCTGACTGCTTAGAGTTTAGCTGTTTAGGAAATTCTATTTAAAGAATTTCCCTTGCAAAACTAAAATTGAAGCACAATTTTTTAACGTTATTTTTTAACGTTTCTCAGGATTGAAGCAATGATTAAAGATAGGATTGACGCGACCGACTTTAGAGATGCCATGTCTTTGCTAACGACAGCGGTCAATGTGGTGACCACATCAGGTGCAACGGGCGTGCATGGGTTTACAGCATCGGCAGTATGTAGTGTCACAGACACACCGCCGACATTACTTGTCTGTATGAATCAAACGTCTCGGTCACATAGCTACTTTCTGGAAAATAAGATTCTAAGTGTGAATGTGTTAGGCGCGCAACATGAGCAGCTGTCAAATGCTTTTGCCTCTAAATTGTGTTCAGAAGAACGGTTTGAATATGGTTCTTGGACACAATTACAAACAGGCGCTCCTGTGTTAGAAGGTGCCTTGGTCAGTTTTGATTGTGAGATTGAACAAATTCAAGAAGTCGGCACGCATAGCGTCTTTATGTGCCGCGTTGTCGCCATCAATCAGGCTGAGCCACAAGGCGGAACTGATGAAGGATTGGTTTACTTTAACCGTGCCTATTCTAGAGTTGGGCAAGTGGAGCTTATTTAATCCAATACCTATTATCCAACACCTAAGCCTATGGACTATTGCTCGTGCAATATTGAGCAGTCATTTAACTATAATTATCATCTCATTAAATCTAAATAAGAAGTAAATATCCTGTGGAATTAATAACTTTTTTAATAATAGGGGCGCTAGCAGGATTTGCTGCGGGGCTATTTGGAGTGGGCGGTGGGACTATTATCGTACCACTGCTATTTATTGTCTTTACGCAAATGGGTTACAGTCCTGACAGTATTATGCACTTGGCCTTGGGTACTTCACTGGCGACTATTATCGTTACATCCATAAGCTCGCTCATGGCGCACAACAAGAAAGGCGCAGTCATGTGGCCAGTATTTAAAAATCTGACGCCAGGTTTAGCAATAGGCTGCTTTTTAGGAGCAGGAATTGCAGGACAGATATCTGGTTTATATCTTCAGTTGATTGTTGGTGTGTTTTTGCTTTGGGTTGCTTATAAAATGTTTATGGGTGGCAAAAAGAAAGCAAATAGCGATGCTGGTAATGTTCATATAGCTTTGCCTTCAAAGCCTAAGCAACTAGCAGCAGGGGCGGGTATCGGTATCGCTTCTGCTATTTTTGGGATTGGTGGTGGTAGCTTAACCGTACCTTATCTCACGCGTTACGGTGTGGTTATGCAAAAAGCCGTTGGAACCTCAGCAGCTTGTGGATTGCCTATCGCGATTGCAGGTGCGCTAGGATTTATGTTCTTTGGCATGCAAGCTCAAGTCGACGTGCCCAATACGATTGGCTTTGTCCATATCTATGCTTTTTTAGGTATTAGCATCATGAGCTTTTTCACCGCCAAGCTAGGCGCAAAAGTTGCTCACGCATTATCGCCGCAGTTGCTGAAAAAATGCTTTGCGGTACTGTTGACCGTCGTAGGCTGTTACTTTTTATATAAAGGGTTGTTGTAGGTGATTTGAGATTAATGAACGCTTGAAAGGATTCAAGGGCAGGTTTCCAATGAACTATTCGACTAGCTACATTTTTAAATTATAGCTAGTCGGTATGTGGCTATATGGGGAATATGTTGAGCCAGTTTCTTATTTAGCTAAATCACTTAACCAAATACTCGCCACAATATCCAAAATATTCCTATCATCAAGACAGCGATCACGAGCAGTCGTTTTAGCCAATAAGGTAGTAGAGGTTTCTTGTAGCCTAAGTCATTCAATTGACTATCGACACCATCTTGCAGCCCCTTAAACCCTTGACTCTGTTTGGTGGTTTTAACACGGTTTTTTACCAATGGTCCAGGCTCGTCTTCCTCTTGCTCTCTATCAAAGCTGATGGCTTGATTTGGAATGCCTTGTTTACTAGCGATGGTGTTGAGCTTCTGTTGTTGCTTTACTTTCAGCTGGGTCTCATAAGCATCAATTCTACTTTTGGCTTCATCCATACTGATGTTTTCGTCTGCTGCCAAAGTTTTAATAGCCATTACTAGGTTGTTTTTTTCGACCATCATAATGACGTCTCTTGGCAACTTGGTATTGACCGGTTTTGCGCTAGGGTCGGGGTTAAACATGACTGTCCTTATTACGGCGTATAAGTGTGAATGAGTGATATGCTCATTATAACCATGTTAGATAAGCAATGTTCAAGCAAAAAAATACCGCGGCCACTATGGTGACTGCGGTATTTTATTATTTATCGTTACTGGCATTTTTGCCAATATTTGATAATTATAGATCTTTCCAGCGTTGGATAGACTCTTTGATGACTTCTTTCGCTTCTGCGACATCGCCCCAAGATTCAACAACCGTCGTACCAGCTTTTTTCAAGTCTTTATAATGACTGAAATGGAACTCTAACTGGTTGATCAACTGCTTTGGTAGGTCTTCTAAGCTGTTGTAAGCATTGCCTGTGTCACGGTCATCAGCAGGTACGACAACGATTTTGTCATCTACTTCGCCATCATCAACAAACTTCATCACGCCGATAACTTTGGCTTTTAAGAAAATACCAGTCGGTAGTGGCTGCTCAGTCAATAGCAATACGTCAAGCTCATCACCGTCTTCGTCAAGTGTTTGTGGGATGAAGCCATAGTTACAAGGTTTGGCAAAAATCTGTGGGTCAATACGGTCAAGCTCAAATACTGCTAATTCGCGATTCCACTCAATTTTATGGCTGCTACCAGCTGGGATCTCTACTACTACATTGATGATGCCGCCGTCTACGTCGCCTGCGTCCAAAATTTTGTTAAAATCTGCCATAAAATGCTCCAATTTGCTTTTGTTTTAGATGTTTGAATAAGGGGTTGAGCTAGGGATACAGCAAGGATAATTGCTGCGTCCAATTTGTACTGCATGCGATTATAGCAAGTTTGTACTGAATTTTCTCTTAATATTTAAGTCTAAGCGTGCAAGATATTATGCAAAAAAAGATTATGCAAAAATAGGCTCAGAACTTACTTGGGCGAGATAGCTCGCAACTCAATCAGCCCAGCATGGCGCTTGGCGATATTATCAATAAGTTTTTGAGTGACTGTCTCATAGCTGAATGAATCGCTCATTTGCTGCTCAGTCTGCGCATCTGGCTCTGTTTGCTCTGAATCTGTCTGCATGGCTACAAAGTCAGACAATCGCAACATTTGCATGCCAGCATAGCCACAAGGATTGATGGCGTTAAATGAAGATAGGTCACAATTTAAATTAATCGCAATACCATGGTAGCTAAAGCCATGCTTAATCTTAAAGCCTAGCGAGGCCATTTTGCCCAGCATAATCTTATTATCAAGAGAGTTGTCATCTGTAGAGGTACTGTCATCTGTTGCAGCAGTATCTGCATATAAGTAGACACCTGGGGCATCACGGCGTGCATGAGCACTGATATTATCGCTATTAGATGGTGAGCTACTCAAACAGTCATTGATGACGTCTTCTATCGCTTGCTCAGCATGGGAGACGAGATTGCGTACACTCCATTTGAGACTGTCTAAGTCAAACAACCAATAGATAACCAGCTGCCCATGACCGTGCCATGTCACCTGACCACCGCGATCGGTCTTGATGATAGGCGTGTCAGTACGCTGTAATATATGCTCTTCTTTGCCTGCCTGTCCAAGCGTGTAGACATCGTTATGATCGACAATCCATAATTCATCAGGCGTACGCAGCCCTTGTCGTTTCTTTAGATCGATACGTTCAAGGGTGCGTGCTAGCATCGCATCGAGAGTAGGGACATAATCGGCCGCTGAGAGAGATTTGCTGACAAGCGTATCATTAAGGGGTTGTGTGTCATTTTGCATGAGAGTATCTGTCTTATTATTATCAAGTTTAAAATAAATAATGCTCATCGGTAGTGTAGCAGTTTTGGCGACTATCGCCCAAAGATATATACTGTCGCAATGTCTGTAAATGGCGTAAATGCTAATAATAAACAGCTAGCAATTGATGACGAAATAATAGGTATAGAACAGTGGCAAGTGGTTCATAGCGGTACTGCTAGTACAGACGCAGTAGTCAACCAAAGGTGCTGTTCATTGCTCAGTCGATGCGCTACATTAAAGTGTGATGAATGGAATCTGATGAAATTTATAGTCAGAGTAGGTTATCAAAGAGTGCACCTGACTAGAAAGATAGAGCCTCTAACCCAATATAATGTAGTGATTACAAACCTTATGACTATTACTATGATTATGACAAGGAAGACACATGACAGATAGCAACCAAAGCGCCCATGAGCAGGCAGTGACCGAGACAGGTTCATCGCTGCAGCGTGTGCCTGAAGCCCTAAGTACGGCGACGACTATCGATGAGATGAAAGCGCAATTTTCACGCTTGCAAATGTTAAGCCGCACCCAGCCAATCAACGATTGGGGCACTCGTACGACGCAGCTAGACAATCTAGAAGTGATGCTTAGCGACAACCAAGAGAGTTTTGCAAAGGCGATTAGTGCAGATTTTGGCTATCGTAGCCAGTCAGAGACGCAGTTTGCTGAGTTATTTCCTAGCTTTACCGGTATTAGCCACGCCAAAAAACACGGCAAAAAATGGATGAAAGCACATCGTGCGCCTATTTCAGCGCTATATATGCCAGCCCATAATGAAATCCAGCCTCAGCCATTGGGTGTGGTCGGTATCATGGTGCCTTGGAATTATCCGTTATTTTTAGCAATTGGCCCGATGATTGATGCAATCACCGCAGGTAACCGCATTATGGTCAAGATGAGTGAAGCTGCGCCGCAATTTGCTCAGACGTTTGCTGACGCCATTGCTCGTTATTTTTCGCCAGATATGATCTGTGTGGTACTCGGTGAAGTCGAGATTGCTGCCGCCTTTAGTGAGCTACCATTTGATCACCTACTATATACTGGATCGACTGCGGTGGGCAAAAAGGTCATGGCTGCTGCTGCGCCAAATCTAACGCCAGTGACGCTTGAGCTTGGTGGCAAATCACCAGTGATCGTACTAGATGATGCCAATCTAGAGTCTGTCGTCAATCGAGTGATGATGGGTAAGACACTAAATGCTGGACAGACGTGTATTGCGCCAGATTATGTCTTGATTCAGCGCCAATACCATGACCAGTTTATCGAACTCGCAAAAGAGTGGATGACCAAGCATTATCCTGATATCGAAGAAAACCCAGATTACTCTCGCATTATTAATAGTGAGCAGTTCAAACGGGTAAAAGGCTATCTAGATGCGCTAACAGGTGGCGAGGTACATGCGTTAACTGGCGCCGAACCCAATATAGAAACCCGTCTCATGCCGCCAGTCATCGTCAGTGAGCCTGCGCCTGATAGCGATCTTATGCAAAACGAGATTTTTGCCCCGATCTTGCCGCTGATGCATTATGAGACGCTTGATGATGCCATTTACTTTGTAAACTCGCGTCCACGCCCATTGGCGCTATATGTGTTTAGTGACAACTACAGCAGTATCGAAAACGTGCGTAATAATACGGTCTCGGGTGGCTTATGTATCAACGAAGTTTTGATACATGTGGCTCAGCATGACTTGCCATTTGGTGGTGTGGGTGACTCTGGTACTGGCGCGTACCATGGTAAGGCTGGTTTTGAACGTCTCAGCCATATGAAGCCAATTTTTGTCCAAACTAAGCTCAATGGTCTGAATTTATTATTGCCGCCTTATGGTGGACTGTTCAAAAAAGCCATGGCACTATTTTTGAAATAGCCTTTTTTTGATCGGCATTAATAAAGAAGCGCTTATTTATATAGGCGCTTTTTTTTATGATTGTTTTTTATTGCATTAGTAATGGTGATGAATTATGGTTAGTTATTAATTAACAAAAATATACTCTAAGGAATTAATAATGACATATGCTTTACCTTTATGTCGTCGTGTAGCAATGTTGTTAGTGTTGCTGATCACTTTTAGCAGCTCAGCCTTTGCTACAAGCGAAAAAGATATGTCCTTACTAGCGCAACAAGATCCAGCGCCTGGAAAAGCACATTTATATATTCTAAAACGCTCAAATCTACTTTTTCAAGACACACCACTGTCACTATTAATTAATTTATATAAACTTGATAATATTACTACTAAAGAGTATTACAAAATTGAGCTTTGGCCCGGCAGTTATTACATACAGGTAGATAACGAATCTGAGGACAAAACAGGGTATTATACTAAATCTAGCAGAAAAATCAATCTTGCTGCTGGAGATGTTACTGTTTTTGGTATCAATCCTAAGCATGAATCAACTTACTACTTTAAATCAGATGTAGAAAAGACAATAGCCAGACGTAAACTCAAACAGTTCATTCCTGCTACAGAAGTTGCTAGTGCCGTTATATCTTACAAACCGCTCATCATTTGGCAAGGACCGAATAAAGATGGTGATGCACACGGCATTGGTGAGATTTATCTTGCTGATGATTCTGTGTATAAAGGTCGAGCCATAAATGGTGAGTTGACAGCAGAAGGCCGTTTACAATACCCCAATGGAAACTTTTATAAAGGGCAATACTTCTATGAAAAACCAAATGGCCAAGGTTTTCTTGCTGATAAAGATGGTAGAGTCATAGCGGCAGGAGAGTTTCGAGATGGGCTGCCGTACGAAGGACTGAGTATAGAAAATGGGAAAGTAGTATCCAAATATCGTTATGGTCAAGTTCTAGAGACTGATCCTAAAATACTAGCTGCACAAAGTGTATCCAATGAGGATAAAAAGCAATTAGCAAACGTTTCTCAAACTGCAAAGCAAGTTAGTAACGATATAGAACGAATTGTTGAAGAGAAATACAATGCCAAAAACGAATTTGAAAGACGTGAACGAGAGTTCCCTAAAAATTGTGGCTGCGCTTTTAAAGTATGTTTGACTTCTTATAGTTCTGACAGCACTACAGAAGAAAGGAAAGCGGCAGATAGGTTGCGTAAGGCTCAAAACAAGGCTTGTCGTGAATGGCGTAGCTCAGGGGGAAGTTTAGCAAGTAGACAGGCTGCGCTTGATACTAAATTCCTTGAAGCTGATGAGAAGTTAGCTAAGTTTAGAAAAGACTATGAGCAAGCAAAAAAGGTTGATCAAATGGCACATCAACAAAAAATAGAAGAGCTTGAACGTTCACGAGAAAGTCGTATGGTAAATGCTCAGAAGAAGTTTGAAAAGCAGTTATTTGAAAATGCAAAAAAACAAAGGGAAGCTTGCCAAGGACGAGAGAATTATTGCGGCTGTGCGGCATTTTTACAACCAGCACAAATCAAAAAAATGGCAACTTGTGAGCAATAATATAATTAATAAATCTATAACAATGACATAAGTCATAAAAAAGGACAGGTTATGCGTCTCATGCGCCAATGGATTGCATTAAGCTTACTTTGGATGAGCGCGTTACTACTGCCTGTATCGGCGTCTGCTACCTGTAACTCAACGATTAAATTTGGGGCGCTAACTTGGGAGAGTGGGCAGTTCACCTCCGGCATACTCAGACATATCGTAGAAGATGGGTACGGCTGCACAGTAGAGGAAGTACCAGGAGCAGGGCCTGCACTTGATACAGCACTCTCACAGAATGACATTCAAGTCATCGGGGAACAGTGGGTTGGTCGCTCGCCAATCATGGAAAAAGCCATTGAGCAAAATAAAGTGGCCATCATTGGCGATACGCTAAAAGGTGGTGCAACTCAAGGCTGGTATGTCCCAAGATATGTATTGGAAGAGAACCCAGGACTACGCAGCTATCAAGATTTGCCTAAATATACTGAGCTATTTAAAGACCCTGAAGATCCTGGTAAATCTCGCTTTATGAACTGCCCCTCTGGTTGGACGTGTGAGATTTTTAACACACGTTTGCTAAAAACCACCGGTCTAGACAGTCTTTTTAACAACGCACACCCTGGGACAGGTGCTGCTCTCGATGCCGAAATTGCCTCCGCTTTTGAACAGCATAAGCCACTGTTGTTTTACTACTGGCAACCTACTGGGCTAATGGCAAAATATGACCTTGCGCCACTAGAGTTCCCAGCTTATGAGGATGCTTGTTGGCAAAATCTGCTGCTCGCTGATGGTAAGATGGATTGCGTGTCAGGATTCCCAGTATCACCGTTAGGTATTGCCGTTTCTACCCCGTTTGTCGAATCCAATCCTGAACTAGCAGCTGTCTTTGAAAAAGTGCAATTTACCTCTGATGAGCTCAACGGTGCTATCTTGGAGATGAGCGAAAGTAAACGCACTGGCGATGAGCAAGCCATGGTGTTTTTGCGTGACAACCCAGAGGTTTGGCAAGCATGGCTGTCCGATGAGGCCGCTACCAACCTCGCTACCAAGTTGGGCCTTAGCTCAACGGGTGCTATCTCTACTGGTACAACTGCATATAGTATCAATGAGTCAGCGCCCGCTTCAAGCTTTCCTTCATGGTCACTTGAGACCCCACTCAATAACGCTTTAGCAAACGTCGTTCAAAACTATGGTGATGTATTTCGTACTATTAGCACGATGGCCCTTACTTATCTGCTATTACCTATTGAGCGATTATTAACGGTTATTCCGCCTTGGCTGATTATTGCATTTGTGACTGTGCTTGGCTGGTTTGGTGTTCGCAAAATTTGGTTTGCGCTGGCATGTGGTGCAGGGCTATTTTTAATAGGTGCTTTTGGCTTATGGGCCGCACTGATTGATACTTTAGCGCTGCTTATCGTATCGGTACTGGTCACGGTGGTGATTGGTATTCCTATTGGTATCGCTATGTCAGGTAGCAAACTGCTACGCAAGATTGTGACGCCAGTGCTAGATATCATGCAGACCATGCCGAGTTTTGTATATCTTATACCAGTGCTGATGCTGTTTGGTATTGGTAAAGTGCCTGCGTTATTTGCGACCGTGATTTATGCACTGCCACCCTTGATTCGTCTGACGACATTAGGGATTACACAAGTCAATCATGAAATGGTTGAGGCAGGCCGCTCTTTTGGTAGTACGCATTTACAGCTACTTCTCTGGATTAAGTTGCCACAAGCGTTGCCTAGTATTATGGCAGGTATCAATCAGGCTGTGATGATGTCACTTGCCATGGTGGTATTGGCTTCAATGATTGGTGCTCCTGGGCTTGGTGAAGATGTATTGCAATCTATTCAAACGCTCAATATCGGTCAGGGTCTACAAGCAGGTACAGCCATCGTTATCGTTGCTATTATCATTGACCGTATCACGCAAGCATTTGGTCAAGGTAAGCGTACCCGTCAAAAAACTATCGAAGCAGGCAGACGTCCGATTGGGTAGAAGGTTGTGTAGGGGTGGCATACGACTGAATCCATGGTAATCGACCGAAGCCATAATGATAAAAACCACATGAATAGTGAGAGCACCGATGAATCATATCCAATTAAAAAATATCAGTAAGATTTATAATGCCAGTAGTACGCAAGCACAGTCTGCATTGGCATTGCTGGCTGAGGGTATGGATAGCATCAAAGTAAAAGAGCAAACGGGCTATTCAGTGGGTCTTTATGATATCAATCTAGATATCAAGGCAGGCGAGTTGCATTGCATCATGGGTCTGTCAGGCTCAGGAAAATCAACGCTGATACGCCATATTAATCGTTTGATAGATCCAACCAGTGGCGAGATATGGGTAGATACTGCTCTGAATAGAGAACATGCGACTCACACAACAGCTGATAGGCAATCAGCGACAGCTAATATGAGTACGGTAGTAGAAGAGGGTTCTGCTGCCGCTATTAATATTTTAGCGCTCAACGATAAGCAGTTGCAGCATTATCGTCAGCAGACAGTCAGTATGGTTTTTCAGCATTTCGGCTTAGTGCCGCACATGACGGTCATACAAAATGTTGCTTATGGTCTGCGTGTCCGAAAGATGAGCGCAAACGAGCGACATGAAACGGCTCGACATTGGCTGAATGAGGTAGGGCTATCAAATCTGGAAAACAGTTACCCTGATGAGCTCTCAGGCGGTATGCAGCAGCGTGTTGGTCTGGCTCGTGCCTTAGCAACGGACAATCCAATTTTGCTAATGGATGAAGCGTTCTCTGCACTTGATCCGCTCATTCGCGCTCAGCTGCAAGACCAACTACTTGAATTACAAGAACGATTGAACAAAACCATTGTATTTATCACCCATGATATTGATGAAGCTGTCAAAGTAGGTCAGCGTATCAGTATGCTAAATGGTGGTCGACTCATACAAACGGGGACGCCAAGCGAGTTGCGGCACAATCCTGCTGATGATTATGTGGAGCAGTTTATGAGTGCAAAAGCGTAAGCCGTGTTAACTATCCATGAATAGGTTGTCTGGATAGACTTATACGATGTTTTTATGAATGGTCTGAGTAATCGTTTTATTAGCATTTCACTGTCATTTTGCTGCAATCAAAAGTGAACTCTGAAATAAATACCAAACTTCGTTATACTGAACGGTTTATCGATGGCTCATAATGAATGAGCGTGTATTGTTTATCGTCCACATATGATGTCGCTTTGTCTATCAAATGACGTTTGTTTCTTATTTTGCACTTTTAAGGCCATAGCATGACCGTTTCTTATGCACCTATTATTACTTCATTGCTTGATAATGATTTGTACAAATTTACGATGTTACAAGCCATGCTGCATCAGTTCCCGCAAACCCATGGTGTTTATCGCTTTCGCTGCCGTAATAACAAAGATGCAGCCTATCCGTTGGCTGATATCCAAAAAGATCTAGAGCAGCAACTAGACAGCTTATGCGAATTGCGCTTTTTGCCAGATGAGCTAGAGTACTTACGTAGCTTACGCTTTATTCGCTCAGATTTCGTTGATTATCTAGAATTATTTAAGCTAAAACGTCGTTTTATTACGGTAAGTACAGACGATAAAGGTCGCCTGTTTATCGATATCGAAGGGCCAATGATTCAAGCGATGTTCTTTGAAGTATTTGTACTAGCCATTGTCAATGAGCTGTATTTTAATGCGCTATCTAATGACAGCGTGATTGAAGAAGGACAACGTCGCCTCGATGCAAAAGTAGCGCTATTACATCAGTATGCCGAAGAGCAAACCCAGTACGATCAGGATACACCGCCATTTATCGTCGCTGATTTTGGCACGCGTAGACGCTTTAGTCGACGCTGGCAAGCACACGTAGTGAAAACGTTACATAAAGCCGAGCCAAAGATAGTTGGTGGTACATCAAACGTATATTTGGCCAAGCAATTAGGAATGACGCCAATAGGCACCATGGCGCACGAGTTTATGCAGGCGTTTCAGGCATTAGATGTGCGTCTGCGAGATTCACAAAAGGCCGCGCTTGAAGCGTGGGTGCATGAGTATCGTGGCGACTTGGGTATTGCATTGACAGACGTAGTCGGCATGGATGCGTTCTTACGTGATTTCGATTTGTATTTTGCTAAACTATTCGACGGTCTGCGTCATGATAGCGGCGACCCTTATATTTGGGGTGATAAGGCAATTGCCCATTATGAGAAGCTAAAGATAGACCCAAAAACCAAGATTCTAACTTTTAGCGATGGGTTAGATTTAGAGAAGGCGTGGGAGCTGCATCAATACTTTAAAGGTCGCATTAGAACCAGTTTCGGCATCGGCACCAATTTGACCAATGATATGGGCATTACGCCGATTAATATCGTGCTTAAATTGGTAGAGTGCAATGGTCAGCCAGTCGCCAAGCTTTCTGACAGCCCAGGCAAGACCATGATCAATAATGATACGTATCTTGCCTATCTGCGCCAAGTCTTTGAGGTTGATGAGCCTGAATAAGCTAAATATAAGGCTGTGACAGTGTCAAATGTGCCAAATAAGATTGATGCGCTTGATTTGACTACTCAACTGCTATTTAGTGGCTGTTTTTCGTTTAACTATCAACACTGCTGGTAGATTTTTCTTCGGCAAAGGCGGCATCCAATGCTTGCTGTACAGCATTGATACGAGTTTCGCAAACGCGATAAGCGGAAATAGACTCTTCGACCGTTGTCATTAGATTATCAATATCGGGCTCGTCTTGTTGCTGCAGTTCAGCCGCATTGGTTTTTAAGATATCGTAAGCCGCTTTAAAGGTTTTTGGGGCGGCTTTTTTGCGTCGGCGAGTAGGGGTAGTCATAAAATTTCCTAATTGTTAAAGATAAGTTGATGAGTAATCGTTAGATATTATTATGTGGTTAAGTTGGAGTGCCTGAAGTTTCTGTCGCTTCTTTATCCATAGTGACATCGAGAATCTGCGCTTTTGCGTTGCCATCTTTTAAAATGATATTAACGGTTTGCTCAGGATACAGTTGAGTACTACTAGTGAGTGTTTGCTTGTTTTTAGCATCCGTGAGCATGGTGTAGCCTTGCTTGAGCACGCGAGACGGGCGATGTAATAGCACGATGTCACGTAGATGTTCGCTATCACGCTGTGCTTGCACAATTTGCTGCTGCGCGTTTTGCATGATTGTCTCTTGATGACTTTTGCTATTGGTAGCGGCTTTTGTGAGCTGTTGACGCGCCAAGGTTTGCGTTTGTGTGTATCGCTCAGCCGTCAGTCTGACTGCTTGCTTTACTTGACGCTGGGCACTCTGTTGAATACTGCGCCATGCATAATCACTGTCTTTTCGTAGAGCGGTGAGCTGCCCAATCGTTTGTGACTGCATTTGGCTTAACTGGCGTGCGGTTTGTTGCTCAGCAGTATTCAATTGACGCTGAGCCGCTTGCTTGATTTGCGCTTGATATTGTAGCGTTTGAGTGACGAGCTGGGCTAAATGGCTATGGATAGCAGCGATTACCTTTGAGGGGGTGTCAAAGCTAGTATGTGCCACTTCATCTAAGATGACTTTGTCACGCTCATGACCGATACCCACCCAGACAGGGACGGGCTGCTCAGCAACCAAAGCTGCTAACTCATAATCATTGAGATAAGCCAAATCACCAACCGCACCGCCGCCACGAATAATGACTAGTAAGTCTGGTAGACACTGATAAGTATCGTAAAACTGCTGCTGGGCGCTAACGATGGCTTGACGGATTTCAGCGGGTGCATGATTGCCTTGAAAAGTCGCATTATGGTAGTGGAACTGACACGCACCTGCACTGGCTAAGCGATCGGCATCTGCTTGAAAATCACCCAATCCAGCCGCCTTTTCAGGAGCGATGACCAGTACATGCTCGATATCAAAAGGGGCAGGTAGCTGTTGATTAAGATGTAATAGCCCTTCACCTGTTAGGCGGTCGACCATTTCTGCATATTGCCGTGCCAAGTCGCCTAGGGTATAACTGGGGTCGATATCTTCAATGGTGATTGAAAAGCCGTACTGGGCATGAAACCCTGCTGATACTTTAAGGAGTACGGTCAAATCACGCTCAAGCGGCATGCCAGTCGCACGTTCAAACTTAGCTAATACACGAGCAGCTTTAAAGCGCCAGAGATTGCCACGGCAGCTGGCGACCACTTTGCCATCGTTATCTTTTTCTGCTAGTTCAAAGTAGTAATGACCACCTTTACTCGACAGATTACGAATTTCAGCTTTTACCCAGACACGGTGGTCAAAAGTTTGTTTGATGACCATTTCAACCGCTGATAAGTAATCACTCAGGCGTAGGACCGTATCCTCTAAATGATCTTCCTGCTCAGCGAGTTCCGCCTCTAGAGTGGCCAAATCTTTGGCAGGTGCTAATACTTTGGCCTGTTTAATATTTGAAAGATTGGGTTTGCGCATAATATTAGACCAAAGATAATGAAAATATAAAGACTGACGAGGATGTGCTGAATACGATAGCGGATAGTTTAACTTAAAAAGGAGAGCACAAAAAGCGAAGCCAACAAGCTTTGATTGATATATTATCTATATCGCAGTTTGTTGGCTGTTTAATCAGAGAACGATTGTATGTCACTTCATGTTAGCGGTTAGATCGTAAACCTGTTTGCGTCTAAAAGAGATTGTCGTGTAGAGAAAAGTAGATATATATTTTTAGCTAGATATAGTCGGTTCGAGATAATTTAGATACAAGGAAGGCAAGTAAAAGTGCTACAAATAGTAGACTGAGTGAGCCTGACACTGTATCTGATTTATATGGTATTGACGATATTTATTGGCAACGGAAGTTAATGGTGTATTCATAATCATCGCTACGTGACAAATCTGGTGTACCTGTGCCAAATATCGAGCCAACGACAGCACCTACTTGACCAACCATACGACCAGTACGCTCGTTTAAGATGCCATTATATTTTACATTATCATCCATGATAATTACTTGCTTACTTCGGCAAGTTTTTTGAGCACTATCGATCGCATTTTGTTGTGCCTTGACCTTGGTATCAGCGATACCGGTTGTCTCATAGATAGAGTTGGCACGCTGAATCACTGGTGAGGAAGGTGTACTTTGACAGGCGCTCAAAGCAAGTGCAGCCGCTAACGTTGCCGTCAAACTGGCAGTTTTATTAAAAGTATTCATAAATAATTCCTGATTTATATAAGCAGAACGTCTTAGCTATAGGCAAAGCTTTATGAATGTAGCTTATCTAGATATTACCTGTCTAGACAGTTATTGTGTGCTGTATTACCGGTATATTGCCGATGAACCTTGCCTTAGATATAAACCAGTTTAAAACCTTAAGAACAGCAATATTTCAAAACGGCAGATAACCATTATTGACCAAAAATAAAACAAGTCGCATTCGTACACAGCAAATCACTTGAAATATAAATTGTATCTAGGATAATTGAGCCATTCATTTTTTATTAATAAGTAATACTATGCAATTGATTCCTGCTCCTGCTGGCGTGCTCGAGGTTGACGCACTGTGGCAAAATGACAATCCTAATGATCCAAATACAGACATTGTGGCGATGCTGTGTCATCCCAATCCGTTGTTTGATGGTACGATGAATAACAAAGTGGTCACCACCATGTATCGCTTTGCCCGTGATAATGGTATGCATGTGGTGCGCTTTAACTTTCGCGGCGTTGGTCAATCGACAGGCGAGCACGATTATGCGGAAGGTGAAGTGGTCGATGCAATGACCGTGCTACAATGGATTGCTGAACAAACCAATGCTCGAAAGCTATGGCTGGGTGGTTTTTCTTTTGGTGGTTATGTCACGGCACGCGTTGCTGAGCAAGTGCTTGAAGCCGCGCATATATGGGGACTGGGTGACTTTGAAGTAACGAAAATTGCCCTGATCGCACCATCAGTCGAAAAAAACGACAGTACTGATATTAGTTTGCCTGCGGATAGAACTTTTGAGGTTTATGGTAATGCGGATGAAGTGATTGAACCTGATAATATGCAGGCATTTGCAGACCGATTAGGCATTGAAGTCAGCGTGGTTGATGGCGCGGGTCATTTCTTCCATGGTCGCTTATCAGAGCTCAAAGGCTTATTAGACAAGCATAGCTTTGGGTAGGATAGCTAATTTATTTGCTACCTAGCTCAGCTTGATAGCTTCTGCTTTGATATGGTTTAGCATGGCTTGCTTGGCAGCACCAGTACCGTGCTAAATTACCCTACTATTTTGATATTTATTTAATTCAACGATGAGTCGTATTATGAGTTTATCTCCATTGCAACGTTACGAGAAAGCCGTCAGTACAGATGAGTTTACTCGGGATGAGCAGCAATTTCAGGCCATGAGCTATCTTGATGAGATATACCATCAGCTCATCAATAGCGCACCGCAAAAGAAAGGTTTTTTTGGCTTTTTAAAATCTAAGCCTGTCGCGCCAACGGGTCTTTATATGTGGGGCGGTGTCGGCCGCGGTAAAACGTGGATGATGGACATGTTTTATGACTCATTGACCATCGAGCGCAAGATGCGTCTGCATTTCCATCATTTTATGCAGCGTGTCCATAGAGAGCTTAACAAACTACAAGGTGAGAGCGATCCACTCGAAAAAGTCGCCGATATTATTTATAAAGAATCGGTTATTATCTGTTTTGACGAGTTTTTTGTTTCTAATGTCTCTGATGCCATGATATTAGGCGATTTGTTCACTATGCTGTTCAACCGCGGCATTACTTTGGTTGCCACCTCAAACATTGAGCCAGCTGGACTGTATAAAGATGGCTTACATCGTGACCGTTTTATGCCTGCCATTGCGGAAGTTGAGCGTCATACGACGGTAATGAATATTGACTCGGGAATTGATTATCGTCTGCGCGTATTGCAACAAGCTGAGTTATACGAAGCGCCGCTTACTAAGGCGAACTACCATTGGTTAGCCAACCGTTTTGCGAGCTTGTCGAATAATCAGAAAATCAGCAAAGAGCCCATTACTATCAATGGACGAGAAGTAAAAATCAACGCTTGTACCGAAGATATCTTATTCTGTGACTTCCGTCATCTCTGTATGGCACCGCGTTCAGCCGCTGATTTTATTGAGCTTGCCAAACGCTTTAGCACCGTTTTAGTTGACTCCGTGCCAGCACTAGATGACGACTTGCGTGATCCAACGCGCCGTTTCATTTATCTCGTCGATGAATTTTATGATCGCCGTGTAAAACTATTGGTACGGGCAGAGCAACCTATTCTAGACTTGTACCAAGGAGAAAAATTGGCGTTTGAGATTGAACGTACTCGTTCACGCCTGCTTGAGATGCAGTCAGAGGACTATCTACGCATGGACCACCGAGTCGAAGATGTTGCGTAGTTTATCGCTGAATTGAGACTGCCTATGTGTAGCTCTCAATTGCTCTATAGCTGTTAAAAAATAAGAAAATGATATTATTAATAAGTAGTGATAGATAATAATAAAGAAGGATAAAACAATGACTACAACTGACAATGTTGATAATGAAAGCCAAGAAATAGAAGACAAAAAACTGTCTGTGAAGAACGTAGCAGCGAATGATATCTCATCTACCAGTGACGAGCTGATAGGTTGGATCAATTCAAGACGCAGTATGGGCAATCTAGATGAGCCAGCACCGACGCGGGCGCAGATTGAATCTGCCATTGAGTGTGCGGCAACTGCGCCAGATCATAAAAAATTGCGTCCTTGGCGCTTCATCGTGACGCAAGGTGAGGCGCGCCATGAATTAGGCCGTGCCTTGCTCGAAGCTGCCCAAGCAAAAGCGCTACAAGATGGCGAAGAGTTGTCTGAGAAGACCATCATTAAAACTCAAAATATGCCGCTGCGAGCGCCGCTAATCATAACGGCTGTGACTCAAATGCAAGAGCACAAAAAAGTGCCACCTTTTGAGCAGATGCTCAGTGCGGGTGCTGCTGTACAAAACCTAATCTTAGCATTAAAAGCCCAAGGATTTAGTACGGTTTGGCGCACTGGGCTGCTATGTAATGAGCCTGCGGTAAAAGCATATTTTGGTGTAGGTCCAGATGATTATGTGACCGCTTTTGTTTATACTGGCACAAGTCCCAAGGACGAGTCCAAACGCAAACCTATTGATATCGAACCGCTAGTTCGCTTCGAGTCGTAATGTAGCTTAGTACTGTCTATTAATAAGATTATAATTGCACAAAGTTGTAATTCAAAGATAATAAGGCCAGTCGCTGAGCACGATAGATTCTATTGATAATACGTCAGTCAACACGGATAAAAGAACATGACAAGCCCTAACAATAGTAATAAAAACAATACCAGTGCTAATAATGAGACGGACAAAGAGTCGTCTGAAAAGCAGAATGGTATGCTTGCAGGTATTCTTGAGCGAGCAACCAAGTCAGGTCTTGGCCGTAAAAAGTCAAACCCTAGTCCTGTTGGATCAGCTGTGGCAAAGGATATGGCAGACATTCATAGCAATCCTACCAAGCTGCGCTTGGCGTTTTTAGGTGGTGGTAGCTTTGGTACGGCAATGGCAAATTTAGCCGCACGTAATGGCTGTGATACCACGCTATGGGTACGTAACAAACGTACGGTAAAAGCGATGGCAAAAACACAGACCAATAAAAAGTATCTACCAGGCTATAAGCTTGATGATCGACTGAAATACAGCCATGATTTGGCGGCAAGCGTCAAAGATAAAGACATTATTTTTATCGCTGTGCCAGGTTTAGCTTTTCGCGAAACGCTAAAAAACATCGCACCTTTTATCAGTGGTCAGTCTATTGTGTCGTTGACTAAAGGTATGGAAAAAGATACCTTTGCGATGATGAGTGATATCATCAAAGAAGTGCTGCCAGAAGTGAACTTTGGCGTCATGTCAGGACCGAACCTCGCTATAGAAATCATGAAAAACATGCCGTCTGCTACGGTTATCGCAAGTGAGTCGGAACCGTTGCGTCATGCTGTGCAAGCAGCATTACACAGTGCCTTCTTTAGAGTATTTGCTAGTGATGATATACGCGGCGTCGAGCTTGGCGGCGCGCTTAAAAACATCTACGCAATTGCCATGGGTATGGCGGCAGCTTACAAAGTAGGTGAGAATACTAAAGCGATGATTCTTACTCGTGCTTTGGCGGAAATGAGTCGTTTTGGCGTTGAAGAAGGTGCCAATCCGCTCACTTTCTTGGGCTTGTCAGGGGTAGGCGACTTATACGCCACCTGTAGCTCAGAGCTAAGTCGTAACTATCGTATCGGTAATATGCTCGGTCGCGGTATGAGTATTGATGCCGCGGTCAAAAAGCTTGGCCAAACTGCTGAAGGGGTAAATACCATTCAGCAAGTTCATGAAAAGGCGACCAAAGCGGGTATCTATATGCCAATTACCCATGCACTCTATGCAGTTATTTATGAAGACAAGGCCGCTCTAGGCGTTGCGCTACATCTGATGGAAGCTGGATTCCGTAGCGATGTTGAGTTTGTCATGGCGCATGATCATAGCAATGCAGCACTTACGGCTCATATGAAAACCTCTGGCAGTAATACCAAAAGCAAAGACAGCGATGCTGATAAGTAAGACACACCGTTAAAAATCAGTATCAAGAGAGTCGAACTCAGCGCTCCAAGGAAGGTTATGAAAATTATATTAGTACGTCATGGTCAAGCAGAAGACGAGACACGTCCAGATAGCGCACGTCAGCTGACGGACTTTGGTCAGCAGCAAGCAGCACAAACGGCAGAGTATGTGACTACTCTCTATAGCCCAGATCGTTTTGTGGTCAGCCCTTATATTAGAGCGCAGCAAACTTTATCTGCGTTCCAGTCGCGAGCGCCGCAAGTCGCCTCATCTGTGCAGGACAATATCACGCCCTCTGATGATGCGCGCCAAGCTCTGATAGATATTGCCAATATTGAAGCTGAGTGTTTGGTCGTTGTTTGTCATATGTCTATCGTCGCCTATATCGCGGGATTGCTGACAGGTGATTATCCAGAATCGTTCTCTTTAGCAGAAGCCAGAGTGTTTGATATGGAGTTTGTGATGACTGGCATGGCAACGGAAGTTGATCGTTTTGTTCCTGACCAGCCTTACTAGGCTAGATTTCTAATATTTTGCTTAGAAACGATTTGCTAGAGCAGAATTGATTAGATATGACGGATTTAAAATGGTATTGGCGAGAAGCATGCCAGCTATTAATCGTATAAAGTCATTCAGTTATTTTAAAAACCGTATCAACCTTAACAATATTTTGATAACCGCAGCAATAATTGAGGACACGTTTAGTGTTACATGTTTGGTTACGAGCGCAGCATAGCCCGCTAGCTGTCTGGCACGAAGATATACAGCAATGGCAAATGGTTGATGGTTGGCAACAGCTACAGACAATCTATGGTAACTATAAGTCCAATAGCCAAAAGGCGCTTTGTCTATATTTTCCCTCAAGTCATGCATTGCAAGTGGATACGGCACTTAATGCTGCTCAGCTTAAACAGCTTGGTAATGGCGGCAAGCAATACTTATTTGAAGAAACTTCATTAACACCTATTGAGCAATTAAACATCCGCCAATTGAGCCATGCTGATACGACGCAATTGTATGCACTGGCACAAAACGATATTGAGGCATGGCAGCAAAGTGCGCAGCTAGCCGGTATGAATATAGTAGCGTTACTGCCAGATTTTTTATTGTTGCCACCGCCAGAAGAGGGCGCAGGTCAGCAAGTGACTCTTTATCAAGATTCGCAGACTATGCTGCTGCGCCAATCATTGCGTCAAGGTATGGCCGTCAGCTATTTACCACTAATGTTTGAGCGTTTCCCGCATTTAAGTGAGGTAATGGTGTTGCCTTCTATTGAGGCAGCTATTGACGTATCGCTTGACTCGCTAGATTCCTCATCGACGCTAGAGTTAGCGGCGCAAACTAAAGCGTTGATCGCTGATCATCAGCTATTGCTGACGACCCTGCCTACAGTACCTAAGCCAATTGACAGTCCTGAACGTCACGCGCTTAATTTCTTTATGAAATCTACTGACTCACAACTATCACCATATTTGCGAGTGGCTATGATGGTTGCGCTATCAGCGTTAGTGCTGCAAATGGCAACCGATGGTGTGCAGTGGTACAAGTATAATGAAGCAACCGCAGCAACCAAGGCTGCAATTGCGGCACAGTATCAGTCTTGGTTCGCCGATGAGCCACTGAGTACGCGCACCAAACTGCAAGTACAGCTGCAACCAAAACTGCGTAGCGATAGCCAAGCGCCTGCATCGCATATGGCCGCACTGTCACGTATATCACCATTAATTAAACAGTCTTCATTGCATGCACAGTCATTGGTAATGCAGCCATCTGCACTTAGTTTTACGCTCATTGCATCTGATCGTGGCAGTTTGGATCAGTTCACGAGCACGCTAGTAGCACAAGGTTTGAATGCCAAGCTTGCGCAAGTGAGTAGTAATGATCAAGGTCAATTTAGTGCTCAGGTCACTGTGGATGTGGTGGAAAACAGCGATACGGCGAACACTCCAGCAGCATCATAATTCATCAGAGTATTGGTAAGAAAAGGTCAAAACATGAAACGATTACAGCGCCGTACCAAACGCAGTGCAGCTGTCTCTGCAACCAATACCGAAACGCACGCATTCTCAGAGCGTATGAGCAGTTACCAAAATGCGCTATTAACTCGCTGGCAAGCGCTACCGCCACGAGATCAGCTAGCATTAGCCATCTTGTCCGTATTTTTGCTGTTGTTTATCGGCGGTTATGGTGGTTATAGCATTCATCAAGCGGCAAAAGAGAGCAAAAATGATTATCAGGAACAAGTGGCTGATTATTTTTGGTTGCGGGCGCAAGCAGGTAATATCGATAGTAATGCATTAAGTACTGGCAATAACGCTAATGGAGAGGCTGACATGCCGCCTGCCAATCGCATTAGTGCGCTGCTAAATACCACAGGAATTACAGATGCTCAGGTCGTTGCGGCTGGTGATTCGGTGCAGTTAAGCTTTATCCACCCCAGTCAAGCTGTCGTAAGTACCGCTCTTGGCAAGTTAGAGCAGCAAGGTTGGCAGTTTACACAGCTATCTATGCAGCAAGACCTGACCAATAAATCTATTCAGGTACAAGCAACGGTCACTTCTTAAAACGCATCATTTTGTGATAAATATTTTAGATACTTATATCACTGTGTGTCTAGTACTCGACACTCGATATTAGACAGCAAAATAGTGCTTTATCGTTGGTATCATTGAAAAGCCATTTATCCGGCTCCATTAAATAGTTAATCATATGACTATTGAACAAAAATATTACCAATAAGGAAAACCTCACATAATGCGGGACAGTATGAGCAACGATAAGCGCCGTTCGTTAATTACTTATAATCACATCACTTATTTCTTATATGTGATCAGCTACTTTACTGCAGGTCTGTTGTGGATTGTGCCGATTGTCATGAACTATGCTAAGCGCCATGATGCTAATGGTTCATGGTTAGCCACGCATTTCGATTGGCAAATTAAGACCTTTTGGTACAGTATCGTTTGGTTCGTCATTGGCATTATTTTGATTACCTTTGCGCTAGGCGGCTTTGGCGTTAGCGTACTGGCGGATAGTGGCAATATCGCTATTGGCTCAATATTATTGGCTGGGCTTGGTTTGCTGATTATGACTTTTACCTTTATCTGGCATTTATATCGCATTATACGTGGTTGGATTGCGTTGACTGATGGGCGTCCAGTACCGTAGACGTTTAAGAGTACCTTCGTGCTATGTCTTTAACTTAGAAAACGGCAGCTTATCGTTACGTAGCAGAGATTCATTAGCACTGGTTGCCGCTTAAATGTAGAAATTTAGCGACTGAAACTTTGCTCTTATTTCTGTTAAGCTGATATAATCGCTGCGCCCGATTTTATTCGCATTTTTTATTCACTATTTCTTCCAAGCAGGGTCTGCCATCACTATGTCTTATGCCTTACTTCGTCCTTTTTTGTTTAATATGGATCCCGAACACGCCCATGAGATGACGCTATCTTTATTGGATAAGGCGCATAAAGCGCGTGTTTTAGGCTTGGCGTATGGTCAGTCAATGCAACCAACAGACTGTATGGGTTTGCAGTTTTCTAATCCAGTTGGTCTGGCAGCAGGCTTGGATAAAAACGGCGATTATATTGACGCGTTGGCTGAGTTAGGATTTGGTTTTATAGAAGTAGGAACCGTCACGCCAAGACCGCAAGTAGGCAACGACAAGCCAAGACTGTTTAGAATCAAGCAAGCAGACGCGATTATTAATCGTATGGGCTTTAATAATGAAGGCGTTGATTATCTAATCGAGAATGTTAAACGCTGTAAATACAAAGGCAATATCGGTATCAATATTGGTAAAAATGCCGTTACGCCGGTAGAGCAAGCCGCCGATGATTATGTGTATTGCTTAGAGCGTGTGTATCCGCACGCCTCATACATCACGGTCAACATCTCATCGCCAAATACCAAAAACTTACGTGATTTGCAAAGTGGTGAAGCACTGACTCAGTTGATGGATACGATTAAAAACCGTCACAGTCAGTTGGCTACTGAATATGGTTTTTATGTCCCATTAGTGCTTAAGGTTGCTCCAGATTTAGAGCCATTACAAGTTGATTATATCTCGCAGCAATTAATAGACTTTGAGATTGATGGTCTGATTGCTACTAACACTACATTAAGCCGCGTAGGTGTCGAAGACTTGCGTGATGGTGACCAAATGGGTGGCCTATCAGGTCGTCCTGTGAGTCATATTAGTACCCAGATTTTGCAACAGTTCTCTGATCAGTTAGATGGTAAAGTCGCTTTGATAGGCGTGGGTGGTATCGATAGTGGTGCCAAAGCCGTCAAAAAAATCGAAGCAGGCGCAGACATGGTACAGCTCTATACGGGGCTTATTTATCGTGGTCCTGGACTGGTGCAGTCTTGCATTCAGGCAATCGGTGGCTATTACGATGCCATGGAAAGTTAATCCAATAAATAAGGTAATAAGGCGTAGAGCATGAGTGGTTTAGATATTGTGATTGCTATTGTTGTCTTGATTGGCTTATGGCGCGGCTTTCAAGTAGGACTGATTAAAACAGCAATAGGCTTGGTAGGTTGGTTTATCGCCCTTATCGCTGCTACTAGGCTGGCAGGAGTAGTGTCGCCCCAATTGACGGGTATCGTACAAAATCCTGTACTACAGATGGCAATGGCCTTTTTATTGGTAGTGATTGCGATCTTGGCAATCATGCATCTGATGGCGTTTGTATTCTCAGGCGTGCTCAAAACCTTACGTTTGGGCGTCTTGGACAAAATGGCAGGCGGCGTACTGGGTGCTGCCAAAAACGTACTAATGGTCTTGGTTGTATTGAGCGTCAGTGCGCCATTGCTAGTACAGATGCCGCAGTGGCAAACCTCAGTACTAGCGCCTGAGCTGATGCCATATGCACCGATGGGCAAGGCGTTGGTATCGGACGTACTAGGAATGGCTTGGGATCAGGTCAATCAGTCATAATTGTTTAATTGCCTATTATTTTATCTAACTGTCTATTATTTTACTTCTTTTTATACTTCTAAATGTTTGCACGTGTCACTGATAATCAAAAACAGATTATCGAAAAATCTCGTTAAGTTTCTTACAATATCATCAGGTTAGCGGCGTGCGACAGTGAATGATTTTAGCAATATACTGTCGTTAAGTTTGCCGTTATTGTCGTACTAATGTATGAGTCAAAATAGGATATAGCTATTATGTGTGGAGTCATTGGAGTTGCAGCTCACGAACCAGTCAATCAGATTCTTTATGACGGTTTGACGATGCTACAGCATCGCGGGCAAGATGCAGCAGGTATTGTCACTTTGCAAGATGGGCGACTCTATCTACGTAAAGAAAATGGCATGGTACGTGACGTATTTATGAATCGTCATATGATGAAACTGGTTGGTAAGTTTGGTATCGGTCACGTTCGTTACCCGACAGCTGGTACTTCTAGCAGCGCTGAAGCTCAGCCATTTTATGTCAACTCACCGTATGGTATTACCCTTGCGCATAATGGTAACTTGACCAATGCTGAGAGTTTGGCCAAATCTTTGTACATTGAAGATCGCCGCCACCTTAATACTGACTCAGATTCTGAAGTACTGTTAAATGTACTGGCACATGAGATGCAGAATCTAGGCAAAACACATCCAACGGCTGATGATATCTTTGAAGCAGTAAAAGCCGTCTATAAACGCTGTGAAGGCGCTTATGGTGTTGTCGCTTTGATCACTGGTCATGGCCTACTTGCATTCCGCGATCCAAATGGTATCCGTCCACTTATCTTTGGTAAGCGTATGGCACCGAATGGCGGCACTGAGTATATGGTTGCCTCTGAATCAGTTGCATTGACAGGTTCTGGCTTTACTATCGTTCGTGATGTAAAACCAGGCGAAGCAATTTTCATTGATTTGAACCATAAGCTGCATACGCATCAGTGCGTCGAGCAAAAAGAATACACGCCTTGTATTTTTGAATATGTTTACTTTGCTCGTCCAGATTCGATTATGGACAATATATCAGTTTATAAATCACGCCTACGCATGGGTGAAAAACTGGCAGATAAAATCCTTGCTGAATGGGGTGAGGATCACGATATCGATGTGGTCATTCCAATTCCAGATACATCGCGTACTTCAGCGATGGAGCTAGCGCTAAAAATGAACGTCAAGTACCGTGAAGGGTTTATGAAAAACCGCTACATCGGTCGTACGTTTATTATGCCAGGTCAGCAGCAGCGCAAAAAATCAGTTCGCCAGAAACTCAGCGCTGTGCCGCTAGAGTTCAAAGGCAAAAACGTACTGTTGGTTGATGATTCTATCGTTCGTGGTACGACCTGTCATGAAATCATTCAAATGGCACGAGATGCTGGTGCTAACAAGGTGTTTTTTGCCAGTGCTGCGCCACCAGTAAAATTTCCAAACGTATACGGCATTGATATGCCAGTACGTAGCGAGCTTATTGCTTCGGGTAATAGCGTTGAAGAAGTACGTGATATCATCGGCGCAGATCGTTTGATCTTCCAAGATTTGGATGATTTGATCGACGCAGTAAAAGATACCAAGCATAGCCGAGTTGAAGGTTTTGATTGTGCGGTATTTAACGGCTGCTACATCACTGGCCAAATCAATGAAGCGTATCTTGATCACTTGCAAGAGCAGCGTAACGATACTGCCAAAACTGGTAAAAAAGGCGTACAAATAGTAGCTGATACCCCAGTTGATATGATGGGTGTAGAAGAGCTTTAAGCTAAGTTAAAGCCATTGTTTTCAGATAACAAAAAGCTAGATTCTAAATAGAATCTAGCTTTTTTATGTTTAAAATATAGCTAAGAGTACTGGCGTTTTATAAATGGTCGAAACAGTTTTAGCCTAGAAAACTGCTAAATAACCAAAATAAACCATTGATTGCTGCGATACCGACAACCATACTGACCAAAAGCTGACGGCTGATATGATAGATAAACAATACCAAAATAAGTGCACCGACTTGTGCCATTAATAGATGCAACTCGGTGTCATATAAAGTAACAGTCGTCGATAGGTCTTGATAGGAAAGGCTAGTCAAAATTAGCAGCACCATCACGGACAACGGTAAGCTCTCATTTAATCGATGTAGCCAAGGTGTATCGAGTAGCTTTCTAGGTATCAGTGCTGGCAATGCACGAGTGATAAAGGTCACTGCTGCCATGGCAAGCGTAGCAAAAATAAGATAACTACTGGTCATAAGAGTCTCCCGTCTTTTGACGCTCTATCCAAAACCCACGTACCAAAATCATCAACATACAGATAGTGATGGCTACTAGTAGCAACCAGTCACTGGTAAATAGCGAAGCAATGATTAAGCCAAGCACGGCAATACCAATAGGGAAGTAGCGTTTGATACTTTGAAATTGCTCATAAGCAAGAATCGCAAACAGACAAACCAAAGCAAAATCTAAATTTGGCACTAAGTCACTGAGCGTACTACCAATCATTACGCCAACCGTACTCGCCAGTACCCACCAACTTTGATTAAATAAGCTAATAGGAAGTATCAGGGCTCGTCGCGACTCATTTGGTAAGCTTGTCATGATCGAAAAAGTCTCATCAGTTAAAGCAAACAGACAATACGTCTTGGTCAGCTTATTTTTTGGTAGATACTGTAATAACGGCATGCCATAGAATACATGGCGTAGATTAATCGCGGCAATATTGGTGGCGATATTGCCAATCGGTAGGCCAGCGCTTAGCATTGGCAGACAAGCATACTGAGCTGCACCAGCATAGAGAATGATACTGAGCATAATCGTTGCCCATATCGGGATACCTGCTACCTGTGCGAGTACACCAAAGGCAATACCGGCAGGCAGATATCCCATAGCAACTGGCAAGCTTTTTTTAAAGCCCTCAGTCCATTGATAGTGACTTTCAGGTTGATGACTTAGTTCATTTGAATGAGTATTCACACGATATCCTAAATTTTTCTTATGATATTTTTATAAATCTATTGATATAAAAATTATTGATTCAAACGGTATTGCTGCAAAATTAAAAAGTAAAAATTGATAGAAAAAATATAATATAAAATTAACTAAGCTTCAGGTTGTAGTTTTTCATAACTGCCAGTCTGATTGGCACGGTACAAAAACCCACCTAGGATGACTAGTCTTAATAGTAATAAACACCACACGCTAAGCCAAATACCAGTCATATCCCATTGCTGATAGAGTACCCAGCTCAATGGGAAGAAAATAGCAGCCAGTATCAGCGCTGCATTGCGGATCACGCTACCAGCCGTTAAACCGAAAAATATCCCATCTAACCAATAGGCACCAACGCCGACAAGAGGCAATAATACAGCGTATAAATGGTAATCATAGGCGAGGGCAAACACCGACTCAATATTGGTCATAAATCCTAAATACGTAGGCATTGCAAGCCACCAGATGGCGCTCAACATGATAGCAAGACCATAACTAACTATGCCTGTACGCTTCACAATAATACGAAAACGTGGCCAGTCACGTCGCCCTGCGGCTTGCCCACTCAGCGTTTCAGCAGAGACAGCGACGCCATCTAAAGCGAAGGCAGATATGCTTAGTACTTGCAATAAGATAGCGTTAGCAGCCAGTATGACATCACCGCTTTGAGCAGACAGTCGAGTAATCCAAGCAAAGCTTAGCGTTAAGATGAGGGTGCGTACAAAGATATCTTTGTTTAAAGAAAATAGCCTAAGCATTTTTTCTTTCGTAAAATACTGTCGATCCGCTTTGAATAATACAGTCCATGATATTTTTAAATGTTGGCGGCTCAACCATAATGCCATCAGTATTCCGAACCAAAATGCGATAGTGGTTCCTAGTGCGACACCAGCCAATCCCATCTGCATTGCAAATACAAAAAACAGAGTCAGTACGATATTAAGTACGGCAATAAAACCCTGCTGGTAAAGCATATAACGTGTCTTACCTTGTCCTGCAAACCAACCAATAAATGCAAAATTCATCAGCTCCGCAATCACGCCCCAAAAGCGTACGTCTAAGTAGGTTTTTGCTGCGCGTCCACTTTCAGGATTGGCTGATAGTGCTTTTAAGCCAAAATCAATCAGCCATGGCTTTGCGAGTAGTAATATTGCTCCAATAACAAACGCCAATAGTAACGCGCGTTGTAAGATAGACAGCAAAGGCGTGGGCACTGATACGGCCGATGTATTGCTAGTATTATTAGCCAGCTGTCCCAATGCCTGCGCAGCAAGCCCAGATGATGCATACTGCAAAAAGTTAAAGCTAACAAGCAATAGCGACAGCAGCTGTATGGCCAAACCCATACCAGCAAGTTTCGCCGTGTCATTCATATTACCTACAATGGCCGTATCAATAACGCTCTGCAATGGCATAGCCAAATTGGCCAGTAGCACAGGCAATGCAATCGCGACAATACGCTTATAGCTTGTGTCAATAGGTGGCATCGCGTGAGAAGTTGCGGAATTAGCTGACATGGGTGACTCGTTTATACGTGAACGATAAAGAGGTGTGTTCGTTAAATGATAATAGACTCGTAAGGCAATACATCTAATATGAGAGACAAAATAGCTATAAAGACAAAAGCACCTAGACTCATTATTCATGAGTCAGGTGCTCTTATTTAAACGTTGTAGCTGTACAATCAGTAATTATATAAAGTGTGATAACACGCTAGTTCAACGTATCAATCCATCTAATATACCTTACTAAACGTTGTCTTGCTCAAACATTTTTGGATCGTTGAAAGTAACGATTTCTTCTTCAAACTCTGGTTTTACTTTTACGATAAAGTCATCACGCGACAGACCCATGCGCAGCGGAATCGAGCTGGCAATATAAGTCGATGAGTAAGTACCCGCAAGCAAACCAATAAACAGAGCTACTGAGAACCAGTATAATCCATCACCGCCCAAGAAGAGCATGGCTAGTACGACCAATAGAACAGTTGAAATGGTCATAATCGTACGGCGTAGCGTTTCGGTCAATGACAAATCAATCGTCTGCTCTGGCGTAATTCCGCGAACACGGCGGAAGTTTTCACGAATACGGTCATAGACAACGATGGTATCGTTCAATGAATAACCAATCAATGCCAATACCGCAGCCAAGACTGTTAAGTCAAATGGGAAACCGAATAGTGCAAATACACCGATGGTTACGACGGCATCATGGAACAGTGACAGTACAGCACCTAGAGACAATTTGAACTGGAAGCGTAGGGCAACATAGCCAAGCATACAAACCAGTGCCAACACCAATGCCATGACTGAGTTTAGATAAACCTCATTACCAACTTGGCTACCGATGATATTCACGTTGCTAATCGTAGCAGTATTGCTAGGTAATGCCAATGCTTGCGTCAGATTTGCGCTTAGCCCATCGACATTATCAGACTGAGGGGGTAGGCGTACCAATAGCTCTTCACGCGTACCTAGATACTGTACAACCGCATCATCGAAACCATTGTCTGCTAGTGCTTGTACAACAGCAACTTGCTCAACAGGCTGCTCATAGCGAACGTCAGCGGATACACCACCAGTAAAGTCTAGTCCTAAGTTCAGACCATTTACCGCGATAGCAATGATACTACCGATTACCATAAATAAAGATAGTAGTGCCATCGGCTTTTCTATCTTCATAAATGGAATGATACGCTGGTTACCAACCGCTTTGATGCCACCTTCAGCAACAGCTGCGGCATCATCAGCGGCGTCACCTGATATTACGTCAGAATCAACAGCGGTAGACAGCGCTTGACTTTCTTTGGTATTTTGACCTTTACCGCCGCGACGACTAGGGCTTTTGCCTGACTTTACGGTAGTAGGGTTATTGGTTTTAGTATTGCTACCTTTACCATCACGACGCGGTTTGTTACGGCGACGCGTACTTGCATTGGTCGTGTCACCGTTTGAGCCATTTCGATCAGGATTATTCTGCTGTTCTAAAGGGTTGTTATTATCGATCGCCATAATATTCTCCTAACCGATGCTCAGACTTTTGATGGATTTACGCTTACCATAAGCAATTTGTACCAGTGCACGTGTCACCAAAATTGCAGTGAATAGCGAGCTGACAATACCAATAGCTAGCGTAATCGCAAAGCCTTTAATCGGACCAGTACCAATCGCGAATAAGATAAACGCGACCAATAAGGTTGTAATGTTGGCATCAAAAATACTGCTAAATGCGCGATCGAAACCTGCCACGATGGCTGATTTTGGCCGTACGCCATTGGCAATCTCTTCTCGTATTCGCTCAAAAATCAGTACGTTGGCATCAACTGCCATACCGATGGTCAAAACGATACCTGCGATACCAGGTAGGGTAAGTGATGAACCCAAAATTGACATAATCGCAATGATAATAATAACGTTAACGGCTAGCGCAACGTTGGCAATCACCCCAAACAGACGATAGAAGATAATCATAAACGCGAAGACTAATAGATAACCGACCTGCGTAGAGAACAATCCTTTATCGATGTTTTCCTGACCGAGTGATGGACCAATAGTGCGCTCTTCTACGAAGTACATCGGTGCAGCAAGTGCGCCTGAACGTAGCAATAGGGCAAGCTCAGCTGCTTCAGCACTACTATCTAGACCAGTAATACGGAATGACGAACCCAGTACCGCCTGAATGTTGGCGCGGTTGATGACCTTGGTTTCAGCGTAAGGTGTGCGTACTTCAGTCGTCTCACCAGTGGCTGGATCTTCTTCGTAAGTGATTCTTTGTTTGTTTTCAATGAACAATACAGCCATCTGTTGACCAACAGCTGTACGAGTGGCGTTCTGCATGAGCTTGCCGCCAGCACTGTCCAAGGTAATACTTACTTCAGGTAGACCGCTTTCATCCAAGCCAGTTTGCGCGTTGGTTACTTTGTCCCCGGTGACAATCGCTTGACGATCTAACAATACAGGAGGACCATCGAGTGTTTCGAATGGGAATGCCTCTGTACCTGCTGGAGGTATGCCGCCAGTATAGGTATCGGCGTCTTCTGCCACCATACGGAACTCAAGGTTTGCAGTACGACCAAGCACACGTTTTGCTTCAGCAGTATCTTGTACACCAGGTAGCTCAACGACGATACGGCTAGCACCTTGCGACTGTACCAAAGCTTCGGTAACACCCAACTCAGCAATACGGTTACGTAGAGTCGTTAAGTTCTGGTTGACCGCGTAGCTATTGATTTCGTCAAGTGTCGCATCGTTATACGATAAAACCAATGCAGGACCTTGATCATCAATAGAAGACTGCAAGTTAAACGTATTGCTCATTGAGCCTTGTAATACGTTTTGGGCACGGTTACGAGTATCAGTATCAGCAAAATGCAATACCACGCCGCGATCTTCGGTTTTGATACCTTTGATTGCTACTCGCTCAGCACGTAGCTCACGTCGCATATCACGACTGGCGCTGGTCAAACGCTGTTCAAGCGCTTTGTCCATATCGACTTCGAGTACAAAGCGTACACCACCACGCAAATCGAGACCAAGCTTCATCGGTCTTGCACCGATATCGCGTAGCCACTGCGGGGTAGTTTGTGCTAGGTTAAGGGCAACGACATAGTCTTCGCCCAAGTTTTGACGTAGCACTTCTTGCGCTTTTAGCTGATCGACTGGGTTATTGAGGCGTACCAGCGCGCTGTTGCCCTCAAACGTACCATCGTGGTTATCTAGACCTGCCTCTTCGAGTAAGCTTTGAGACTCGGTTAAGATGCCTTCAGATAGCTGAGTTCCTGCTGCTGCGCTCGTAATCTGCACAGCAGGCTCGTCAGGGTAAAGGTTGGGGGCAGCATATAGACCGGCAACGAGTAGCACGACGGCAATTAGTAAGTATTTCCAAGCGGGATATTGCATAATCACTTCTTTAAGTTGATAAACGACTGGCGACGTAGGCCACAAGTTAGCAGATGGGAAGTTAGCGATAGCAACGGTCGAGTGCTATGTTCAGCAGCCGTCATCATGCACCATTGCGATCATCCGCGATGATAGTAACGCATAAAACAGTAAAGCAAATAATACAGATGTCTGTTTATCTGGTCACCAAAAATCATATGGCTAGATTGGATAAAGATAGGACATCTAAACAGTAAGCCTAATTTATATAGCAATTTTACCTTACTGCGCTAATAGCGAAAAATGACCGTAAATCATATACGGTCATTTTTTAGTCATTACATTCGTTAATGCGACGACTATTGAATGTTCACTAATAAATTTTCACTAATAAAAAATAGTGAACATTCTCATTAGACGCTTTCGATCGTGCCAGCAGGCAATACTGAAATAACAGAAGCACGTTGTACTTTCACGTCAGTATTGTTGTTTAGGCTCACAACGGCATAATCGCCTTCGATTGCTTTGATACGACCCATTAAACCACCAGCGAAAATAATTTCACTACCCACGGTTAATGCGTTAACCATGGCACGGTGCTCTTTGGTGCGCTTAGACTGCGGGCGAATGACCAAGAAGTAAAAAATCGCAAAAAACGCAACAGGCAGTAAAATCTGACCGAATAGACCTGCAGCACCTGCAGTCTCTGGTGCAGCATGGGCAGCTTGAATAAATAAGCTCATAATATCTCTCAGTAAGTCATAGACAATAATAAAATTAGACGCATAGTAACAAAAAATCCCAGACTTGGTAACTGTTAATCATAGGCTGAGTGTGTTTTTCTTAGCGCAAGGCATACTATCAGCCAACGAATAGGACAACAATGATTTTACTATATTCAGATAATCCATATAAAGCCTCAGGCTAAATAGCTGTCATGAATTGGCTAGTAAAGATGTCGTCATACAACCGTTAATAGTAGGGTAATAAAAGTCATCAAAAAACAAAAACTTAAAAATGGTGACTTATTGTGAAATGGTATCATCAATGCTACTATCAAATGGCAATGATTGCCTGTATTTAGTATGCTATATCTTGAACCATATTACGGATTTTTAAAGCGTAGTATGGCTTTGAAATAGCGATTAAATCAGCTAAATCAGCTTTGAGTAACTATTTATACAATAGACAGATTCATTCTATTGCTTTATTAATAGTAATCTGAAAATCGATATAAATTACTCATGACATTATCTTCCTTTTTCTCTTTTTAGGTTACCTAACTTGTTCACCACTTTTATGTTTGTACCTCGTTTATGTCGTCCGCGCGCTCATCGTAAAGACGCATCTGCAGAACCTCCCCCGAGAATGACTACTAGTTCTCGATTTGGTTATACTTCTTTTTCAGCACTATCTGCATTAGCAATTCTTATGCTACCGCAGGCAGTGTGGGCAGCTGGTGCTGTATCAACATCTAGCGAGGCGGCAGCACCAACTGCGCTTAGCGTTTCTCTGTTGATATTTTTTGTCTTACTTGCTATTGGTGTCTCTTTCGTCTGTTCATTAGCAGAGTCTGTTTTACTAAGCATGACGCCATCGTTTATTGCGGATGTGCAAGAAACCAGTCCCAAAAAAGCAGAAATGCTTAAAAGCCTGAAAGTGGACAATATTGATCAGTCACTAGCCGCTATTTTAACCTTAAATACGGTTGCCCATACACTCGGCTCTATCGGTGCGGGTGCACAGGCCACGATCGTATTTGGTAGTGCGTGGTTTGGTTTGTTTTCGGCCCTCATGACGCTTGCTATCTTATTCTTGTCTGAAATTATCCCAAAAACACTAGGTACAGTTTACTGGCGTCAGCTAAGTGGTTTGGTTGCTTATTTCGTTCGTGGCATCATCATGCTGCTATACCCATTAATCTGGTTCTCAGAGCGTCTGACAAAACTATTGGTACGTGGTAAAGAACCGCAAACATTTAGCCGCCGCGAATTTGCTGCTCTTGCTAGTATCGGTGAAGAGTCGGGACAAATTGATCCACTTGAATCGCGTATCATTCGTAACTTGCTCGCGTTTGGCGCGATTAAAGTCGAAGACATCATGACCCCGCGGTCAGTGATGCTTGCATTCGAAGAGAATAAAACCGTCGCTGAGCTATTGGTTGATCGTCCGAAGCTGACATTTTCTCGCTTGCCAATCTATGATGGTGATTTGGATAACATTACAGGCTTTGTCCTAAAAACGGACATGCTGTTGGCTAAAGTTAACCATGCTATGCATAAGCCGTTGACGCAATTTCAACGAGACATCACTTTTGTCTTCTCTAAAATGAAGCTGTTTGATTTGTTAGAGTTGATGCTAAAAAATCGTATTCATATTGCGATTACAGTCGGCGAATATGGTGAAGTTAAAGGGCTTGTCACGTTAGAAGATGTGTTTGAGACATTGTTAGGTCTTGAAATTGTCGATGAGATAGACCGCGTCGAAGACATGCAGGCCTTGGCACGTCAGATGATGGACAGACGGGTAGAGCGTTTGGGTATGAAGCTCAGCGATGATGAGCAATATGAAGACAGTAACAACGAACCTAAGTCCTAACGAAGTCTTAATGATGCCTTCATGAAGCCACACTCTAGCGTTGATAGCTTAAACATAAGTATTGTCGGTTCTAAAGATTGTGGTTTAACAATGGTCAGCTCATTATGGGCTGACTATCAAGCTAGAGCTACAAAGCATCTGACCGTTTGAGCTAGAATCTGCAGCATAAAATGTTAAGAGTATTTGATTTGATAGCCTGTGTTTTTATTCGCAATAATTACACAGGGTGTCACATGGCTGTGAGAATTCGATGATAGGCTCGGCATATGATATGAGTATACTTATATAGATATATCTATACAGACACACTGCCAAAATAAATGATAAAAGAGCGTTAATCGTCACTATATGACACTAACGAAAAAAATATCGCTAAGGATTATCATGAAAAAATTATTGGGAAATAGGCTATTAGTTCTATTGGTGAAAAGCGCCAGCATCACTGCAATCGTAGCAGTAGCCAGCACCATCAGTATCAATGCACAAGCGGCAACTATGACCGAAGATTTGGTACAGAACTATGCCGCCGCAATGAAAGCATCAGCGAATAGCCAAAGTATCAATCAGGTATCGCGCCTAGTATCGGACGACGCGCTTATTTCTTTATCTAGAAAGGGAAAGTCTACCAGTTTAGACAAAGATGCGTACTTAAAGCTGCTTCAAAACAGCTGGAATGATACGTCTAATTATCGCTATGATATTTCGGTAGACAATGTGGTAATTACTGGTTCACAAGCCAAAGCCAACGTGACGACCAATGAGAGCTGGGTAAAAAATGGTCAGCAAGTATCATTTGTTACCACATCTCGTGTGACCTTGACCTTGTCTACTGGTAATGCAGTGCTCTTACGTGCCGTGTCTCAGGTGGCTATTAATTAAGTCATTATCGAGCAAGCAAGACTCAAAATATAATAGGTAACATAAACAATAGCTGATTGAGCTAGCTGCGATTTCAATCTATAAAAAGTCTTAGTTGGCTAATAATAGTCATTACTTAGTTTTATAGGCTACTTGAGCGTCTATTATTATCTTTTATATTAGGCTAGTCTTTGCTTTACATTGCATACTATACTATCCATCAACTTTATCTTATTAATTTCTGTCGTTAGGAAACCTCCAATATCATGTCTACTGTGCTATCACACTCTCGCTCATTTATTGCGTTGCCATTGACGCTTGCGGTATCCACTTTACTGATTAGTGCGTGTAGCAATACATCAGCGGTAAAAAACAAAGGTGCGACCAATAGCTCATCTGTCATTACCAAAAGTCCTGCCAGTCAAGGGGCTAATACAGGTAGTGCAGACTACTCAACTGCGTTTTTGGATGCAGAGAGTTTGGATGAGTTGGCTGACTTGTTAGAAGCCACTGACATGACCATGGTAGAAGGTAACCGGCTTGCTATTCAGCAATATGGTGATTTGTGGAATCGTCTACGCGCAGGCTACCGCATGAATGGTGGTAAGCCAATCTACAATCAGCGTATTGAAGGTCAAAAAAGCTGGTTTACCAGTAGACAGGATTATCTAAATCGCCTAACTGCACGTGCCAGTCGTTATATCTATCATACGGTACGAGAGGCAGAGCGTCGCAATATCCCAACAGAGCTTGCCTTGTTACCAGTTATCGAGAGCTCTTACGATCCAAGTGGTACGAGTAGTGCGGCAGCTGCGGGCTTGTGGCAGTTTATTCCAAGTACAGGCCGTATCTATGGTCTGAACCAAAGCAGTACTTATGATGGTCGCCGCGATGTTATCGAATCGACACGTGCTGCCTATGACTTCTTGACAGCACTGCACAACCAGTTTGGTAGTTGGGAGCTAGCATTGGCTGCTTATAACGCTGGACCTGGCCGTGTACAGAAAGCAATCGATGCCAATGCAGCGCGCGGACTACCAACAGATTACTGGTCACTTCAATTACCGACTGAAACGATGAACTATGTGCCGCGTTTCTTAGCTGTAGCCGAAATCGTTGCTAAGCCTGAGCAGTATGGTGTGTATCTACCAGCTATCGCTAACCGTCAGCATTTCCGCAGTGTACCAGTTAACTATGGTGTGAGCTTGGCAGAAGTATCGCAGTTAACTGGAGTCAGCTATGATGAGCTAGAGCGTCTAAACACTGCACTGACATCAGGCCGCGTTGATTCTTCAGGTCCACAGCGTGTTATCATTCCTAACGACGTCAGCCTCAATGCCGATGCCAAATTAAGTGGGCTCAGAGGTAACGGTACAGGCAATGTGCTTGCATCAAGCAGCGCAGGTAGCTCAAGCACGACAGCGACTACGCCAAGCTATAATAACAAACCCTATACTGCCTCATCACTGCCGTCTACTGGCAGCGCATTGGCTGATTATGCCGCTAGCGCAAGTGTACCTCAGCAGACCACGAGCTATATCTCACCGTCTGCGACACCGACTAGCAGCTCGGTATACAGTGGCAATTCCTCAGCTCGTACTGAGCCACCACTGACCACAGCAGAGACTAACAAAATCAATGCTGAGCTTAAGAGCAGTAACAGTCTACCGACTACCTCAGCTCAGATTACTCAGAATAATACAATTGTCCAAGAGCCACCGCTTAGTAAAGAAGAGCGTGATTTCATCGCCAATCAAATCCGTAGAAATACTTCTGAGACCAATGTTATCAATGCTGATGGCAATATTAATCTATCAGCTGTACAAACACAGCAATCTATCTTAGAAGCGAGCGGCGCAGAGAAGAAACTTAGCTTTGCTAAAACCTCGGTAAGTAAGCCAAAACCACAGGGCGCACGTACCACTTATACGGTAAAACGTGGCGATACGCTTTCGAACATTGCAAGTCGAGCAGGGGTTAGCTGGCGTGATATTGCAGAATGGAACCAGATAGATGCCAGTGCTAATTTGCTCTCTGGCAGCACGTTATATCTATATGACGCCAAGACTATCGAGCCATTGAGTACTGCTAATAACGCCGCCGCTAGTCAGCCTGACAGTTATGTTGTACAAGGTGGTGATACGCTCATTGGTACGGCTAATCGTTTTGGCTTATCGGTCACTCAGCTAGCCAGCTATAACAACTTGAGCAGTCGTGCTGATCTACTCAGAGGCCAAAAGCTATGGCTCATACCGGGTAAAGTGACTGCCCCTGCGACGACGCCTGCAGCGCCTTCTACTAAGCCGAGTAAATCAAGCACTGCGACCAAGAATTATAAAGTAAAAGCAGGGGACGGATTAATTGCATTGGCACGTCAATTCAATGTGTCGACAGATACTTTAGCCAGTCTCAACGGTATCAACAGCACAAGTTCGCTATATGTTGGTCAGACGCTTAAAGTGCCAGCCAGTGTTGATTTCGATGCTACAAGTACGACAAGTGCTAGTAGTAGTAACAGCTCAAGCTCGGTCGCGACCACCAATTACAAAGTAAAATCAGGTGATACGCTGATTGGTATTGCGAACAGCATCGGAGTGAGTGCAACGGAGCTGGCTGCAGTAAACAGCAATTTTGATGCAAAGGCTCGCTTGCAACGTGGTCAAACGATTAAAGTTCCTGCTACTAAAGAGTTGGTTGACCGTCAGCTGAATGACAAAGCGGTCAGCTACAAAGTAAAATCAGGTGATACGCTAACGGGTGTCGCTAAACGTTACAATATTGGCTTAAGTGATTTGGCATCAGCGAATAACTTGAATACCAACTCGAATCTGATATTGGGCCGTACTATTACCATCCCTGCTAGCGGCAGTGTGGCAAGTGCATCTAGTAGCAGCCAAAGCAGCAGCTCTGCTAGTAGCAGCAGTAGTAGCTCAGCAAGTAGTGGTACGAAATTAGGTAATACTGAAAGCTACAAAGTTAAATCTGGCGATGGCCTAATTGCTCTAGCACGTCAGTTTGGCATATCGGTAGAGGATTTGGCAGCGACCAATGATCTAGCGACCAATGCACAACTACAACGCGGCCAAACGCTTAAAGTACCAAAAGCGACAGTAAGCTACACGGTTGGCTCGGGTGATAGCTTGATTGGTTTAGCACGCAAATATGGTGTCTCAACACAAGAGCTGGCTGATATGAACAATATCGCCGCTGATACGATGTTGCAGCGTGGTCAGCGTCTGACAGTTCCAAATCGTTAATGAATAAGATATTAATGGATACCGTTTACATAAGGCGTCATTAATATTAGGGCGTGTTGAACATTCATAATTTGAGCCAGATATAAGCACAAGCAAGAGCGACCGTATTTTCATAACTCTGCTTGAGCTTATCAAATCTAGTGGCAACCGCCCTATACTGTTTTAGCTTAGCGA
>Ga0208300_100122_pt1 | contig 84558 bp, 77 predicted proteins | sample 23_taG_FD_184096 | JGI IMG/M metagenome (GOLD analysis project Ga0208300, IMG submission 184096) | Marine viral communities from Cariaco Basin, Caribbean Sea - 23_WHOI_OMZ (SPAdes) (version 2) | ecosystem: Environmental > Aquatic > Marine > Oceanic | place: Caribbean Sea: Cariaco Basin...
AGGCGGCAGGACGCTTCGACGCCGAGATCGTGCCGGTCGAAGTCACATCCCACAAGGGCACGGCGGCCTTCGGGCGCGATGAGCACAATCGCCCCGACGCCACCGCCGAGGGCCTCGGCAAACTCAGACCGGCCTTCCGCAAGGACGGCACCATCACCGCCGGCAACGCCCCCGGGCTGAACACGGGCGCGGCAGCGATGATCGTCGCTGATCGCGCCTGGGCGGAACACCATGGCCTGGAACCCATGGCGCGGTTGGTGAGCTACGGTATCGGCGCGGTGGAACCCGGCTACTTTGGCCTGGGCCCGGTGCCGGCGGTGCAACAGGCACTGGCACGTGCCGGTTGGAGCGTAGGTGATATCGAACGCATCGAGATCAACGAAGCCTTTGCTGCCATCGTCCTTGCCCTGACCCAGGAGCTCGGTCTGGCCGAGGATATCGTTAACGTGGAAGGCGGCGCGATTGCGCACGGCCATCCAATCGGAGCCACCGGCGCGGTGCTGACCACCCGGCTATTACACGCCATGGCCCGAGATGACGTGCGCCGTGGCGTGGTTACCCTGTGCATCGGTGGCGGCCAGGGGGTGGCACTGGCGTTGGAACGCCTGGCGTAACCGCGAATTAACCTGAACGCGCTGCTCGGGTTCGTGCGCGAGGGCATCGCGCTCGTCAAGCAGCGCGGGGGCCTACCGGGGCTGCAATGAACCGCTGCTGAATCTTGGCTTCTGCACCTGGGATATTAGAGAATTCTGTAACTTGTCTATTGTCATCAATTGCCACCACAGTGATGAAGTCATCCCTGAGAGTGTCGTTGTGGTAGGGCACCAAGGCTTTGTCTCGGCGCCCGCCGGCGTGGGGCAGATACTGAATATAACCCTGGATCAGTGACTCAAGGAGTTTTGAGGTGGCGTCAGCTGCTTACCGTTGCCCGGCTTTAGTCGCCGGGTTGGCTGGCGAGCACTTTCAGTGCTTCCATGGCCTCATCAATTCGATCACTGGGCACGAACATGTGGTCGTGATAAAACCCTGCGATGACATTGGTGGTAATGCCCCGGTCGGCAAGCAGGCTCGTTACCACGGATGTGAGGCCCAGAGCTTCAAGACTGGAGTGGCCTTCGAGCGTGATGCGGCGGAAGACTCTGTAGTAGTCCAGGTCCTCGGATTTGGCCTGTGCCAGAGGAATGACCAGAGTAAGACCTTCCAGTTCGGCAATGCTGACAATGGGTTTGAGCTTTTCCAGCTCACCATACTTTGCGCGAGCCACTGTGCAGTAGACATAGGACGTTGAGTCCAGTTTTGGCGAGAGCTGCTTGATTAAATCCTGGAGAAACTGTGTTTGCTTCATCTTTAACTATCCTCTGGCCGAATGTCGTGGACATACCGAAAATTTAGCACTTTCTGTGGTCGTCCAGAGCAAAATATCATTATCCGTGCATGGAGGCTTAAGTACCCCAGCGTATACCTATACTCTAAACGCACTTCCCCGATAATCCAGGAAACAAAGGCACGGACTTTGTCCATCCGGAATTTCGCCTCGGGTGCACCTCATCAACGCAATTCCTCTACCGGTCAGAACTGCTCTCTGTCTACCGCAGATTCCTACTAAAGCATAGGCCAATTTTAGCCGTTTGTTACCGGGACCGTCGGTTGATTGAGCTCGGTTTCGCGATGATCAAGGTGAACGGCTCGAATGTGTGCTGGTTATGAAAACTCCCGAGGGTTGGCCTGCACGCTAGAGTTCACTGCGGCTGGCCCAGGCAGCGTGAGACATTCGAGCCCTGACCCCAACACCCAGGAAAGGCTGCGGTGGGTTGATAGCGGGTTTTCCAGACACTGCCAGCATATCCGCCAACTGGCTGGAATTCTGGCCTGTGGCGAGCTCCGCAATGAGCCTGCCGGAAATGGTGCCGCGGGCCACACCGACACTCTGGTGAACACCTGACATCCATGCCTGTTCCCCGACTTCGCCGAAAAACGGGGTGAAATTGCGGGACAAGCCACAGGCGCCACCCCAGGTGGAATCGAAAGGCACATGATCCAGTGATGGGTAACGGGCCAGGAAGGAATTCCGATGGCCCTGACGAATGGCCATACGGCCGGCCAGGTTGTCGTGGTATTTGGGTACGAAGCGGTACTGATTGCGAATGATCAGTCGCCGATCCGGTGTCAACCGAACGGTGGTGCCAGCGTGGTCGGCGGGTGTAAGACCAAAATGATGCGGCGCCTGGGTGAATAGCCCCATCTCCTGATCGGTAAGTTGCCGGGTCATGCTGGCGAACGTCATTACCGGCAGAATCCGGTTTTTCAGAAAGCCGAATTCCTGCGAATAGATATTGGATCCCAGGATCAGTCCCTTCGCCTGCACCTCACCCTCTGGCGTCAATGCATGCCAGTAGCCGTTTCTGCGGGACAGTCCAACAACTGCCGAGTTTTCAAAGAGCTGTACGTTCTCCGGCAACGTTGCGGCCAATCCTCTCACCAGTGCCGCCGGATGCATCAGGGCGGTATCTGGAGTATAGATTGCGGCGGCGTAGTGAGAGGTGCCGAGAATGGGGGTCAATGCCTCGCGTTCCAAGCGCTGGTAAGGATAGTCAAACGCCTTGAGCAACGCCTCATACCCGCTCAGGTACTTGAGCCCGCGCTCGCCCACTGCACCCTGGTACTTCCCCGCCAAAGACCAGTCGCAGTCTATGCTATGCCGTTTGATCAGGGTGTCCAGATCACTGATCGCCGCCCGGTTGAGGGTCAGCAGCTTTTGCTTGCGCTCAATGTTGTTGTCTTCCAGGTCACGTTTGTGGGGGAGGTCAATCACGAATCCGGTATTGCGTCCGGAAGCGCCCTGCCCGACTCGTAACGCATCAAGCAGCACCACCTGGTGATGCGGACGTAACTCGCCGAGGCGCCTTGCCGCCGCCAGGCCAGTGAATCCCGCGCCAATGACCAGCCAGTCAGCGACGACCCGGTTGGCAAGCCGCCGCGCCTGGGGCGGCTCGTCAAGCAGGTGATACCAGCCGTTGCATTTATCATCCTGAGGAATAATTGCCTGGGTCATCTTGGGTCCCTCGTCGCTGCGCGACGTCCAACTGGGTTTCTGGTTGATTGATACGACGTCCCTCATGCCGCCGAGGCCATGCCACACGCCTTGATCCATTCGCTGCGCCTGGCCATTGCTTCCTCACCTACCAGGGCAAAACCGGTCATCACACCATCTGTGTTGTAAAAGGCGGCCCGAATACCATCACCACTCTGATCCGTTTGCCACCGGCCGTTGCTTCCTTCAGGGGGAACCACAACACAGACCGGCGCCGCCGGTGTTTTCACCAGCACGGGCATGGTCGGGTAGCTCACCGCAGTAGGGCTGCCATCCAGGGTTGCGGCCAGGGCCCGAATCCCGGCATTGATCGGCGCCAGATAAGGCAACAACTGCCCTTTTATTTCAACGGCATCACCGATCGCGTACACGTCAGGCGCGGACGTGGCAAGGTAATCGTTCACCCGCACACCTCGCCCGCAATCGATCCCGGCTTGTCGGGCCAGATCCGCGTTCGGGACCAGACCAACCGCGCTGATCACCAGATCGGCGTCCAGCTCTGTGCCATCGGTCAGGGTCAGCCGGACATCGCCGGCCGGCAGTCTCTGGACATCCGCCAGAGAACAAGACAGGTACCACTGGACACCCACGGAACTCAGCGCCTTGCGCAGGACGGCACTGCCGGCTTCCGGCAACAGCCTTGGCAAGGGACGGTCGGCAAGGCCAACCACCGTCACCCGATGGCCTGCCTGGGCAAGATCATTGGCAAACTCACAGCCAATCAGCCCGTCACCAACGATGGTGACGCGCGCTGGCTCGTCCAGAATGTCCAGTTTGGCCCGAAGCCGCTGATAGTCCTGACGGTCGTTGACCGGAAGCACGGAATTCTGGTCGCCGGTAAAACCGATCCGGATCGGCCTTGCACCGGTTGCGAGAACCAACTGGCCATAGTCGATCTCACCCAGCCGGGTAACCAGTACACGTTGCTCATGATCAAGGGAAAGCACTGGGCAGAATGCGTGTACACGAATGTTGAGTCGTTGCTCAATAGACAGGGCAGACTCCTCAAGCAATCCCCCGGCATCTTTCCCCAGAGCCAGCGCATTGGAAAGCGCTGGTTTCGAGTAAAGGCCGCCGTCATCGGCTGTGAAGACATGAATCTCACGCCCCGGGTTGCGGGCGCGCAAGGCTGCGGCAACGCCATAGCCTGCGTGACCGCTGCCAATAATCACAACCGGCCCGGTTGGCGATACACTGGCAGCGACCTGTTCCGGGAACTCAACCGGGACCTCGGCCTCCGACGGGCTGTCTTCACTGATATCCAGCATTTCAAAATCGGACTTACCGACACCACATTCCGGGCATACCCAGTCCTCAGGCACATCCTCCCAGCGGGTACCAGGTGCGATTCCGTCGTCAGGCCAGCCCTTGGCCTCGTCATAGATCAGGCCACAGATAACGCAAAGCCAGGTTTTCATGATGTCGCCCTCACTCGCCGGAAATCCGGATGGCAATATTTCGAGTCTGCACGTAGCTGTAAAGTGCTTCCTGGCCCTTCTCCCGACCGAAGCCGGAAAGCCCGACGCCGCCAAACGGTGTCTCAATGCCACCGGCAAACCATTCGTTGATGAACACCTGACCACCTCGCAGTCTGCGGGCTGTCCGAAGGGCGCGATCCAGTTGTCGATCAAAAACCCCTGCCACCAGACCGAATGCGGTGCCATTGGCAAGCTCAACGGCTTCGTCTTCGGAATCGAAGGGGTGAATCACCAGAACCGGGCCGAACACCTCCTGCTGGAATATCTCACTGTTGACCGCCACATCGACGAACACAGTCGGTTGCATGAGGTAACCGGCGGTTCCGGAAACCCGTTCGCCACCAGTGAGACATCTGGCACCGTCGGCCATGGCACGCTGGCACATGCCCTCGACCTGAGCCAACTGAGCCTTGGACACCAAAGGCGTGATGTACCGATTTTCAAAACCGCTACCGATGGACAGACTCTCTGCCAGTTCGGTCACCCGCCTGGTCACTTCGGCCAGGCGGGAACGGTGCACCAGCAGCCGTGACATCGCCGAGCAGACCTGGCCGGAGTTGAAGAAAATGCCACTCCGCACGCTGGCAAGTACCTGCTCAATGTCGGCGTCGGGGTGTACGATAGCAGCCGATTTGCCGCCCATTTCCATCACGCAGGGCGTTGCATGCTCGGCGGCCGCCCTGAGAATGCTCTGGCCGGTGGCGACCGAACCGGTGAAAACGATCTGGTTGGTGAGTGCATGTCCCACCAGGTGGGCGCCTACCAAAGAGCCATCTCCGCACAGCAGGTTTACCGCACCTTTGGGCAGCCCGGCCCGTTCACAGGCTGTCATCAGGAAAGTCATCGCCAGCGGCGAGACTTCCGGCGACTTCACCACCACGGCGTTGCCAGCTGCCAGAGCCGGCGCCAGAGAGCGTGCGCAGATCGACGGCGGGAAATTCCACGGCACAATCTGCACAGAAACGCCCATAGGCTCATAGCTGGTGAAGTCCACGTAACCATCGCCCAACGGAATCGACACACCCTCGATCTTATCCGCCATGCCCGCGTAGTATTCGAAATACCGCGCCGCTTCTGTGAACTCGCCCCGGGCAACGTCAAGGGATTTGCCGTTTTCCCTGCTCAGAACCGCTGCGGCTTCTTCGGTCAGTGCTCTGATTTCGTCGGCGATTGCCAACAGCCAGGTGACTCGCTGGGCCGGGCGCACGGAACTCAGGGCACACGAATCGACGCAGCGACGCGCTGCTTGCAGAGCCGCATCGGCGTCGCTTGTGCTGGCGTCGGCAATTTCAGCGTACGGTTCGCCAGTTGCCGGATCGTCGATCAGTCGATAAGTTTCGGCACCTACCCAGGTACCGTCAATGTAGTTGTAGTAACGCTCAAGCCTGGTCACGGCGCGCTCCTTTTTTAGTGTCTGAGGTCAGGCGGCGGCTGATTGATTGCCGACACGGCGAGCCACCCACTGATGGAAAAAGTGTGTGGGATGATCAAGCACCGGCGAAAAAACGCCGCCCTGGAAGCCCGGAGACTGACGACCACGCTGCATGCCTTCAACAACGCCGATATCCTCGCCAAATACCACTCGCCAGGATTCCAGAGTGGAGGTTCGGCAAGCCGCATAGGAGTCCTTCGCAGCCTCTTCACCAACGTAATAGACCCGCAAATGTTCTTTGGTCTGGCCCGCGGAAAGTGGCTCAAGCATCATCGCAAAGGCATGGTCCGCCTGGATGCCCAGCAGCACATTGGGGAACAGCGACACGTATTCGGCATGTTCCAGCTTGTCTTCTGGCCATGACGGGAACTTCGGCAGGTGGGTGCCGGCGACATTGGACAGACGATAGGCAAAGCTGCCCTGGCCCGAGCAATGCTCGCCTTCCTGGATGTTGTAATGGTCTTCAAGCCTTGAGTAGCTGTTCAGGCTTGGGTGAACCCAGGGTAAATGATAGCTTTCGCAATAATTCTCTACGGCCAGCTTCCAGTTGCAGTTGACAGTCATTTCCAGGCTGCCGCCCATGTTGACCCTTCGCATCAAGTCAAAACCATCAGCGCCAATGAAGTCGCGCCAGCGGTTCTCCAGCGGCGCAATGTGCTCTGCAAAGTCAGGACCCTGTCCATCTGCATTAACAAAGACCAGGTCCATCCACACCACACTGCGCAGAGGCTTGAGGCCATGCTTTTCACACTTGAAGCCCTCTACCTTGTGCTGGCCAACCCCACCGATGTGGGGCGTGCCCTTGAGGTTGCCATTCAGATCGTACGTCCATGAATGGTAGGGGCAACGGATCACCCCCTGCACTTCTCCTTCCTCTGCCACCAGTTGCATGCCGCGATGGCTGCAGACGTTGTGAAACACCTGTACCAGGCCGTCTTTGTTCCGCATCAACAGCAGCGGTAAGCCCATGAAGTCAACAGGCTTGACGTAGCCGCTCTTGACCAGGTCACTGGCAAAACCGACGCAGACCCAGGTTCCGGCCATGAGCGTGTCTCGCTCATGATTGAAGAACGCCTCACTGACATAGGCGGCGTTGGGCATACCAGTGGAATCAGAGATGGGTGCGAGTACGCTGTCCAGTTGGCGAGCGGAGATCAGGTTCGGATTTGTCATGATGGTCTCACTTTCGAAATTGCCTGTTGGATTGTTGTTGTTCTCTCTCTGGCCTACTTCACATATGGCCCCGGATTGAGTTGATTCTGTAGTGGGGGCCCTGACCTGGACAATCGACGATTTTTCATCGATGGATGAGTAAAAATAATCCATAGCGCAACGTCGTTTGACGGCTCATGAGGTTCGGTCGAAAGGTGGCGATTTCATGACAAAATCTCATCTGCGAATCCCTTCTCGGAAGGGTTAAGCGCAGAATCAGCCAGTGCGGCGATGCGTCTGACCTTTTTCCATTGGGGCCTTCATCCCTGGGCCACCTTTATTATAGTGGCACTATCGCTGGCCTATCTCGCGTACCGCAAGGGATTGCCCCTTACGCTCCGCTCCATACTTTACCCATTCATCGGCAACCGGATTTACGGTCCCTCCGGCTGCTTTCTGAATGGAATATGGTGCTGTCCGTTGTGATCGTGATCACCATCCTCGCGATCGGACCAACCCGCTACATACTCAATACACTACTGGAAACCACCGGCGACTATGCCAGCAGCCTGCTGAGTATGAGCTTGTGGAGCGATACCTATGCCGACACTGGCTGGCAGAACTACTGGACAGCGTTTTACTGGCCCTGGTGGATGACCTGGGCACCTTTCGTCGGCATGTTCATCGCCCGAATTTCCCGGGGCCGTACGATCAGGGAAATGATTGGTGGAGCACTGATTGTTCCGACTCTGGTGACTTGCGTGTGGATGTCCGTCTTTGGCGGCGCTGCCCTGTACCAGGAGTTGCAGGCTCAAACCGCCTACAACGAGGCGGTATCCGAAGACGCTGGGATTGCGGCAACAGCCTTCACCGGCGGTGATGTTCTACAGGCCACTCAGGCAGACACCACATCGGCTCTGTTTACCATGTTCGCTGGCCTGGATGCTGGTGCGCTGGGCAGCATACTCTCGATTCTTGCAGTGCTGCTGCTGGCAACCTATTTCATCACCTCGGCCGACTCGGGAACACTGGTGCTCTGCATACTCGACAGCGGCGGACATGCAGGCGCAGAGACTACCACAAGCGCGAGGCCCGTCCCGGCCTGAACGTCCGACAGCAGGCAAAAAATCCCACTGCCGCGAGGCAGCGGGGTTTGTTTTCCGATCAGGTTAAACCAAGGTCGCCTACTTCCTTCGGGATCGTTCCCAGCAACCACTGCTGGAAAGCTCGAACACTGGCGTGCCGTGATGGAGCCTGGGTCGGCTCCAGCATGCAGAATCGCGCGTTTGTCTTCAGCACGGTATCCATAGGCCTGACCAACTGGCCGCTCAGAAGGTAGTCGTCAACCAACTGCCCCCAGCCAAGCGCCACTCCCTGCCCCATCAACGCAGCCTGCACAAGCATTGAGTAACTGTTTATATGGAGGCTTCGTTTGGACGACCGGGTCTCTGCGCCCACTTCCGCAAACCATCGCTTCCAACTGACCCAGTCAATGTCGGAATCCTCCAGGGACAGCAAGGTGCAGTACTGCAACGCATCGGGTGTGTCGATTGGGCCATGGTTCTCCAGATAGTCTGGGCTGCACACAGGAAACACTTCTTCATAAAAGAGTGTTGTCCCCTTCATTCCCGGCGGCGGCGTCTGGCAGTAGAAAAGTGCGATATCAAACTTTATCCGATCAAGATCTCGGACCTGTTCAAGGGCCGTGATACGCAGATCAATATCGTCGTGTTGCTGTTGAAGGGCCGTAATTTTGGGCAGTAGCCAAAGCGAGGCCATGGCGCTCGAGGTGGCCACAGTAACCTGTTGCATGCTCCGCCATGAGCGCACCTCGGACGTGAGAGAGGAAATCTCAGCAAGTGAACTGCGAATGGTCTGGGCGTACTGCAAGCCCACCATCGTAAGATTCACTTTGCGCGTCGCCCGCGTGAACAACGGTTTGCCCAGATAATCCTCAAGCACACGAACCTGCCGGCTGATTGCACCCTGGGTAACATTTAATTCGTCGGCGGCGCGGGTGAAGCTGAGGTGACGCGCCGCAGCTTCAAAGGCCACCAGACTGTTGAGGGGCGGTAAGGGTGAAATTTTCATTATTGTTGAGCTACCCTTGTACGCATAAAAAAGATCACCTTGAATCGGGCGTCAATACGCACTCCTTGCTACTTATTTTGCTCTTACTCAACACAAAATAAAACCTGCATCTCTTATGACTGATTGGGTTTTTAATCTGCACCGATAGACGTCCACACAAAGTACTCACCGTTCTAATTCAAATTTGCCGTTCACATAATGATGGGCGTGCCACTCATTTCGAAGATGACATTCCCGCCGTTGCATCTTGCGAGACTGATTTCGCCTGAGCCCGACATCACTTTCTCCTCAGTAATGCTAGAGCTCGTTTTTAGTCCGATTTCTATTTACCATGGTGGCCTCACTTTTTTGTCAGGGACGACATTGAACGATGGTAAAGCATCGCTTTCGTTACTCTTCCAGCATCCTCAAAACAAACCACTTGCTTGCCGGAATCGGAGCATTGCTGGCATTCCTGTTTGGCAGCCTGTTTTTGGTATTGCCAAATGTTGGTGAGCTGGATGTAAGCCAGCTTGTTCTGAACGAACAAGGTAATGTGCCTTTCGAGCTGCACTTGCTCGCGGTTCTTCTGCTGGTGGGCTGTGTTGTGGTCTTTGCCAATCGCCAGGTCTGGTTGGAGCTGGACAGCGAGAATCTCACGATTCACATTCCGCGTTTGACGGGCCTTGGGCTTTTTGGGTTGACCACGGTGTCTGGCGTCACAGGCAATGCCGATTTTACCTCGACCCCCGTTAACCGAACCGGGCCGCTGGCAAACCACTTTAACTTGCTGCAACACAAGGGCATGGTCATCCAGCTGATTCTGCTGGCCGGGCTCGCCACCTATGCGCTCGTTGATTATACCCTGCTCACCAACTACCTTGTTTCCGGTGACTTGCCACTCTGGCCCTTTGTGTCGGCGGGACTGCTGGCAGGTGCCCTCGGTTTTCAACTTGGGAAAGGTGCTCCGGGAGCAGAGCGCCTGGGCCTCGCCGCCCTGCTCGGTGTCATTGCGATGGTGGCCGCCTACCCTGGCCTTCAACGGTACACACTGATGAATTCTCCCGAACCAGTGGCCGTAGCTTTCAAGATGACTCAACCCGGCTACTTTGAGCACTCTGACTATCCGGCTATCAACCAACAGGAAAGCAGCATCCCGGAATACTGGCAGAGTCTGCCTTCAGGAGAGCCTTACACATTCTTTTTACATGAATCGGGGCTGGGTTTTGGTCTGATCGACATGTCACCGTTTTACGAGAAGAGCCGTGCGTTTTATCGAGACAGTGAGCGTTAATACGCCAATTTAACGTCGGATCATGCAATCGGATAGCCTTGCTCTAGAGGCTAGTGCCGAGCGCCTTGGTGTCCGAGGTAAACGCCCGGTTTCTATTAAACGTCCAGCGCCTTCAGCAACTTTTTCAGGCCAGCGGCCAATCGATCAACCTCATCCGCTCCCAGCCGGCTATCGATCAAGCCATTGATCGCAGAAAACGGCTCCTGCATTTTGTCCAAAGCTTTCAATCCGCGGTCAGTGACTGACAGCTCCCACACCCTCGCATCCGTTTCTGACCTGCTTTTGGTTATGTAGTCCGCCCTAAGCAGGCGATTGGTCATTGTCATAACAGCACTTTCTCTTTGCGCGAGTTGGTCCGCCACAAAGCGTTGGGAAACAGGTCCCCTATTGGCAATGATCGAAAGGGCAGCGGCTTGGGCCGTTGACAGGTCCGCCGCGTCGGCGAGTGCGGCGTCTGCACGTTTTTTTAGGCGGTGTGCGGCGAGTTGCAGCAGGAAATAGAGTCTTTGATCGGATGCGGCCATGGATTTCCTTGTTGATTGTAGGAATTCTGTTCTAAGATACTCCTACATATGTGTAGTAATATCAAGAGGAGGTTCCGATGAGTGCAATTGATGTGTGGTCACAAGTAATGACCGAGCGCATGGCAAGAGAGCCCTGGTTAGAGCCTCTGTTGAAGTGGACCAAGCAGACCGGTGCGCCAGTGGTTCCCACAGTGGAATCGACCATTCAGGTAATGGATGAGGCGAGTGTTGAGATATCAATTCTGTCGGCGTGGCATGGTCCGACGGGATCACTGATAAGCAATCAGGAGGTCTCAGACCAGATCGATCAGGCGCCAGACAGGTTTCGTGGCCTGGTGTCAGTTAACCTCAATGAGCCGATGCAGGCCGTAAGAGACATCCGCAGGTGGGTTGATAAGGAGAGGTTTGTTGGCGTCAGAGTCGTGCCCTGGCTCTGGGATTTGCCACCCAATGATCGCCGGTATTACCCGATATACGCGGCCTGCGTTGATCTTGGCGTTCCATTCTGTACCCAGGTTGGCCACACAGGACCACTTTTGCGTTCGGAAACCGGAAGGCCAATCCCCTACCTCGAGGATGTCTTGCTGGATTTTCCAGAGTTGGTTGTGGTTGGAGGCCATGTGGGGTTTCCCTGGATCGACGAACTTATATCTCTAACGATCAAGTTCCCCAACTTCCACGTTGACACTTCTGCCTATGCGGTTCACCGACTACCGCCAAATTTCATCGAGTACATGAAAACGATTGGCTCGAAACGTGTCATGTTCGGAACCAACTGGCCAATGCTCTCGCCAGCGCAGTGTCTGAAGCATCTGGAAAGCCTGGCGTTATCGGAGGAACAAAAAAACGCCTTTTTGTCTGGAAATGCTCGACGGGTCTTCAGTCTATGACCGATGTTCCGTGACCTCCCTCATTTTTCGTCAGCCTTCCTTTCCCCGCAACCTTGAGCTAGTTTTAAGTCTTAAGCTGCATTTCCCGCATTGTTCACCGCTTCATACCGGTTAACGGAGATCAATGGTGAGTAATCCAACCAGGTCCATCGAACTTGACTGCCACATTGCCCAGAACTGTGGTGCCATAGAGCTAATCATTCAGCTAAGAAAGAGAGATCTTGGTGGGTTTTTTCCTCCTTGAAAGGACAGTCGCTCGAACTCCCCTATGCTGTTGAGCGCGCAATCTATGTCGCTCAGGGAGCGCTCAAAGCAGCGGATACCGACATCCGCAAATTCGCGATGGCCGTATCTGGCGACCCGCTTAAACTTCAGCAATTTACGATGAACTGTGAAGGCTTTATCTTAATTGGACTCACTTCTGGGCTCTTCTTGGCGCCAGCAAAAAAACAATGGTTAAGGATCTACAATGGCACTCAAACTTCATACAATCATCTGCAGTACCCGCCCCGGAAGGGTTGGACCATCTATCGCCAAATGGTTCAATGAGTTCGCCAATGCCGACGGGCGCTTTGAGTCCAAACTGATCGACCTGGCGGACTTCCAACTACCGATCTACAACGAACCCAATCATCCGCGCCTACAAAAATACGAGCACGATCATACCAAGGCTTGGTCAAAAAGCGTCGATGAAGCGGACGCCTACGTTTACGTTATCCCTGAGTACAACTATTGCCCACCCTCCTCGTTCACAAACGCACTGGATTACGTTTACAACGAGTGGAATTACAAACCGTGCGGATTCGTGAGTTACGGTGGCGTATCAGGAGGCCTGCGTTCTGCACAACTTGCAAAACAGCTGGTAACAACCTTGAAGATGATGCCGATGATGGAGGGAGTGATGGTACAGATGCCCTGGAATTTGCTGGATGAGAATAAAGTGTTCCAGGCAAATGAGCACCATGAGACTTCTGGGAAAGCGATGCTTGAGGAACTGGAAAAATGGGCCCAGGCCTTACAGGCGATCCGTCAGGGGTGACTAACCCTGTTTCTTGATGGCCGCCCAATCCACGCTGGGGTTCTGGCGCCCATGCTTCCCTTTGTAAGGAGCATAGTCCGGGGACGCCCAGTTCCTCAGAAGCTCCGGCTTGACCCGATAAACCTCCACCCCCAGCGGATGACAGGTTTGTAGGGGATCCTTGGCGTTTTCGCCCCAGAGATCCACCGAGAGATCTCCGCCCGGACAACAGGACATCGCACACAGCAAGTCAATCTCGGCGAAAAACTCAAGATAGTCCCCTTTTCGCGCCGGGCAGGCTTTCATGAAGTACTGATCATCCTTGTTAAGACCGGTGCACTGGAAGATGTTCAGAACATCGTGGACATCAAATTCCGTCAGCCCGAACGGCTCCACGGCTCGCACCAGATTTGAATGACAGTGGAAGTCAAAATCCTCGCCAGTCAGCAGGCGATTCACATACGGGTCGCACCGCGTCCCCAACAGATCATGAACCCGACCACCTTCACTATCTACCCCGTAATTCGCGAGCGTATCGTCAATAATGGTCGCCATCGGTCGCAGGTACGGCAGGGTAGACCATAGCCGGTCATAGTTGCTGACATGAGCCCGCTGCAACTGCCGGGTACGGGACGCCCACATCCGCTCCCGTGGGTTATGCAGGCTCCACATATTGAAGTCGCCAACCTGCGACCCATCGATAATCTTTACCCGAAACACATGGCCCGCGGGCACCTTCCATGCAAGACCATCTCTCACGGGAACCGTGTACGTGGCCACCAGTTCACGTTTCGTGCTGGCATCAGTCAAGGTGTCGTAGAACGCTTTATCGACATCCAGTACGGAGCCTTTGTTTGCCCGGTACGCTGCAGCAACGTCAGACATTTCAGTTTCTCCTTCTAATAGGGGGCACCTGCGCCATCGCCACCATTCCCTCACCCGCATCGAAACCCGCCTTGCTGAGCGCATCCACCAGAACCTCGCGGGATGAAATGTGTGGGTAATGAGCTACCAGGATTCCGAGAAAGGACGGGCATCCTGCTCGAAGGTCCAGGCGGAGCGAGGCTGCCTATGGAGCTGCCAGTAGATTTCCGCGAGGTCGTCCGGCTCAACGATGCCCCCATCTCCCTTGCTGGCATAAAGGTCAGGCAGAAATTCAGCGGTTGCCTCGTTGCGGATGAGCCCGTCAACAACCACGTGGGCGACATGGATACCCTGTGGCCCCAGCTCCCTGGCCATACTTTGGGCCAGGGCCCTCAAGGCATGTTTGCCACCGGCAAAGGCCGCAAAGCCACGGCCACCTCTGAGGCTGGCCGATGCACCGGTGAACAGGATAGTGCCTTCGTTGCGAGCCAGCATCTTTTTCGCCACTTCCCGCCCGACCAGAAACCCTGCCAGCGCACACATTTCCCAGACTTTCCGGTAAACCCGGGTGGTGGTCTCGCAGATGTCGAACCGGACGTTTCCACCCACATTGAACACGGCAACCCGAATGGGACCCAGCTCGGCTTCCACCTGATCGATCAGTTCGCTGACCTGTGCCTCGTCACGGGCATCGGAGTGAATCGCCGTCGCACTGGAGCCCAGCGCAGTGATTTCGGCCCTCAGTCCATCCAGATCGCCCCGGCGACGGGTGATTACAAGATGAAAGCCTTCCCGCGCAAAACGCCGGGCTATGGCCGACCCGAGATGGTCGCCGGCCCCGATCACCACTGCGATTGGCTTGTCTGTGGTAGCCATTTTATTCTCCTGATCCATGCACGTTGCGGAATTCCCTTCCCGGTCACCAGGCCACGCCCTTATCCGACCCCCTCTTGATAATCGGCGTTTCATTTTCCCAGATGGCCAGGCCATTCTGGAGGTCGGTGAGGCTGAGCTGGAAGTAGTATTCCACCTGTTGTTCGTCTTTCACTTTATGATTGCGCTGGATGATCTTGCCGGACAGGCTCAGGTCCGGCGCTTTTAACGTGCCCTTTTTCTGCACGCCGGACTGGTCGAATTCCTCGGAATTGCGCAGTTCACGGGCCTTTTCATTCATGGCGTCTTCGGCGCCATCAACGCCGACGGCGGTGGTTGTGATGACTTTGCCGGAGCGCAGCAGCCCCACCCGGATCTTTTTCACCAGTTGATCCGTATCGATGCGCTGCATGGTGTCGTTGACGATCCGGCTCACGGCCATCACGTAGCGATCGCCGCTGGGGTTGTCAACGGCGCCGCTGGAGAGCAGGTCCTGCAACGCGGCATCGGCGGCCCGCTCAAAGTCGCGGTAGTCCATAGTCATGGCAACCGCGCCATCATCGGCTGCCGGGTCGATGTAACGTGTTGGGGTCGCGCAGGCGGCCAGGAGTGTTGAACACAAAACGACGGGCACCCATTTATTCATTACTCATTCCTTTTCGCATAACGCACAATGACAGTTTTATGGACGGCGATATCATCCGGCTCAGGGTTCGCGGTCCTCACGTAAGTGAAGTTGGTAGCTGACGACCTTTTCATGTGGCGCTGTCGCCGTAAAGAAGCGGGTCTGGTTCGGGAGCACGCGGGCGGGACGATACCCTTCACCGACACCGGGCACGACCATGCCCTCTGCATCAAACCAGGTGACAGCCCATTCCATCAGCGTGTCCTGATACGCCTGCACCGCGAACTGGATTTTGAGCAGATCGCCGCCGCCCGGCATGTCGATCCGCTTTTCGAGCAACTCTGTCACCGTCACAAAGCCCCCGATCTCAGGATCGACCCGGAGATCGTCGCGCTGCACGACTTCCCTTTCCGGCTGTATGGGCGCGCAGGCGCCCAGCAAACTGGTCACGAGTATCAGAACGGCTAACTGCATCATTCTGGACATAGTGTCTCTCCTATAAAGGTGCGGACGTCTGGTTCGAGGGGGCTGGCAGCACCAGGCGTTGTCCGGGATTGTTCCCTTGCAGATCCAGTAACATTACCGTAGCCGGGCTGACCATGGTAGGCCGTTTGACGTAAATCAGCGTGAACGGTTGATCCGGCACCTTTATCCGGCCCAGCAACCCCTGCTGGCTGTCTTTCAGGGTGAGGTTGCCGTCGGCCGGTCGCTCAAGCCGGGCAACCTCCCAGTGATCCGGCAGGGCCTGCCAGCCCCGCAGGTCGGCCTGGGTGGTGGCCAGGGTGTAGATAATTGAGCCAATCTGGCCAACAGCGCCCAGTTGTTCGGTGGCCTGATACTGCATGACTCCCTTTACCACGGCCGCTGAAATTGCGCGGGTCAGGATGCCGGGGAAGCGCGCCTGCATTTCCGTACGAATGACCCTGCCCATCTGGGCCATGGTGTCCGTGTTCACTGACGGGCCGTCACCGGAACTGGCAATCAGGTTGCCGGGCACAGCGCGGCGGTCTTTGTAGCGCGGGAGCGCGATGGCGGCGAAAATCAGTGATGGTCGATCCCGGGGAGTCACAATGAGCGGTACGTCAAAGCGAACTTCCTCGAGTACCGGCCCCAGGCCGTTTTCGTAGAGCACCCAGACCATGGGCGGCAACTCTTCCCGCCGGAGCTTGCCTGCAGCCAGTGACTGAGCCAGTCGGGCATCAACCGCCAGCGTTGGATTGCCCGGCGTCATACGGGCAACCCGCTCGAAGGAACTGACCGCTCGATCAATATCCGACTGGCCGTTACCCGCAGCGAGAAAATACAGGCCGTGCAGGTAGGTACTGACCGGCACGATATAATCGGCATACACAGCCCAACCCGCCGGATCACCGTAGCGGTCCTCCAGCACTGAGCGGAATTCCCTGCTTTCAGCGTTGCGGCGCACTGAGGCGGCATTAGTGGGCCCGGACTGTACCGCCTCGCGCTGGGCCCGAATATCTTCGGAAAAATAATCCACCGCACGCCGGGTCCGGTCATCGGCCCGGTTGAATTCTACCCGGGCAAAGTCGCTGTTGCCCTTTGCCAGAAAGGACAGCCCCTTGTAGGTATTCACCAGAATGGCCTCAGACATCAGCGCCCGGTAATCCCGCGATGATTCGTTAACCAGTACCGAGGCGACCTTTCCCATAGCGGAAGAAGCCACCGTTTGGGTATCCAGGTACTTCATGCCAGACTCCGCCTGGTCAAAGGCGCTGATGGCGGCATCGTAATCGCCCGCCAGGCGGTAGGCTTCGCCCAGGTGCAGCAGTTCCAGTACCCTATCGCCGGAACGGCCATTCTGCCCGCTGTCTTCCTTTTTCGTCGGCAATGCCATGGCGTTGGCGGCAGACTGATAATTACCCCGATCGTATGCGCTATTAAAGGTTGCCATCCGGTCACGCTGCTGGAAGGCGGAACAGCCCACAATGCCCGGCAGGAGGATCATTGCTATGGAGAGGTTCAAAAAACGGCTTGGCAATCGGCTGTTCAACATCATTATCCCGAGCGGCGCCTGGAACTGGCAGGTCTGATAGAGAGTCCGAAGTCATTGGCTTTGCCCCCTCATGGGTGAGGAAGAAAACCGCAGTTCGGACTCAGCTATGGCAAGAATACATCAAGTGAACCGGATATGTTTCCGGACCACACTATCGATGGCCCTCAGTAGACATCCTCCAGATACCGCCCCTCGGCTCTGAGAGTTTCCACATCGGTGCGCAATGGCTCGAGAATGTCTTCAATGACCTGCATTACCCCTGCTGCCATATCCCGGCCACCACAGACCAGGATCTGAGCCCCCTTTTCAACCATCTGACGCACAGCGATCTGATCCTGCCTGAGCTTATCCTGAACATAGACACGCTCGTCAGATCGAGAGAACGCCGTATTCAGGGCCGTCAGCCGATGGTCTTCAAGGTAGCGCCCCAGCTCGGGTTGATACAGAAAATCCGACTGCGAACTGCGCCCACCCCAATAAAGATACATAGGATGACGTTCGGTATTTTTCCGGATAAAACCGGTTAGTGGGCCAATCCCTGCACCGGCACCAATCAGAATAATCGGGGTGTTGCCAGTCGCTGGCCGAAAGCCAGGGTTATGGCGGATAAAGCCATCGATACAATCCCCAGGCCTGAGCTCGTGTAAATATCCGGAGCAAAGACCACCAGGTTGTTTGCGTACGCATATCTCCAGAATCCCGTCACTGGCAGAGGATGCCAAAGAGTAAAATCGCGCGGCCTGGCCATGCGGAGGCATGACACCAAGCAGGTCGCCCGCGTCAAATGGTGGCAGAATTTTGCGGCCTCGGAAGAGAAACTTCGGCCACCGGCCCCGACCCGGCTCTGCCGCCCTGAAACGAAGGATGCTGGTCGGTGCCTGCACGGCGAGCCCGTAATCCGCCCGCTCCACTAGTTCCAGCTTTACCGTGGGCGGCGGCAACGGATCGTGGCTCAGCGAAAGCGGAGTCCCGATAAGCTCACCGACCTTGTCTCCCCATTCGCTGAATTGCGTGGCGGAACACCGATCAATCAGCTCAATGGTCTGCAATTGGCTCAGGCCTTTACTGGCGAGCGCCCCATCCACGTCCAAGGCAAACTGACAGAAATTCGGAAACTGGCTGTCACCAAAGCCCAGAACGGCATATTTCAGTGTCTTCTCGCCCCTGAAATCACTGAGTCTGGCCATGAACCGGCGAGCGGACGCCGGCGCGTCGCCGTCGCCATAGGTCGAGGTCAGTACAAAAAGCAGGGAGGCCTGCGGATAATGGTCAGCCAATGCGTTCATCTCGCCGCAATGCACGCGAAAACCTGCCTTGTTCAGGCTGCCATGGAGTTCCCGGGCAAATCCCCTGGTAGTATTACCTTCGGAACCGACGAGGATAATAGCTTCAGCCTGAGAGACATCGGCATTGTCCGGAATCTGCCCTGACGACCGGCGACGTCGCCACCAGATGCTTATCCCTGTCACCGAGAGCACCGGCACGGTCAGCGCCGCAGCTCCGAGAATCAAACCCAGCCACCACAGGCCCTCGCCGGTATGCAAACTGATCATCCACTGCTGGAACACGCTACCGCCAGAGCGGGGCTGGTACTTCAGCAGCTCACCGGTCGCCTGATCAACAAACCCGGAACCGCCGCTGGTGGTCAGTGAATAGACATCCTGCGGGTCATCAGGATAGGGAAACACCAGTTCCCGAAATTCGCTGAGGTCCACCTCCGAGAGGGCGCCCAGCGTTGCCACCGGAGCCGGTTTTCCACCAGAGACCTCAGCAGGGAAAGTCGGCCCGGTTTCGGGAGTTTCCGGCAGCAAACCAAAGCGCTGTGCCGACATATAACTGCCGGTCAATGCCGACAGCAGCAACCCGAGAACGGCAAACCGGGCCAGTTCGGAATGAATCCGTTTGCCGCCGGAACCGGCGAATGGCCGTAACAATGCCTGCCAGCCGCCGGTCCGACGGACCAGCAGCAGAATTCCGGAGATGCAGAGAAGTAGCATCACGGCGGCCATCACCCCGGCCAGCCCCCGGCCCGCGTCATCCAGCAGAAACGAGCGATGCAGGTCCCTGATCCAGATAAAAAAGGCCGATGGCTCATAGGGCGCAATGCCTTCGCCAGTCAAGGGATTAACCAGATCCGCCCCGGGCCGGCCGTCACGGTTGTAATAAACGACTACTCCACCTGAAGGGCCACGCACAATCTGTTCGGTTCCCGGGTAATGGGCCACGACCCGTCCTGCCAGCTCCGCCACGCTTACCTCGCCAGCAGCCGGGATCACAGCTGCCGCCCTGTCCATGGCGGGCGCCAGGGCCAGTACCGCCCCGGTGACGGCAAGCGTCACCAGGAACAACGCCACTAGCAGACCCGGTAAACCGTGCAATTGTCGCAACATAGCCTTGGCTCCTGTCAGTCCGTTAAAAATCGTAGCGGAATGAGCGAACATAACCACGCCCGGTGACCGGCTTGCCGGAACCTTCAGTGGTCAGTGGTACGGCGACATCCGCCCGGTTGTCCCGCATATCTTCAACGGCGGTGTCGATACGGATCTCATAGCCCTTGTCGATCAGCGCATCGTCCAGGTTCAGGGTGATTTTCAGGGTGCGCCCGCTGGTTATACTGGCTCCGGTCAGGCCATCGTACTCAGCCGGATTCAACCCGCTGCCACGGGCCCAGCCACTCAGGTGCTTGTAGTATTTGGATTTTTTCCCCGCAACCCAGAGAGTCCCCTGATATTTGCCGGAAGCATCCGTAAGGTAAAGCGCCAGGTAGGCGCCATCGCCACCGTAGTCGAGTAACTCGGTCGTAAAGGTCACTTCACGAGCCTGTGCAAGAGCGGGTAAAGCAATGGCTATAGCCAGGGCCAGAGCAAAAAAGATCTTTTTCATACAGTCTCTCCGATAGAAACGTACAACGCGTTAAACAAGAACGGACAGGATTGGCGGATTATTCGACCGTCACACTCGGGCGACCCTTGACGATGCCATTTCGCGGAACCGGCGTCTCGCCAGTGCCCTGGCCGCCGTCACGTGCCTTTGTCCGGTAATCTCCATCGCTGTCATCATCGTCATCGTCGTCCTCTTCCTCTCGCTCCATGTCCATCAATATCAGGGAGGCGGGTCCGAAAGAGGCCTCCGCCCGGTTACCCTCCGGGTCACGGCCCTTTACCTCATAACAGCCGTCATCCACCTTGATGCGGTATACCGTCCAGCCCTCGGCTTCCAGTTTCTGGCGCAGGTTTTCCCGGGGCTGCCAATTGGCCACCGGGTCATCACAGTCATCGTCAGCCAGCAGAGGCGTACTCAGAAATAGTAGAGCGAGGGATATAATCACGGGTTTGGTCTTCATGGGATGTCTCCTGTTGAATCCACAATGAATACCCTATGAGGTTTTCCTGACAATGGCCTGAACGCGGCCAATCATGGACATCTTCCACCGTGTTAAAGTCACGAACGCAAACTGTCCGCGCCATTCAGGCTGCTGTCAGGTCCCGGCTGTAGTATCTTTCTCCCAGAACTGGATCAGAGGTGAACTATGCGGGTACTGTTGGTTGAGGATACTGCAGGGCTTGGCGAGGCAGTGCGGGATCAGATCGCGGATGACGGCCACGCGGTAGACTGGGTGCAAACCCTGGCCTTTGCCGAAGCCAGTGTTCAGACCACGGCTTACGACCTGATTCTGCTCGACCTGATGCTTCCGGACGGCCATGGCTTCGGTTTCCTGAGGAAACTAAGGGCAACCGGAAACACGACTCCCGTAATCATCCTTACTGCCCGGGATCAGGTGTCAGACCGGATTGAAGGACTGAACGCCGGCGCCGACGACTATCTGGTAAAGCCCTTTGATCTTTCCGAGCTGTCGGCCCGTGTGGCAGCGGTAGCCCGTCGTTACCGGGGCAACCCGAGTCCACGGATACGCGTGGGTCATCTGGAGGTGGATCTTGGTGATCATCGCATCAGTCGCGACGGCAAACCGGTGGAGCTTACCGCTCGAGAGTGGGCACTGTTCGAGGGCTTCATCCAGCGACCTGGAATGTTATTATCACGGTCGCAGTTGGAGGATCGCCTTTACGCCTTCGGGGCAGAAATCGAAAGTAACACCATCGAGGTTTATGTCAGCCGTTTGCGTAAAAAACTGGGGCGGGACGCCATCATAACGGTCCGGGGCATGGGCTATCGCCTGGAAACACATGACCAATAGAACCAGCTTACAGAAAAACCTCGGCATCGGCCTCACACTCGGCGTCATCCTTCTCTGGCTGTTAGGCGTTATAGCTTCCGGACTCGTGGCACAGCACGAAATGAACGAGGTTTTCGACAGTGCTCTGGAAGAAACGGCCCAACGCATTCTGCCGCTGGCCGTTACCGATATCCTGAACCGGGAAACTGGCACCGGAAATCAACGGGCCCCCGCCATGAAAGACCATGACGAATACCTCACTTACCTGGTCCGGGACGACCAAGGCAACCTCCTGCTCCAGTCCCACGATGCCGACCCCCGGGTTTTTGGCACATTACCCGGGGAAGGGTTTTCAAACACGTCGACACACCGGATCTACGGAGCATCTGCCGTCAGTGACACCATCTACATTGAGGTGGCGGAACCCCTGGCTCACCGGCGCGAAGCTGCGTTGGAGGCGGGTCTGGCATTGCTGATGCCTCTGATTTTCCTGATTCCGGTCAGCCTTCTGGGTGTCTGGTGGATGGTCCGGCTTTCCCTGCGCAAGGTGGTCGAATTCCAGCAATCGATAGAATCCCGGGGCGCTGGAGATCTGTCCCCCGTTGCGGGCGATCGGTTACCAAAAGAATTTGAGCCGATCGCCGTTGCCGTCAACCGGTTGCTGGAACGATTGCACCGCGCTCTTGAGGCAGAACGGAGTTTTACGGCCAACAGCGCCCATGAATTGCGGACACCACTGGCAACTGCACTCGCCAAAGTGCAGCGACTGAAAACCCAGGTACAGAGTGATCAACTTAAGAATAATGTTGCCGAGATTGAGGAAGCTCTGCGCAGCCTGTCGATGCTGTCCGGAAAACTGCTCGAGCTGGCGAAAGCCGAAGGAGGGGGCGCAATATCGCAAAGTCGACACAACCTTGTGCCAATACTGGCGATGATCGTTGCTGATTTTGAAGGTCAGGTACCGGGTCGAATCATCCTGAACCTGCCCGAGAGTGAAGTGAACTCCTTCCTCGATCCCGATGCCTTTGCCATCCTGGTGCGCAACCTGATTGAGAATGCCCTCAGGCATGGCTCCCATAAACAGCCTGTGGAGGTCAGCATGGTAAACGATGGCACGCTGAGAGTATGTAATGGCGGTAACATCGTGCCACCGGAACAGCTCGCCCTGTTACGGAACCGGTTTGCACGCTCAAAAACGGATGCGGCCGGTTCCGGCCTGGGCCTGGCCATTGCGGATGCTATTGCCACGGGTGCGGGCCTGACATTGCATTTGCGTTCGCCGGCAACAGGACGCCAGGACGGTTTTGAAGCGGAGCTTAATGTGGCAGGCGCCCGGTAAGTCCGCAGTATTGGCAGCGTGGGCCGATCTCATTGTGCCCTGGACTGGGTTATTCCCAACTGCCTGTTGACCGCATCCCGAATCTCCCGGTAACGATCGGGATTATTGATCAATGCGTCAAGATCATCCTCGGGAAAAATCTCTTTCTTCTTTATCCTGGCTTGCTCTTTGGCAAAGATGGACGGCAACAATTGTTCCAGACAGCGCAACATAACCTCGGGCGAAACCGACGCCCCGGGCGATGCCCCCAGTAACGTCCCGTAGGTTTTGTCTCTGGACACGAGGATTTCCGTGCCCATTTGCAGATCCCCATCCTTGATGATTTGCACTCGCTGGCCTGCTTCAACCGGTTTCCAGTTAAACTTTTTACTCAATCCCGGGGCAAAGTTGTCCAGTTCTTTAAACATGCTTTTTTCGCCCTTGAACGTCTCTGAAACCAGATATTTAACCAGTGGGAAATGCTCCAGAACGACATTCAGCAAGCCGGGGATGTCATGCAGACGCATCGAACCAAGGTAATCCAGAAGTCCACGACCTTTCTCAAGAACCGGTTTGAATGACGCGAAAGGACCAAACAACAAGTAGTACTGACCCTCCGCCACCCGCAAATCCAGATGCGGCACGGACATGGGCGGTGCGCCAACCTTCGCCTTACCATAGGTTTTAGCCCGGTAATGATCGGCCTGCTCGGCGCTGATCGGGGCCTGCAGGAAGCGGCCACCCACCGGGAAGCCGGTAAACCGTTTTGCAAAAGGCAAGTGGCTCTTTTTCAGGATCGGAAAGGCACCGCCGCCGGCGCCCACAAACAGCACATCCGACTTGTACCGGCTTGCAACTCCCCTGCTTTTCGTTTCGACAAGCCAGGTTCCGGACGGACTACGATGTACACGCTTTACATGGGTGCCGTATTGGATTCTCACGCCCAGATCTTTGACGGCATACTCGGCCATTTGCTCCGTCAGGGCGCCAAAATTAACATCCGTCCCCGTTTCAATAACGGTAGCCGCCATTTTTTCATGGCGGGGCCGTCCCTCCATGGCGTAAGGAATCCAGCTCTTTATTTCATCGAAATCCTCTGAGTAACGCATGTGCTCAAAAAAATGATGAGCGGACATTTCCTTGAACCGCAACCGCAGTTCTTCAATCGCAGATTCGGAAACAATGGTGCAGTGTTTGGTCTGGTTGATAAAAGACGTAGGGTCCTTGATGGCACCCTTCTCGATCAGATAAGCCCAGAACTGCTTGGCAACATTGAACTGGGCGTGGATCTTCAAGGCTTTTTCAACCGAAATGACCTCTGCATCCACCGGAGTATAGTTAAGCTCGCAGTTTGCTTCATGCCCCGTACCGGCGTTGTTGAATACCCATGAGTTCCCCGCCCCGGCGCCATCCAGTCTTTCCAGAATGGTGATATCCAGCTCGGGTGCCAGCTCTTTCGCCAGGATGGCGAACGTGGTACCCATAATCCCTGCGCCTATGACGATTACGTTCATAAAGTCTGCTCACCGGTCTGAATTTTTCTGACAGTAGTCAACAAAGTCTTCTGGCTCGAAAGTACCATGGGTGGTTTATGGATAGAAAGAGGCTTGCTCAGCCAGTATCAAAACGCCCCGTGTCTGCGAAACCGGACAGAACTGTCCGAAAAATCCGACAGTCTCTAAGGGTTTCGCGCTTGAGCTGTCCCGATGTCCGGACATTTGATGCGAAATACCTGGAAAAACGATCCAATAAAGATAACAAAGCTTTATAAACCAAAGTATTACGCGATTGGCACGGTTTCTGTATATTTCTGTATAAGTGCCAGCAATAACTATAAAAACTGCCTGAAGAACAACTCGTTAAAAATGCTGTTTTTCAACTTCGCTCGGATAATAATAAGGAACAACTATGCGTTTTCTCCTCTTGGCTCTTCTGCTGGTAAGCCCCCTGTGTTTCAGTAAAACCGTCGTTATCATCCAAAGCTATCACATCCAGTACAAATGGGACGCGGATTACATCGCCGCTGTTCAGTCAGTACTTGGCGACAACCATAAAATTCATATTCTCGAGCTGGACACGAAGCGTCTGCCCAAGGCCGAATGGCCCCAAAAAGTTGAAATCACGCAGCAAGCCATCGCGAAAATCAATCCGGACGTCGCTATTCTTGGTGATGACAACGCCTTTTCGTTAATGGCCGCGCATCTGGTTGAAAAGAATATTCCCGTTGTCTTCCTAGGTGTGAACGGAGGGCCCGTGCAGCACCCTGCTCTTGAGCACCCTCTGGTCACCGGCATACTGGAGCGGCCCTTCTTCGCGGAAAGCATCCGCCATCTGAGAAAAGTACTCAGCCAGAAGGATCGTTTCCTTGTGTTGATGGATGATTCACCAACCATGCGCAATGCCGTAAACGAATACTTCGGTGACAAAAGACAAGCCACCCTTTACGGCTCGCAACTGGACATTGTGCTTACCAATGACAAGGACACCTGGTTGCAAAGCGTTTTCAATGCACACGAAACCTACGACGCTATTGTGGTCGGAACGCACCACACCATTCGCGATGAAGCCGATAACTACATCACCCCAAAAGAGCTCATGACTGAGGCATTTACCCGCACCCGAATTCCGATCTTTTCATTCTGGGATATTTTCATCGGCAAGGAACAAAGCATCGGGGGATTCACCATTTCAGCCCATCAGGAAGGCCTGACCGCAGCTCGCCTCGCCTCCCTGATACTGAACGGGGTTAAACCCAATCGCATACCCCAGCTGAAATCCCTGAGTGGCCACTACGTGTACAGCGAAAGTGGACTGAAACACTGGAACCTGGATTTGTCGCCACTGATCGCCAGCCAGGCGAACTTTGTTGACTAAATCGTCACGATTCACTCCAGACAATTCCCGTTCGGTCGTTAACTGAGATATCTAGCACTTTGGAAGAGGTTGTACAGTGACTGCCACCATTGTTGAATCTATTGAGCGTCGCCTCGGCGTGCGCGGCAAACTGCTGATTGCACCGGTGTTTATCTTGCTGCTGTTCGCGCTCGTCACTTTTTACAGTGTTCGCGAATTCCGGAGCCTGGATGATCGAATGGGCACTGTCGCCAGGGACCTTGCCCCCGAGACGGCGATTGCAACGGATGTTCTCATCAACCTTTACCGGTTGAGACTTTGGGTTTTCGACTATTACGCCACGGGTAACGAGGAAGTCCTGTCCCGTCTTGAGCAGCTCGAGTCTGGATTTTTCAACGATCTGGCAGATGCTCAGGCAAACATCCGGGCCCCGGAACGTATCCGGCTGGTCAGGGAAATCGAGCAGGCCACCTCCCGGTACGTTGGTATCTTCGAAGAGGAGTTGGTCCCCGCCAAACAGCAAGTTCAGCGAATTGTTGCCGAAGAACTGGACCAGTATGGCCCTGCCGCTTCCAAAGCATTGCGCAGGGCTATTGACGGCATCACCAACCGGGAACCGGACAGCCCACTCCGGGTCACGCTTGAGCAGTTGATCCACGATACGCTCCTGATGCGAATGGCAACCCAGCGATATTTTTCGGATGGCACTGAAACCTCCGAGAAAGCACTGGGTTATGCCATGGAGGATGTATCGGATGCCCTTTCCTTTCTCGATATGGATGCCGTGCCCGATTTCATACGCCAATACCTCGATACGGCCATTGAGGCGCTGGAGAAATATCAAGCCTCAGTGAACAATCTTTTGCTTCATCAAAGCGCCATGAACCGAACCAAAACAGAACAACTCGATGTTCTGGGCCCGCAAATTACGCAACTGGCGAGGGAGCTCGAACAAAAGGTTTTTGTTGCGCTGGAAGCCGTGGCCGATGAGGCGGAATCAGAAACCGACACTGCTCTGCGCCTGACTATGGCCGCCTTCGCAACCTCTGTAGTGCTGGGACTGGTGGTTGCCTTCCTCTTTAGCCGGATGATGGCCACTAGCGTGAAACGCGCTCGCGCGGAAATCCTCGGATACCTGGAAGACATTGGCAACAATCGCGGCAATGTCTCAACCCGACTCACCAAAGGGCGCCCGGATGAAATCGGGGACTTCATATCAGCCGTCAATTCGTTTCTCGAAACCCTCGAGGACATCATCTCAAAGATTGCCACGGCATCCCGGGGGTTGACCAGCGAATCCGAGTCCCTGTCCGGCATTACAGAGAGGACGACAAAAAACTCCGGGCAGCAGAGAGACCAGATCACCCAGGTATCGGCGGCGATGCAGGAAATGGTTTCCACATCCGATGAGATCGCTTCAAATACCAACGACACGGACGAATCCGCCCGGCAGGCCGCGCGGCTGGCCGATTCCGGACAGGCAACCGTGACCAATGCAATCCAATCGGTAACCCGGCTTGCGGAACAGGTCCAGGAGGGTTCCAAACGCATTCAACGTCTGGAACAGGAGTCTGGTGAAATCGGTGGTGTCCTCGAAGTGATACAGAGCATCGCCGGGCAAACCAACCTCCTGGCCCTGAACGCGGCCATTGAAGCAGCCCGGGCGGGTGAAGCCGGCCGGGGCTTCGCTGTGGTTGCTGATGAAGTCCGCGGGCTCGCCAGGCGGGTTCAGGATTCAACGGTCGATATTGAGCGGATTGTTTCCAATCTTCAGAGCGGCGCCGCGGGGGCCGTGGTTGATATGAGCAAGGCCAGACAGATGGCCGGAGAGGCCAGCGAAGAGGCTGGCAGGTCCGGCACGGCGCTGTCGGACATTCTGGCCGCAGTGAACCGGATTGTGGACATGACCACACAGATTGCGAGTGCCACCGAACAACAACGGGCGACCGCCGCGGAAATGACTCAGAATGTCGAGGCCAGCAGTGGTGCCATCGACGAACTGACTGGAGACATTTCTCACGTAAACGATTCCAGCAAGGCGCTTGCAGGTATGGCCGAAGAAATGGACAGCCTCGTTCGCCGGTTTCACGTCAGCTAATTATTCCGGTTGTTAACTGCGTCATAGGCGGTCCCGGTTATTGCTGATACTTTCAGGGCTCACGTTACGAAATGTAAACGTATACGGAACAGCCCGGAGGGATTTCGCCATGAAACGCTCACGCCATTGCCAGGTTCCTGGCTTTCGCACTCAGGCCGCCGTCCTGTTCACGGCGGCCATGGGCTTCAGTGCTGCCCACGGGGCAAGCCCGGTAAATGTTATTTTTTCAGCGGAAAATGCCCTTTACGGCGCCGGCTATGACATCGGGCGTGCGGACGGCTGGTATGACAACAAGTTGCGGGCCGCTGTCCGGAACTATCAGGACAAAACCGGCCTTCCCACCAGCGGTGACCTGGATTCGCAAACCCTGAAGGCGCTGGGTGTAAATACCACCGCCAAGGCAACAGTCAGCAGCAATGCTGTCGCCAGCCGTGAAGACGCTGTGGCTGCACTGGGCTTACCGGAACTGAACCTGCGGTTACGGCCTCAAGCTGTGGCGAAAATGGTGCCGCGAACGGAGCCAAAGCCCGAGCCATCTGCACCGTTGATCGAGGCCCCCCGGGAAACGGGAACTGAAGAACCTCCTGCAAGCGCTGAGGCATCTGCAAGCAAGCCACCAGAACCTATTGATGATTCTGATAACAAAACCATTTATAGTCAATTAGTTAAAAACGAAACCTCAACTCCTTCTGAAGCTCCATCCTCGTCCTCCCCGGCCGTTTTGGGGGTCGTATCCGAGTCGTCCAGTGAAACTGCGCCAGCCCCGGAATCCGAGACCGAAATCGTTGACTCCGTACCACCGGCAAATCAAAAACCTGTTACCGCTGTTGCAGTGGTGGCCGTTGAGGCAGACGGCCCATTAACACAGCTGCCAGCAGAGCCAACAAGTACCGACCCCCTTGAGCCTGAAACCGAAGTTACAGTCACAGAACAAACCGCCGGCACTGGCAACCCTGCTGCAACGAATCAGCCTGAGAACAAACCCCGGCGAAGTACCGGTGGCGGATTCTTCAGTGCGTTGTTTGATTTCTTCTTTGGCTGGCTGGTGTGAACGTCAACCCTGAGCCTGGCGGCTGAAAACCTTCCAGTCGACCACGTTGCCATCCGAATCAAAATGAACGTAGCCTCGGAAGCTTGGGTCTTCTTCCCAGGCTTTCACGAAGCCTACGGTTTCGCCGGCATCAGAAACGATTTCAAAGGCCTCGCTGCGGACAGCTGCAATTTCACTATCAGGATCAATCTCTGAACGTTTGAGGGTAACGGAAGAGTCTAAAGGCAAGGTGCTTTGCAGGAATTCCTGGATCATCGTCGAGCTCTCCTTTCTGGGTGAACCGTTGGGGTTCTGGAGGTAGCCAAACTATAGACTGGTCTGTTCAGGGAAAATACAGATTCAAATCAACTTTCTTATATTTTTTCGAGATAAAAACGCTTTAAGAACAATGGCATATTTTATTTTTGCCACATTCCGAAAACGCTGAACTGGTGATTTTCTCACCAGCTCAGGAGGTTACCGGTGCAATTGCCGGTCAGTTCTTCCGGATCAGAATTTCCAGAAAGGCGTGCTCAGTTTCTGTTCAACCAGTTCGGGTGAAAACCCGACGTCGTTCAGCAACCGGCGATCCATTGTCATAACCAGGCGGACGAAGTTGCGCTTCATCCGCCAGCCTTTGTAAAGAGAAGCTGCGCTTTTCATTTTAAAACTCCTGAGTCAACGACAAAATGTCGGTCATTCAAAACCGGGACCTTGTTTAATTAGGATCCTATTTTAGGGTTGACGAGGAGTTTTCTAAATACTTGGAAACCCCTACACACAGGGGCTCTCAGCGTTTTTCCGTTAAATTCAGGCTACACATTCATTACGTTTTCATGATGCCTTGTCGTTTGAAACCAGCGCCTGGTAAAGATTATCCTTAAGCCGGGCGCGCTTCTGTTTCATGCGATGCAGTTTGTCGTCACTAATAGGCGCATCCCTCTTTTCCAACCCTTCTATCTCCTGATCCAGCTCCGCGTATTCCCGGAATTTTTCATCGAACCTCGGGTCGTTGCTCTTGAGCTCATCAATAAGGTCGCTGTACTGGGGAAATTCTTTGTGAAGCTCATGGCTGGAAATGCCCATCGTCTTGCTCTCCTCTTCTGTGCAGAGTTATGCATCGTGTCGATCAAAGGTGATCACCTTCAGCATAGACGAGCCTGCCAGTTTCCGGGCTTCTTTGACAAATCGCTAATTACGCACGACGTTACATGGGTATAGCATGGAAGAACGTTAAACCAGTTACGCCTCGGGACACTCGCGAATGACCTTTGCACGAATTACCGGCACCGGCTCTTACCTGCCAGACAATATCGTTACCAATAAAGACCTTGAGAAAATGGTCGACACCACAGACCAGTGGATTCGCGAGCGCACAGGAATCGAGCAACGGCATATTGCCATTGAGGGACAGACCACGGTCGACCTGGCCGAGCAAGCTGCGAGGAACGCCATTGACGCCGCTGGCATTAACGCTGAAGACATTGATCTGATTGTGTTCGCCACCTCCACCCCGGACAAGATCTTCCCGAGCTCCGCCTGCATTCTTCAGGCCCGGCTGGGAATCCACGGCTGCCCGGCTTTCGATATTCAGGCAGTCTGCAGCGGTTTTGTCTACGCATTGGCAACTGCGGAAAAATTCATCAAAACCGGCAGCAGCAAGAAGGCGCTCGTCATCGGGGCTGAGGTGTTTTCCCGCATCATCAACTGGGAAGACCGCGGCACCTGTGTACTCTTCGGGGACGGTGCCGGTGCGGTGATCCTGGAAGCCGATGACGAAACCGGCATTCTCTCCACGCACATCCACGCCGATGGCCAATATGAAGAGTTACTTCATGTGCCCTGCGGTATTGCGGATGGTTATGATCAGGTGAAAGCCGGGCGCGCGTTTGTGGAGATGAAGGGCAACGAAGTGTTCAAGGTGGCGGTGAACACCCTCGGCAAGATTGTCGACGAAACCCTCGAAGCCAATCAAATGCAGAAATCGGATATTGACTGGCTGGTGCCCCACCAGGCCAATCTTCGAATCATCTCGGCTACTGCCAGAAAACTGAATATGTCCATGGACCAGGTTGTGGTTACCGTCGGCCAGCATGGCAACACCTCAGCAGCTTCGATACCCCTTGCCCTGGATGTTGCCGTGCGCGACGGGCGAATCAAGCGCAATGAGGTGATCCTGCTGGAGGCCTTCGGTGGCGGATTCACCTGGGGTTCCGCACTACTGAGATACTGATTTTCCCTTCCCGTACCCTGTCTTTCCGGGCTTCGGCAATTGCTGAAGCTCGATTGCCATTGTGTTGGCGACCCCCTGTCGGATAGACTGTGTTTTTATACAGTACTACTAACGCTCACTGCGAGGAATGACCATGGCAGTACAAGCAGTCTACTTTTCCGATAGGGACGGCCTGGATATGGCACTGAAAAATCCTGACACGATGCTGTTCACCTCAAAAGCCGAAGCCGATGCCCGGGACAAGGTTCTGGAGCTGGCCGAAGAAATTCAGGTATTTCTCAGCCGCAAGGTTGAAGGGCTTGGCGATGACCTGGCTGAACGCTGCGCCATGGCCATCGCTGAAGAAAAGGATCTGTTTCAGAAATCGCTCAAAAAACCGGATCTTCTTAACGCGGAGCAGGAATAAGAGCCAAGGGCGGCAGGCAGGTAAAGGCCGCCCTGCCTCACGCTATGCTTTTCCACTGCCCCTTATTGTAACGCTCTGCCCCATTCTCAGACATCCGGCACAGGCAGACCCACTGATTCTGCACCAGGGCCGCCACGTCTGGCTGGCAACGAATCACCGACTCTATCCGCTGTGCCGGAGCGTCAATCAGCACCGTCAGCCGAACCGGTTCGTGGCGCCAGTAGGTTCCGTCGTGCACCGATTGCAGAGGCAGGCCGATCCTAAGATGCGACCCATTGCCTTCAACCACCCCCACATTGCCACCAACGACCGAATGAAGCAGCTTGTTCCCTGAGCCGTAGACTTCCGGAACCGTTACCGAAGCAAAGTACTGGAGGTTAATCCAGTTGGCTACGATCATCGGAGCGGCAAGCAGCCCTTCCAGCAGGCTGCCATCGGCATCCAGGGCGGGATCATAATCGTGCAGAAATACCCGGCCGGAAAGATTCCTGCCGCGGGTTCTTGTCCGCTTGGCAAAGATGATGGCTGCATTGTTGGCCAACCCCCACTCCGGACGCACCTCTGACCAGTCTCTGGTCCTTGTCTCCATGGCTTCTTTCAGCTGGTCATCCCCCAACCCATTCAGTTTCAGTGGCGTTGCCCGCTCCTTGCGAACCCGAACGCCAGCCTCCTCAAAACCCGCCTGTAAATCCGCCAGCTTATGAACGTGGGAATCCGGAATCAGGTGGCGATCGGCAATGGTCACCTTGTCAGTGGCCGTGCAATGCTCGGCAGCCACGGCCCAGGTATAGTCGGGGATTCTTATACCCCGGGCGGCCAGCCCTGCCCGGATTTCGGGCTCGTTGATCAGGCGGGCGGCAAGGCGCGCGTTGACGCCGCCACTCTGGCCGCCGCAGGCGCCGCAATCCAGTCCGGCCTGATTCGGATTGTTATCGGTATGACTGCCATGGCCAACAAACACCAGCAAGGGCGCAAAGCTGCCGGTTAACGACATGCCCCGGAGCATGTTTTCTGCCAGCGTTACCTTTTCCGCATCGGAAAGGGGATCACCGCCATGGTTATGAACCAGTCGCCCTTCAATACAATGTTCAGTATTGCTGTGCTGGCCACGCTTCAAGCTGTCCTTCAGCAATTTCCAGGCCCACGCAAGCCCGGTTGTTTCCACCATAGTGAATGTGGAGAGACTGCTGTATTTCGCCTTTCTCACCGATTCCCGGGCAATTTCCTTCTGATCCAATGCCCTGTTTTCAGCGAAGTCTTCCCGCAAGCTGCCCTTGGTATCGATTAAACGGTATGGCGCTGACAATAGCCCCGGCAGGCGCCGGACCGGCGCGAAAGGCCCGTGCTGCTGGTGCGCAATGGGCATTCCGAAAAAGCCCGCGAAACCCAGCGTCTGAACGCCGGGACAGACCTCTTCCAGGTGTCGGCGCATCACTTCAGACCGGACATCAATACAGAAGACAGCCTGGGCTTCCAGCGTCTCGTTGTCTGGAACCGAAACCGGCTCGGTCTGATGCCCGAATCCAAGCGCCTGCCAAAGCGTGCGCTGATAACCGAGCTCAAACGCACGCTGCCACACCCAGAGCCTGTTCCGATCGTTCCGGTCGCCGGCACGGCGTGCCCGCGCTCTCTGTTTCTGCCATTGGGCTTTTTGGGCGGGCGAGGCAAAGCCAGCGCCGAGGGACTCCCAGACCAGCATGATGGCCAGCAGTTCTGCGCAGCGATCAGACGATGCGCCCTCAAGGCCGGCGCGCCAGTCCTCTCCACGGCACCAGGAGGCCCAGCCGTTTACCCGAAGCAACAGACTGTGGAACAGGGCCTCAAGCTCCTGACCAGAAACCCTGATGGCCTTGATCGATTCTTCAATCGCCTCATCCATGGTATCCGGCACGGCGTTGAAAAACGCCCGGGCACCCGCCAGACCGGTTCTGAAATCCAGGGAACGATCCTCGCGAACCGACTCGAGCCAGAACCCGAACAAACCCGTGTCATATTCGCCTCTGGTCGCAGACCAACGGCCCTGGCGCTGGTCAAAAAAAGCGCCACAGGTTTTCGAAACCTGATCACAAACCACCTCAGCCAGGTTCTCTTCACCATTGCCTGCGGAGTTTGCCGGACCTCCGGAAAACGTACCAAGAATCGAGCCCTGTCCGGGAGCAGAGGTGTTTGATGGACGGCCAGGCCAGTCCAGATAATCCGCAAGACACTGCTCGCCGTCAAACTCCTCGATACTCGCCCTGAGATCCTCTTCCCGGATCCGGCCGCCGTCCCAAGCCTCCCGGTAATACTCCGGGGGCATCAGCATGTTGATCCCGCCACGCTCCTGCAGAAGCTGGTCTGCTCTCGCCGCCGTACTATGCCTCAGGCCCCAGAACGGGTTGACCGCAATCCACTGATCCAGCGGCCACACCGGCGCAATCAGGTTACAGGCCTTGCGGAAAGAGTCGCGCCAACCATCATCCATTACCTGCAACTCCGGCACCGACACCGATAAATTGGTCATGATCTTTCCTCCAGTCTGAACGGATGATGGGGAACTCTACGAAACATTGACGGCACCCTCAGCGCTTCGGCCGCCAGCTGACGAGTCAGCCGGTCAAACGGCAGGTCGAGATAGAGCCCCTGCCGGAAGTGGGCGCCGAGCACCCGGGTTGCCCGGAAACGGGCGCCCAGAACAATCAGCAGCGAACATAGGGCCAGCAACGCGACCATTGCCGCCCCCAGTGCGTAACCGACCGGAGGAACGGCAAAACCCTCATGCACGGGCACCGCCGGCCCCACCAGCGTATGCAGCAGTGAATAGACCGGAACCAGCAACACCGACATGCCTGCCAGTTTGAATTTTACTGAAGCGGTTGCGCCGGCCGGTATACCCATGGCCGCGGCGGCGACTGCAAGCACCAGCAGCGCCCCGAAAACCGGGTTGTGCTCAACAATCCACGGAGCCTGGAACAGAATCAGAGTTGCGACCAGCCCGGTTGAGCCCGCCCAGAGCATCCGGCTGGCCACTGGAGGCTCGGCAAAGCCACCCGCCGCCGACACCACCACCGTGCGCCCGGAGGCCAGGAAGGAGTGGGCCTTATAAAGCGAGTGAGCCAACAGATGTAGCAGCGCCAGCGTGTAGGCTCCCATGCCGATTTCAAACAGCATGAACCCCATCTGCGCACAGGTGGACCAGGCCAGAGCATGCTTCACGGAGTGTTGGGTCATCATGATGAGCGCCGCAACGACCGCTGTGAGGCCGCCAATCACCAGCAGTATCAGGTGTCCGGCGGTGAATCCGTCGAAGACCGGGAACAAACGCAGCCACAGAAATCCGCCGAGGTTGATCACGCCGGCATGCAACAGTGCAGAAACCGGCGTCGGCGCCTCCATCACCCGGATAAGCCAGCCATGGAAGGGGATCTGGGCACACTTGAGAATGGCCGCCAGAGCCAGGGCCACCGAGGCCATGGTCAGCTCCGGCGAACCACCTGCACGGGCGGTCTCGCTCGCCACCATCTCTGGCAGGTAAAAGGTGCCGTAGTGGAGATACAGCAACACCACACCCGAAATCACCAGCACGTCTCCGGCGCGGCTGACGATAAACTTCTGAACCGCTGCCATTCGCGCCTGTGGCCGGTCCTGGTAAAGCGTAAGAAGGTGGTGCAGGGCCAGGCTGACACCAATCCAGGCGCCTGCCAGAATCAGCAGGTTATTGGTGAAAACCAGAACCAGAACCGAAGCGATCGTAACCAGGAACCAGGGAAGGAAGCGATCACGGCCGGGATCCTGGCTGAGATAATTGTGCGCAAACCGCAGAATCACCCACCCAACGAACGCCACCATCAGAGCCATCCAGACGGCGATACCATCCGGGTACAAGCCAAAGCGACTGCCGAGGGTAGCCAGTGTGTTGCTGTCGCCAACGACCACGGACTGGATGATAAGCAAAGTGGCAACCAGTAAAGACGCGGCCATTGAGAGCACCATCAGCCAGCCGGCAATGCGCCAGCAGTGATTCCGCTTCAGGGGGCTTTTCAGCCAGCCGCTCAATCCGGCCAGCGCAAAAAGGGCCACCGGCAGCATCAGCCAGATGGCCAGTACCAGTAACGAAGAAAATTCAGCGATTGGATTCATAGGGACAAACCTTCTGTTTGGCGGAACCTTTCGGGAGTACTTTGCCCTTGCCAGACCGATATAAAAAATGGTTTATACTGATTAATTCATTCTGTTTTTGAGAACGGTCGGCAATGAAGCTCAATTACCACCACCTGTATTATTTCTGGAAGGTTGCCCGCACCGGCCATCTCACCCGGGCGGCAGACTCCCTGCATATTTCCCAGTCCGCTCTTTCAGGGCAGATCCGGAAACTGGAGGAAAGCCTCGGCCATGACCTGTTCATTCGGGAGGGGCGCCGGCTCAAGCTGTCCGAGGCGGGACGCATGGCTTTCTCCTATGCCGAAGAAATCTTCCGGCAAGGTGAGGAACTGTCGGCCCTGTTTGCCTCAGGCGCGCAACCGAACCGGGAAATCCTCCGCATTGGCGCCGTCGCGACCCTGTCACGGAACTTTCAGGAGGGTTTTCTGCAACCCTTACTGAACCGGGAGGATCTGGAGCTTAGCCTGCAAAGCAGCCACATCGATGAATTGCTGCGGCGTCTGTCGGCCCATCGACTGGACCTGATTCTTTCCAATCAGACAGTACAGGGGGATGAGCAGAACCCCTGGCGCTCCCGTCTGATCGCCAAACAGCCGGTAAGCATCATTGGCCCGACGGGCCTGGAGGTGCAAAGAGAGTTCCCTGAGATGCTCAGGAACCGGAGCCTGATTGTGCCGGGACCGGACAACAACATACGCCAGGCTTTTGATCAGCTCTGCGAATACCACAGGCTCCGCCCGCACATTGCCGCGGAAGTGGACGACATGGCCATGATGCGACTGCTGACACGGGACACCGGGCACTTTGCCATCATGCCGCCGGTGGTGGTGCGGGACGAACTTAAAAGCGGGGCCCTGTCGGATTACGGCGCCCTGCCCGGCGTCTTCGAGGAATTCTACGCCATCAGCATCCGGCGCCAGTTCGAGACTCCAGCGCTGCGGGCGCTGCTTTCGCAGACCTCTGATAATTTTCTCGCCCAGCCCACGGTTGATCATTCTGACTAGCCAGTCTGGCCAAAAAAGTCATCCATCGGGGTGCTGTAGAACCGTATACTGATCCCGAACGAGCACAACAATAATGACGGACAGCCTTCCATGACCCCGCCCAGCGAACGTGAACGCCCATCCATTCTGATCATTGGCGCCGGTTTCGGCGGCCTCGGAATAGCCATAAAACTGAAGCTGGCGGGCTACACCAACCTGACACTGCTGGAAAAAGCCGACCGGGTGGGTGGCACCTGGCGCGACAATACCTACCCTGGCGCAGCCTGCGATGTCCAGTCCCACTTCTACTCCTACTCGTTTGAACCCAAGCACGACTGGTCCAGAAAATTTGGCCTGCAACGGGAAATCCTCGGGTACATGGAACACTGTGTCGCCAAATACCGGCTGGCCGACCACATCCGTTTTAATTCGGAAGTGCAGGAGGCGGCTTTTGATGACAACAACAATCAATGGACCGTTACTCTGGCCACCGGCGAGCAACTGACCGCAAGCGTGCTGATCACGGCAACAGGCCAGTTGAATCAGCCCGCCTGGCCAAAGCTCGATGGCCTGGAGCGCTTCAAAGGCAAGCTGTTTCATTCGGCCCGCTGGGATCACGACTATGATCTGACGGGTAAGCGGGTAGCGGTTATCGGTACTGGCGCGAGTGCCATCCAGTTTGTGCCGGAGATTGCCCCAAAGGTAAAACAGCTGGACCTGTTCCAGCGCTCTGCCGCCTGGGTGCTGCCCAAGCCGGACCGCCCCTTCAAACCCTGGGAGCAGGCCTTGTTCCAGAAAGTCCCGGCCTGGGACCGGGTCTACCGCTATCTGATCTACTGGAAAAACGAAAGCCGGGCCCTGGCATTCACCAAATTCAGCGGATTGCTGGAGTTCCATGCCAACCAGGCAAAACGAGAAGCCAGAAAGCAGGTCACCGACCCGGCAAAGCTGCACCGTATCATCCCCGATTACAAAATCGGCTGTAAGCGCATTCTGATTTCCAACGATTGGTACCCGGCCATTAACCGGCCAAATGTGAATCTGATTACCGACCCCATTGACCATATTGATGAGACCGGTGTAGTTACCCGAGACAGCCACCACCACCCGGTGGATGCCATCATCTGCGGGACCGGTTTCCGGGCCTCGGAGTTTCTCTCCCCCATGCGGATAACCGGCCGGAGCGGGAAGACCCTGAACGAGGCCTGGCAGAACGGCGCAGCCGCCTTCAAAGGCATCACCGTCAGCGGCTTTCCCAATCTGTTCATGCTGTATGGCCCCAACACCAACCTGGCCCACAACTCCATTCTGTACATGCTGGAGTCCCAGTTCCGTTATGTCCTCGGTTGCCTGGATGCGCTCGGAAAATACCCCGGCTCCGCCATGGACGTTCGCCAGGACAGGCAGGACCGGTTTACCCATGTCGTCCAGGACGGGCTTGAAGACACTGTCTGGAGTTCCGGGTGTACTTCCTGGTACCTTGATGCTAATGGCCGGAATACCATTAACTGGCCGGGGTTTACCTTCACCTACCGGTTCGCGACACGACGGGTGGACACTGCGGACTATCAGTTTATTTATCCCTCTCAGCCATCTGACTGAGGCAAATCCTTCATCAATACTTGAAGCCTTCGCTAATTCATAGGATGATTGGGTCATAGGTTTGAGGGATGATAGACACATGCTAGAACGTATCCGCAAAGGCTCGCTTGTGGAAACCGCGATAGAAAGCCTCCGAAATGCCATCGAAAAAGGCGACTGGGATGTTGGCGATCGTCTGCCGGTGGAATCGGAGTTATCAGACGCTCTCGGGGTAGGCCGGAACACTGTCCGCGAAGCGGTTCGGGTGTTGGTGCATGTGGGGATGCTGGAAACCCGGCAGGGAGATGGCACCTACGTGCGCGCCACCCGGGACGCCGGCGAAACACTCCGCAGGATCACCCGTACCCAACTGGCGGATCAGCTGGAAGTGCGCATTATGCTGGAAACCGAAGCCGCCAAGCTGGCTGCGGCAAGGCGCACAGTCCAGGATCTGCGGAACATGACCAGCGCCCTCGATGCGCGGGCCAAAGCCGGTGGGGATCTGCAAAGCCGCATCCGCCATGATGAAGCCTTCCACCACGCCCTGGTGGCGGCCTCCCATAACCCGGCACTGGCTGAGCTGTACAATTACTTCTCCCACGCCGTCAGCCAGACCATCGAGCAGACCGAAACCAATACCGACCTGCCAGAGCCGTCCCAGGAAGATCATGAACTTCTGCTGGCCGCGGTCCGCCGGCAGGATGAGACCAGGGCGGAGAACCTTGCCAGGGAATTATTGAAACCCAGCCTTCAGGCGCTCAAGCGGCAGGAGTCCTGAAATATGAGGTTCAGGATTGATACCTTCACCCTGCTCCTGCTCGGCGCCATCGTTCTGGCAACGTTTCTGCCCGCTACGGGCCAGGCCGGAGACATGCTGGCGACCGCCGGCACGGTAGCGGTCGCCCTGCTCTTCTTCTTCCACGGTGCCGCCCTGTCCCGGGAGCAGATTGTTTCCGGGGCCACCCATTGGCGCCTGCACATTCTGATCACATCGCTCACGTTCATTTTCTTCCCGCTGGCGGTGTTGCCCATCAACGGCCTGAGCGACATTGTGCCAACCTGGATGCCGAAAGATCTGGGCCTGGGGTTCCTGTACCTGGGTGTACTGCCATCAGCGGTCTCCTCCTCCATCGCCTACACGGCCATGGCCCGGGGCAACGTACCTGCGGCCATCTGCAGCGCCGCCGCCTCCAATGTCTTCGGCATGATGCTGACACCCTTCCTGCTTCTGCTGCTGGTGAGCACCTCAGGGGGCGGAGACTTTTCAGTGGCCGAAGCGCTGAAAGACATTATCCTGCAACTACTACTCCCCTTCACGGTTGGCCACGCCATGCGGCCCTGGCTGGGCGGTTACCTGGCGCGAAATGAAAGCCTGATGGCACGCTACGACAAGTGTGTAATCTGGTTGATTGTCTACTCGGCCTTTTCCTTCTCGGTGGAAAGCGGCCTGTGGCAGAAACTGCCGTTGCAGGCGATCCTGTTCGCTATCGCGTTGTGCCTGGGTTTGCTCTTGCTGTTTATAGTGTTTGCCAGGTTTCTGGTGCGGCGATTCGGCTTCAGCCTCGAAGACGAGGCAGCTGTCGTGTTCTGCGGTTCCAAGAAGAGCCTGGCATCAGGGTTGCCCATGGCGAAGGTACTGTTCTCCGGCCACCCGGGCTTCGGGATGATCGTTTTGCCGATCATGTGCTACAACCAGATCCAGGTGATCGTCGGGGCAATCCTTGCGCAGAAATACCGGGAGAAGATTGAACAGGCCAATGCAGAAAAAGCGGAATAACCGGGGTGGCGGCTTTAACCGCCCCCCATTCCGCCAAAGAGCGCGGCAAGAATGACCAGGCCCACAATCCAGCCAATGATCGCAGGCCAGAAATTGACCATCTGGGGAGGCTCATCGTCCTGCGCTTCCGCCATCTCCCGTTCTGGGTAATTGCGCTCATCCGGCAAATCCCGAACCTGCTCAACGCTGAACCAGTTAAACCAGTCCCCGAGAAACTGGGCGACAGGAGCGGGAAACGTGCCGTTTTCAGCCATTGGGCGCAACTGCGGCTCAAGTTGCCGGCCAATCTCCCGGCGCAGTGGCTTCTGATCCGCTGGCGGTTCATTAAGAATCGCCTTCCAGATACCGACGTCCCTGCTCCGGGAGGAGTCGTTCAGCAGCGCCTTGATCTGGATAACCACCTCACGGACAACCTGGCCGTCGTTGGCATCAAGTGGACGATCAGTTCCCTCACCCCCGGCCCGGCCCTGCTCCTGCAGCCGAACGGCTACCGGCTCCTCCCCCGGTGGCTCCGGGGCATCACCCACCGCCTCCCGAAACGCCTGCTCAAGGCGCCGGGCCTCGTCATCAGAGGCAAATTTTAGCTGTTGCTCATACGCGTCCTGGATCCGCTGGCGATCGCCGGTGGGCTCAATTCCAAGGATTTCCCAACAATTCATACAGCTGCAACTCCCGGGCCTGACATTCATTACATTTTTGAGAGACAAAATGCCCCACGTCCCCTACGATAGGCACCAATCACACTATAACAATACCAACTTTTTTCTCGGCAGATTATAGAACGTCAACCATGCATCAAGCGACAAAAACGGCAGGAATGAAAAAGGGCCGCCCTTTTGTGACCTGCCTCAGCGCCACTTTGATTGGCGGTGCGTTGTTACCGTCGACAGGGTTCGGCCAATCCCCCACATCCGATCTCATGCCCGGCCTGCTCGCCCTTGATGGTGTGCAAACCGAAATACCCGAGGTTCTGACAACAACACGATTACGACAGTCAAAACTTCGGGTGCCCGGCACGACCACCATCCTCACCGGCGACATGATTCGCGATCTGGGCATCATGAACCTGGTTGAAGCCTTCCGTCTGGTTCCCGGCATGGTCGTTGGTGCATATGGCAGCAACAACCCGGTCGCAACCTATCACGGAACATCCCAGTACGAGCAACGACGTCTGCAGGTTCAGGTCGATGGCCGTACGGCCTATCGGGTCAGCCTGGCAGACGTTGACTGGATTACCATGCCGGTGGCCCTGGAAAACATAGAACGGATCGAGGTGAGCCGTGGTCCTAACTCCGCCGCCGATGGTATCAACGCGTTCCTGGGCAGTATCAATATAATCACGCGCTCACCCCAAGACACCGCTGGCGTGGAAGCGTATGCAAGCGCAGGCTCCCGCGGCTTCGTCAGGGCCTTTACGTCCGTCGGCGAGGCCGGCCAGGCCGGTAGCTGGCGGCTTTCTTACGAAAAGCGCAAATCAAATGGTTTCGACACCACCAGGGATGGAGTAACCCCCTTTCACGATGGCCACAACGTCAACAACTTCAACTTTGACAGTATTATAAATATCGACAGCCGCCACTCCGTGGACTTCCGTGCCGGCGTGATCGACGGCATCAACGAAGAGGACCGGGACAGATCCGGCAAGTTGGGCGCGATGACAGACCCAGACATTGTCGCGGATGATTACTACCTGCAGGTCCAGTTTAATGGCGCCACCTCCCCCAATCACTTCTATCATGTCCAAGCCAGCCACCAGGTTCAGCAGCGCCGCCAACGCTGGTCTGTCAGAATCCCCGAACTACCGGAACCGGGAGAAGCCCCGCCAACTGCTCCGGATTTTTTGGCGGACCTGTTTCCTCCGGGAGTGCCACTCCCTTCCCAGACCTCTCCGCTCATCGCAGATCTGAATGAGGATATCAAGGAATCCCGTCATGAATTCGAGATTCAGGACACGATCATCTTCAATCCGGGCCTGAAACTGGTGTCCGGTCTGGGCTACCGCAACGACGGCTACGACTCGGAAACCTTCTTCAATGGCAAAGGCAGTACTTATCAGAGCCGGCTGTTCGCCAACCTGGAATACTCACCGAGCCATTGGCTGACCCTCAACGCGGGCGGAAACTGGGAACGAACCTCTACGACCGACGAGGGCTATTTTTCTCCGAGGATCGCATCCAATTTTATTCTGAACAACAACCATGCCCTGAGGTTTGTCTTCTCCCGGGCTGTGCGTACACCGGATGCTTTTGAACAGTCCCCCGACTGGTCCTACCGGCCGGCCAATGTGCGCGCCCCTTACGAAGCGCTCGAGGGCACCCGCCTGCTGATCGAGGATCTGGTGGATAGCAGCACCTCCACCTATGGAGAAGATCTCGATGAGGAGTGGATCACCTCCCGGGAAATCAGCTATTTTGGTCAGTTCCGTTTTGAGCAGGCGATGCTGTCCACGGAGATCCGGTATTTCAACGATGATTTCCGGGACATGATCAGTGGGGTCATTAACGAAGAAGAGTGGTTCATCGCCAACAACGTTGCCATGAAGCAGGAAGGTGTCGAACTTGAGACCTCACTCACATTCCCGGGCACCATGCTGCGAGCCACTTATGCTTACATGGATCAGGAAGGGTATTATACCGGTGATCCTGCCGCCCTCTCGCCCAAGGACCAGAGATATGTGGTCGGCCTGCTTTCCCGACTGTCTGCCCGTCACTCGGGTAGCGCTGCCTGGATACAGGAGCTGCCATTCGAACTACAATCTTCAGTATCCTATTACTGGACTAACGAAGTCCGGGAGACCCGCTTTGAGCGCGCTGATTTTCGCCTCGCCAGGCGCGTTGACAGGCCGGACTACAGCTATGTGCTGGCTTTGACGATCCAGCATTATCTTGATCTTCAGGCCTGGATGAGCCCGGACAACCGGATTGAGGACCACAACCAGTTTTTCGTTGAGGCTGGAATTCGCTTCTGAACACCTATTATGGAAAGCATCTGACCCTGGACGGTATGAGGCACACATCAAACAGTTTTTCTGAAACGCGGAACCGGGCGCTGGTGCGAAGGCTTATTCTCCGGCTTTGCCTGGGGTTGCTGATCTGGGCGTTCGGCCACTCGGCGATTGCCGAGGATGCGGCAAACGGTCGGACCGTCTATCTGGCCGGCTCTGGTAATGGCGCCCTGGACCAGCATTTAACCAGTTTACTTCAGTCGCAAATGGGCGAAGGCGTCAACCTGCGCCCGATATCCGATGACCAGATTCCGATGACCGCGGAGGCGCCGGTCATCACCATTGGCCCCTCTGCCTTCTCCCGGGTCCGCCAGGGCAACCGCTCGGCGCCCATTCTTGCGATGCTTGTGGAAAAATCGTTTATTTCGACATTTGCCGATCGCTCGCCGGGCCAGATTTCCGGCATTCTTTACGATGTTCCCCTGATCCGTCAGGCGCTGACAGGAAAGGCAATCCTGCCCCATGCAACCAGGATTGCCCTGCTGGCAACCGCGGATTCGGTGCAACTCTATGAACCGTTGCTTGATGAACTGCCGGCCTTCGGAATGGCCGGCAGGATTTTCCTGGTGGATGACGCCGACGACTTGATCCCAACCCTTGTTCGGGCGCTGGGGTATGGTGATTTCCTGCTGGCCGCTCCCGACAGTGCCATCTACAACCCAAGGACCATCAAGCACATCCTGCTGACCGCCTATCGCCGCAACCAGATCGTCATCGGGCCCACCCAGGCCTATGTGAAAGCGGGTTCACTGGCATCCAGTTATGCGCCATTTCCCGAGATGGTTAAGTTGGCCAGCCAATTTCTGGACAGCCACTTTGAGACCGGAGAGTTCCCTCCGCCCTCCTACCCGGATCAGTTTCGGGTAGAAATCAACAAACAGGTCGCGCGCTCCCTGAACATCCCATTGCCCAGCCGGGAGGACATTGCCGCCCGGGTGGATCGACAACTGACCGTCAACGGAGAGGTGTCTGATGAGTAATACGCCCCGACAGCAGCGCCCGTTGTCCCGCAAGCTGTTGCTGCTCGGCGCATTGCCCGCCGTTGTCATGTTCCTCGTGCTTATGGTGTTTTTCACATCAGCCCGGCTGGAGGATGCCCGTCGCGACTTGTCAGACAGCAGCCAGATGCTGGCAGACAGTCTGGCTCCGGCTCTGGAGTACGCGATTGTATCCGGCAACACCCTGGCTCTGGAGCAGGTTCTCTCTCAATCCCTACGCCGCAGCAGGACGGACTGGATCCGGGTATCGGATGTTTTGGGCGAGCAGGTCGGCTTCGTTGCCCAAGGACCGGTGAATCCGCAGGAAAACCCGGAACGCTATCAGGTTTTTGAGGCAGAAATTCTCCAGCGGCCTCTGGAGCTCGGGTCAGAACGCACCGCGGAGTGGTTTGAACCGGACTATGGCTTTGGTTCGGGCGCACTGCGGGTGGGAACTGTGCAGGTCGGTGTCGGCACCGATGTTCTGGCGGACCGTCGCATGGACATTCTGTGGACATCCACTGCCGTCGGTCTGGCATTGCTTTTGTTCACCATCCTGATCATCAACCATTTCCTGACCACTATCCTCTCTCCGGTCCGGGATCTGACCGACCGGATCGGTAAGCTGACAGCCGGCGATTACCAGGAACGACCGCTGAATACCCGCCAGACCTCCCGGGAAATCATCGCCATTGAAGAGCAACTGAATCAGTTGGCAAAACACCTGGCCGGCCTGCAGACCGCCCGGGATCAGACCCTGAAGGCGTCTGAAAGTGCTCGCGAAAAGGCGGAAACGGCGAATCAGGCGAAATCCGAGTTTCTTGCAACGATGAGCCATGAATTACGCACGCCGCTTAATGGTGTACTCGGCATGATTGACCTTGTTCAGGAAGAACCACTCAGCAACCGCCAGCGCGACTACCTCATCACGGCCCGACAGTCCACCGAGGATCTGCTTACCGTGATCGGCGACATCCTTGATTATTCCCGTATGGACAGCGGAACTCTCAAGCTGGAGACTCAGGAGTTTGACCTCAGACAACTCATCCTGAACTGCACCGCTACCTACCGGCATGTGGCCGAGCAACAAGGCCTGGCCCTGAATCTCACATTCTACGGCGACTGGCCCGATACCCCACTGGTTACCGGTGATGCCGCGCGCCTTCGGCAGGTGCTCGCCGGGCTAGTGGACAATGCCATCAAGTTTACCAGTGACGGCTTTATCAATATTCAGGCCGGCTGCTTCGGTCTTGAAGACAACTGCGTCATCCTGAACTGCTCAGTCAGCGATTCCGGGTCTGGCATTCCGGTGGAGCGCCTGCACGACATTTTTAATTCGTTTGAACAGCTCGACGGCGGAAACACCCGGCTGCACGGAGGTACCGGTCTGGGCCTGTCTCTGGTGCAATGCCTGGTGGAGCTGATGGGCGGCCACATTCAGGTTGAGACCGACCTCGGCAAAGGTTCGTCGTTCCGGTTTGAATTGCCTTTTGAGCTGGCAGAAACCAGTGCCCGACCAAATCCCCCCGGCATCCTGCCGCGAGAGTCGATAGGCGGAACCAGCCATGCCCTGGTGGTGGAAGACAACCCGGTGAACCAGCGGGTTGCCACGGCCATGCTCAGCCGGTTGGGCTTTCAGACCGATTCCGCCGACAATGGCAAGGAAGCGCTGGAAAAGGTAACCACCAATCACAACGGATACGATGTGATTCTGATGGACTGCCAGATGCCGGTTATGGACGGTTACGAGGCAACCCGATACATCAGGGACTGGGAGAAGAGTAACGGTCAGTCAGGAACGCCGATCATTGCGCTGACCGCCGATGTACTGCCAGGCACGGAGAAAAGCTGCCTTGACAGCGGAATGAATGACTACCTGGCCAAACCGGTCCGAAAGGAAAATCTGCGCGAAGTACTGAGCCGCTGGATACAGCTTTAAGGTGGGTTGGCGCCCTTCCCTGGGCGCCTTTTGGTGATTCAGGGCTGATTCAGGCCACCGGCTCTCTCATGGTGACGAACTCTTCCGCCGATGTCGGGTGAATACCCAGCGTGGAATCAAACTGCGCCTTGGTGGCACCGGCCTTGATGGCCACGGCGAGGCCCTGGGTTATCTCGCCGGCATCCGGCCCGACCATATGGGCGCCCAACACCCGGTCGGTTTCATCGTCCACCACCAGTTTCATCAGGCTGCGTTCATCCCGTCCGCTGAGGGTGTATTTCATTGGCCGGAATTCGGAGCGATAAATCCGCAGGCGATGTCCTGCTTCGCGGGCCTCCTCCTCGGTCAGGCCAACCGTACCGATGCTGGGCTGACAGAACACAGCGGTGGGTATGGCGGAATAATCCATGTCGCCCTGGCCGTCACCGAACAGTCGTCTGGCCAGCACCATGCCTTGCGCCAGGGCCACAGGCGTGAGCTGCGGAGTGCCAATCACGTCACCCAGTGCCGTGATTGAGGGGACGGCGGTCTGGAAATGATCATCCACAACCACATGCCCGGACGCACTCAGCTGGACGCCCAGATCTGTCAGCCCCAACCCGTCGACCAGAGCCCGCCGGCCTGTTGCAGCCATCACCAGGCCGGTTTCCATGACCTCTCCGTTACTGAGCTGCACCCGGTAATGGGCATTTTCAGCGTCAACCGATTCGATCGTTACGCCAAACTGGAGGTTGACGCCCTTCTTGCGCATTTCCTGTTCCGTGAACCGACGGACATCGCCATCAAATCCTCTCAGGAACAGGTCACCACGATACAACAGCGTGGTCTCAACGCCCAGACCGGCCAGAATGCCGGCAAACTCAACGGCAATGTAACCACCTCCCCAGACGACCGCCTGTTTTGGCAGTTGCGGCAGGTAGAACATCTCGTTGGAGGTAAGAATGCACTCTTTACCCGGTATGTCCGGAATCACCGGCCAGCTGCCGGTGGCCACGGTAATGTGTTTCGACGTATATGACTTGTCGCCGACCACAACCGTATGGGCATCGGACACAGTGGCGGTGCCTTCGATAATTGTAACCCCGGCATTCTCAAGCAGCCGGCCGTAAATGCCGTTCAGGCGCTCAATTTCGGCGTTCTTGTTGGCGACCAGCTTGGGCCAGTCAAAACGGACGTCATCCAGCGGGACCTGCCAGCCATAACCGGCCCCGTCTTCCAGCTCATCGTGAACGTGGGCACCGTATACAAACAGTTTCTTGGGCACGCACCCCACGTTGACACAGGTGCCTCCCAGGTACCGTGATTCCACCACGGCAACGCGGGCGCCTCGTTGCGCCGACATACGGGCAAGTCGAACACCGCCAGAGCCGGCTCCGATAACAATCAGATCAAAATCCTGCTGGTCAGACACAGTTTCTCCCGTTAACAATTAAAAATCAGGTACGGCCTGGCACGGCCGTTTTGCTTTCCGGATGCACTTCCCGGAACAGAACGTGATCCTCGAAATCTCCGAGCCGGATCTTGCCCAGGCTTCGGAAACCTTCCGATTCGTAAAATGGCAGATAACGGTTGTTACCAGTATCCAGTACCAGCCCGCTGCCCTGCGGATTTTCTGCGCAGAGCTTCTCAACCGTTTTCAGCAACAGCCGGCCATAGCCCCGGTTCTGATACTTGGGATTCACCCCCATCAACGGCAGCTGGTGGGCCTGGGGCTGTGGCAACAGGTTGCGGATTTTCTCATGGTAATCGAGATAACGGCGCGTCGATGCGAAACCGGTGGTCAGCACCATACGGATACGCCAGCTGATCTGGTCCGCCAGATTCATCCGGAGCTCCGGATCACCGATGAAAGCCACTGCAACGAGGGTATCGTCGACCATAACCCCGATGGCGTCCTGATCGAGCTCAAAATACAGATCAATCAGTTCGCGTACGGTGGCCCTGACCCGCTGATCGTACCCCGGCCGGCGATGATCAAACAGATACTGGAATGTCGGTTCATTCCGGTAAGCATGGAAAAGTATGGATCTGGCTTCATTGCACGCACTCTCGTCCAGGCGAACAATGGCTGGCTCGGATTTATTCTTGTTGTCGCTGCCGTTACTCATCACTTTCCTCTCCCGCGTCATTCCGGGCACCGGCCCGGAATCTGTTTTTCAGAATCAGATGGTCAGTGTGAAACGAGCGGAAACCCGCCCCGGTTCACTGGCCCTGTCCACGGCGGCCTGATCAACCATCACGCCATGGTTCGTATTCAGATTCTCAAGCCACGCCGCAACCTCTGCAAACGGTGCGTTCTCCAGCCAGACGCGAATAGCGCCCTCGCCGCCGGGCTCAAACCGCTGCAGTGACAACCCCGCTTCGCCAGCGGAACGGGTCACCAGAGCCATCAGGGCTCGACCGTCTTCCGGCTTGTCTGCGGCGGCCGATGCGGTGCCCCCACCGGAATTGCCCAGGCGCTGGATCGTCTGTTCATTCGCCTGCATCCAGGCCAGCAGCTCGGCAGCATTATCCCGGGCGCTCAACGACTGGTCATGGAACTCCGCCGATGGGCGCCAGACAGCAAAGTACAGAATGCCGATAAAGACTGCGATCGCGAGCACGATCAGAGCCTGCTGGTCACGCCTCGGTAACTGGTCGTATTGTGCAATCAGTTTGCCCACCACCGGCTGATCCTCGATTCTGGAAAGCATACCCTTAACCTCCGGATACAGTCAGGCGGCCGCGGGCACCGCTGGATTCGTTCACCACCGAACCAATCCGGGCCTCAAGGCCCTGACTCGCCAGACCATTGCGCAAGGCACTCAGGCGATCGTAGCTATCCGCCCGCACATCCACGATCAGTTCCCCCCGGGAGCGGCTGTAGTTCACCGAATTGAAATTGACCGACTGGGTCCCCGGCAAGCGCGCATACTGCTGGCCGGTGTATTTCATCAGAGTGATAAAGTCCACCTCCGGACCACTGGCGCCGGCAACCCGGAGCTGCCCCTCAATGACACGCCTGACATTACCGGCATGGGTTCGACGATCAGCGGGAAAGGCATCGCGGTAGATCGCCATAGCGTCATTTCTCAGCGCTTCGGCCTGGTTCTGATAATAGAATCCCATGCCCGCCTGCAACGCTACCTGAATGACAAACCAGACCGCGGCAACCGCAATCAGCGGTTTCCAGGGCTTCAGCGGACTCGTTTTGCCGGACGTTGTCGAAAACATGCCCTGGCACAGATTGACCGGCTCACACATATGGTGATGATGGGCGTAGGCCAGCAATTCAAGTGGCATGAGCTCGAGGACTTCTTTCTTGAGCACAAGGCGGCCGGAAGCATTCAGCTTACCAATGCCCGATTGCTGAAGTTCAAATTCCTCCTCGGTGCCATAGAGGGTTACGGGTATTTCCGCAACCACTTCGTCTGCGGAGGGTGCGGCGAGGGTGTGAACAAACATGCCAAGATTGGCCGACTGCATGCTCAGCCACTCACCCCGCTCGCTGACCATCATCGCGGTATCGCCATCCAGACAGACGGACCAGCCGCCAGCGGTACGTGGTAGCACAGAGGCATCCGGATAGATTGCGTCCAGACGCACCAGCTCCCAGCCACTGAGCAGAGTCACCCACTGCGCCATGCGTTCGCGGTCAATCGCGGCTACCCGGTAGCCGTGATCGCTATGGCTACCCAGCGCCAGGTGAACGGAATCAATATCCTGGGCGATCTGCTCCTCAACGGCGTAGGGCAACGCCTGGCGGATGAAGCGGCTTTGTTTGGCCGGAATATCGGCAAGGCAATACAGTGCCTCGTCGCCGGGAATCAGGCCAATCAGCAAAACGTTGTCCAGGGCGTTCTGGCCCAGAGTCTGTTCAATGCTATCGCGGCTGTCTCCGGTTCCACGGGCCTGGGTATCGCCACTGGCGTCGTGCAGCACCCAACTGAACATCTGGGCACCGGGATTCTGGTCAGCGTCCGCAAAAGGCGGTATCGGGCGGACGTAAAGGCGATAAGACATGGTTATCCTTCTGAAATGGTAAAAGGCTCTTTGGTGATTCGGTTTTTCTGTCCGGTATCCCTGTGAACCGTCCGGACCTCCCCTTCCGGGGTCCGGTACACGGTACTGACCATATTAACGACACGGTTATCGTAGGTAATCCTCGAAGCAACTTCAAAAAAACGGGTCCGCAAACCCAGGCCCGCAGACTTGAGCCCGAGGCCGGCAAACTCCGGCAGCGCCAGAAAGTCCTGCAGGTTCTCGAAGGGTTCTTCTTCCCGCTTCTCTAGAATAGACGCAGCCTGGGCGTCCGTCAGTTCTTCATGCAGCGAGCGAATCACCATCGCGGTGGCGGTATTCACGTTAACGCCAGCCCCGGACACCGGAAGTGCCACGACGTGGGGCCTGAGGGCCTGATAGATTTCCTCGGTCATGCCGTCGATCAGCCGCAGCTCGGTCACGCTGGTAAAGGGCTGATTGCCGGCACGGTAGCCCGGATCGGCCATCAGATACTGGCCGTCCTCGGCACCGTAGGCAGTCACCGTCTGGTCATTCGGATCAATCCAGTCGACCAGGGCGTCTACCGACACGGCGGTAATTCCCAACGCCGCAAAAAGCCGGACAAAACGGTCTCGTGTCAACGCGTCAACCTGGCCGTTTCCGCCAACCAGATCGTTCAGGTTCAGGCGCCCGCCCAGATCGTCGATCTGCACTTCGGCCACGCCGTTGTCATCCAATGGCAAAACAGCGGCGTTGGCGGCCCAGAATTCATCCAGGCTGTCGACCATCAGGCTGTCTTCCTTGTCTTCTTCGAAATCCCTGCTCAGAATCTGCCGGGCAAAGACCTCAGCACCCAGGGCAATGCTCTGCCCCTGTTGTTGAGCCAGGTAATGACCCGCCCTGAAAACCCGGATGCTCTGCTGCTGGGTCATCCCTGAGGCAAGCATGACCACCAGAGCCATGGCAAGAAGCACCATGATCAGCGCTACGCCATGCTGGCCCTTGCCCGGAAAACCGGAGATTCGCTGCATGACCTGTCAGCCCCCCTGCCCGGGAACGCCGGCGCTGCCGCCAGCCTGCTCTCGCGTGGTTTGTTCTTCAGACTCATTGCCCGCCTGATTGGCCTGGTTGATGGCACCCTGGGCAACCGCCGGATCAAAGTCCGGCAAAACAAAGGTCCTGACTATTGTTCCGAAGCGCTCATGCTCAAGGGTAATCTCGATCCCGAGGGGCAGCGTTATATCCGGACGGCTTCCAGGGGTTAACCCGGCCACCGCTTCATCAGTGGGCCATTGCGGTTGCCAGCTACGATTCGCATCGAGAAACCGGACCTCCAGGCGGTTAACACGCTCAAGCAGTAACACATCGCGGCTGTCTTCCTCCTGGCCCTGATCCACCATCGGCCAGTAGCGCCGACGCAATTCGCTGCCGGTGTATTCCCACGCAACCCGCTGGAGCCCGCTGCGCCGGATACCCAACGGGTTCCGCCAGCCTTGCCGGGTCAGTAGCAGGGCAAACTCATCTTCTCGGCTGGACAGCGCCGGCTTGAAATCGCCATAGATATCGCGGGCGGGCCTGTTTACCACTTGCAGAATATCTCGCTCCAAAAGAAGCATGGCCTTCTGGAGGCCATCGAACTGTTCCGCCAGTTCGTTGACCCGGTCACGGGAACTGACCACGCTGCTTATCACCTGCCATACTCCCAGCCCGATCACCGCGGTGATGGTGACGGCAATCAACACCTCCAGCAGAGTGAAGCCGCCCTCTGATCGCGAGACAGACTGAGCGTGCGCCCGCATCATCATTCCCCTACAAACGCAGAGAGGGTGTGTATTGGCACCGGCGCGGCGCCATCATCCCGGTATCGGGCGACGGTCACTTCGACGCGGCGCATCCTGGCTTCTGCGGTCGCCAGAACCGCCGTTGTCACCTGCCAGCGGTAAGGCCCGTAATCGGTATCCCGGGAGGTTTCGGAAATACCCGGGAGGGTTTCCTGCAGACGGATCTGGTTGATCCGGTTATCCGCCAGCCAGCTGGCCAGCGTTTTATCCCGGATCCGTTCATAACTGGAGATATACTGGCTTCCAACTTCGGCCGCGGCGGTCGCAATGAGGCCGAAAACAAGCAGCGCGATCAGCACTTCGATCAGCGTAAAGCCGTTCTGAGTCCTCACCTGCTGCTCCCGTCATCGCCCGGTTTACGCCATTCCATCGGCGACACACCATCAGATGCCAGCACCTGCTTGTAATCCGACCCGCTACCGATGGTAAATTCCAGCTCGAAAGGCGTGGTCTCGCCACTGGAAAAAAACACCACGTCCGGCAGCAGACGATCCTCCGCCGAGGCCAGCCTCGGCGCATCGCTTTCAATGAACCGGGTAACGGCCAGCCACTCCGGCAGGCTGCGGGCACGAAACAGACGCTCCCCGGATGCGTTCCAGTCGCCCGTCTGGTCCTGGAACGCGACAAACTGATAGCCGCCCTCTTCCAGCCGAAGCCCCAGCTCCAGATTATTAAGAACGGCCTGCTCCGAAGCCGTCTGCATCAACAGGTACAGTTCGCTGACTTCGTTCTCCAGTTCACGCTGCTGGGAACTTCCGCCCATGGTAAACACGGCGAGTGACGCCAGCAGCCCGACAACCACCAGGACAACCAGTATTTCAATCAGGGTAAAACCGGTAGGCGGGGCTCTGAGTTGCACAATGGTTCAGCCCTTGGTGTTCCAGACACTGATATCCGCAGCGTTGCCGTCACCGCCTGGTTGCCCGTCGGAGCCATAGGAATACAGATCGTAGGGACCTTCGGTACCCGGGCTCACATACTGGTACTGGGCACCCCAGGGATCTTCCGGAACGCTCTTGAGGTACCCGTCGGGGTTCCAGTTTTTCGGTTCCGGGCTGCCACTGGGCTTCGACACCAGTGCTTCCAGGCCCTGTTGGGTGGAGGGGTAATGACTGTTATCCAGGCGGTAAAGATCCAGTGCGTTGGCGATATTGCTTAATTGGGTTTCCGCAACCGTCACTTTTGCCTGTTCGCTGCGCCCCATGATATTCGGGGCAACGATGGCCACCAGCAGGCCAAGGATGACCATAACCACCATGATCTCGATCAGGGTAAAGCCCTGGCTGTGCTTCGGTGTATTCAGGTTCTTGATCGTCATTGTTTCACTCGTCATTGACTTGGATTTCCATTCGGTTCGGGCCTGTCTCCTGACAACCCGGCGCGGGTTTAACCCACGAGATTACTCATGTTCAGTATCGGCAGCATAATCGCCAGAACGATAATCAGCACCACCACACCCATCACCAACAGCATCATGGGTTCAAACAAACCCACAATGGCGGCGATTTTCGATTGCAGGGTGTTTTCCTGCATTCGTGCCGTGCGTTCAAGCATGCTGTCGAGTTCGCCACTGGCCTCCCCGCTGGCAATCATATGCAGCATCATGGGCGGAAAGTACCCGGTCTGGTCCAGTGAGCGATGCAATGAGCCCCCCTCGCTGACCTTTCGGGCGGCGTCCCGGAGTTCCTGGCGCAGGAAGTCGTTCGAGAGCACCTCGCCGGCAATACGCATGGCCTCCACCAGCGGCACGCCACTGGTCGTAAGAATGCTCAATGTACTGGCATAACGGGCTGTATTTACCCCGCGCACCATCCCGGAAAGCAGCGGCAAATGCAGCAAACGCTTGTGAAAGCGCATTCTGAACCCGGGCTTGGTCAGGAAATACCGGAACACCATCAACGCGCCCACCAGCAAGATAAAAAGGTAGACACCGTAATCCGCCAGAAATTCCGACACCGCCAGCATCGCCATGGTGAGCGTTGGCAGTTCCTGCCCCTGTCTCAGGAACACGTCAATGATATCCGGCACCACATAGGTCAACAGGAAAACCACGATCGCGATGGCAACAATGCTGAGAATGATGGGATAAATCGCCGCCAGCTGAATTTTCTGGCGAGCTTCCTGGCGGCTCTCGGTGTAATCGGCCAGCCGGTTCAGCACCAGATCCAGGTGGCCGGCATGCTCGCCCGCAGCAACGGTGGACCGGTAAAGTCTTGGAAAGGCTTTCGGAAACTCGCCGAGACTGTCTGCAAGCGTATAACCCTCCATAACCTTGGCGCGGATCGCAATCAGCATGCTGCGAATGCGGGGCTTGGTTGATTGCTGCGATGCCGCCGACAGGGCCTGCTCAATGGGAATACCCGACTGAATCAGTGTGGCCAACTGGCGGGTGACCAATGCCAGGTCCGCCGCAGCAAGAGAGCCGCGACTACTCAGCGGATTGCTGCGGGTCTGCTTTTCAACTGCCGGTTCCACGGCCAGAGGGGTCAGCCCCTTGTCCCGGAGTTGCTGGCGAACCACCCTCGGTGCATCGGCCTCAACCACACCGCGCTTCTGTTTGCCCCGGGCATCAAGTGCCCTGTATTCGTATGCGGGCATGGTTTACCGGCCCCGGTGAGTGACGCGGAGCACTTCTTCCACCGTGGTGACACCGTCCAGTATCTTCTGCACCCCGTCGGCATGAATGCTGGGGCCGTGCTGGCGGGCAACCCGTTCAAGGTCCAGTTCCCCGGCGCGCTTGTGGATCAGGGAACCGATTTCCTCGGAGATTTCCACCACTTCATAGATACCGATACGGCCACGATACCCAAGGTGGTTGCAATGGGAGCACCCCTTCGCCCGGTAAATGGTTGGTGGATTGGCCGGATCCTGCTGCAGGAATTCGCAATGCTCCTCAGTGGGCGTGTAGGGCTCCCGGCATTCCTTGCACAGCACCCGCACAAGGCGCTGGGCGACGATCCCCACCAGACTTGAAGATATGAGGAATGGCTCTATGCCCATGTCCATCAGACGCGTAATGGCACCAACAGCCGTGTTCGTGTGCAAAGTGGAAAGCACCAGGTGCCCTGTCAGACTGGCCTGAACTGCAATTTCCGCGGTCTCCAGATCCCGGATCTCACCGATCATCACCACATCGGGATCCTGCCGGAGAATGGCGCGCAAGCCGCGGGCGAACGTCATGTCCACTTTGGTATTGACCTGGGTCTGGCCGATACCGGGCAGGTTGTATTCGATCGGATCCTCAACGGTGAGGATGTTCCGGCTGCGATCGTTGATTTCCTGAAGGGCCGCGTAAAGCGTGGTGGATTTACCGGAACCCGTCGGGCCGGTTGCCAGCAGGATACCATAGGGCCGGTAGATCAGTTTGCGAAGCACTTTCAGATCCGGATCGGCCATCCCCAAAGACTCCAGCCGTATGGCCCCTGCCTGCTTGTCCAGCAGTCGCAGAACCACCCGTTCACCGCTCGAAGAGGGCATCGTCGAGACCCGGATATCCACCTCACGCCCGGCCACCCGCAGGGCAATACGGCCATCCTGGGGCACCCGTTTCTCAGCAATATCCAGCTTTGCCATGACCTTGATCCGGGACACCAGCAGCGGAGCCAGCGCCCGCTTGGGCTCGACCACTTCCCGCAACACACCGTCCACCCGGAAACGAACCACAAGCCGCTTTTCGTAGGTTTCAATGTGCACGTCCGAGGCGCTGGTTTTCACCGCTTCGGTCAGGATCGCGTTGATTAGGCGAATGATCGGCGCATCGTCTTCCTGCTCCAGAAGATCCTCGGTTTCCGGCACGGAGTCAGCCAGTGACGCCAGGTCCATGTCATCGCCAATGCCCTCGACCATCTGCATCGCTTCGGCTGAATCATTCTGGTAGGCAGAGTTAAGGGCCTGATCGAACCGGTCTGGATCGATCGAGGCAAAGCGGGCGCGGCCGCCGCTGATCCGATTGGCTTCCGCCAGCGCGGAATGGGACGCCCCGGGACGAACCAGAATGACCGGCTCGCCCGCATCCGAACGGGTCAGGATCACCCCGTTGCGCTTGGCAAACGTAAAGGGAAGACGGCCCAGCGGAGCATCCTGCGGCTGAAGTTCAGTGTCTGTGGTCAAGGTCGTCCTCGTTCGTGAAACCCTTTTCGATTCAATCAATTCAGAAAGGCTACCACAGGATATGGAGCCGCTGAATAACTCTGTACACTATACTGCCAATAAAACGTTGCAGTCTGATAACCTGTGGGCTTTTCGCGGCCCACAAACTTGCATTCAGGATGATCGATGCTCCTAAACAACGAACGGCTTCCCCTGATCCTCACGCTTCTGGCAGGGGCTGCCATGGTGGCCCTGACAGCGTGGCAGGGCTACCGTTTCTGGCAGATGGAAAGCCTGCAAGGTGATTATGGCACTGCACAGCCGCGGGTTTCCGAGTCCGCTCCGGCCCGGGAGCCGCCCGGTGTTGACCTCTCTTCCCTGGACCTGTTCGGGGCGGCCACCGGGGACAGCACATCGACGGAGATTGATACCGAAAACCTGCCGGAAACCAACCTTCGGCTATTCCTGCGCGGCGTTCTGGCCGCGGACGGCGATTTTCCCGGCAGCGCACTGATCGAAGACGACAAGAGCAAGACCGAAGCCTACCTGGTGGGCGATCAACTGCCCGGCAATGCGAAGCTTCGGTCGGTTCACCCAAACCGCGTAATCATTGAACGCGCCGGTAAGCTTGAGAACCTGTATTTCCCAGAGTCGGAGGATCGCGAAGGGATGTCATTCACCGCAGATCGTGAGGCCGAACCGGTCAACGCCGTCCAGCCTGCGGCTTCGGTCACAACCTCCATAGCGCCAGCCACCGCCGCGAGCGATGATCAGCGCCGGGAGGAAATCCGCCGGCGCCTTGAGCAGCTCAGGGAACGCCTGCGGAACAATAACTGAGGCCCCTATATACCGGCATAACTGCGATACCTGCATACCTGCGCTGTGGCTGCCAGTTTCCGCCGTGGGTGCCTTTGAGTTCCGCTGGCGGTAAATGACAGCGTCCCTGGCGCCAACCGACACCTGCGCCTGGCGCAAAGCCTATAGAATGCGCTCACATTCGTTTTAAATCCGGGAGAAAGAGAAAGATGCGACGCTGGAACGGCTGGGGCGATGAGACCTTCAATCTGGCAATGCCGGAACAGGGCCATGACTTTCTGGCCAGCAAGATCGGGAACGGCCGTCCGCTGGCCGACACAACCCTGGAGTCGGCTTGTGCCAGGGTGCCGGAAACCCGACTGCATCCCGGGCCTGACCTGGAGGCCCTGATCGATACCGCGCCGGAAACGCGGGTTCGGCACGCCCGGGGCCAAAGCCTTGCTGACTGGCTTGCCATGCGCAGCGGCGATTTTGGCGTGTTCCCTGATGGCGTCGCCTATCCGGCATCGAACGAAGATGTCCGGAAACTGCTTGCCTGGGCGGCGGAGCAGCAGATCAACGTGATTCCCTACGGTGGCGGCACCAGCGTAGCCGGGCATATCAATCCGGTCGACAACGGCAAGCCCGTGCTGACCGTGGATATGGGCAGAATGAACCGCCTGCTGGATCTGGACCCGGACAGCCAGATTGCCACCTTTGGAGCAGGCACCCCCGGTCCACTTGTGGAATCCCAGCTTCGGGCCCACGGCTATACCCTTGGCCATTTTCCGCAGTCCTTTGAACTGTCCACCATCGGGGGCTGGGTGGCTTCCCGCTCCAGTGGCCAGCAGTCCCTGCGTTATGGCCGAATTGAGCAACTCTTTGCCGGCGGCCGGGTTGAGACCCTGCAAGGCACCCTTACCCTGCCCACCATCCCGGCCTCGAGCGCCGGCCCGGATATCCGCGAGATGGTATTGGGCTCCGAGGGTCGGATCGGCCTCATTACCGAGGTTAAGGTGCGGGTAACCCGGCTACCTGAACACGAGAGCTTCCACGTTGTCTTCTTTCCGGACTGGGAGCGTGCCCGCACTGCAAGCCGAATGCTGGTCCAGAATCGAACCCAGCTGTCCATGCTGCGCCTCAGTAACGCCGTGGAGACCGAAACGCAACTCGCCCTTGCCGGTCACCCCCGGCTGATCGGCACCCTGGAACGCTTCCTCTCGCTCCGCGGCGCCGGAACCGGCAAATGCATGATGACGTTCGGAGTCACCGGAAGCCGGCGCCAATGCCGGAATACCCTGCAGGAGGCCCGCAGCGTCTGCAAGGCTCACAAAGGGGTCTACACCGGCACCCGGCTTGGTGATAAGTGGGCCGCCAAACGGTTTACCATGCCCTACCTCCGGGAGGCGCTCTGGCAGATGGGCTATGCTGTCGACACGCTGGAAACCGCAACCGACTGGGACAATGTCGATAACCTGCTGGGGCTTATCGAGACCAACCTTCGGGAAGGGTTGGCGGATAAACAGGAAAACACCCACGTGTTTACCCACCTGTCCCATTTTTACAGTCAGGGCTGCAGCATCTACACCACTTACGTCTTCCGGGTAGGCGACAGTTACGAACAAACCCTCGCTCGCTGGCAAAGGCTCAAGACAAGCACCTCCGAACTGATTGTGAACAACCGGGGCACCATCAGCCATCAGCACGGTGTTGGCAAAGACCATGCGCCCTACCTGCCAGTGGAGAAAGGCGAGCTGGGTATGCTGGCGATCCGTTCCCTGTGCCACACCTTTGACCCGGACGCCCTTCTCAATCCGAAGACCCTGGTGGAGTGAGACGAATCATGACGCGGGCTGAGACTCTTAAAGCGCTGACAACCGACAACGCCGGGTTCGATGTGGTTGTGATTGGCGGCGGCATCACCGGGGCCGGCGTTGCCAGAGAAGCGGCGGGCAGCGGTCTGCGCACCCTGCTGGTTGAACAGAAAGACTTTTCCTGGGGCACTTCCAGCCGTTCCTCAAAGATGGTTCACGGAGGACTGAGGTACCTGGGCAGCGGGCACTATGGTCTGACCCGGGACGCCGTCCGTGAGCGCGAACGATTAATGGCGGAAGCACCGGGGCTTATCGGCCCACTGCGATTCATCATGCCTCACTTCAAAGGCCAGTTTCCCGGGCCGCGCCTGTTCCAGCTGCTGCTCCGGGCTTACGACTTCATCGCTCACTCTCCAAGCCGGCACTTTCTGAGCCCGGCCCAATCAGAGCTGTGGGTTCCCGGACTAACCACCGAAAATCTGGCAGGGGCCAGCGGCTTCACCGACGCCGTTACCGACGATTCCAGGCTGGTACAACGGCTGATTGCAGAGGCCCGCAGGGACGGTGCCATCTGCCTGAACTACACACGTGCTCAGGAGGTAAAGCGCAGCCAGGGCAAAGTGTCCGGGCTGGTTATCCAGCCAGAGGAGGAAGACACTCCGATAGAGGTATCCGCCGATCTGGTGATCAATGCAACGGGTGCCTGGGCCGATCGACTCCAGACCGGCGGGAACGCCACCAAGGCCATGACCATCCGCCCCCTTCGCGGCAGCCATCTGGTACTGCCCTGGTCGTGCTTGCCCGTGTCCTGCTCGGTATCGCTGTTTCATCCGCAGGACCGTCGCCCGGTGTTTGCCTTTCCCTGGCAAGGTACAACCGTTCTGGGCACCACCGACCTGGACCATGAGGGCAGCCTGGATCAAGAGCCCGTCATTTCAGAGGCGGAAACCGAGTACCTGCTTCAGATCGCTTCTCGCCTGTTCCCGGCCACTCCCATCTCCCGATCCAACATACTCTCAACCTGGGCCGGAGTGCGGCCCGTGGTCACGGATGGCACCGGCAAAGCACCGTCAAAGGAAAACCGCGAACACTCGGTTCGACAAGACCGGGGGCTCATCAGCATTGCCGGCGGCAAGCTGACGACGTTCCGTGTGATTGCCCGGGAAGCCCTGAAAATGGGTCTCGGGGAAAGCGCAGGCAGCCTTCTGCGGCCGGGCAGCCAGGCGGTTTTCCAGACTGCACCAAAACTGGCGCGGCCGGAGCAGGTCGGGCATCAGACCTGGCAGAGACTGCAAGGATATTACGGACCCGACCTGAATCAGCTGGTTGCATCGGGCCCCATGGAGCCTGTGGTGCCGGACCGCCATTGGGATTTGCTCTGGGCAGAGCTGCTATGGGCCTGCAAGGCAGAAGATGTTCGGCATCTGGACGATCTGCTGCTGCGAAGAACGCGACTTGGCCTGATTCTGGCCGAGGGTGGCAAGGCGCTGTTGCCGGCGATCAAACTCCGCTGCCAGGCAGCGCTGGGCTGGGATGACCAGCGCTGGGCAGAAGAAGAGACCCGCTACCTCGGTATTTACCAGAGCGCCTATTCCCTGCCCCGGAAGGAATCGCCCAATGCCAGCTGAACCCCTGATCCTGGCCATCGATAATGGCACCCAGAGCATCCGCGCCCTGCTCTTTGACACCAAAGGCAACCTGATTGGTAAAGGCAAACAGGAGATCGAACCCTACTTTTCCAGGCAACCCGGCTGGGCCGAGCAGCATCCGGAATACTTCTGGAAGCAGCTCGGCGAGGCCTGCAGATTACTGTGGCAGACAACCACTGCAATGCCTGACCAGGTGGCTGGCGTTACCGTGACCACTCAACGGGGAACCGTGATCAATCTGGATGAGAACGGCCAACCGCTGCGGCCGGCAATCATCTGGCTGGATCAACGCCACGCACGGGTTGATGGCCCCGTCAAAGGTCCCTGGGGCTGGCTGTTCAAACTGGCCCGCCTTGAAGACACCATCAATCGGTTCCGGGAAAAAACCCAGGCCAGCTGGATTGCCCAGAACGAACCCGAACTCTGGGCCAGAACCCGACATTTCCTGCTGCTTTCCGGATATCTCAACTATCGCCTTACCGGCGAGTTCAAAGACTCAACCGGCAGCCAGGTGGGCTACCTGCCCTTCGATTACAAAAAACACCGCTGGGCTGGTCCCAGGGATTTCAAATGGCAGACCATGCCGGTCACCCCGTCCATGCTGCCGGAACTGGTATCACCCGGTGAAACCCTGGGGTATCTGACTCAGGAGGCCGGCCAGCATCTGGGCCTGAACCGGAAGTTACCGGTCATCGCGGCAGCATCGGATAAAGCCTGCGAGATTCTCGGTTCGGGCGGCCTGACACCGGACATCGGCTGCATGAGTTACGGCACCACCGCTACCATCAATACCACCAGCAAGCGTTACGTAGAGCCCGTCCGGCTGATGCCGCCCTATCCTTCTGCGCTTCCGCGCCACTATTCCACTGAGGTCATGATCTACCGGGGCTTCTGGATGGTGAGCTGGTTCAAGCGGGAATTCGGCCTGCGCGAACAGAAAATCGCGGAACAACGGGGAATCGAACCCGAGACGCTGTTTGATGAACTGGTCAAGGCCGTCCCGCCAGGTTCCATGGGCCTGATGTTGCAACCCTACTGGTCACCGGGCGTGCGCCAACCGGGGCCGGAAGCGAAAGGATCCATTATCGGTTTCGGGGATGTGCACACCCGCTCACACATTTACCGGGCCATACTCGAGGGGCTGGCCTATGCGCTGCGCGAAGGCAAGGAGAAGATCGAAAAACGGAGCGGTGTGAAGATCAAAAAGCTCCGGGTGGCCGGCGGCGGCTCCCAGAGCGATGCCGCCATGCAACTGACGGCCGATGTGTTCGGACTCCCCGCTGAACGCCCCCACACCTATGAAACCTCGGGGCTCGGCGCCGCTATCGACGCGGCTGTGGGCCTCGGGCTTCACCCGGACTTTGACACCGCCGTCGCCGAAATGACCCGGGTCGGGGACGTGTTTTCCCCCAATGAGAAAACCCGGGCTCTCTACCAGAAGCTTTATTCCGAGGTGTACCTGCGCATGTACCCGCAACTTCAGCCGCTATACCGGAAAATCAGGGAGATAACCGGCTACCCGGGCTGATACGGTCTGCAATCCTGGCGGAAGGCGGACCCTACGACGCCTTCTCCACAGCGTCCGCCAGCATCTCGGCGGTAATGGCCGACAACGTCCAGCCCAGATGACCATGGCCCGTGTTGTAGAACACGGTCGGCAGACGGCCCGGTCCGACTCGCGGCATCATGTTGGGAAGCATGGGGCGCAAACCCGCCCAAGGTACAACACGGCGTGTACAAACCCCGGGGAAACACTGCTCGACCCAGCGGGTGAGCGGCCGGATCCGGTCATCCTTGATATCGCGGTTGTAGCCGCTGAATTCCGCGGTACCGGCAACACGGAAGCGACCATCACCGAGCCGGCTGGTGACAATCTTGGTGGCATCGTCCAGCAGACTGACCGTCGGTGCGGCTTTCTGAGAGGCTTCGTCGTCAAGCTCAACCGTGATCGAATAGCCTTTGACCGGGTAGATATTGACCCGGTCCCCCAGCTTTGATGCCAGCCCCCGGCTACCAACACCCGCACAGATCACCACGCCATCGAAGGTATCCCGGGATTGCTCTTCTCCATCGTGCACTGTAATCCAGGCACTGTTTTCGTCCGCACTCAGCTCGGTCACCGTGTGGCCATAGCAGGTTTTAACGCCAAGTCGCTGGATGGCATCCGCCAGCCCGTTGGTGAACTTGTGAATATCACCTGTGGAATCACTCTCGGTGAAAAAGCCGCCGTAATAGGTGCCTGCCAGAGTCGGCTCAATGGCCTTCATTTCCTCCGGAGTGACGGACCGGCGCTCCAGGCCGCCAGCGGCCAGAAGCCGTGACACCCTGGCAGCGTGATCAAACCCGGCCTTGTCGCGATAAATGTGCAGAATGCCCTGCTTCTTGAGATCGAAATCGATCCCCTCTTCCTGCGCCCAGGCAAACAGGTGATCACGGGCAGCAATGGCCAGACGGGCGGTTTCGGTGGTGTTCTTCTCGTACTGGGGAATTGCAGCCATGAACTCGGCGAACCAGCTCAGTTTATGCCAGGAGGGTTTGGGATTAACCAGTAACGGCGCATCCCGGCGGGACATCCACTTGATGCCCTTGATCACTGTCTGCCAGTTATTCCAGACCTCCGCATTAGAGGCCGACAGCTGGCCACCATTGGCGAAGGAGGTTTCCATCGCCGCATAACGGTGCGTCTCGTAAACAGTGACATCCAGCCCGCGCTTGGCAAGGGTGTAAGCCGTGGTAATACCTGTGATACCACCGCCAATAACAGCGATTCGCTTCATTACAGTCTCCGTGAGGCGTCCAGGGTTTCCTTTCTACGCAACATGGTAGAAAGCACCCCTTCCGTCACGGGACCTGAGAGATTCACGGGCCGTTTCAGCGAAACCGGCCGCTTGCTCCTTCGGTGTGCCGACTGACGCGATTGTCGACAGCTCTTCGGAAAGTTTTCATGCCAGCGGTCCTTTTGCCTGAGAGTTTCCGGGGCAGTTGCTCCTTCGGCGCTGATCACACTTATGTGTGATTCAGTCTCTCCCGCTGACATGTCTGATCTGCATCTGGTGCCTATCAAAGCGTATAAGATAGCAAATAACCCGGGGGCAGGAAACCGGGCTGCCGCACGGGAGCCTGATGCGGGAACACATGGCCTTTGGCGCCTTATACCCACCCCTGCATAACCCCCTGCTTTGGTTACCATCACAGGGATGTTCACGATACAACACCACGCTCCCGGAGCACCCTGATCTCCTCGGGGGACAGCCCCGCAATGTGCTGCAGGACCTGTTCCGACTGTTCCCCTAACAGCGGCGGTGCCGCTCGGTAGGTCACCGGTGTCAGTTTCAGCTTGATTGGATTGCCGACCATCGGTACCTCGCCCAGGTCCGGATGCGAAACAGACTGTTTCATCCCCCGCGCAAGGACCTGGGGATCATCAAATACCTGATCCAGGGTATTCACCGGCCCACAGGGCACACCTGCCCCCTCAAGGATTTCCACCCACTCCCGGGTAGACCGCATCACCGTGGCCTGCCTCAGTTTCGGGGTCAGCTCCCTGCGGTTGGCCACCCGGGCTCGGTTCGTCGCAAAGCGCTCATCGCTCGCCCAGTCCGGATGTCCGAGCACGTCACACAGCCGGGCAAACTGCTGATCGTTGCCGACGGTCAGCACCATGTTGCCGTCCGCGGTAGGGAAATCCTGATAAGGAACGATGTTGGGATGGGCATTTCCCATCCTGGCCGGTGCCTTGCCCGTAGTCAGGTAATTCATCGCCTGATTGGCCAGGCAGGCCACCTGCACATCCAGCAGCGCGGTCTCCACATACTGGCCCTCGCCGGTCCGGTCTCGGTGGCTGAGGGCAGCAAGCACGCCGATGGTGGCGTATAACCCGGTCATGATGTCCGTCAGGGCTACCCCGACCTTCATTGGCCCGGCCCCGGGCTCGCCGTCCGGCTGCCCGGTAATGCTCATCAGCCCGCCCATGGCCTGGATCAGGAAATCATAGCCGGGCCGTTTCGCGTAGGGGCCATCCTGGCCAAATCCGGTAATCGAGCAGTAGATGAGTTTGGGGTTGATGCGTTTCAGGCTGTCATAATCCAGGCCATGGCGTTTGAGGCCGCCCACCTTGAAGTTTTCCAGCACCACATCCGATTCGGCCACCAGCTTGCGGATCAGTTCCTGCCCCTCGGGATGGGCGATATCGATCGCCAGGGACTGCTTGTTCCGATTGGCGGTCAGGAAGTAGGCGGAGAGCTCGGCGCTGCCATCAACTCCCTGCAGATAGGGCGGCCCCCAGGAGCGGGTGTCGTCACCGGTTCCCGGGCGCTCGATCTTGATGACCTCCGCGCCCAGATCCCCGAGGATCTGCCCCGCCCAGGGGCCGGCCAGGACCCTGGAAAGGTCCAGGACACGAAGGTGCGACAAAGGGCCTGACACCCGGCTCTCCTTGCAAGCGGGCATTTAGCGCATGCCACCGAGGCAGAGATACTTGAGCTCCATGAACTCGTCCAGACCATAGCGGGAGCCTTCCCGACCCAGGCCGCTTTCCTTGACGCCGCCAAAGGGGGCCGCCTCGGTGGAAATGATCCCCTCGTTGATCCCGATCATGCCGGTCTCAAGCGCCTCGGCTACGTGCCAGATGCGCCGGATGTCGTTGCTGTAGAAGTAGGCCGCCAGACCAAATTCCGAATCGTTGGCCATGGCGATTGCCTGCTCCTCGGTATCAAACCGGAACAGCGGCGCCACCGGGCCAAAGGTCTCCTCACGGGCCACCAGCATGTCCTGGGTGACGTCGGTGAGGATGGTTGGCTCGAAGAAGGTGCCGCCGAGGGCGTGCTCCTGCCCTCCCAGAACCACTTTTGCCCCCTTGCCGGTGGCATCGGCGATATGCCGCTTGACCTTGTCCAGGGCCGCCTGATTGATCAGCGGACCCTGGTGGGTCTCGCCTTCGAGACCGGCGCCCACCACCATCTTGCTGACGGCTTCCTTCAGCTTTTCAGCAAATTCGTCGTACACGCCGGACTGGACATAGATGCGGTTGGCGCAGACACAGGTCTGCCCGGTATTGCGGTACTTTGAGGCCATCAGTCCGGCCACCGCGGCATCGAGATCGGCATCGTCAAACACAATGAACGGAGCATTGCCACCCAGCTCCAGGCTCACTTTCTTGACCGTGCCGCTGGCCTGGCGCATAAGCAGTTTGCCTACCGGCGTGGAGCCAGTGAACGACACCTTGCGCACTGCCGGGTTGGTAGTCAGCTCCTCGCCTACCTCCGGCGCCCGGCTTTTCGAGCAGGTAATGATGTTAAGGACCCCCGGTGGAACACCGGCCTCCTCTGCCAAAGCCCCCAGAGCGAGGGCGCACAAGGGTGTGTCTTCCGCGGGCTTGACCACCGCCGGGCAGCCAGCGGCCAGGGCCGGCGCCACCTTTCGGGTAATCATGGCTACCGGGAAGTTCCAGGGCGTGATCGCCGCCACCACCCCGATGGGCTGTTTGATCACCACAATCCGCTTGTCCCGACCGTGGCCCGGAATCACGTCGCCGTAGGCCCGTTTGGCTTCCTCGGCAAACCACTCGATGAAGCTGGCGCCGTAACCTACCTCACCGCGGGCTTCCGCCAGAGGCTTGCCCTGCTCCGCCGTCATCAGGCGAGCCAGGTCTTCCTGATGCTGCATCACCAGATCGAACCAGCGGCGCAGTATACCCGTTCGTTCCCTGGCCGGGCGGGCACGCCATTCCGGCCATGCGGCCTCCGCCGCCCGGATGGCCTGCCGGGTGTCGTCGGCGTCCATATCCGGCACATTCGCCAGATGCTCACCATTGGCCGGATTGGTTACCGGGAGTCGGATACCTGAACGGGCCTGGACCCATTCGCCGTTGATATAGGCGCTTTCGCGCACAAGTTCCGGATTCGCCAATCTGATAGTCATCACAGTCCTCACAGGAGAGAGTCAGCGCCCTCAGAGCAGATAGCTTTCAATTACATCCCTGACAAACGCAGCATAGTCGTCAACGGCAACATTCTGGTCACGGTATTTTCTGCGCTTCAGGTACCAGTCCTGCAACAGGGCCTTGGCCATCGACGCAACGAGGCGGGCATTTCTTGAGCGGTAAACCCCCGCCTCAATGCCGTCTTCAATTAACCCCAGGAAGATCTCTTCGATCTCCAGCTCAATGGCAACCGCGTCGCGTTTTTCCTCAGCCGGCAGTCTCGTCGCTTCCATGTAGGAAAAGTAGAACCAGGCCCGCATCAGTTCGCTCAGGTACAGGTGTGCCTTGATCGCCGCAAACAAACGGTCACGGACATCCGGGACCTCTGCGGTGTAATGCAGCAGGGTCCGGCGCGTGATAATGAAGCCGTGGCTCTGGATCAGATGGATCAGGTCGTCCTTGTTGCGGATATAGGCATAGAGGCCACCCATGCTCATTCCGGAATCCCCACACAGATCCCTGAGCGTCATGGCATGGAAACCCTTGGAGTTGGCCAGCCGCAGGGTCGACTCGATGATCCGGGTCAGATTTCTGACCGCCGTCGCCTCCTTCTTGATGCTGATCCGTTCCTTGTTCTGACGGTAAACATCACGGATCACATCCTCCTTGGACATGCTGAGTTCACCACGAAATGCCTCATAATTCTCGATCATAGCTGCCACGCCTGTCTGCTCCTGCGGGCGGGGATTATAAGCCAGATTATGCCACCGAGAGGAACCGGTCCTGGGTGGCCTGATCAGCACGCAACTCATCACTGCTCGCTTCATGCACTACCTGACCCTTTTCCAGGATGTAGGCTCGCTGGGCATGCTTGAGGGCAAACCGCACGCTCTGGTCGGTGAACAGGATGGTTGTAGTCTGACTGAGGTCGTCAATCAGCTCACCAATCTGCTGCACAATAACCGGGGCCAGTCCTTCATTGGGCTCATCCAGCAGCAACAGTCTGGGCTGAATCATCAGGGAACGCGCCACCGCCAGCATCTGCTGCTGGCCGCCAGACAGGGTGGCACCGTCCTGGTCCGCCCGCTCACCAAGCATTTCGTACTTCTTGAGGATGCCATCCACCGTCCAGCGGGCGGTACTGCCCTTGCGTTGATAGGAGGCCACATCCAGGTTGTCCCGCACCGTCAGCCCGGGGAATATCCGGCGATCTTCCGGCACATAACCGATGCCTGCGCGGGCAATCCGGTGCGCGGGCCAGCCCTGGACCGGCTTGCCATCATAGATCACCTCTCCGGATCGCGGCGGCGTCAGCCCCATAATACTTTTCAGGGTTGTGCTCTTTCCCGCACCGTTACGGCCAAGGATGCAAACCGTCTCACCGGCTTCGAGCTGAAGGGTAACACCCTGGAGCGCCTGACTCTCACCGTAGAACGTCTGGATATTGCGAACATCAAGAATCATGGATTGGCCTCCTCGACCGCCTCGTCGTCTTCCTCACCCAGGTAGGCGACACGAACCTCCGGATGGTTCTTCACTTCCTCGGGTGTACCGGCAAACAGCTTTTCGCCACGGTGCATGACCAGAATCCGGTCCGCCAGGTTGAAAACCACGTCCATGTCGTGCTCGGTAATCATGAACGTGTAGTCACCACTGTCCGCAAGCTTCTTGATCAGCCGGGTGGTGCGCCGGGTTTCATCCGGGGTCATCCCGGCGGTGGGTTCGTCCAGCAGTACCAGCTTGGGTTGTGTCGCCAGCACCATGGCGATTTCCAGCAATCGCTTGTCGCCGTAACTGATGACTTCGGCACGCTGGTCCCTGAGGCTGTCGATGCCCAGGCGCTGCAGAAACTCGACCGCCTCCTGCTGAATTCCGGTGTTGCGGGAAGCAATGTTGAACAGCTTGCGGCTGTGGCCGTGATAGGCCGACAGCACCACCTCCACATTCTCCTGCACCGTCATCTCCGGGAAGATGTTATTGATCTGGAACGACCGGGATACTCCCAGCCGGCTGATCTTGTGGGGCGGCAGGCCGGTGATATCCCTGCCGTCCAGCATGATCTTGCCTTCAGTCGGCTGCATCCGGCCGGAAACCATGTTGTAGAAGGTTGTCTTGCCGGCACCGTTGGGGCCGATAATGGCAATGGTTTCCTTCGGCATGACCTCCAGGTTAATTCCAGATACCGCAGTGACTCCGCCAAAACGCTTGGTCAGGTTAGCTATGGTAAGGATTGGATTACTCATTTCTTCACCTCCATCCACCAGTCAATGACAGTACCCAGCAAACCCTTGCGGAAGAAAATCACCATCATGGCCAGGATGATGCCCAGAACCAGCATCCAGGATTCGGTATAACTGGTGATCCAGGTTTCCAGCAGCACAAACACCGCGGAACCGACGAAGGGCCCGAGAAAATACCCAGTGCCACCGAGGATGGCCATCAAAATCGGTTCGGCGGACATGGACCAGTGCAAAAGTTCCGGGCTCGCCACCCGCAGGAACGGTGCGATCAGGCCACCGGCCAGGCCCGCAAAGCTGCCGGCAATAACGAAAGCCACCAGACGGTAGGTGCGTACGTTCAATCCGGCAAAGGACACCCGTTCCGGATTCTGACGGATGGCCCTGAGGATCATGCCGAAAGAGCTGCGACAGATCACGTAGAGCACCACCGAGGCAACAGCCACGATCCCCAGCACCACGTGGTAATAAACCGACGGATTGGCCAGGGTCAGATCAAGGCCGAGCCCGAAGGAACCCAGGGTAAACCCGGCAAGGCCGTCACTGCCGTTGGTTACCGAACGCCACTGGTAGGCGATGGCAAAGACCATCATGCCAAAGGCCAGGGTGAGCATGGCAAAGTACACCTCGTTGAGCCGGACGCTCAGGAAGCCGATGACCAGCGCCAGCAGCGCGGATGCCCCCATGGAAACCAGCAGGCAGGCCAGGAACGGCCACTCCAGATGGATCAGTACCAGTGCCGTGGCGTAAGAGCCGATACCAAAGAAGGCGGCATGCCCGAAGCTCAGCATGCCGGTATAGCCGAAAATCAGGTTGAAGCTGGCCGCGAACAAACCCAGGATCAGGATCTCGGTAAAAATAAAAACATAGAAATAGGAAGCGATCCAGGGCACCGCAATCAGCCCCGCGATCACCACAGCCAGAATGGCCATCAGAACCTTGGTCTTCATGCGGCTGCCCCCTTGCCCATAATGCCGTTTGGCTTGAACAACAGAACCAGTGCCATGCCTACAAACGGCAACAGCAGGTTCACTTCCGGCAGGTAGCGGCCACCGAAGCCGTGAATCAGGCCCAGGATGATGGCGCCGAGCAAGGCACCCGGGAAGCTACCCAGACCGCCAATCACCACCACAATGAACGATTCGATAATGATCTTGTCCCCCATGCCGGGATCCAGTGCACGCATGGGTGCGGCCATCACACCGCCGACGGCGGCCAGCCAGGCGCCAAAGGCAAAGACGCCGGTCACCACCATCCGGGTGTTGATGCACAGGGCCTCGGCCATGTCCCGGTCCAGTGCGGCTGCCCGCATGACGCGGCCGACGCGGGTGCGGTTGAACAGGTACCACAGCCCGGCCAGCAACAGCAGGCCGACGACAATCACAAACAGGCTGTAGGTGGCAACGGAACTGCCCAACAGTTGCACCGAACCGGAAAGCAGCTGCGGCGGCTGGACCACATGAATACCACTACCCCAGATCATCCGCACACTCTCGTTGATGATCAGCAGGATGGCGAAGGTCAGTAGCAGGCTGTCTGCCACGTCCCGGGAATAGATGAAGCGCAACAGGACCCGGTCGATGATCACCGCCAGGATGGCGACACCCATCGGAGCCAGTATCAGGGCCACCCAGAAGGGCATGCCTGCAATATTGATCAGGGTGAAGGCCAGGTAGGCCCCCAGCATGTAAAGTGCCCCATGGGCAAAGTTGATGATGTTCAGCACACCGAACACGATATTCAGGCCCACTGCGATGATAAACAGCAGCAGCCCGATATCGAGACTATTCAGCAACGCCGCTCCGATGCCAGACATGGATTACCTCATTAGGTTAGGGCCGGTTCCGTAGCGCCCCGGAGGACGCCACGGCAAGCGTAAGAACAACAATCAGATCAGAGCTTGCAACCGGTCTCTTCGATAGTGCGGGCTACTTTTTCGCCGTCAAAGATCCGCAGGTTGGTCAGCGTGCGGATGCCGTGCTCCGGATGCATGGGGCCGGAAACACCCCAGTTCGGACTGACCATCGCCTGGTGATCACCCTCACGGAAAGTCACCGTGCCGTTCGGCGCCTCCAGGCTCATGCCGCTGAGTGCCTTGGCGACGGCAGGACCTTCGGTGGTACCGGCTGTTTCCATGGCCTTTTTATAGGCATAGATAGCCGCATAGGCGCCCTCGGCGTTGTAGCTCGGGGGAGTGCCGTAGGCGTCGATGTACGCCTTGACGAAGCGATCGTTCACCGCGTTGTCATAGGCCTCATACCAGTAACGCGTGGACAGATGCACACCCTCTGGCATTTCCTCACCCAGGGCGGACAGTACTTCTGTAGCCGCCCCGACGGTAAACATCACCTCCAGGTCCTTTTCGAAGAACCCACGGGTATTGGCCTGGCGGATAAAGTTGACCAGGTCACCACCCCAGACGGAGATGAGCACACCCTCGGCGTCGGAGTCCATTACACGGTCAATGAATGGGGTGAAGTCCTCGGCCCCGAAGCGCGGAAAGTTGGTCTCCGACATCAGGTTCACTTCCGGCTTGATGTCCTTGAGGTAGTTACCGAAGAACTCCCAGGACTGGTGGCCGAAGGCGTAGTCCGGACCGATGGTGGTCCAGTTGGTGGCATCGGTTTCCGCGGCCACCAGGGCGGCAGCCTTCATGTTCTGGGCCACGTTCACACTGATGCGGTAGGTAAACGGATTACACAGACTGCCGGTGACATCCGGCGTGGCGGCGTGGGTAATGATCAGCGGCTTCTGCAGCTCTGGCATGGTCGGAACCATACCCTGGGCAACACCCGAGCTGTCCAGACCCACCAGGGCGTCAACACCCTCGGAGTAAACCAGTTTCCGGGCTGCCTGAATGGCTACCGATGCCTTGCCCTGGCTGTCCTCATAGACCATTTCGACCTGGCGACCCAGGATGCCGCCCGAAGCGTTGATTTCGTCCACCGCAAGGTTGATGCCCTTCTGGGCAAACTCACCGTAGGTGGCGGCACTGCCGGAGAGAATGTAGATGCCCCCGATCCGGATCGGATCCTCGGCATAACTGGTACCGGCGGTACCCAGCGTAGCGGCTGCGGTCATCGCAACCAGGAGTTTCCTGATGCTCGTTATTTTCATGATAATGCTCCTGTGTTCTTGTCTTTGTTGTCACTGGAACTTGCAGACCCGTTGAATCAGGCCCGGTTTTCGTCGCTGTGAATGCGTTGTTTTCGCTATCGCAACCTCCCGCCGACCATGGTCAGCCTAATCATCGGGACAGCCCGGTCATCGTGACAGCCCGGTCATCGTGACAGAGAGTCCCGGAGAATGTTTTTGCGGATCTTGCCGGTGGCGGTCTTGGGCAATTCACCAAGCACCACCTTCCGCGGTGCCTTGAAGTGCGCCATGCGCTCCCGGCAAAAGGCAATAATCTCCTCGGGGGTGGGTGCCTCGCCGTCGTCGACCGGATTGACAAAGGCACAGGGTACTTCGCCCCACTTTTCGTCGGCCATTGCCACCACCGCCGCCTCGGAGACCTTCGGGTGCCGGTAAAGAACCTCTTCCACCTCCAGGCTGGAGATGTTCTCGCCACCGGAAATGATGACATCCTTGGCACGATCCCGGATTTCCACATAGTGATCCGGGTGCATGACGGCCAGGTCACCGGTATGAAACCAGCCGTCCCTGAACGCCTTCTCCGTGGCTTCCGCATTCTTCAGGTAGCCCTTCATCACGGTATTGCCGCGGATACAGATCTCGCCCATGGTGTTGCCATCGGCAGGCAGCGGTTCCCCACTGTCCATATCCAGCACCGCGACCTCGTCCAGACCATGGGTGGGAACACCCTGGCGGGACATTTTCACTGCCCGTTCCTCCAACGGCAGCTGCTGCCATTCCGGCTGGAGCACACACAGTGCCGAAGGGCCGAATGTCTCCGTCAGGCCATAAAGGTGAGTAACCTGGAAGCCAATGTCCTCCGCCTTATGGATCACGCTGCTGGGGGGCGCCGCGCCACCCAGGGCAAAGTGGGCGGGCCGGGACAGTGTCAGGCCTTCGCGTCCCAGGTCCTGCAGCAACATGTTCATCACTACCGGCGCGCCGCACATGTGGGTCACACCGTAGTCCTCGATCCGGCGGTAGATTTCCATGGCGTCCACCTCCCGCAGGCAGACGTGGGTGCCGCCCACCGCCGTGATCGCCCAGGTGTAGGCCCAGCCGTTGCAGTGGAACATCGGCAGGGTCCACAGGTAGACGGTCTCGGCGGTCATGTCGAACACCATGGCGTTGGTCATGGCCGCCAGGTAGGCGCCGCGATGGTGGTAGACCACACCCTTGGGATTGCCGGTGGTGCCTGAGGTGTAATTCAGGGTAATGGCGTCCCATTCATCGGCGGGCCGTTGCCAGGAGGCCTCCGGATCGCCCTCCGTCAGCAGGTGCTCGTAGCCCAGGTCTGCCAGGCCCTCGCTCGCCCCCGCCTTGCGCTCGATGGCCACCAGCAGCGGCGGCACCTCCAGCTCGGCAATAGCGGCCCGGATCTCGTTCTCCCACTGGGTGTCGTAGAACAGCACCCGGGCTTCGCCATGGGCCAGGACAAAGGCTATCGTGGCCGAGTCCAGGCGGATATTGATCGAATTGAGCACCGCCCCGGCCATCGGCACCGAGTAGTGGGACTCCAGCATCTCATGACTGTTCGGGCAGAGGATGGCCACCGTGTCGCCGGGGTTGATGCCGCGGCGACGAAGCGCATCGCCCATCTGGCGACAACGCTGGTAGAGCTGCCGGTAGGACAGTATCCGGTCATCATCGATGACTGCCCGCTTGTCCGGGAAGATCCGTGCCGAGCGCTGGAGCAGACTCAGTGGTGTCAGCGCGGAGTGGTTGGCGGCTGTCTTGTCGAGGTTGTTGTACTTGTTCATGGTTCACCGTTTCAGATAGCCGGGGTTGTTGATCCGCAACCGGGCCTCCGTGAGGTTCCGGAGCACCGATCGCACGGCCGGATCGGCGCCATCGAGGTGACGCTCTCGAACGGCCCGGGCAAGGGCGGCCTCAGCCTCACCGGCGGTAGCTTTGAGGGACCGCTCCGCCAGGAATGCCCGGACGGTTCGGTCGGTTTGCTCCGGTTGGCCCTGCTCGCGCTGCTCAAGCTCCCGGATTGCCATACCCATGGCATTGGCTACCATCAGCGCCTGGTATTTGCGCTCTCCCGTCAGCTCCGGGGCCACTGAATCCAGCAACACCTGGCGGGCCTCGGTGAGCAAATCCCGGGTTTCCGGTTGGTTGATCATTGCCCATCCTCCAGTTCCTGAATCTGGTTCAGCAGGTCGGATTCCATCTGGGCCACCATGCGGCCGGTCAGTGCCAGTTCCAGCGAACGCTGTTCACCGGACATGTGCCTGCGCGCCTGCTGCAACGCGATCATCGCCCAGCGCACCAGGGCCATGACTTCCCAGTAACTCACCGCCGCCGGGTCAAGGTCGGTTCCGCTTGCTTCCCGGTAACCGTCCAGAAGATCCTGTTTGGCTCCGACGCCACCAACTTCCCGGTCATCCGCCCCAAATCGCCAGCTGCGGCAACAGAGCCAGCCCAGATCTTCACAGGGATCGCTCCAGGCGGCGAATTCCCAGTCCAGGACAGCGGTCAGCTCGTCACCGTCCATCATGTAGTTGCCGGTCCGGAAATCACAGTGGCACAGCACCGTCGGGCCCGGTTCCGGCGCACGGTCCTCCAGCCAGTTCAGCGCCCACTCCAGCACCGGATGGGGCTCACCGATCTCTTTCAGATAGCGGCGATACAGCGCGACCCGACTCAGGGCCGGATTGTCCGGATCCGGCAGTGCCAGAAACTCCAGCGACTCCTGCGGTGGCCTCACTGTGTGTAGCCTGGCGAGCTCGGCACCCAGCCTGCGCACGATGTTCCGGCGCTGCTCTTTGGTGAAATCCGCTTTGACAAGCTTGCGCGGTGAGGCGCTGCCCGAAGCCCGGGTCATGACATAGAACACCCGCCCACTGACCTCAGTATCCTCGCACAGCCAGAGCGGCTCCGGAGCGGTAACCCCGGCCTGAAACGCCGCCTGCAGAACCTGGAATTCCTCAGGCCTGGACAGGCTCTCCGACACCCCGGAGGGGGCGTCCTGCCGGACCACAAATTCCTGCCGCCCCGGCCGGCTGCCGCCCTCCAGCTCCAGGGTCAACCCGAAGTTGTCCTGGATGGCGCCCCCGGAGAGCTTGTCGAAATCGATAACCCGGGCACTCCGGGCACCGGTTTGCCGGGCAATGAATGCGCTGAAGGTGTCGGCAAGCGCAGACATCAGGCCTTCACTCCCCAGTGCCAGAAGTCCGTACGCTCCGCCAGCAGGGTCTTCGAGAACACCATCTTGTGTATTTCCGAGGCCCCATCCACCAACCGCGCCTGGCGGGCATAACGGTAGATCCACTCCAGCGGGGTATCCTTGGAATAACCCCGGGCACCGCACAGCTGAATGGCCGTGTCCACCGCCTTGTGCAGGGTGTCGGCCACCGCGACCTTGGCCATGGAAACTTCCTTGCGGGCGAAGTCACCCTGGTCCAGCTTCCAGGCAGCGTGCATGGTCAATAGCCGGCCGATCTGGATCTCCATCGCGGCCTCGCCCAGCAGCCACTGCACGCCCTCGCGCTGGGCCAGGGTCTGACCGAAGGATTCCCGGGTATCGACATACTCGGTGGCAATCTCCAGGGAGCGACGGGCCAGGCCGAGCCAGCGCATGCAGTGGGTCAGACGGGCCGTGCCCAGGCGGATCTGGGTGACCTTGAGGCCGTCACCGACCTCCATCAGCCGGTTCTCATCCGAAATTTCCAGGCCATCGAACCGGAGCTCGCAATGACCGCCGTGCTCTTCCGGCCCCATGATCGGAATCCGCCGGACGATCTCCCAGCCCGGATCATCCTTGTGGAACATGAAAGCGCTCAGGCCCTTGCGGGTATCGTCGGAAGTCCGGGCAATCAAGATGAAATGGGACGCTTCGGCGGCGCCGGTAATATAGTGCTTGTGGCCGTGGATGACCCACCGGTCGCCCTTGCGCGTGGCGGTAGTCTGCATCATGCCGGGATCCGAGCCGCAGCCGGGGGGCGGTTCGGTCATGGCAAACGAAGACCGTACCTTGCCCTCCACGATGGGTTTGAGCCAGCGCTCCTGCTGGGCCTCGGTCGCCACCTTCGCCAGCACGATCATGTTGCCGTCGTCCGGTGCCGAGGAATTGAACACCACCGGCCCGAAAATCGAGCGGTTCATTTCCTCGTAACAGGCCGCCATACCGGAGACATCAAGCCCCTGGCCGCCCAGATGCCCAGGAATCTGCAGGCACCACAGGCCCTGCTGTTTTGCCTTGGCGCGCATCTTCTCGAGATGGTCGTGCGCAATGTTCTCATGCTCATCGTAGGCCTCCGGGTTCTGCTCCAGCGGCAACAGTTCCTGTTCCACAAAATCCCGGATGCGTTTTCGGTAAGACTCGTTCCTGGCGTTCAGATTGAAGTCCACAGCCCACTCCTTACAGTGAGGATTGAAGATGACCGCCATCAACCACAAGGGTGCTGCCGGTCATGTAGTCGGAAAGCCCTGAAGCCAGAAGCAGCAACGGACCGGAGAGATCATCGGCCTGCCCCAGGCGACGCTGGGGAATGCGACGGATCATTTTCTGACCGGGTTCACTGGCGAAGAAATCACGGTTCAGGTCGGTTTCAATGTACCCCGGTGCCAGCGCGTTGACGCGGATACCGTAACGGGCCCATTCGAGCGCAAGGGCACGGGTCAGCTGCTCAACGCCGGCCTTTGCGGCGGCATAAGGCGCCACGTTGCCGGCCACGCGATGGCCAAGAATGGAAGAAATCATGATGATGCTGCCGCCCCGGTTGATTGCCGAGAGGCGGCGTGCCGCTTCGTTGCTGACCAGCCAGCAGCCCTTGAGATTGGTGTCAATCACCCGGTCCCAGTCCGAACCGGTCAGGTTCAGTGCCTTCTTGCTGGTCGCCACGCCAGCATTGGAAACCACGACATCGGGGATGGCAATGTCATCGGCCATGGTGTCGAACGCTTCAGTGACGCTTGCCTCGTCGGTGACATCCATGGTGACAACATGGACCCGATCAGCATGCTCGGGAAATTCAACCTTGAGGGACTCCAGTGCCTCGCGGCGGCGGCCACTGACAATGACCGTTGCACCGGCCTCCAGCAGGCATCGGGTAAAGCTGTGGCCCAGGCCGCCTGCCGCACCGGTAACCAGTGCAGTCTTGCCGTCCACGCGCAGGGACCAGTTTGTGTTGCCAGGGTTCGTGTTATTGGAATTGTTCATATTTCGACCTCCGGAATATAAAAATAGAACGAGCGCTCGAATTATTCAAGTTTCAGATCGAACCGGGACCCGGAAACCGAAAATACCCCGGGGCGTTAAATTGCGACCAAACCCCGATCAGGAGTACACTTATTGTGTACACAAATGGGGTAAAGGTTATGCAGACAATCAATGTCCGGGAAACCCGGGAAAAACTCTCAAATCTATTGGACGCCGTGGCCGCCGGAGAAGAGATTGTTATCCTTCGCCATGGCAAACCTGCTGCGCGCCTGACCGCAGCCCTGCCAGAAAAAATTCAGTTTCCGAACCGGTCAGAACTCAGGGCCTCATTGCCCCCCTCCCGGGAAAGTTCCGCTCGGGCGGTGCGGCAGCTCAGAGACGATGAGCGTTATTATGAGCGTTATTGATGGTTTACTTTGACACCAGCGCCGTTCTGCCCTATTACCGCCAGGAACGCACCAGCGATCAGGTTCAGGCTTTGCTTGAGTCACAGACCAGGCCTGTTCTTATCAGTCATCTGACAGAAGTTGAGGTTGCAAGCGCACTGGCCCGTTGGGTTCGAATGGGGGAACTCAGTGAGCCTCAGGCGAACCGTATCGAAAGTGCGTTCCATGACGATGTAAGTCATGGCCGCTTCACCCTTTGCCCCATTGAAACGACCCACTATCAACGAGCGAGCCACTGGATTGGAACAAGGAAGACGAGCCTGAGGACGTTGGATGCGCTTCACCTGGCCTGCGCGGAACATCACCAGGCCCGTTTAATCAGCGAAGACGAGGCGCTTGTGAACGCAGCCATTTTCTTTGGCATCGACGCCAGCCTTGCTTCAAAGAGCGTCTGAGTACCATGGCGAGTCCTAAACATCTCACCCGCACACTTTTTGAGCACTGGGAAACCGTTGAATCCTTGGTCAGGGCCACCCGGGATATGCCGGCGTTCTCCGAAGAGCAGATCCTTGCAGCGATTCGACAGGCCCAGCCGGCACTGGATGACAATCAAGTCGGTGATGCCCTGCGCAAACTTTTTGCCAGTGGCGTGCTGGAGGTTCAGAGTCGCTCTGAACGCTTTGTGGTGAATGCCCACGTGTTGGAATTTGTGCGTGGTTTGACTCATGAACACGAACTGGGGCTGTCTTCGGTCATCCAGGCACGCATTGAGGCCATTCGTGGCGCGACAGAAACGCTCACCTCCGGCATAGAGGCGGGTGATACCGGCCAGCAAACCTCTGCAATTAATCGGCTCTCCACCCTGTTCAGAGACATTGCCCGCCAACTGGAGCAGGACCGCCACGCCATCGCGGAGTTGGCCGAACAGGCCAAGTCATCCGATACCCGGGCCCCCATTGCCAGGCGCTACAAGTCCGTGCTCGATGCCTATGACCAGTATGTTGAGCCGATGAACGCGATGATGGATTCCGGCCCTTCAGGCATTTTCTATCATCATCTGGCAGCGGCGGAAGAGGCTCTCGACCTTGGCTACAACCGTCTGGTAACCAAGGGTGCACTGTACAGCCACCTGAACCGTCTCAGGCACGTTGGTTACCAGGCAAAGGAATTGCGCCGGCTGGGGCGAGTCACGGCCCAGCAGTGTGCCGACATTCTGTTGCCCCTTCGGGAGGAAGCACGCCAGCATAACAATCTGTCCTCCGCCATAAGCCGCCTGCTGGGCCAGGTCCGAAAAAAGGGCCTCAACCGGGCGTTTCGGAAGCGGCAGGGTCAACCCTGGTTGCCGGTCTGGCGTGTGCACCAGAGCCGCAGTGTGTCCGTGGGGGACCAGGTGAAAACCATCATGGCCGAGGCCAGGAATTTTGAGCCCAATGAACAGGCCTTCCCGGACGAAGTGGATGCAGCGCCCGTGGCCATTGCGGAGTGGATTGACGAAGACCAGCTCCGACAACAATTGTTGACCGGGCTTCCGGTTTACAACCTGCTGGAATGGCTGCGGCAACACTACCCCTCCCTGCCTGACCAGGTCCTCCTGAGACTTTATCATGACCTTGCGAGGGAGGATCAATGGGAAACGCAATTGGAGGCAGAGCCCACAACTACAAGCCTTTCAAAGGTTTCTGTCCTTTACTGGCCCTACCGCCTGGTCCAGCCCGATCCAGAAGCCAATGATCCTTTAAGCGAGCCCTCTAAGTGAGATCCGTGAGTGACAACTGTGAGTAGCAACTGTGGATAATACGAGCCAATTCAATCAGATCGCGGATAACCTGCCGAGCCTGGCCCAGCTTTTCCGGTGGTTCAGCCGGGGCCGCCACCTGAACCGCCTCGCGGAACCGGCGTTATGGGAAGAGCTTGAACGCAATATCAACGACTATCAGGCCATCTTTACGGCGTTGGGACACGAACTTCGTCTCGATGGACGTGGGTTTGCCTGGTTCCATCAGGACGAAGGCAGCGCGACAACCAACAAGGCCACGCGCCAGTTGGCCCTGTTGTTCATGGTCCTTTTCGACACTCAGGCGGATGCGGGCATACCGCTGATGAAATTCGGGCACTGGCGCATTGATCAGACTCTGCTAACCACTGTTTACGAGCAACATCAGGACCTGCTGGATGCGGAGGAGCTGGATCTACCCGGTTTGTCAGGGTTAATGAAAACCGCCGAAAACTTCGGCTTTGCCCGTTTCGATTCCGGAGCCTGGCAATTGCTGCCGGCGGTGTGTCGCTACCTGGACCATTACGAAGAACTGGCCAGCCAGGTGGATCAGGCCGAGGATGTGTCCTGGGCTGGCGATCAGGATGACGAGGATGATACCCCATGAGCTCAGATTACGGTTTCCAGCAACTGGTGCTCCTCAACAGTGCCGGGTACGAACGGGCAGAGCTTCCCCTGGATGAGTCCGTCTCTCTCATCGCCCCGAACAACACCGGCAAAACCAGCCTGATCAACGCCCTGCAATACCTGCTGATCATCGACAAGCGGCACCTGGACTTTGGTGCTCATGACAAGGATAAGGCCCGGCGATTCTACTTCCCCTCCAACAGCAGCTATATCCTGCTGGAGGTCACCCTGCCGGAATCCGGTTCCGTGGTACTGGGCTGCGTAGGCAAAGGCTTCAGCCACGACTATGAGTATTTTGCCTACCGGGGGCCTTTGGATATCGAAGAGTACCGCCTGGAAAACGACAAGCTGGTGACACAACCCCGGCTATTGGAGCAGCTTGCCCACCATGGGCGAACGGCCAACTTCTACTCATCCACGGACTTCGCCGAAATGGTCTACGGCGGCGCCCGCAAGCGCGGACAGACCAGTTCCGACTTTACCGTGTTCCGGCTGGAGAACCGCAACGACGCCAGTGCCTATCGGCAAGTGCTCACCCGAACCCTGCGGTTGGACAAACTGAGTTCCGCCGAAGTGAAACGGCATCTGTTGCAAATCTTCAGCCGCCAGTTGCCGGACTCCGTCGTGGACTTCAAACAGGAGTGGGACAAAGCCTTCGCAGAAGTGAACCAGGACCGGGAGCAATACAATGCCGCCCGCAACCAGCAAGGGCTCATTGACGACCTGGAAAAACTTCAGGAAGAACGACTCACCATACGGGGTCGGATCATTGCCCGGCGCCCGCTGATCGATGATGGTCTGGAGCGCTGGCAAAACCATTACCACACCCAGGGCCAGAGCCTTCAGGACCAGCACCAGAAACTGGAGCGAGAGGAAGCAGAACTGCTGGCAAAAGACCGGGAGCAGACCCGGCGCCAGCTTGAACTTAATCAGAGGCTGCAAACCCTGAAGGCCGAAGAAACGCGCCTTGCGGAGCTGGAGAACCAGTTTGCCCTGGTCACTGCCCGGGCTCAGCTTGAGCAGCAGCTGACCACCGCCATCCAGAACCGTGACCGCCAGATTGCCCTTCTGGCCGGCGCCGACAGTCAGTCCGGCGCAGCTCTCGAACGTCAGATCCAGCGGGAGAAAAAGGAGCTGTCGGCACTGAGCAAGGAGCAGGAGACGCTATCAGACAACCTTTATCTGACCCTGAAGCAACACGTCTCTGAAGAAGGGCTCAACGTTCTCAACAGAAGTCTTAACCGCCAACTGCTCACCCTGTCCCCTCGGGAGTATCAACTGGACTCCGCTGAACTTCACCATTGGCTACAGAGCATGCCGGAGGACAGGTTGCTGCTACCAGGCCTGAACCTGTCCCTCCAGAACCAGTTGCCGCAACATGAGCAACGGTCAGCTGAGGAGATTGCGCGCCTGACCGAAGAATGCCAGGCCCGGCTCCAGGCGCTGGAGGAACAGCAGGCTGCGGCCCGGGAGCTCGATAGCCAACGGAAGCGCAAGCTGGAGCTTGAGCAGGAAGCAAAGAATCTGGAAAAGGGCCTGGAACAGTTTGATGAGTTGAAACGCCTTCAAAACACTCACCCGGACCGACGAAAGGAAATGGGCGCAGCCAACCGGGAACTGACTGAGATTGACCATGCCCAGAAACAGGCCAGCGTCCGACAACAAGCCCTGAGAGATCAGCTCCAGACATTGGCGAACCAAAAGCAAAAGCTGGAGGCCGCGCATCAGGAGATAGATCGCATCCGCCAGAACCGGGGTGATACAGACGAGCAATTTAACTGGCTGGAAGACCTGCCCCACACTCCCTGGGTGGGCGACCCCGAGTTACCCCTCGACCGGTTGGCCGAAACGTTGCGGGAATACCAGCGGGACTGCCAGCGACTGAAAGACCTGGACCGGGACCTCCACCACCTGCGCATCACGCTCCACAGCGGCGGACTGACCAAGTTCCAGTATGCCCCGAGCACGGAGGAGGAAATCCGGCTGATGGTTGAATTTCGCCATCACCTCGCCCGGGAAGCAGAAGCACTGGAAAAGAAAGCCCGCAGCGCCGTGGTCACCGTGACGGCCAGTCTCCGGGATCTTCGGGGCAACCTGCAGTCCTTTGAAAATGCCATGCATGAATTCAATCGGTTAATCAGCCGCAGAAGGCTGTCAGATCTCAAGGTGTTCCGCATCCAGCCGGTTCACGAAAGCCACCTGGTGGACGCCATTGATCTGCTGATACAGACTGCGGAAAAGGTAGAATCCGGTGAGTCCTTTGAGTTGTTCAATCAAACCAGTGTGCTCGACGACCGGCAGCTGGACCAGGCCCGCCAGTTATTGATTGACGAGGGCAGCGCCCGCCACGGCCTGAAGGTGGCCGACCTGTTCCGACTGACATTCGAGCTGGGAAAGGAAAACCAGGACCCTGAGAGCTTTGACGATATCGACAGCGCGGCCTCCAACGGAACCGTGCTCATGGCCAAACTGGTTACCGGACTGGCCATGCTGTACCTGATGCAGGACAAGACCCGTCAGATCCAGGCGTTGTGCTACCTGGACGAAGCCCTGGCCCTGGACGCGGCGAACCAGAAGAGCCTGATCAAGACCGCTTCCGAATTTGGTTTCGCGCTGATCTTTGCCTCACCTTCACCGTTGATCACGGCCCACTACTGCGTGCCTATTCAGCAGAGGAGCAACGGTATGAACCACATCAGCCGCAAACACTGGCAGATCCTGCAACCGTTAGAGGCTGTTGAGGCGTGAGTTCCCACCCATGAACAGATCCCTGAGAGAAGCATTGATCAAGCTAGAGGATTCTGGTGGAGAGTGCGTGGGCTCGCGGTTCACTCCTTCCCAAAAACGAGTACTTGATGACTTCCTCCGCACGACCGCCTGCGTAACCAGGGTGCGCCAGGGAAACGGCACCGTCTATCGTGTCACCAACCCGACGGTGTTTAGGCAGAATCTTCGAGAGTTACGACCTGATGCCGAATCGGTTGACGAGAATCTCCCGGTTCGTGCAAAGAACCTGGCGCTTACCCGATCCACGAAAGGTCGGAAGAATACTCACGAGGCTTCCTACCGGCTACTGAAAGCAACGGCCCCTGGAGTGACCTGGAGTTGCGACAGCAAATCCCTCAATCTCTGGGCCCTATCCTCCCTGGCAGGAGCCCTGGCCATCGATATCAGCCAGGCGGATACCTCGCTGACCTCGGGCAACCCCTTGTGGTTGGTGGAAAACCAGGCCCTGCTGGACGACACCAGTTGGGTACCCGAGGACCTGAATGGATCCGTACTCTTTTATCAGGGCCAGATCAGCAACCGGCTGATCACCTGGTTAGTTGCGAGAAGCCGAAGCCCGAGGATTCTTTTCTTTCCCGACTACGATGGCGTCGGGCTTCAGAATTATGCCCGTCTGCGCCAGGCAATGGGCGAAAACGTCGAACTGTGGCTAATGCCTGACTGGAAGCGGAAACTGGAACGCTACGGCGATTCTGACGTGTGGCGAAAAAATCTTAAATATGTGGCCAGTGCCGAGCAGAGGTTGGATCCGGACAAGGAACCGGAAGAGGTTCTGGAGCTTCTGAAAGCCCTGAAGCTCAGCGGAAAAGCGCTGGAGCAGGAGGCCGTGTTTTTGGTTTAATCCGGGTATTTTTCGGGTGAGAGAACAAAGCTTTCTATCAGTTTGACAAACGATCAAAATGTGCGCACAATTTTCAGACTAATTATTGGACTTGGTTAGCCTTATGGCCCAAAACGCTGCCCTTAAATCTGACAATCTCTTTAGCCGTCGTAGTGCGGAAAAAGAAATTGTTCGCATGCGCGACTATAAAGACCCTGCCTATGGCAAAGAGATGTCCGCCCTGCTTAAAGGTGCTGCTCCTGCGCCTGTAAGAGCTCGTGTCAGAGGCTAATCCTCCCCCCGACCAAACATTCCCGCCATCGTTTCAGGTCATCCAAGACCAACAGCGTTCCGTTGTAGAACAATATTTTCTTATCAATGACCTGCTTTGCCGAATTCCAGACAGCGCACGGGATCTGGTCTTTGTCGTGGGCGGCCAAGCACTTATGTTTTGGTCCATGAAATATGCCCAGACACGACCAAGCCCCCTCGAGTTCAGCGAAGATGAAGCAATCGCTATTGCCAGCATGGACCTGGATCTTTATGCCAGGGACAAACAAGCTATCGAAGCTTGCGCCGAGCGCTGGGTAGGCAAGGCCACCTACCCGAAGTTCGGTGACAACACGCCACAAAGCGCCATCGTCCTTCTCAATCTGCCAGAGGAAGATGAACCATACAAGATTGATTTCATGGAGAGCGTACAGGGAGTGCCTCAGAAACATATTGAGGCCTTCTGGGATGGATTTGTGATTGGTGGCGAAACTGTGCGCTTTCTCTCACCCCCACTTTGTCTGGCAAGCAGGATTCATAATTTCGCCACACTGGGTTACGGGCCTGACAAGGCTGCTCGCGAGGCCATTCGAATCAACACAGCCATAAAGATCACTAAATGTTATCTGAGTGAACTGCTTGATGAACAGTATCTTGAAAATAACGGGGGGGCACCCCGCCACGCGCTGAATATTCTTAAGTTCTTGTCTCAGCTGTTTGAACATGACGACACCGTAGAGGCAGTCCTTGGTGCCGATGCGGACCCAACGCTCTGCATACCTGCTGCTCACCGAGGATGGCCCCAAAGAACTCGAGACGAACAGATACCCCGGATTATTGGCAAGGCTTATGACAAGTACCGTCGAAGAGCCATGCTCAGGTATCGTCACCTCAAACCCGGAAACGCCGCACCAATTGGAATTCATCGCTGGTTACCGACCGGGCATGCGACCTAAACCCGTAAAAATACTTTGGGTTTAATTTGGATATTTTTTGGGTGAGAAACTCAACCAAATTAAGGCGAGTTAGTTTGTTGATTTTAAAGGGTGAAAATGGAGGCGCGGGTCGGAATCGAACCGGCGTACACGGAGTTGCAGTCTGGCACTTTTAATAAATATAAATACTATACTTTCAATTAGTTGAGGAACATTTCTCAGAAACTAAGTGAAGCCAAAATGGCATTTTAGGCGTCAGTAATATCAATAAGTTGCGTTACCTTTGTCGCCATCTACTTTGTCCGGCTTCACTTGTGGGCGCACTACCCTAGCCTGGCTCCCTGCTCATACCTGAGTAACCGAAGTTCTGCACCAGCAGCGCAAGGCGGAGTTTGAATCGAGAGTTAAATAAACCCCGCCCAGTCACCCATCTCAATCCAGTCCGAACTCTATGAGCCATTCTTTCAAGAATGGGTTTTGCTTAAACACTTCT
>Ga0208300_100124_pt1 | contig 84189 bp, 69 predicted proteins | sample 23_taG_FD_184096 | JGI IMG/M metagenome (GOLD analysis project Ga0208300, IMG submission 184096) | Marine viral communities from Cariaco Basin, Caribbean Sea - 23_WHOI_OMZ (SPAdes) (version 2) | ecosystem: Environmental > Aquatic > Marine > Oceanic | place: Caribbean Sea: Cariaco Basin...
GAGTGTGATTGCGTACGAGTTGCTGATAACGTTTAATAAGTCTCGTATCTAGGGTCATTTTCTCTATACCATACTGCGCTATTTTATCAAATTTATGCTCACTGATAAATTGTGTAGATACCTATGCTTTAGGGAGGGGAGGAAGTCAAATCATAATCATCTTCCATGCAATCTATCTGATATCTGGCACTCAGTTCATTTTTCATTGTTATCCTTTTTGATTGTGTTACTCCAAATTCAAGTTACATACAATAATTACAAAGCAAGTACCAAACAATACTAAGTCAATAAAGTGATTTTATAAGGTAATGGTATTCTTTAATTGTATCGATACTAATTAGTTCTAATAACATTACGATTAACTTAATGAAGACAATATTATTAATGTGCTGAGGGATAAGAACAAGGCATTAATAATACAACTTAATTTAGACTCACTTTTACGACTATAAACCGACTAAAAAAAGGATCAAAGTATGTTTAAGCCAAAAAAAACAAAACTTAAAACTGATGACAATCTTTATAAACGTCTTTCTGTAGATGACGCTGTGGTCTTATTTGTAGACCATCAAACTGGCCTTCAGACCCTATGCCGAGACATGCCAGCTGATGAATTCAAAAAAAACGTGTTGGCTATGGGCAAAATTGCTAAATACTTTGATTTACCAGTGGTAATGACTACCAGCTTTGAGCAAGGTCCTAATGGTCCAATGATGCCAGAGTTAAAAGAGATGTTTAAAGATGCAGCTTACATTGCTCGTCCTGGTGAAATTAACGCTTGGGATAATGCAGACTTTGTTAAAGCAGTTAAGAAAACTGGCCGTAAACAAATCATTATTGCCGGTATCGTAACGGAAGTTTGTGTGGCATTCCCAGTATTATCTGCTCTGGCTGAAGGCTATGAGGTGTTCGTAGTTACAGATGCTTCAGGCACCTTTAATGATATGAGCCGTAACGCCGCTTGGTTACGTATGCAGCAAGAAGGCGCTCAGTTATTGACTTGGTTTGCTATGTCGAACGAATTACGTCGTGACTGGCGTGAAGATATGGAAGGCTATCTAAATCTGTTCTATGAGATCAGTACAGAGTATGCCCCCTTGGTAGACAGCTACAATGCGGTTAAAAATGCCAATCCAAAAGATCTACTGTAATAATTGATCACCTAAGATCGCAGCAGTTTTCTAAGATAAGGTCGGCTTTGCTATATTTGTTTATGCTAATAAGGTCATCATTTATCTGCTAAACCGCTGGTAGCTTATGTGGCAGCTTATAGTAATGCCATTAGTAAGCCTTATCTTCGACATCCCATTTAGCCCGTGGCTATTTGGGATGTTTTTTATAGACAGCCAGCAAGTAAGTAAGTTAGTTAAAAGTCAGTTGGTTAAAAAATGCCAGAATAAAAAACACCAGCATTTAAAGTAAAAAATTTAAAGTAAAAAAATGAGCGGCGCTGTGCCACTCACTTTATATAAAACGTCATTGAGATGAGGCGTATTTAAATCATTCGCTCTGCTGATCACACTTTGCTTTACAGGTCATTTAAATCGGCTCAATTGACAGATAACTTAACTTATGGCGTAGCGTTATGAAATACTGAGTTGTCTTGATATTGAGGGTGCTTATCAATGTAAGCTTTGATAAAGGGACAAATAGGCTTTACACGCAGCTTATTTTCAGCGGCATAATCTAGTAAATATTTGGCCAAAAATCCCGCAATACCACGGCCGCCGAGCTCTTTTGGCACTTCTGTATGCAAATAGGCAATACCAGGCTCACCAGCGCTTGTCGTAAAGAAATCATAATCTTCAAATGCCACATAGCCATCTACATGGATTTCAAATTTTTTGGCTTCTTTATTATCGATAACTTCGTAACTTGGTTTTTGATTGTCCGTCATAACGATTCTCTCTTTTTATTAAATTTAACTTGTGCCAAAAATCGACCAAAAACCGATTCATGTCAACAGCAACATGAACAGCCCCGTCAAATAGCATTGACTAGTGATAATACTCACTAGCAAAGCAAGCGTCTAGTTATACTGTGTATTAACTGTATCATTTGCTTAACCAAATCTTCAGGATTGGGTCATATATTTAACCCACTACCCCTTAATTAAGCCGCCATTCTAGGCAACTTTGATTGATTTTGGTAAAAATAAATTGTCCTGACTTGAATTATTTTTCAAAGATACTATTATGTAGTCATATTAAATTTATATCTGATTTTATTAAGATATCTTAATAAAACTTAAACAGTGCTTATAAAATAATTAAATAACATATTACTGACATAAGGGGCAGGTATGAAGACCGTCCATCACCCAGCCACAAGTCGTGGCGGCTCTCACCACGGTTGGCTTAAAAGTAAGCATACCTTTAGCTTTGCTGACTACTATGATCCCAAGCGCGTAGGCTTTGGTGCCTTGCGTGTGATCAATGATGACCATGTTGAAGGAGGGATGGGCTTTGGCGATCACTCCCATGCCAATATGGAAATCATTAGCATTCCGCTGTCTGGCAGACTTCGTCATGGTGACAGTATGGGCAACTATGGCACCATTCGTAGTGGTGAAATTCAGGTAATGTCGGCCGGTACTGGCGTGGTCCATTCTGAGATGAACGATGATGACGAAAATCCAGTCAAATTCTTGCAAATTTGGGTAGTGCCCAATAAGATGGATGTGGCACCACGCTATCAACAACTAAACCTAGTAGAACTGCTCCAGCGCAATAAATTCAACCAAGTGCTCTCCCCTAATCCAGAAGATGCTGGCGTATGGATCCATCAAAACGCTTGGTTTAGTATCGGTGAGTTTGACAAAGGTGTGACCACAACTTATAGCTTACGCAGTACTCTTAATGGTGCTTATGTGTTTGTTATCTCAGGCAAAGTGGTGATTAATGGTAATACCCTAGAGCCTCGTGATGGGCTTGGTATCACCGATACCAAAAACTTCACAATGGATGTAATTGAGGATGCTCAAATTCTTGTCATAGATGTCCCAATGAGCTTCTAAATAAATGAACTTCTAAATAAGCGTAGCAGCAGATGGTGCATTAACCGACAATAATTAAACAAATAATTACTCACGTGCCTACTGAAGAAACGACAATAAGTGACTACTTTATTATCCCCCAAGCTAGAGCAGCCTTTAGCTGAGTTTTGCTAATTTTTTTATAACGACAAATCGAGGTCTATTATGAAAACTGAAATTCTTGAACCCCGTATCGCTGATGTCGGTGGTATTCCCATTGCTCGTTTATTACCAAATAAAGGCAAGCGTCCTATTGGTGCTTGGTGCTTCATGGATCATGCTGGTCCTGCCGAATTTGGTGACGATGAAGAGGGTATGCAAGTGGGTCGCCATCCACACATCAACCTACAAACTTTCAGCTGGATGATTGAAGGTGAAGTCCTACACAAAGACAGCATCGGCAATGAACAATTGATTACCAAAAACCAAGTCAACGTGATGACGGCGGGTACTGGTAACGATCAGGGTATCAGTCACACTGAGCAAAGCGTATTCCCAGAAACGGGCGGCTCTGCTGATGCTTGGCGTGGTATGAACATGGTTCAGCTGTGGATTGCGCTACCGCTTGATCAAAAAATTGAACGTAACTTCCATCACTACCCAGAGCTACCAAACTGGTCTACTGATACTGCTGACTTTGTACTAACCACCGGTAGCTACACCACGCCACAAGGTGACAGCTACGAAGCACCGACCATTCAGTACACCAAACTTATTGGTCTAGATGTGCACATGACTCAAGACGATGACGTTGAGCTGACCTTAGAGCCTGGTTTTGAATACGGTATTTTAATGGTCGTAGATGGTATCGAGTATCAAGGCCAGCAGTACAAACAAAACGAATTAATCCGTTTTGATGACATCTCTGAGACAACAACCATTAAAGTTTCAGGTAAAAAAGGCGCTCGCTTTATGTTGTTAGGCGGTGAGCCATTGAATCAAAAAGTGCTACTGTGGTGGAACTTCGTTACTGATAACAAAGCAGATATTGAACTGGCCATTAATGATTGGAATAATAATCACCCACGTTTTGGTAACGTAGACTCTGATCTAAAACGATTAGAAGCCCCTGCTTTACCTGAAGGTTTTAAAGAATAATCTCTTTAGAATTATTTAAATAATAGGTCTCACTGTTTAAATAAAATTACAAAAAACTAGTGGCGAATTTTTTTATTTATTTTATAATTAGCTCCAGTTGTTTCCACAGGCGTTGACTCGACCTAGATACTCAGCAACTGGTGGCTGCTTATAACCGTAAGTGATTTTATTTGCCCTACCTCTTGTAGTATTTAATAATAAATGACGACCTGTACTAAATGAGCTAATCTCACTTTTAATAACATCCACTCATAAATTGGAGTATTATTATGTCAAATCTACAAGCATTTCAAACACTAGCAGAAGCACGTCGTTCTATCTACGCTATCAACGATCAACTACCAGTATCTAAAGAAGAGATCGTTAAGTTGGTTGAGCACGCTGTATTGCACACGCCATCAGCTTTTAACTCTCAGTCAAGCCGTCTGGTTGTACTATTTGGTGAAGACCACAAAAAATTATGGCAAATCACTGAAGACAAGCTACGCGCTATCGTAAATGACGATACTGCTTTTGAAAGCACCAAACAAAAAATTGACAGCTTCAAAGCGGGCGCTGGTACAGTATTGTTCTATGAAGATCAAACTGTTGTTAAAGGTTTACAAGAGAACTTCGCACTATACGCAGACCGCTTCCCAGTATGGTCAGAGCATGCTAGCGCTATGCATCAGTACGTAGTTTGGACTGCTCTAGCTAGCCAAAACATTGGCGCAAGCTTACAGCACTACAACCCAATCATTGACGAAGAAGTTGACAGCACTTGGAATATCGACCCTGAGTGGGACCTTGTTGCTCAATTAGTATTCGGTGGTATCGAGCAGCCTGCAGGCGAAAAACAATTCGCTCCTGTTGACAGCCGCCTAAAAGTATTCGGCCTATAATTAACTGGCCAATACTGCTGTCCAAAGAGCCCTGATAAACGGCTTACTCATAAAGTTTATCCAAAAAAAGCAGCCCTAAGAAATTAGGGCTGCTTTTTTATGGGTAGGGATGACAGTAAGTTGATTAGCGGTGGTTTAATTTTTACTCTTGTCTTGTCTTTTGGCCCCTTGCTTACGGAAGCTATCCACAAAATTGGCTGTGTTCTGCGGAAAAATATTGGCAATTTTTGCCACCACACCACGGCTTGGCGGTAGAACCATTTCAAAAGGACGTTTTTTTAGTACCGGTCCGACAATGGCATCAACCACTTCATCCACCGTTAACGTACGACTGCCAGAGAAGGTCAATGCTGCCTGCTCTTTATCTTTTTGCTGATCGAGCATCGGTGTTTGTACTGCATCTGGACATAAGGTAGTCACTGCGATGCCGTATTTTTCAAGCTCCATGCCAGCTGCTAGGGAGTAAGCACGCACCGCATACTTACTGGCACTGTATAGTGACAAACCTGGTACAGGTGATAACGCCGCCAACGATGCCACATTAATAATATGACCACTGCCTTGATTACGCATGGTATCTACCACACTTTGGGTCCCAAAGATGGTGCCTTTGACATTGATATCAAAGTGTAAATCAACGTCATCAGGAAGGGCAATATCTGCAATCCAGTTATCTTTTAAGACCCCTGCTATATTACACATCACATCAATGCGCTGCCACTGAGTTATCACCGTGTTAACGACCTCTTGCCACTGCTGCACATCACGCACATCTAACTGCTGCAAGATTAGCGAACCACCGGCATCTGCCAATTTATGATTGGCATAAATCTGCGTTAGGGCCTCATAGTTAATATCACAGGCACAAACTTGATTGCCTTTGTCTGTCAGCAGCCGCTCACATAAAGCACGGCCGATACCTGAAGCAGCACCAGTTACGATATAAGTTTGCGCCACAGGCCACCCCCTTTTTTAGCTTTGGTTGTTTTTGGTGTAAAGGTACCAAATTCTAACTCACCCATACGTACGGTAGGGGCGGTACCAGGGAACAGATAATAGCCGGCAGACTCAGATGAAAGTGCCATATTAAAGAAGCGCTCATCTTTTGGATAAGGGCCCGCCACCGTTTTCTCTTGAATCATAGACAAATACTGATCGATACCATATTCCAATGTATTGCCATTCATCACCACTTCTGCATCAGTAAGTTCGGCATATTTTGCTAAGCCTTTAATATTAGAATGCTGCGGCGCATAGGCGTCCATGCTCACGCCATTTTCTGAGGTGACCAATAGGCCTTGATCGGTGTGTGCCACGATAGAGTGGTTGCCCTCGGTGTGACCCTTAGTATGCATCAAGGCTACCGAACCATCTCCCAAAAATACGTCGCCATCGAGAATCTCAATCCGACTGTCGTCAATGCCGTCGATACCGCCTGGGCAATACCACTGATTCTGCCACGGCAGCAAAGCTTGGGTACTTTCCCACTCTTCGCGCATCACCAATAGCTTAGCATTGGGGAAGATGGCCGCTTGACCATTACCGCCCAGCCAGCGGGTGAGATTCTGGGTATGCAAGTGGTCATAGGTAATATAGTCTACATCTTCAGGAGCCAAACCCAGCTTGGCAATAGCGCTAAGCACAGTATCACTGGCTCGAACAATCATCTTTTCAACTGGCTTAGATAAAACCCCCATATCCTCTAGCATATGGTAAAAGTAAGGTGTATCACGCTGATTTTCCCAATCAGAAGGACTAACCAGCAAGGTCTTAATCCCCTCCTCGCTATCAAACTGAATGACAAACAGCTTATTACAGATGTGCATATAGGGCGTAGGCAAGGCGTAGGCATTAAGATAGCCATACTTGGTGGGATAAGGTATTCTGATCAACTCAAAGGTCTTATAAAACTTAACCTTTGGGTTGGCCAGCATAGTTTTGCGGAAATCTTCAGCCGCAGCACGCACCTCCTCTACTCTATGTAGGGGCTTGGCAGCGTCACGGGCCGATTTAAAATGAGAAGCTGAATGAATAATGCTCATGATACGGTCCTTGTAGTTCAGTGTCTTATATCTACTTAAATAAAATACTACTTGTCGCAAGATATTAAAAGCCTCAATTGAGACTTCATCAGTTTTCATAAGTAACATTTTTTAAAGCTAAGGACGCGTATCAGTAGTTAAGCTTTAAAATGGCACTGCACTCTCCCAGGCCATCCAAGTGTTCATAGTGGGATGTTTTAGGCGCAGTTTATGGGCATGTAGGTTAAGTCTTGGCGCCAAGCTAAGCGCTTCACCTTCGGCATAAATAGGATCACCGATAATCACATGGCCCAAATGCACCATGTGCACCCTTAATTGATGGCTGCGACCAGTTACAGGATGTAGCGCCACTCGGGTTACCGGTTGGCCTTTGCGCAGCTCATGATGCAGTACCTCATAATGGGTTAGCGCATGCTTTTTCCACTCAGGGTCGGCCACGTGCTTGGGCTTAATACTTGGCTCATAACGTACGGGTATATTGATCTCGCCTTTTTTGCCAGGTATGGCAAGCGTGCCTTGTACAATCGCTTGGTATTCCTTTTGCGGGATGCGCTCGATGAACTGCTTACTGATGTGAGTCTGTGCCTGTTTGTTTTTGGCAAATATCATGAGCCCCGAGGTGTCCATATCCAAGCGATGAATGAGTTTTACTTCTGGATTGGCACGCTCTAAGCGAGAAAGTAAGCTGACCTTTAAGTCCTTGCCATCAATGCTTAAAAGACCGGCAGGCTTATCCACCAACAATAAATCCTCATCTTCATAGACAGTAACTTGGGTCATAAAGTCTTTGAAAAACTGAGTGTCACGGGCCGCTTCTTCAAGGTTTAATTGGTTTACAGTTTCTATCGAGATTGCCATAGTAGATCACAAATTTGAGAATAAAAAAAATAAGCACAGTGGCTTTTTAGCCAATTTTTTGGCCAATAACTGAGCATGGCAGTATACCATCAATCCAACTGATACCAATTATTAACCATACTTAACGGCTCAAAGACAAAATTTGGTGCAATAAATGGTAATATATACCTTATGATTCAGACACGGCGATTTTTGAAGATAGTCCTTCAGTGAAAACCGGCAATAAACGCAGTAAATAATATAGCTGGCCGCTGATGTCTGTACTGTTTTATTCAGATTTTAACATCCATAAAAGGAAAAAATTATGTCAGATTTAATCGTTAATTCAACCGACTCAAACTTCGAACAAGATGTTGCTCAGTCTGATGTGCCTGTACTGGTAGATTTTTGGGCAGCCTGGTGTGGTCCTTGTAAAGCCATCGCGCCTGTACTAGAAGAGCTTGCTGATGACTACAATGGTAAAGTTAAAATTGTTAAGATTGATGTCGATGAAAACCCAGAAACTGCCAGCCGCTTTGGCATCCGTAGCATCCCAACTTTAATGGTATTTAAAGGTGGTGAAAAAGTAGATACAGTTATGGGTCTACAGCCAAAGTCAGATCTAGCCGCTTTACTAGACAAGCATCTATAAGCGCTTATACGCGGTCATTAGCCGCTATAAAGTAAGTAGGCTTGCCTGATATAGGCAGCGATAAAAAAGCGACTGTTATTGTTATGGTCGCTTTTTTTTGTACTAAGCGTCGCAAAAATCTGATTTACTGCAACAAAAACATTGACATGATAAGGGTAAACACCGTATAGTTTAACTCCTAGAGAATACCTATTGTCAATTTGCGAGCCCCCATTAGAAATGGTGTGCGACATAGATTTAACTATGACAAGCTCACACTTATCTGCACGCAATCTTTGCTTTATCATCTTTTATTAACACAATCCTATTCAATCTTGCGCAGTTGTCGACCCAGACGCCAGTGGATAGCCTTTATTGATGATGCCAATGGCTACAGGCCAAATTTACTTCGTTATAATAGTGACTGTATTAAATATATACAGCTTAATGCGTGGCTAAAGTAAGCAGCATACTGACAATCAAAACATCTTTTCTCACTGTCTTGCATAACCGTATATCCCATCTGTACCTGATACATACTTTATATTTTAAGAAGTTAATAAGCTGTGCGCTTATCTTTACCTAATGGACTATAAATCTTATTGAATTAAGTAAGATTCTTCATGCTAATGACACAACCATTTTCCTACTTTTGTTTTTTACCAACTCTATCTACGTGTAGCGCAGGCCTTTTGTCGCCTACACCATTATCATTTATTGCATATGCTTAGTTTTTAGGCGTACCGGCAGCTGACTATGACTCAACAACCATCGAACGAAACCTCTATGAACCTGACTGAACTAAAAAAGAACTCCGTTGCTGAATTGCTAAATATAGCAAAAGAAATGGGGCTCGATAATTTGGCACGTAGCCGCAAACAAGACATCATCTTTGCTATTTTAAAAAAGCACGCCAAAAATGGTGAAGCCATTTACGGCGACGGGGTACTTGAAGTGCTTCCTGATGGATTTGGCTTCCTAAGATCTTCAGAAGGCTCTTATTTGGCTGGACCTGATGACATCTATGTAAGCCCAAGCCAAATCCGCCGCTTTAGCCTAAAAACAGGCGACTCTATTGCCGGCACCATCCGTCCACCAAAAGATTCAGAACGTTACTTTGCCTTACTTAAAGTGGGTGAAATCAACTTCGATACCCCAGATCGCTCACGTCACAAATTAATCTTCGAGAACTTAACCCCACTATTCCCCACCGAGCAATTAAAGCTTGAGATGGGCAATGGTACAACCGAAGACTTAACCGGACGTGTCATTGACTTAATCGCCCCTATTGGTAAAGGCCAGCGCTCCATTATCGTGGCGCCGCCCAAAGCCGGTAAAACCGTTCTACTACAAACCATCGCTCAATCTATTACCCGCAATAACCCTGAATGCTATCTGATTGTACTACTTATCGATGAGCGCCCAGAGGAAGTGACCGAAATGCAACGTACTGTGCGCGGTGAAGTGGTTGCATCAACCTTTGATGAACCGCCACAGCGTCACGTTCAAGTGGCTGAAATGGTCATCGAAAAAGCCAAGCGCTTGGTAGAACATAAGCAAGATGTGGTGATTTTATTAGATTCAATTACCCGATTGGCTCGTGCCTATAACACTGTGGTGCCCTCATCAGGTAAAGTGTTGACTGGTGGTGTGGATGCCAACGCTCTAGCCCAGCCCAAGCGCTTCTTTGGTGCAGCACGTAATATCGAGGAAGGGGGCAGCTTAACCATCATTTCAACTGCGCTGATTGATACGGGCAGTAAAATGGACAGCGTTATCTTTGAAGAATTCAAAGGTACTGGTAACCAAGAGATTACCCTTGAGCGTGACTTAGCCGAAAAACGAGTATTCCCAGCCATTAATATCAAAAAATCAGGCACCCGCCGTGAGGAGCGCTTGCTTGACGAAGATACGCTGCGTAAAGTTTGGATTTTGCGTAAACTGCTACAGCCTATGGATGGCGTACAAGCCACTGAGTTCTTATTAGATCGCTTAAAAGAAGCCAAGACCAATGACGACTTTTTCGATCAAATGAAGCGCAAATCACAAAACTAATAAGCTCAAGATAAGCTATTTAAAATAAAGGCCACTGATTCAGTGGCCTTTATTTATATAGACAACCAAAAAAGCTTGATAGGTTGGCAAAATCGATACATAGGTGTAACAACAATTACGTATTGAAGGTATAGGTTAGCTATTTTGATACAGTTTTTATGCAGTACTAAGGTAATATGAATTATAAATAACATGAACTATAAATCAGACCCGACTCATTTTAGTCTATTAGTGCTTTTTTAAAGCTTTCTAATTTACTTATTTACTTAAGGTCACTTCACGCTTAGGATTGATAAGCTTTAACTCCAAGGAATATATTATGAAACTTGCCAAAACTTTAGCTCTCGCTACAATGACCAGCTCTGCTCTACTGATGGCAGGCTGTAACTCAACAGGTGGCTACAACTACAACAATATGAGCAATACTGCCAAAGGTGCCACAGCAGGCGCGGTTGCTGGTGCCCTTATTAAAAGTAAAGGCGACAGCAAAGATATCGCTAAAGGTGCTGCGGTAGGTGCTGTATTAGGTGGTGGTACCGGTTACGTTATCGACCACACTAACTAATCTAAAGCCATATTAGATTAAACTCATACGATAAAAAGAAGCCTGCAATTGCAGGCTTCTTTGTCATCTATCGCCGTAAAACCACCGACTGTAGAGGATAAGATAACATCGAGACTATATCCAGACTATATATCCAAACTATGCCAAAAAGTAAATGCCAGAAACTAAATCGCTCCTGAGAAGGTATCACAATTACGGATATCGCCACTTTGAAAGCCACGAGTAAACCAGTTAACGCGCTGCTGGCTGGTACCATGGGTGAAGTTATCAGGCATAACAGCACGGCCACTGGCTTGTGCTAAGCGATCATCGCCAATTTGACTGGCCGCTTGTAGTGCCTCATCGATATCACCCTGTTCCAAAAACTGAACGCGCTGTTGATTGCGGTTGGCCCACACCCCAGCATAACAGTCAGCCTGTAACTCTTGGCGAACTGAGAGCTGATTGCCTTGTGCTTCACTCAATTGGCGGCGTGCTTCATTTACCTTTTGTGAGGTACCAAGCAGGGTCTGAACGTGGTGGCCGACCTCATGCGCAATGACATAGGCTTGAGCAAAGTCACCTGCTTTGTCTGCGTTTTCAGAATCACCTGATCCTTGTTGATCGCCGGTAATACCTAAATTGTGACGCATTTCTGCAAAAAATGAGGTGTCCAAGTACACTTGCTGATCGCCTGGGCAATAAAATGGGCCGGTCGCTGAGGTGGCACTACCGCAAGCTGAATTAACACTACCATTGAACAGCACTAAGGTAGGCTCCTGATAGCGGCTACCTAGTTCTTGAAATACCTCTTGCCAAACCGCTTCAGTGTCCTTTAATACCACAGATACGAATTGTGCATCGCGGCCTTCATCATCGAGAGGCTGCGTGCTGCTGCTACTGCCTGCTGTCATAGATTGGCCTGTCTGAAAAGCGGTCATGGGGTTCACCCCAAATACCAGCCACAATACCAAACCAATAATAATACCAAAGATACCACCACCTGCAGCCTTACCGCCACTCATACGTACGTTTGAGCTGCCACTTCTACCACGCCATTTCATCGATATACGCCTCGAATATTAGATAAATTGTTTTATATAGTCGTCAAATGCTATGTGTTAACAACGTCAGAGAGAATTTAGAGATAAATAATTACGCTTTATATAAAATTATAGATGCAGTTTGCTCAGTGAAAAAGTATAATTAGCACATATTAGGCACTATTATCAAAACTTGTGCTGCTAAAACTGTCTATATTTACAATTAGTCACTTTTTACCTAAAGTATTTTATAGCTTTTTACTAGCAAACCTATATTATATTCAACCATATAGGATTAGAGTTTAGAGCACCTGCAAACTTTATAAATAGCTATTTTGTATATTTGTTTAGCCAACAGTGGCAATGGTCCGATTACTATAAGTCGCATGTTACGTTAAAAATTGTATCTAAATACAATCTTTAACCAAATTTACTTTCACTTGTAATATTAGTGATGTATAATCGCTAACGAATTCTGACTCTACGAAATTTGATTTATATCAAGTTTAATGACAACAATACTTCCTATTGCTGCGTAACTTTTTATAATGCGTTTTGTCAGTTATATTTCACTTTCTTGGAGAAAATTATGAAACTTAAGCTACTTGCACTTTCAGGTTTAATGGCAGCTACTATGGGCCTAGCAGCTTGTGACAGCAACAAAGAAAACGCTGTTGAAGATGTAAACGACGCTCAAGAAGAGCTACAAGACGCATCTGCTGAGCTTGATCAAGCCGCTGCTGAAGGCGAAGAAACTGCTGCTGCAGACGCTGCTGTAGCTGACACTCAAGCCGCTGCTGCTGATGCAGAAGCTGCTGCTGCCGCTGGTGATGCAGAAGCTACTGAAGAAGCTAACAACTTAGAAGCTGCTGGTACTGACGCTAACGCTGAAGCTGCTGCTGCCGCTGATACTGCTGCTGCAGACACTGCTACTACTACTACTGAAGAAACTACTACTGCTCAGTAATATAGCTTTAGACCTGTCTATTGCCTAGTAACTTTACTTTGTAATAGCACAAAAAAAAGGGAGCCATATGGCTCTCTTTTTTTGTTTGCAGTGCGGAAGCTACTAGACAAATATAGCCTCCAACACGCCATCTAATTGACCTAACTGCTTATAAAGCTTATGCCTGTAGCTGACTTTCGTCTACTTGGCGGCGTAATTTTTGACCTGCTTTGAAAGTGACGACACGGCGAGCTGATATCTCTACCTCCTCCCCCGTCTTAGGATTGCGTCCTGGCCGGCTTTTTTTATCTTTTAGAATAAAATTACCAAAGCCTGATAGCTTAACATCCTTACCACCTACTAAATTATCATAGATTTCATCAAAAAATGAATCTACTAGCATGCGGCCTTGTTGTCTGGTAAAACCAAACTTAACCACCAAATGATCGATAATATCTGCTTTGGTTAATGTTTGTGTCTCTGAGTTTTTTGCTTTCATTACGGCTTCCTTATCGTGTAAAACCCTTTTAAATAGTCATCATGACCGGGGAGATTTCATAGAGGGTATCTACCAAGCATCCTACTCAGTAGACCCCCACTTTTTTAGCTGTCTCTTAACTGTGCCCCATGCTCAGTTTGTAGTGCAGCAATCACTTTTTGCATCGCATCATTGACCACGTCATCAGATAAAGTCTGAGCAGGGTCTTGCCATACTAAGGCAAAGGCTACTGAACGCATGCCCTGTGGTGTATGCTCACCTTGATAAACATCAAATAACCAATGCTGTTGCAATAACGCGCCACCAGCTTGGCGAATGCTTTGAGACAAGGCCTGACGTGAAACTTCAGCATCCACCAATAAAGCAATATCTCGGCGCACTTGGGGGAACTTCGATGGGCTAGTGATGCTTTGAACAGCGCGCGCTTGACCCAAAATTGGGGCCAATGCCAACTGCGCCACCCAAGTGCTTGGCAAATCAAGCTTCTGTGCCACACTGGGGTGTAATTGACCCAGCCAGCCCACCACGTCACCATCAATTAACAGCTCAGCGCTTTGGCCTGGGTGTAAAAATGCCAACTCACTACGCTGATAGCTGATACGTGATTCATCCAGTGTTGCAAGTAGCAACTGCTCAACATCATGCTTAAGGTCGAAGAAGTCCATAGCACGATTGCTGTGCGCCTGTTCAGGATATACATCACCTGTGGCCACAATAGCTAAGCTTGGCGTTTGCACCAGTTCATCTATGGTAGCCCCCACAAAGCTTAGACCCGTCTCAAAGAAGCGCACCCGAGGCTGCTGACGGTTCAAATTATATTGCACACAAGGGATTAGGCTTGATAGCAAGGTGCGACGCATGACGGCTAAATCTGATGAAATGGGATTGGCCAATGCCAATAAGTTACCCAAATTGACGTCATCTAAGATATTTTCAATCTTTTCATCACTAAAGCTAAAACTGATGGCTTCCATATAACCGGCATCTACCATCGCCAGTTTTAAGCGATGGGTTAAGTCAGCGGTGTCATCATAACGCATGTCCACGCCTAGCTTAGGCAAGGTACTTGGAATATTGTCATAGCCGTAGATGCGGGCAATCTCTTCAATCAAATCTTCTTTGATTTCAATATCAAAGCGGTGGCTTGGTGGCAAGCAATTAAATACGGTATTGCCATCTTGCTCGCTCACTTCAACGTCAATCTCAAGCTGAGTGAGTATGTCAATAATACGCTGTTTTTCTATCTCAATGCCAATAACTTCTGCAACTTTATTAAAAGGCAGCTGTACAGGTGCCCGTTTTGGCAGTTTATCACTGTGTTCAATGACGGTAATTTGACCGGCTTTGCCGTGAGCTATGCTGCTGATTAAATTTACCGCACGGCGCAGCGCCGTCAATGGCAGCTCAAAGTCCACCCCACGCTCGAAGCGCTGTGAGGCATCCGTATGTAAGCCAAACCGGCGAGCACGACCGGCTATGGCCAATTGATCAAAAAATGCACTTTCTAACACAATATTGGTGGTGCTATCGCTCACACTACTTCGCATACCACCCATAATACCCGCTAAGGCCAAGATGCCTTGGTCATCCGCGATAACCAACTCGTCACCTGTCAAAGTTACGGTCTGCTCATTAAGCAGCTCCAGCTGTTCGCCAGCTTTGGCCATACGTACTTGAATATCGCCCACAATCTTATCGGCATCAAAAGCATGTAACGGCTGACCCAGCTCTAATAGGACATAGTTGGTCACATCTACTAAGAAATTATGTAAACGCTGACCGCTTTGTAATAAGGACTTTTGCATCCAATCTGGTGTCTCAATACTACGGTCAATCTCAAGTACAGGCTGCGCTAAGTAACGTGGGCACGCCTCGGTAGCCTCAACAGTTACTGCTTGTGACGCTTGTACTTCATCGGCTTGAGCCGTAACCTCTGGGGCGGTAATTGGCAAACCATTGATGACGCCAATTTCACGGGCGATACCGCGCACACTAAAGCAATCACCACGGTTTGGGGTAATTGAGATGTCTAATATCTTATTGTCCAGACCCAGATACTCACGAATGTCTGTGCCGATGGGCGCATCATCTGGCAGCTCAAGCAAACCATCTACCACATCAGGCAGATCAATTTCTGATGCCCCGCACAGCATACCTTGTGATTCCACACCGCGCAGCTTGCTTTTTTTAATTTTAAAGCCTTGGCCATCTGCGGTAGGCAGCTTGGCACCGATGGTGGCCACAGGCGCCCGCATACCGACTCGTACATTGGGCGCACCGCAGACGATTTGTAGCGGCGCATCAGAGTTGATATTGACCTGAGTCACTCGTAATTTGTCAGCGTCTGGATGTTGCTCAACACTGATAACCTCGCCCACAACCACACCACTAAAGTCGGCAGCGACCGCTTCGATATCATCAATCTCAAGGCCTGCCATGGTTAATTGGTCGGCCAAAGCTTGGGTATCATTATTGGGGTTTACCCACTCGCGTAACCATTGTTCGCTAATTTTCATAGAATTCTCAAAAAGGCTGTCAAATTATTATGTCTGTTATCGTATAAAGTATTTACCAGATAACCTGCCCTAAAGCATATGCGGTCTCCGGATTTATCAGCGCCGAGCTTAGCCAAACTGGCGTAAAAAACGCACATCGTTTTGGAAGAATAAACGCAAGTCATCAATACCGTAATACAGCATTGCAAAGCGCTCAATACCCATACCAAAGGCAAAGCCCGTATATTTTTCGGCATCAATACCACAGTTGGTCAATACTTTTGGGTGCACCATACCGCAGCCCATCACCTCAAGCCATTTGCCGTTGTCCGCTAAGATATCCACTTCTGCTGAGGGCTCAGTAAAGGGGAAGAATGAGGGACGAAAACGCACTGTAAGCGGCTTACCAAAGAAGGCAGCTAAGAACTCGTTAATTAAACCTTTGAGCTCAGCGAAAGTGGTACGCTCAGTGACCATTAGCCCCTCTAATTGATGGAACATAGGTGAATGGGTTTGGTCTGAGTCGCAGCGGTAAACACGGCCAGGACAAATAATACGAATTGGTGGCTCACCCGACTCCATCGTGCGAATTTGTACCGGACTGGTGTGTGTACGCAGCAAGTAATGGGCATCAAAGTAGAAAGTATCGTGCATGGCACGCGCCGGATGGTGCGACGGAATATTGAGCGCCTCGAAGTTATAATAATCGCTTTCTACTTCAGGGCCAGTCGCCACGTTAAAACCTGCTTGCATAAAAAATTGCTGCATGCGCTGCGCAGTCATGGTCACTGGATGCAGCTGACCTTTTTGTTGGCCACGGGCCGGCAAGCTGATATCGAGACGCTCTGCATTTAGCTTAGCGGTCAATGCTGCTTGCTCTAAAACTTGCTGCTGGGCATTAAGGCTGTCGGTAATCTGGGTACGCAGCTGGTGTAGCCAGCCGCCCATGGTCTTTTTGGCCTCAGCATCAAGCTTACCCATCTGTTTTGACCACTGGGTTAAGGCGCTTTTTTTACCGGTTAGATTCACCCGCATCTGCTGCAGATCAGCACTGGTTGCAATCTCACTTACGGCCGACTGCGCCGCTTGAGCGTAGTCTTGCAACTCAGCTTCGGTTAACTCGCTTAAAACATCCGATAAGCTTGGCAAACTGGCGATAAGCTCAGTTAAGCCACGTTTACTCTCAGAGGCTGTATGGGTAGCCGTGCTGTCTTGAGTAGATGAGGTGTTATTAGGTGAAACGTCAGATTGAGTCATGTAAGCATTCTCAGAGTTTGTTAGCTATTGGCGATATGGGCTTAAGACGCCTAAAGTTTATGAAAAATCAGATACTGGCCGCACATTAAGAGCAAGTTTATAAGGCGTGTTTGTATAATAATTATGCTAAAGCCGCTCAAGTAATTGTAAGCAAATAAAACAAAAAAAGCCATCATATGCGATGGCTTCTTTTATAACAATAAAAACTACTTAGTGCTTAATTTGTCTACAATAAATTAAGCTAAGGCAGCTTTTGCTTTTTCAGTCAATGCAGTGAATGCAGCAGCGTCATGCATAGCGATATCAGCTAGTACACGGCGATCGATTTCGATGTTTGCTTTTTTCAGACCATTGATGAAACGGCTATAGCTTAAGCCATTTAAACGTGCACCAGCGTTGATACGAGCAATCCAAAGACGACGGAAAGTACGTTTTTTGTTGCGACGGTCACGATAAGCATATTGGCCAGCTTTAGTTACAGCTTGAACCGCTACGCGATAAACACGTGAACGAGCGCCGTAATAACCTTTAGCGCGCTTTAAGATTTTTTTGTGACGACGGTTTGCTTGAACACCACGTTTTACACGGGCCATAAGATACTCCTAATAAATTGATTTGCCTGAACTTATACTGTCTGTATATTCAATAATATAAGAACTTCGAAAATTAAGTGGGTTAGATGTATGGGCACATACGGCGAACCGCAGCTACATCAGCAACGTGCACCAGTTTAGTACCACGTAATTGGCGAATACGTTTAGGAGACTTTTTGGTCAGAATGTGACGTTTGAACGCTTGTTTGCGCTTGAAGCCGTTAGCAGTTTTTTTGAAACGCTTAGCAGCACCACGTTTTGTTTTCATTTTAACTTTCATAAGAACCTCTTATTCTTTGTTGCCAGCTGAGTGCGTATCTATTAATAGATGACACCTAACTTAACAGCCAAGGGAAAACCTGTTCGTCAGTGGGTGTGTAGCTATAAGCCCTAATAAATCACGGATTATAAATACTATTCCAGCACTGCCTTGAGGTGGGAAGCGCGCATTATATCAGATACTCAGCCTTTAACCAACTAAATTCCTGCGATGGCGCATAAGAAATATGGTAAGGATAACAGTGATACAGCGTTTAGCGACACTACAAGCTTCAATCTTGTCATAAAGCTCATTTGCAGCTGTATTAATCGCACCAATCATAGACTACAATGTGATGCCGAGTCGCCTCAAAACCTATATACTAAAACTGATATGTTTATTGTTAAGCCTTTGATACGACTTGGCCGCCTGCTACCCTAGCATACCTTGAGCAGCAAAGACGTCAAGACAACTCATTTAACCAGATACAATAGGGTGCTTTATGTCCTCTCACAATACGCAAACTGCCAAGCCACAACAGATGACAGATACCAATACCGCTTGGTTAGAACAAGTAACTTTTACCGCTGATGGCCTCATTCCCGCCATTGCACAAGACAAAGACAGCGGCGAAATCCTAATGATGGCTTGGATGAATAAAGAGGCATTGCATCTGACTGCGCAGACCAAAACTGCCGTGTATTTTTCACGCTCGCGCGGTAAGCTGTGGCACAAGGGGGAGAGCTCAGGGCACACTCAAATTGTGCATGACATTCATCTAGATTGTGACGCGGATGTGATTGTACTGACCGTCACCCAAATTGGGGATATTGCTTGTCACACAGGACGCAGATCGTGCTTTTATCGTAAGCTTGACCTATCCGGTGGGGCGCCAAGTTGGCAGACCGTCGCTCCGGTATTAAAAGATCCTGACGCCATCTATGGCACTACTGCATCTGAGTCTGCCAATGATATAATAGCGGCTCAGCATACTGCTCAAGATGACAGTACTGATACCTATGCGCAGCCAGCATCACAGACACAAGCTCACAGCGTATTACAACAGCTAGATGCGGTATTAGTGGCGCGCAAAAAGGCCGATGCCAACAGCTCCTATGTGGCAAGCCTTTATGCCAAAGGTCTTAATAAGATTTTGGAAAAAGTAGGTGAAGAAGCAGTAGAGAGCATTATTGCGGCCAAAGACTTGGCTGCGCTAAGCCAGGTGTCTGCACCTAATACCCAAAACTCTGAGCCGCTAGATGAGGTACAGCAAGCCTTAAGCGATGATTTGATCTATGAGATTGCTGATGTGTGGTTTCACACTTTGGTCACATTGGCATGGTTTAATATCGGGTCCGATCGCATATTGGCTGAGTTGGCGCGCCGCTTTGGCCTCTCAGGCATCGAAGAGAAAAATAGCCGCCCCCATTAAGAGTTAAGTTAATATCTTTATCCCTTTTTTCTACCCTTGCTCGACACGTATAGCCATTTATAACACGGCGATTAAGGCAAACCATTAAGTTAAACCACTGAGTTAATAAAAGGACACCACCATGAGCTTATCTCCCATGCAGTTACTAATTATTCTGGGTATTGCACTGTTGATTTTTGGCACCTCAAAGCTAAAAAATGCTGGTAAAGATTTAGGTGGCGCGGTCAAAGGCTTCAAAGATGCGGTAAAAGATGAAGAAGACGCCCACGCCAAAAGTAAGATTGAACCCAAAGTTATCGACCACGAAGCCTCTACGCACCCTGAGGTGAAAGTGGACGAGGTAAAAATCAAAGCTGAAGACACGCATCAATCCTAATCCTTATTTAATACCGTAATAGGATAATAAGCGGCTATGTTTGACTTTAGTTTTTATGAAATGTTGGTGTTCGGCATCATCGCACTCATTGTCTTGGGGCCAGAAAAATTGCCCCAAGCAGTACGTACGGTCGGCACTTACTACTCTAAGTTTCGCCGCACTGTAGGCACCTTGAAAGCTGAGATGGAGGCAGAACTTGATTTGGCCGAAACCCGTCAGCTGATGCAAAAGGAGCTAGAAAAAATTCGTCTTGCCGAGGCTGAGATGCAAAAGGAGATGGACGAGCTGCGCGGTAGTATGAAAGAGTTTGAGCAACAAAAATCGCAGCTACAGCAAACCTTAAACAGCGCAAGCTTTGCCTCCTCTACAGATACCTCTGTTGAAGTAGAGGCATCACGTACGTTGAGCGATTCTAATCAGAACATCGCTGAAAAGGCTACCAGCAAACAAAAGGCATCAGAGCGCTTAGAAAAACCATGGGTGCATCCGGTAACCAATGCCACTACGATGGGGCAATCTCATTCAGATTATGCTTATGCACCCTCAGCTGCCACTGCTTATATAGACCCACAAGACCTAGATAGCAGCGAAGCCAACATCACTGATACTGATACTGATACTGCAGCTCAGCAAAATCAGCTGCCGCTTACCAGACCTTGGGAGAACATGTGGTTTTTGTTGGGAGATTATGACCGAGCCCGGCGGCTACCGCCAGCACCCTTTGTTCCTGACTATAAGGCCATTCCCCTGCTTTATGATACAGCAGCTGGGCACAGCACTAAGGTGGGACCATGAGCTTATTTAAAAACAAAAAAAGCCGCTTTGACACCCCAGCTTCGCTGCTAGACGGTGAAAAAGTGAGCGATAGCATAGAAGACAGTAACAGCTTGGCTGATATGCCCCTAACTGAGCACTTAGTTGAGCTTAGAATGCACCTTATAAAAATCATGGTGGTGGTGGCAGTTATTTTCCTAGCTTTGGTGGGGTTCTCTCGTGAGCTGTATGACTTTATCTCAGAGCCACTTGTTGAGATACTGCCCCATACCTCAACCATGATTGCCATTGATCCGGTGGCCAACTTCATGGCTCCGATCCGCTTAACCTTATTGACTTCGGCATTTTTTGCCATGCCGTTTATCTTATACCAGATTTGGTCATTTGTAGCGCCTGGACTTTATAAGCACGAAAAGCGGATTGCTGTGCCTATTTTATTGTCCTCTATTGTGCTGTTTTATACGGGCGTGGCTTTCGCTTACTTTATCGTATTACGCCGGGCACTGAGTTTTTTGATTACTTTCTCGCCCTCAAGCGTGGTGCCAATGACCGATATCGAAAGCTACTTAAGCTTTGTCACTAAGCTACTAATGATGTTTGGCATTACTTTTGAGATACCGGTGGTGGTGCTTATTTTAGTATTGACCGGTATTGTGTCGGTGGCATCATTAGCGGACAAACGTCGTTATGTGATTGTGGCTTGCTTTGCTGCCGCTGGGGTGATGTCCCCGCCGGATGTGCCCTCTATGTTTTTATTGGCCATTCCAATGATTTTATTGTTTGAATTTGGCTTATTAATGGCCAGATTACTGGTAAAAGAGAAACAGGCGGCACTTAAAGAGGGTGAATAACACATACATGCAAGGCAAATACGTCATTTAGGCTGAGTTAATCTAATGGCTTAAACTCTTAACTGCGCTCGTCAGTCATCCTCCTTATTATCTATGTTGAATCTGTTATAATGACTAAAGCCAGTACACGCTCGCTACTGGCTAGGATACCCTTCATTGATTGTCTAAATACCCTGTGCGCTGATACAGACCTCATACGCTTCGCCTGCTGCCATTGCCTCGTCAATGGTTTTTTTAACGGTAGTATTTAGCCTATGGCTTAGGCTTAAGTAGATACCGGATTTATTCAGCATTATAGTCCTGCCGTATTTAAGTTATGCTCTACGTGCTACAAACGCTTGGCGCCAAACCCCCGATTTTTTCCATCCATAGGTAATAATATGTCATTAACTGCTCCGTCCGCTCAAATGCCCGCTTACATGAGTGACCCGACCGATGAGCAGTTGGCTGCTTTAAACATGGCCATGGACGGCAAATCCTTTAAAGTCGTGGCCTATGCTGGTGCCGGTAAGACCACCACTCTTAAGCTTATCGGTGAGCGTCTGCGCGGCCGAGGCCTATATTTGGCCTTCAACAAAGGCATCGCCAATGAGGCCAAACAAAAATTCCCCGCTCATGTTGATTGTCGCACCTTTCACTCGCTGGCCTATCGTCATGTGGCGCGCGATATTACTGCCAAATTGTCCTTGCCCAGATTTTCGCCAAAACGTTTAGGCGATGACTTGGGGTTGCATACCGTACAGGTACGCCGGCAGATAGATGGCAAAACCACTTATGTAAACTTGACCCCTGCCCGCCAAGCTCGGTTTGTCAGTGATGCGGTCAGCTATTTTTGTAGTACCCATGCCAGCCATCCCGCACCCCGGCACCTGCAGTTCCCAAGTTGGGTCAGTGCTGAGGATGCGGAGCAATTACGTGAGCGCTTATATCCGGCCGTTGAACAGCGCTGGCTACAATCTACCGATGCACGCCACCCCGCGGGTATTGGTCATGACATTTATCTTAAGCTTTGGGCACTGTCAAAACCTGTGATTCCAGCCGACTTTATCTTATTCGATGAAGCGCAAGATGCTGACCCATTAATGATGGGTATCTTAACTCAGCAGCCGCGTCAGGTTATCTATGTGGGCGATGCGCATCAGCAGATTTATGAGTGGCGAGGCGCGGTCAATGCCATGAAAAAGCTGCCTTTGCCGCAGACCTTATTGACCCAATCCTTTCGCTTTGGCGATGACATTGCTGATGTGGCCAACTTATTACTCAAGGCGCTACAAGAGGAGGTGCCACTCAAAGGCAATCCTAATAAAACCTCCACAACCCATAAAACCTCAGGCAGTGCAAAAAAAGACGCCATCTTATGTCGTACCAATGCCGCTGCTATGGCACAGTTATTGGCAGGATTAAAAAACGGCCATAAAGTAGCGCTACAGGCCGACGCCGATAGAATGCTTAAATTCTGTCACGCGGCCGAAAGCTTAAAAGCAGGCAAGTCTGCTTATGGCGTGCCCGAATTGGCTTACTTTTATAACTGGAATGATGTGCAAGATTATGCCGAGACCAATGAAGGCAGTGATTTAAAGACCTTGGTAAAATTGGTCGATGACCATGGCACCGATGTGCTGTCCAAAGCAGTCAACAGCTTAACTGATGTGCGTGATGCCGATTATGTCATCTCTACTGCCCACAAGGCCAAAGGTCTTGAATGGGGCCGAGTACAGCTTGATGATGACTTTTATTATGACGTTACGCCCAATGGTATAAAAATCAGCCCCGAGGAGCTGCGTTTATTATATGTGGCCTGCACCCGAGCACAGGATAATTTAGACATTGCCAATATCAGTGATCTCATCTCTGGATTAAGAGATGGCAAAAAAGTTATCTATAATAAGTCGCCATAAATAAAACAGATACGTTATCATGCCCTCTTTTAGCCCATACGTGTGAGCGCCATGTCTTTTTCTGACCAGTTTTTTTCATCGCCTGTCCGTCTTTTGGCGCCCATGGAGGGGCTTACAGACCCACTGATGCGCCAAATACTCACCCAAATTGCCAGCGACTTGGGTCGCCCTTATGATTGGTCGGTCAGTGAGTTTATCCGTATCACTCATCATGTCTTGCCTGAGCATGTCTTTTACCGCTTCGTCCCTGAGCTGTTGCAGTCAGGCACAACCGATAGCGGCACCCCTATTCATGTGCAGCTGCTTGGCAGTGAGCCTAAGCTTATGGGCGCCAATGCCTTGGCAGCCGCTGAGCTTGGCGCACCAGCAATTGACCTAAATTTTGGCTGTCCAGCAAAAACGGTGAACAATCACCGCGGCGGCAGTGTGCTGCTCGATGAGCCACGCCTCATGCGTGATATCATCTCTACGGTGCGAGAGGCTGTGCCGGCTCACATTCCGGTCTCGGCTAAAATTCGCTTGGGCTATAATGACACCAACAATATCGATGATATCCGCCAAGCCATTGCCGATAGCGGCGCTGACTGGCTGACCATTCATGCCCGCACCAAGACTCAAGGCTATAAGCCGCCTGCTTATTGGGAGAAGATTGTGGCGTTTACTGAGCTACCGATACCCATTATTGCCAATGGCGAGATTTGGAATGCGCAGCACGCGCATCAGTGTATTGCGCAGTCTCATACGTCACATGTGATGCTCGGCCGCGGTGCCGTGACCCGCCCTGATTTAGTGGCCCAAATTGATAACCCAGAGAGCGTCATTGAGTGGCAACATCTGATTACACATCAAATTGCCTTTTTGCAAGGGGAGGCCAAGAATGACTTGGTGCTTATTGGCCGTTACAAACAGTGGTTAGGTATGCTCAGTAAAGGCTATGTAGAGGCCAAACAGCTGTGGGAGCAGATTAAACGTGAGCGCAATAAGCAGACCATTGTTGATTTGCTACAAGCACAGTTAGGCTAAAAATAGCTCTGGTGTTTAACAAGCTTATTAACAACGCAACCACTTAGCGTAACAATCAGACCGCCATACGCAGTGCTAGATAGAACAGCATAAAGCAGCATGCCATGGATAGTGCCCAGACAATAGAGCGTAACGTGGGTAAATTAACAATATAGGCAATGCCATAGCCCACTCGCAGCACAATATAAAGCACGGCCAAATAGTTAATGACAATCTGAGGCACAAAGAACAGCATGGCCACAATGACTGAGGCCAAAAATATGGGCAGACTCTCAAAGCTGTTTTGCTGAGCGGCATTGGCACGAGCCGCTTTACCGCTAAACGTTGCCAGCACTTCACGGGGGTGTGCATTGTCTGCCATACCAAACCCACCGAGTACCTTAGCGAGCAAAGTAAATATAAAAGGCAAGGCACTGGCAATTATCATGGTCCAAATCGCCACGCCGGAAGAATCAGGTATCAGGGCAAAGAACCAACTCATAGGACTGTCCTTTTGGCTTGTTAGCTTGCGACCACTTCAAAGCTGTGGGTAATATTTACGCCGCCTGCGGCCAACATCTTGCTCGCTGAACAGTATTTGTCTGCAGAGAGCTCAACCGCTTTGGCCACTTGTTTTTCTTTAACATCCTTACCGGTCACCACAAAATGCAAATGAATATCGGTGAACACCGCAGGCACTGTGTCAGCTCGTACTGCTGAGAGTTCACAGCGCACATCTTCAATGTCTTGACGTCCCTTCTCTAAAATACCCACCACATCATAGCTGGCGCAGCCGCCTAAACCCAGTAAAATCAACTCCATAGGACTGGCGCCATTGGTTTTATTGCCATCCACATCGACGGTTTGACCGGAAGGGGCCGTGCCCAAAAAATGTCTGTCTTTTTGCCACACCAGCTCACCTTGTAACGGCATGGCTTTTGGATCGATGGTAGGAGTTTTGGTGCTCATAGTCAGTCTCTTATCGTTGGGTTTATTATCATTTGTTATTCTTAAACAAAACCAAGCTTAATCGTACCACGCTCTTGTAAGGATGCAAATACGCTTCACGTAATCATTGTCTTCAATTAATCTTATCAGCGGTTTTTGGACTTAAAAATTAAAAAGGCCAGATAGTAAGCTACCCAGCCTTTGTCTTTTATCCGTACTATTGAGGCTATTAGCGCCAATTAAAACGAGCTGCTAAGTCCCACAAACACACTGGTCATATCGTCGTTATCGCCGCTAGAGTGTGATACGCCTGCATTGGCATTGATATTACCAAACTGACGCGATAAGCCTAACGTCATACCAAAGCTGTCATCATCAATCTCTGATTGTGGCGTGGTAAATGGCAGATCCGGCTGAGTGTTTAGACGGGCGCTGACCGCTTTACGATTGTCATCCAATTGCTTTTGATAATGCAAATCTCCAAACACATTTAAGCGATCACTTAAACGGCTGCTGGCTTTGATACCCAAAGTGCCATAAGTGGTATTGTATTTTTGCTCTTCAAACTGCATTGCAATGCCTGTAACTTGTTTTTCACGAATGGCATCTAACGTCACTCGGTTCACCGTGGCGCCCAGATAAGGGGTCACAGTGGTATCACTAAATTGAGCCATATTGGCCATTGGCATGGGGTAACCGGCCTGCACCGTGGCATAGTAGCGCTTACCATCTGCTTGCGACTTAAAGCTTTGCTTTATGTTGTCTAGACTCACTGTCCGGTTTAGATCCATATCGATTTTGCCATAGCCAATGGCGCCATTGAGCTGAAATTGACCCAGTTTATTGCTGTGATAAAGACCCACGCCAAGCTCATCTAAATCGACATCATTAAAGCCACTGCGTCTATTGGCATCAAGCTCGGTTTGGCTCATATTGGCATAAATACCACTGACGGCGTCAGGGCTGCCGGCATGATCAAAATCCATACCCAATAATAGCTGAGTATTACCACTGCTATCAAAGCCTGCTGCATCTAAAGAGTTGACATCGGCTGAGGCCCATATTGAAGGGCCGGTATTTTGCTTGGTGTTAGTAGAGCTTTGTCGCTCATTAATGTGTGTCTGCAAACGCTGGTTGGTCGCCAGTCCGGCTTGGGTGGCAATGTGAGGTAATACACCCACTTGACTGGGCGCAGTCACCACCGCATTGGCATAATCGGCAATCATCTGATGGGCGCGGCCTGTGGGATGGACGCCATCGGCGAAGAAATAGCTGTTTTCAGCACCGGCTTCCTTCAAGTCATCTCTACCACATTCAAGAGAGCTGACCGAACCACAAGCAGGCTCATTCATGTTGCTAAATCCATAAGCTGCTGGATTGGCCGCTACCTGCTGCAGCAAATTAAAGGTGTCTAGTGGAATAACATTGGCGCCTGTCTGCTTAATTCCTGAATAGAGGCCATTGTTGTACTGATCAGAAAGCGACGTACCATATGAGGCAAACGGAGTGTTTACAAAATTGGGGGTCAGCCCCACATCTGGAATATTAGGCACGACAATATAGTTGGCGCCGTTATCATGTAGTTTTTTAATAATTTCTACTTCATCACCCACAGCAGATGAGATGATATTTGACGCATTACCCAAATCATCTACAACCGCAAAAAGATCATTGGCACCAGTCCATACCGTATATAGACCTTTCGAGTCCACACGATGAGTGGTCAAATAGTTGTCTAGCTGAGTCTTAACTGAGTCTACAGGTATCCCCTCTCTTTCCACATCAATGCCAGTTCTAGCACCGCCAATCGCATAGTTGTTGCCTGATTTTTTATCGAAAATGGTGTTGGCGGTCGAGCTAAGTCCTAGCTGCTCAGCAAATGAGGTGGCCCAAGTATTATCAGGGTTGGTGGTGAATTGACCTGACTCTGCTTTGTCTAATACCGGCTTAAAATAACCGCCATCTGTCAAGCTATCACCAAAAAAGGTGACGCTGCTATAGTCGCTGGCATGGGCACTGCTTATGCCTGCTAATGTAACGGCTAAAATAGCTTGGGATAAGATCTTTATAGAGGGAGTATACAAGCGCGGCTGTGTGGCTTGTTGATACAGGTGAGATTTAATCATCTTGACTTCCTTGTCATAGCATAAAGTAAACATAAAATAAGGCATGAACAATGCGCCGATCAGCGAAGCACTGTGGTGACACTCTGCATCGCAACCTACATGACCTTCACACTAACAGGGATAATAACCGAGCAATAACAACCACCTTAACATCACTCACCTGGTCGCAACTTTTATTACGGCCATCGCTATTATTGTCGCTTATTATAGTGTACGATTGTACACAACAGACCAAAAGCTGGCAAATTGTTTCATCCCTAGCAACAAAATAGCACACTCTAATGGATTTGACCCCAAGTTATTTTACTCACTGTGCAGCGTATATTTTTAGGGCTTTCTATTAAGTGTAGCTTAGCGGTGAGTGTGATTTTTTTGGCGCTTAAGCCAATGAATTGGTTGATATTTAAGTGGCTAGGTCATAGATAAGGTATGAAACATTTTATATCAAAATATGATTACCATTTAACTTGATTTACTGGTTTAATAGAGGTAACGAATTTCAGTCTGTCTGTTTTTTGTTGTTTATTGGAAATTAAAACGATAACAGATATTCAAGCGCAGCTTTAAGGCAGTAGACTGATTTTATTTCAACATTTCTAAATTTTAAGGTTTTCGTCATGATTGATGCAGACGGCTTTAGAGCCAATGTCGGTATCATCTTGGCAAATACACAAGGACAAGTACTATGGGCAAAACGAGTTGGTCATGATTCTTGGCAGTTCCCGCAAGGGGGTATCGATGAGGGAGAAACCCCTCTTGATGCTATGTACCGAGAGCTGTGGGAGGAGGTAGGCTTATATCCTCGACACGTCCAGCTTTTGGCTGCTACTGACAATTGGCTAAGGTATCGCCTGCCCAAACGTTACATACGTCACGGGCAGCATCCTTTGTGTATAGGGCAAAAACAGAAGTGGTTTTTGCTTAAGCTAGATGAGCCGAATACCGAACATATCCGCTTTGACACCGCAAAGCCAGAGTTTGACCATTGGGAATGGGTCAGCTACTGGTATCCGCTGGGTCAAGTGGTTCATTTTAAACGAGGTGTGTATCGCCGTGCGCTGCGAGAGCTGGCACGTGAGTTACCACTTAAAAAGGAATTGATTTTACCTGAGACTAAAAACCATTTGCTTCAGGTTTGATTTCAATAAAGTTTTGCGTTTAATTTGAGTATGATTTAGTTTTTAACTTATTTTTTATGTGAAGAGGCCTGTATCTAGTGATACAGGCCTCTTTTTCGTCTGGTGTTCTTTATCGATTAGATAGCGTAATACTAAAGAGCAGTTAAGGTTTACAAAGATGATAAAAGTCACTCTAATCTGCTGTTATTTTTTAGCCAAATGCGCATACTCGCGGCTCACCAACTGTAGCTCAACACCAGAGTTATCTTCATCGCCTCTTAGTAGGGTCAAAATACTCTGAGTCCGAGTGCCATAATTGGGTAACTCTGGAGTATCAATACAAATCGAAGATAAGGCTTGCTCTAGAGCAGGGGGCATACCGGTATCAGGTAGCTGTTCATCTGCAGCTTGCAGCGTATCGGTTAGTACGTTCCACGCCGCAGGTAGCCAATACTCCTTATCTGCTTGATGAAACTGTAAGCTTTCGCTGATTAATGGCAGCACCTCTTGACGCACTCTGCCGCGCAAACGCTCAGATTTAAACCAAGCCTCATCAGGCTGACCATTTGAAATAATATGCAGACCACTGTGCAGGGGGGTCGCAGGATAGCCTCTATTGTTCACTAGCACCGCTTGCTTGTCGTCCCCCACTATTAGGTTAAAGCCTGCATAAGCCTGCAAGTCTATCTGACGCGCATAAGCCAAAGGCGATAAGTCACCGGTTAAGAAGTTCGTTACCAGCTCCCCCCGTGATCTTTGGTCGGGCGTGGCTTGCACCCCATCTCGAAAATTCAATACCGCCGCCCAGCGTCCGTTTTGACTAAATAGCGGATTTGTTTGTTTTGACGTTTCAGACTCTAAGGGCTGCTGGTGAATGCCCAGCCACGTGCCGCCACTTTTATCATCTCGTCCCCCAAAAATAGGCAGATCCTCCCATTGATGGGCTTGGGTGGTAGGGCGTGCTAAAAACTCATCCCTATTAGACAGCAGGACTAACGGCATCTCATCAAACAGCTGCCAAGCAATGGCGGTAATACACATAGGCTTTCCTTAAAAGGCACAAACAGTACTCTGGATCTTCTACATTATGAGGCAGCCTCACTGATTTATCTATATGATGCGCAATACAAGTCTGAGCCTTTGCTATTTTTTGTGAGCGTAGGCTTACTTTTACTCAACTCAAATACACCGTTCAGTTAATGTCTTACAGGCTGATTTTTGCTATTATGACGACCATTAATTAACCAGGCAGAACTCGCTCATGATGATTCATCCCCAATTTGACCCAGTGGCTTTATCCGTTGGACCACTTCAAGTCCATTGGTATGGCTTTATGTATCTACTGGCCTTTGCGGCCGCTTATGGCTTGGCTTGGTACCGCAGCACCAAGCGTGAAGGTTGGACCACGGATATGGTGTCCGATTTGGTGTTCTTCGGTGCTTTAGGGGTTATATTAGGCGGCCGTATTGGCTATGTGTTGTTATACCAATTCGGTGAGTTTTTGGCCAACCCTACCTATTTGTTCAAAGTCTGGGAAGGCGGTATGTCGTTCCATGGTGGCTTTGTAGGGGTTGCGTTGGCGATGATATATTTTGCCCGTAAGTACAAAAAACCCATTTTTAGCGTATTAGACTTTATTGTTCCTTGCGTACCGACCGGATTGTTATTTGGCCGTATTGGTAACTATATTAACGGCGAGCTTTGGGGCCGAGTTTCTGACGGCGGTTACAACTGGTTGACCTACTTTCCGCAAGCGGCCAAGTTTGATTCCGCGTTAATTACCACCAACCCTGCGCTACAGCCTTTAATGACCCAAATTGAGGGTAACTACCTCTTGCCGCGTCATCCCTCACAGCTGTATGAAGCATTCGCTGAGGGTTTATTGACCTTTATTATTGTGTGGTGGTTTTCTTCCAAGCCTCGCCCGCGTATGGCCGTAAGTGCCTTATTCATGCTGTGCTATGGTATCAGCCGCTTTACTATTGAGTTCTTCCGCCAGCCAGATGAAGGCTATTCACTGATCTTTGGTTGGATGAGTAAAGGGCAGCTTTATACCTTGCCGATGATTATCTTTGGCTTAGTATTGATGGTCTTAGCGTACCGCCGTCAGCAATATGACTGGGGCAAATACGCCGCTTAGAAATAATAGATTTTTGCTGTATTAACTGTTTTAGCTCACTTACTTTGTTAATTATTTGACTGTAGACCTATGATAACTTCCAAAAATGAAGCCGCTTATCTTGATTTAATTCGCTATGTGCGTGACCACGGTACCGAGAAGGGAGACCGTACAGGTACGGGCACTCGCAGTCATTTTGGCGCTCAGTTGCGCTTCGATTTAAAAGATGGCTTTCCGCTGTTAACGACCAAAAAAGTGCACATGAAGTCGATTACTTATGAACTGTTTTGGTTTTTAAAAGGCGATACCCATGTCAAATATTTGCAAGACAATGGGGTACGTATTTGGAACGAATGGTCAACTGCGGAGCAAACCGCTCGCTTTGGCCGCCCTGAGGGTGAGCTGGGTCCTATCTATGGTCATCAGTGGCGTAATTATGGGGCCACTAAAGCGGAGGACGGCCGCTACAATCAAGATGGGGTGGACCAAGTTGTTGGGGTAATTGAGCAAATTAAGAGCAACCCCAATTCGCGTCGTTTGATTGTGTCCGGTTGGAACCCAGCCGAGGCGACCCAAGTGGCGCTACCGCCTTGCCATACATTATTTCAGTTCTTTGTGGCAGACGGCAAACTGTCTTGCCAGCTGTATCAGCGCTCCGCAGATTTGTTTTTAGGAGTGCCTTTTAACATTGCCAGCTACTCTTTATTAACACATATGATTGCTCAAGTTTGTGACCTGGAGGTGGGTGAGTTTATTTGGACAGGTGGTGATTGTCACTTGTATCAAAACCATATTGATCAGGTCAATGAACAGCTGTCTCGCGAGGCTTATGAGTTACCTAAATTATGGCTCAACCCTGAAATCAAGGATATTTTTGATTTTACTTTTGATGATATCCGAGTTGAGGGCTATCAGTCGCATCCAGCGATTAAAGCACCCGTCGCGGTATAAATAGCCCGTCGCGGCATCAATAGATAGTTACAGCATAAATAGATAGCTTAGCCGCTATACGCCAAGCCGTTTATCAGACAATTGGTTATTATTGATTAAGGATATTTGTATGAGCTACGCCCACACTCAAGTTGCCCAAATTGTGGCCATTAGCCGCAACCGCTGTATCGGCAAGGGCAATGATTTGCCTTGGCATATCCCCAATGATTTAAAACACTTTAAGGCCATGACCACCGCTGAGACCGATGCTTATGTAGATACAGGCCTAAAAGGTATTGTCATTATGGGCCGTAAAACTTTTGAATCGATGGGCTCAAAGCCGCTGCCAAAACGAGTGAATTTCATTGTCACCACTCAAATGGACTATGCGCAGCAAAAAGGGCTAGAAGGTCTTAAAGATGTGCATGTGGTGCATAACTTGGATGATGCTTTAACCCATGCAGCCAACGTCGCTCATGGCTTAAAGTTTGAAACTATTTGGGTTATCGGCGGCGAGCGTGTGTTTAAACGTGCCATGATGTTCACCGACCGCATTGAGCTAACGGTTGTCGATACCGACATCGAAGACGGCGATGCGTTTTACCCAGAGATACCCGAAGACTTTGAACTCACTCAAGAATCTGAGTCATTTACTGATGAAAAAAGCGGCCTGAGCTATAAGTTTATGACTTATATGGTCAAAAAGGGCTAACCCTTCTTTAGTTGTTTGCTTCTAAAGACAGCTATTGTCTGAAGCCCGCTATGCTCTAGCGGGCTTTTTTATGACCACCCTTTTGCTATTATGACTCAAGCCCCGCTTCTTTTATCACACCACGCTGTCTGTTATCTCAAAAGAGCCACCTTATGTTAATAAAGGCGTTAAAAACAATCTTGCTATTTAGTGTGGGTTTCATTGTGCTCTTGAGCCTTTTGGCACTAGTGACTCATCAAAGCTTGCCTGACCATCAGTCACACACCGCCTCTCGCCATTTAGCAGTCGACCCTAGTAGCTTTTTGGCACAGCGGCTACTGCCTTTGTTGCAGCAGCATCCGGGCTTAAGTGGCATTTATTTATTGGATGATAGCCACGAGGCCTTTTTGGCCCGATTGGCATTGGCAGCGTCTGCACAAGACACCTTAGATGTGCAATATTACATCTGGCATGATGACACCACAGGTCACTTGCTCATGCAAAGCTTGTACCAAGCCGCTGAGCGCGGAGTTCAGGTGCGTTTGTTGCTCGATGACAATAACACTGGCGGCATGGATCCGCTGCTGGCCAGCATCGATGCGCATCCCAATATTGAGGTGCGGCTATTTAACCCCTTTATGCAGCGTACCCTTCGGCCTTTGGGCTATCTTAGTGACTTCTTTAGGCTAAATCGGCGCATGCACAATAAGTCTTTTACAGCAGATGGTCTGGTGACCATAGCGGGCGGGCGTAACGTCGGTGATGAATATTTTGGCTTTGGTAGCGGGGTAATGTTTGCAGATTTAGACATGGCGGCTGTTGGACCCGTGGCCGAAGATGTGGAGCAAGACTTTGACCGCTACTGGGCAAGTCAGTCTGCTTATCCGCTCCAAAGCATCATTAAGCAACACGCCCCCGCGCCTTTTGATACCACACCTGCAACCGATAAACAAACGCAGATTTTCTTAAAAGAGCTGGGAGAGTCCAGCTTTGTCAAACAACTTCGTGAAGGCTCATTGCCGCTAATTTGGACTCAGGTACGGCTGATTAGCGATGACCCTGCAAAGGGATTACAAAAATCGAAAGAGGCGGACTCGGTACTGGCTCATCTTGTTCCCTTAATGCAGGGCACCCGTGAGGAGCTACTGATAATCTCTCCCTATTTCGTACCCGCCAAGCAAGGTACTGCTCTGTTTCAGCGCCTGGCCAAACAGGGCAAACAAGTCGCCGTCCTCACCAATTCTCTAGCCGCAACCGATGTTATTCCGGTACATGCAGACTATGCCAAATATCGCAAACCACTGTTACGCGCCGGCATCGCTTTATATGAGCTTAAACCGCAGGCCACAGTTATCACCAAAAATCATGGCGGTATTCTCAAAAGCAGTGGTGCCAGCTTACATGCTAAGACCTTTATTATTGATAATAAAACGCTGTTTGTGGGCTCTTTTAATATGGACCCTCGTTCTGCTGCATTAAATACAGAAATGGGCTTTGTGTTTGATAGCGAGCAGATGGCAAGTTATCTGGCAGACAATATGAAGCAAAAACAAATGGAGTACAGTTATAAGGTGAGCAAAACCCCGCAAGGTAAATTACACTGGCAGACCTTAGATGACGGTAATACTGTCGAGTATGATAACGAGCCACACAGTAGCCTATTTTCTCGAATTGGCGTTTGGGCGTGCTCTTTGCTGCCTATTGAGTGGCTATTGTAGGGCTTACATACCGGCTGAAGCCTTGAAGCAAAAGACAAGCCCTAAAAAATCCGCCCAACACATAAGTTGGGCGGATTTTTTACTTTATACATCCCGTGACGTCAATACGCCACAGCCTTAAATAAAGTGAGGGTTTAGATGGCTTTTGTGCGCTCAGTCAGCCACGCCAAAGCCGCCCCTGAAACACGGTCTTTTAGCTCATTGAATACGTGGCTGTGGTAGTCGTTCAACCACTCTATTTCGTCTTGGTTAAGCAAGCTTGGCTCTACCAAACGGGTATCAATGGGGCATAACGTAACCGTTTCAAAGTTTAGATAATGACCAAACTCAGTCTCTTGCGGTGTTGGCACAGGCTGGTTCACCACTAGGTTTTCGATGCGAATCCCCCAGCGGCCTTCACGGTACAAACCAGGCTCATTACTTGAGATCATACCCACCTTCATGGCACGCTCTGGTGGGTTGCTCGCCGCATAAGCAATGACTTGTGGGCCTTCATGCACATTTAAGAAGTAGCCAACACCATGGCCGGTACCATGACCGTAATCCATTTGGGCTTGCCACAGTGGTGCACGGCAAATCGCATCAATCAGTGGTGAAGCAATCCCATCTGGGAAACAGGCTTTGGCTAAGGCAATGTGTGCTTTTAACACCATGCTAAAGTCACGTTTTTGCGTCTCATTAACTTGGCCAATACCAATCACACGGGTAATGTCGGTGGTGCCGTTTTGGTACTGAGCACCAGAGTCAATTAATAACAGTCCATCACCGTCAAGGTAGCTAAATTTATCTTCTGTGGCACGGTAATGTGGCAGCGCCCCATTTTCATTGAAGCCGGCAATGGTTGGGAAGCTTGGTGACACATAGTGCGGCTGTTTGCTACGCACATCAATCAACATACTGTCCACATCAAGCTCGCTTAAGCGTTCGCCTTGATGTAAACGTGCTTCAAACTCGCTAAAGAACTCACACAATGCCGCACCATCTTGACGCATGGCCTCACGCACATGCTCGATATCCTCTTTAGACTTGACGGATTTTAGCAATGTGCTTGGCGCAACTTGCTCAATCATAGCAATGTCATCGCCTAAGTCATTTAAGGTGCCTACTGCCACCTTATTGGGATCTAATAACAATAAATCCTCTGGCGTTAGCTCACTTAAAGCACTTTGAACTTGATCATAATCTGCCACGCTAATACCGGCGTCACTTAATAATTTGGCGATATCCTCGCCCACCTTGGCATTGTCAATATAAAGCGTTGCCTTATCTGCAGTGACTATCATGTGTGCCAAAAATACAGGGTTGTAATCGACATCACTGCCACGTAAGTTGGTCAGCCACGCAATATCATCCAAGCTTGAAATGAGATGATGGGTGGCGCCAATTTGCGCCATATGTGCCCGCACTTCGGCCAGCTTCTCTTGCGCCGACTGTGACACAAACTGCGCATCATGGGCATAAAGCTGAGCCACAGGCAGCGCCGGACGGTCTTGCCAAATCTCGCCTAATAAATCCAGCTCAGTGACCAGACGGATACCCTCCTCTTCACTTTCAGCCGCCTCATCGAAAGCATCTAACAGGCGATCTTGTTCAGCCAGTGACAACACATTGCCATCGATGGCCACACTATCGCCGGCCTTTAAATACTCACCCAGCCACTGGGCGTGATTAGGAGAGCCTGGTTGTAGTTTTTGTAGGGTAATACCAGTCCCCTCTAATTGTGCCGCTGCTTGTACCCAATAACGGCTGTCCGCCCACAGACCTGCAAAGTCATGAGTCACAACCAAAGTACCCACAGAGCCTGTAAAGCCCGATAGCCACTGACGACCCTGCCAATACTCAGGCAGATACTCAGATAAATGAGGATCAGCCGATGGGATGATCAGGGCGCTGATTTCGTTATTTTTTAGAACTTGGCGTAATTGATGGATACGCTCTTGGATGACAGACTTACTCATAATGTTCCTCGGGATAAATGGTGTGTTTTTTATTGTGGTTTTTTTTGCCAATTTCAAATGTGAAAAACGTGCTACCAGATTATGGTAACACGTTTGATTTGTTGAACCGTTTTCAGTTAGTAAGCAGCTTAAAAGCTTACCATGAATCTAAAGCTTATTTAAACAGCATTGCGGCGTTCATCTTCCGCTTCACTGCGGTCTAACATGGCTCTGACCGGTTTTGATAAAGCCAGCAAGATTAAAGCGGTCACTACCAAGAAGATGGTCATGGTGGTGAACAGGCCAGGCAAGCCATCAATGGTGTCCGCTGACACATGACCGCCAAAGAAGGCAGCAACTAAGTTACCCATGGCCACAGAAGTGAAGAACAGACCCATCATTTGACCTTGCATGCCTTTTGGCGCAAGCTTAGTCATTGAAGATAAACCGACAGGACTTAATGCCAACTCACCCAAAGTTAATAACAACAAACTGCCTGTGAGCCACAAAGGCGATACTAGAGTGTCTGGATTAGCGACCACCAGTTTAGAGGCCATCGTCATCAAACCAAACCCTGCTGCCGCCAATAGCATACCCAAAGAGAACTTGGCCATACTGTTAGGTTCAAGATTACGCTTACCTAACCATACCCAAATGATACTCACAATGGGCGCCAGCATTAGGATAAAGATGGGGTTTAATGACTGGAACCAAATGCTTGGTACATCAAAGCCCATGACATTAAGATTGGTATAACGATCGGCAAACAAGTTAAATGAAGTGGGCTGCTGCTCAAAGCTTGACCAGAATAACGTTGAGCCGATGATTAAAATAAAACAAATCAGCAAACGCAGCTTATCGGTCTTATCAAGCTTAGGGGAGACAAACATATAACCAAAATACAGCAGCACAGTAGCGGCAATAACATAGGTCATGTATTCGGCAACCAGACTGGGGTTAAAAGGCATAACACCAGTAGCCACAAGCACAATGAGCGCAATTAAAATCGCTAAAAATAGACCCAACCAGCGGCCGATATTTTGATACTGATCGTTGGCCACTTCCCATTCAGGGGTGATGCCTTTGGCTTTCGCAAAGCGCTTTAGGTTTTTGCGGGCAGCAAAACGGTATACCAATAACGACACTAACATACCCAAACCACCGACACCAAAGCCAACATGCCACATTTGCTGTTCTTTAAACACACCAACAATCAGTGCAGCCAATAAGGCACCAATGTTAATGCCCATATAAAACAGGGTAAAACCACCGTCACGGCGCGAGTCACCCTTGGGATATAAAGCGCCGACCATCACTGAAATACAGGTTTTAAATAAGCCTGAACCTAGCACAATACAGACCAGACCAATAAAAAACATAGACATGCCAAATAAGGCAGACAAAGCGATACATAAGTGGCCCAGCGCAATGATGATACTGCCCCACCATAAGGCACGCTCTTGACCTAACCAATTATCAGCAAGCCAGCCACCTGGTACCGCAGCAAGATACAAAGTTCCGGCAAAAATACCATATATGGCAGTCGCAGTGGTATCATCGAATCCAAAGCCGCCATTACTAATAGAGGCCACCATAAACAGCACCAGTAAAGGGCGGATACTGTAGTAAGAAAAGCGCTCCCACATTTCGGTGAAGAATAAGGAACGTAGCGGCTGGGGATGCCCCATAAAGCCATTGTCTAGTCCCTTAAATTCAGCAGAAGACTCTGTGTTTTGAGAGTTTACACTACTCATAATTTCTATTCCTTAGATCTATAACAGAGAAGCTGACTCTAACAATCAGGGAGAGCCATCGTCTCACTCTGTTTTGAAGTTAGCGTAATTTTATGTCTTCAGGTTATCAAAAGTTAATAGGGAGATAACTTTCAGTTTCATAAAAAAAACTGCAGTATTGTTTCATGGACTTACAGCAGGGTAAAGAAAAAAAACTTTAATACTACCCAAAAAAGCCCGTACAGTCATAAAGACTGAACGGGCTTTAACGCTGGTTCTATAAGGGTTTAGCAGCTATCTAAAAAAATTACTGAGCAGTCTTTTGTGTGTCTGTATCAGTAGCAGGTTCAGCGGCATCAGTAGCTGTAGGCGCAGCAGCTTCAGCTTCAGCGTTAGTGTCTGAGGTAGTAGCGGTATCTGCAGCAGGTGCAGCTTCGGTACCAGCGGCAGGCGCTTCAGCAGTAGCGGTCTCGGCAGTAGCGGTCTCGGCAGTAGCAGGGTCGGCCTCAGCAGTAGCAGCGTCCGCAGGTGCGGCTTCAGCGGTAGCTTCGGCTTCTGTGGCAGGTGCTGCAGCAGCTTCAGGTGCCGCGGCTTCTTCAGTGGTTTCTTCTACAGCAGCTTCAGGGGCCACATGATGGCCTGCTGGGCGTAAGAAGGCTGAGATACCAATAAGAAGTACGATAGCCAAAAAAGCAGCAGTGCCCACTAGAGCATACATAAATTCTTTCTTCGGTTTATTTTGGCTTGCATCTGCCATAGGTCACCTATCTGTATAATTTGATAAAGGTTTAAGAGAGTAAGTTCCTCTGTAATATGGTACTTTTTGAAACTAAGTAGCTAAGCTCTAATATGAGTCAACTCCCTGTAATCTCTACACTATGGCGCCATATTACCGTCAGAACCGGTCACGTTTCTTGCTATTATATCGCAATTTGCTACCTTTTGTGAAAACGCCCCATCCTATTTGTGGATTAGCAGTATATTTTTACACATCACACTCAAGGATTGAAGTATTAATTCATCCTAATTAACGCTTATTGTTGCGCGCGCTTAGCCAGATAGCTTAACACTAAAAACAGCCCAATAAGTATCAAAATAGGATAATTACCAAAGCGAACATAGGGCGTCATGCCGGTACGCGACTGCACCTCACCACGCAGCACCGTACGCTCAAACTGGGGAGCCTGTGCCACAATACGACCTTTATGGTCAATAATGGCAGTCACTCCGGTATTGGTCGCACGCATAAACCAGCGGCCGGTCTCAAGCGAGCGCATTTGCACCATTTGTAAATGCTGCAAGGGGCCCGCTGAAGTACCAAACCAAGCATCATTGGAGATGGTTAATAAAAAGTCGGTATTTTGCGCATTGCGGCGCGTGGTATCCGGATACGCCACTTCATAGCACACGGCAGCTCCAAGATTGTGGCCGCGCACTTTTAGAGGCAATTGGTCTTTTGGACCACGGCTATAGCTTAATACTTCATTGCTACCGGCCAAATTGGGGAATAAATCCAGCGCCCCTTGAAAAGGGATGTATTCACCAAAGGGTACGAGATTTTGCTTTTTATATAGCCCATCAGCCTGAGCGCCAAGCGCAATCACGCTGTTATAAAACGGTGCGTATTTGTCCGTTTCAGGATTATAAGCCGACTCATCTTTGTAAGGAATGCCAGTGACCCAAGTGGTGTCCGTGTCTTTTGCGACTTTGACCACCTCGGCAATAAATGGCCAAGCTTCTGTCTGGAACATAGGAATAGAGGACTCTGGCCATACCACCATATCCTGGTCCCACTCCGTACTGCTTAGCTTGGCATAAATCTCAAGCGTCTTATAGCGGTATTCGGTAAGCCACTTTAAATCTTGAGGAATATTACCTTGTACTAAGGAGACTTTCAGATTGGGGGTATTGGGCTTAGGCTGCGTCCACGCCGGATCTGTCAACCACAAACCAATACTTAACGCTAAAAATAGTATCGAAACCAGCAGATAACCGCCGCGCTTGCGGAATAAATCGACTAAACTTGCTGCCAGTAAAACAACCACAAAAGAGATGGCAAATACACCAGCCACAGGCGCTAATGATGACAACCAGTGTTGCTCGGTAAAAGCATATCCGACAAATAGCCAAGGAAAACCTGTCAGTAGCCAAGTCTTCATCCACTCTTGCAGCACCCAAAGCGCAGCAAAGGCCAGCGGCTGCTTACCGACAAAGCGGTTAAATATCAGCGCCATAAAACCATGAAATAGCCCCATGCCCAGCCCCATCACCGCAATGGCCAATAGGGCCAGCGGCATGGGCACATCACCATAATCATGGATCGAGGTGTATAGCCAGAATGCCCCCACGCACCAAAGCCCCATGCCATACGCTTCACCGATAATAAAAGCACGCTTATTGCTCATCTCACCAAGTAGTAGCGCATACAGTAAAGCGGGGGAAATCAGTGCGATAATCCAGTAGCCATAGGGCGCCAAAGACAGCATAAACATCGCCCCAGCTAGCCAAGCCACAATCACTGCTGTACCGATAGGCAACTGTGAGCTGCGCTGGTGATCATAAGGTTGGTTTAATCTGTCTTGCACATGTTGGGTTGAGGCTCGCATGACGGCTCCGGTAACGGGTATCTTTATAAGGGGAAAAACTGGCGGATTGAGATGGTAAGCTCACACAAAGCGGACGCAAAAAACAGCGCTTATCAAAACCACTATTCATAAAGCCAATAATATGCGTATGATAACAGTCTGGACTCAAAAAATCTTAGCCCAGATACAGTATATATAATAAGCCCTGATGAACCGGTAAAATATCCTCTATAATCTTATGATAAAGGGGCTATAAGGCGACAGATTTACCCCATTTTTAATCAATAGCTCTTAAATTTTGCCAATCGAGAGACGCACTATGCCAATCCCCTCAAACACTCATACGCCCGCCTCGCACACACCCGTGAACCAAAGACAAACCGCTGTCGATTTGCCTGTTCAGGTGTTGGCTGGTGTGGGCAGTAAAATTGAGGGTCAGCTTGAGCAGCTGGGTGTGTCACGCTTGTTTGATTTGTTGCTGCATCTGCCGCGTGATTATGAAGACCGCAGCCGTTTGGTCAATATCAGCGACTTACAAGATGGTCAATCCGCGCTACTTGAAGGGCAAGTCACTTATGTGGATAACAAACGTGGCGGCATGACGGTGGTCATTGAAGATGCCACTGGCGCCATTCAGCTGCGCTTTTTTAAGGTCTATGCAAGCTTGGCACAGACCATGACACTCGGCACACGGCTCAGGCTGTTTGGTGAAGTCAAAATCAGCCGCTACGGCATGCAGATGGCCCATCCTGAATACAATATGGTGACGGCCGGTGCGCCTGTGGTAAACACCGGCCTACAGCCCATTTATCCTGCGGTTAAGGGGCTGCATCAAAACAAACTACGTACCTTGGTCAAACTGGCACTACAGACCGTTCATCAGCAAGGACTGCCTTTAACGGTGTTTGATGAGGCCGACTGGCAAGCCGTTAATCACTTGCCAGCACCGCTACCGACCAATAGCTATGGCCTGCCCAGCTCGGCAGCATCTCAGCAAACCAGCCCATCACCCAACAGCGCCCCAAGTTGGCAGCATTTAACGTTGTTTGAGGCATTGACTTTAATTCACACCCCGCCGATGCATACTGATATCACGTTGCAAGCGGCGCAGCTTGAGCAGTTAAAAGCGCGCACTCACCCTGCCTGCCAGCGACTGATTGTGGAGGAGTTGACCGCACACCAATTAAGCATGCTATATCGCCGCAAGCAGCTGCATCAACACAAAGCGCCTAAATGTGATGGTGATAGCCCACTGGCTGAGAAGCTGCTGGCCAACCTGCCGTTCAGCTTAACCGGTGCGCAAGACCGAGTGATTAAAGAGATTACCAGTGATATGGCGACCTCTATTCCAATGCTGCGCTTGGTACAAGGCGATGTCGGTGCTGGTAAAACTTTAGTCGCGGCATTGGCAGCCTGTTATGCCCTTAATAGTGGCTGGCAGGTGGCGGTCATGGCACCCACTGAGATTTTAGCCGAACAGCATCTGATTAACTTTAAGGCTTGGTTTGAGCCATTAGGCATCGGTGTGGGTTGGCTGGCTGGTAAACAAACGGCCAAGCAGCGCCGTGAAGCACTGGCCGATGTCGCAGAAAATGAGGTTCAGATTGTGGTCGGTACCCATGCACTGTTTCAAGATGCGGTGGTGTTTGCCAAATTGGGACTGGCGATTATTGATGAGCAGCACCGCTTTGGGGTTGAGCAGCGTATGGCATTGACCAACAAAGGCGTGGCCAATAGCACCCCGCACCAGCTGATTATGACGGCCACTCCGATTCCGCGTACGCTGGCCATGAGTGCCTATGGTGATATGGATACCTCCATTATCGATGAATTGCCGCCAGGGCGCACCCCGATTACCACAGTTACCATTGACCGTGCCCGCCGTGATGAGGTGATTGAGCGCATCGCCGCTAACTGTAAAGAGGGCAAGCAAGCGTACTGGGTCTGCCCACTGGTCGACGACTCAAGCACCTTAAATGCGCAAGCGGCTGAAGCCACTTTTGCCGATTTAAGCGAACGTTTGGATATTCGTATTGGCATGGTACACGGCAAAATGAAGTCAAAAGAAAAGCAAGAGATTATGGCTGCGTTTAAGAACGCCGAGCTTGATCTATTGGTCGCAACGACCGTGATTGAGGTCGGCGTCGATGTGCCTAACGCCTCACTGATGGTGATAGAAAACGCCGAGCGTTTGGGGTTATCACAGCTGCATCAGCTGCGTGGCCGTGTTGGGCGTGGCTCGACCAAAAGCTTCTGTGTGCTGCTATACCAAACCCCACTATCAGAAACTGGCATCGAGCGTCTCAATGTACTGCGTGACAGTAATGATGGCTTTGTGATTGCTCAAAAAGACTTGCAACTGCGTGGCCCAGGCGAGCTACTTGGCAAGCGTCAAACCGGTAATATTGGCTATTATGTGTCCGATTTGACCCGTGATGAGAATTTATTAATGATTGCCAGTCATTTGGCCAAACGCCTGATTAATGATGACGCACGCAAAACAGAAGTCACCCAACTGATTCACCGCTGGATGCCTGAGGCGAGCAAATATACCAATGTGTAGCTGGCTTGCTTTAATGCGCTTGGTTTAAAGCACTTAGCCAACTTAGCCAAACCCTAAAAATCAACCGTAATGCCGGCATTGATACTACGCCCTGGTAATGGAGCAATGTATCTTAGAGGCGATGCGTGCGGTCTGGCCTCTTCATCCAATAAGTTACTGGCATTAGCAAAGAGCTTAACCCTAGAATCGGCCCAACTGTTAATGGTTTTGGCGATACTCACATCCATCATGTTATAGCTGGGCAGCGCCACCTCAGTGTTAATCTCTTTCCCTAAATACTTGGGCTTAGCGTAGTGCACAAAGTTTATCTCACTCTCCCAGCTGTTGTTTTGCCAATTAAGACCAATGCCGTAACGGTCGGTTGGGATATTAGTGAGATACTCGCCATTTGTCTCACCGTCTTTGGGCTTATTCTTCACCAAATCAGTAAAAAGATGCGCCGTCACATCGCCATACTGATCAAAATCAAAGCGCTTGCTTGCATCAATCTCAAAGCCGCTCACCTTGGTATCTATTTGTTGCCAATACTTTAAAGGCAACCGATTGGCCAAAAAGGTCGTCCCTGAGGGTCTAAGCGAATAATAACCATCAAAATCATGTTGATACGCAGTGGCGACAACGTCGATATCTTGATAGTTAATCAGTGCACTAAGCTCGGTACTGGCGACCTTTTCTGAATCTAGTGTCTGATTACCCTCTTCATGCGCCATACTGCTAAAGTGTGCCTGACTGGCGTACAGCTCATTCACCTCAGGGGCTCTCTCAGAGTTGGCATAACGCAGATTAAATGCCAAATAATCATTGACATCAAGCCTGGCAGACAGCTCATAACTGTTTAGATTAAAATCCGTATCGAGCAGTTTTTCATAATTCGGTGACTTGCTAGAGGGATTAAAATTGCTGTCTTGAATCTTGTGTGTCACTTTCTCATAGCGGTAGCCTGCCCCTAATGTCAGATAATCTAGCGGCAGACTTTCTTTGACAAACAGTGCCTGCTTTTGGGTTTCGACATCGGGCAAATAACGCTGCTCGCCCCTACCTTTAATGTCACGATACGACAAATCAGCGCCCAGCTTTCCAGATAGCACGCCAAGCTTACCTAGACTTGGCTGATGCTGAGTGACTACAGTGGCGTTATAAGTATCAAAGTCATAATGATTGGCGATATCATCACCCAGCAGCTCCTCATTACGCTCCTTGATATGGGCCATATTCACATTGAGCTGACTTAACCAGTCATACGTCAAATCAACTTGCGACTCTAGCAGATACTTCGTCTGCTCTGTATCGATTTGTACTGGGACATTTGCGGTGTAATCTTCATTGTAATTTAGATTGGACATTGAGAATCCAGGCAAGCCGTAACGGCTGGTTTTATTATCCAAAGCAGCAGCAACATAGCCATTATCAAAAAAATAACTGCCTGATATCCCCAAGCGGCGATTGTCTAAATGGCTGTTCCCAAGCTTATTATGATAGTTTTCTGTCACATCGTTAATCTTGCTAATGCGCTCGGCATATTCAGGCTGATCTGGTTCGTATTGCGGATTCTCTGCCGTACCATAGCCACCATAATTGGTATAAACATCCCCTGGCGATAAGCCATAGTCATAATAGGTCTGCGTATATTCAAGCGTGCTCGGGTCAATATAGTCGGTATAAAAATACTGTCTTGATTTGGGATTAAACGTGGTGGTTTTTTCGACATGCTTTTGGCAGGCGTCTGCTAATACTGTATTTACCCCCAAGCCGTATTCATTGCTGCGAACCAAGTCTGTTTGGCAGACCTTCGCCTTGCTGTCACCAGGAATATCGTAATGCCCTTGGCGCTGCGCCGAGTACAACAGATTAATGCTTAGGTTGTCCTCGTTATTTATATTGGCTTTTATGCCCTGTGAGCGAGGGGCATTGGTTCCATCCTTAATAGCCAGCGTAAGATTTTGAGGTTTGTCCTCTATTTGCCGCGAGATTAATCCACTGTCAATGTCCACACTGCCGCCGATGGCACGCCCGCCTGACTCAATCACTGAGTTGTTTTTATTCACTGTAATCTGGTGGCTAAATACTGGATCAAACAGCAAGTTGGTCGCTGGACTGATGGCATTGAGCCCATTAACGTTCGTACCATCTTCATTGATACTAACGCGATTGCCTTGTAATCCACGAATTATAGGCGAGCCTGAGTGTGGGCCAAAGCTGCCAGAGTGAACCCCTGATATCTTCTCTAACGCCTCGCCTAATGTATGCGTATCAATCTGTTGATCTTGTAAGGTGACCGTGTGGCTAGAGACTGGACTGGCTGCTGATTTTACAGTGATGGTGGGCAGTACGACTTCGGGGCGAGTAATGTCGTTATCGATAATAGGCGGTAAGTAAGGTATGGCGTCTTGTGCGAAAGAAGAGTGGGAAATAACTAAAATCATCAAGGGTAGATAACGGTATTGCATGGTTAGTGGGTACCTTAAAAACAATAATGGGGCGAATAGACGGTGTAAGTTATTGTTACCTTTTTAAACGTTATGTTATAGTATAACATAACATTTTTACCGAAATGTACTCTAACCTGCCTAGCGGCATTCATTTTTATTGTTTAGGTAAGCCCATGCTCACAAACTATCAAAACCACCAACCCTCAAAACGCCGAACCAAGCGCCCTTTATCGCCACTGATGATGAGTATCCGTCTATATACCCAAGCGATCTGTATCCAAAACAGTAAGTTGCCTACTGCATCTGCCAAGCTGCCGTATTTGCTCCAAGCAGCCACATTGGTAGCACTGGGCGTCTATAGCACAGCGGCATTAGCAGAAGATAAGCCTTCAGTTGAGCTGGCGCCCGTTGTGGTTACCGCCAGTGCGTTTGAGCCACAAGCGGGTGATATGGCGACCGCAACCAGCGTCATCACCCAGTCGCAGATTATGCAGCAAGGCAAATCCACCTTGGGCGATGCACTAGCAAATGAGCCCGGTGTCAACTCAGATACCTTTGGTCAAGGTGCGACACGTCCTATCATCCGAGGTCAAACTGCACCTAGAGTACAAGTGGCTCAAAATGGCATACTGGTACAAGATGCGTCACAAATATCACCCGATCACCAAGTCTCTGTGCCTGTGCTTGGCGCCAAACAAATTGAGGTAATAAAAGGCAGCTCTGCCCTAATGTATGGCGGCGGCGCTATTGGCGGTGTGGTCAATGTCGTCGATGACACCATCCCATCCGAGCCGATGAATGACACAGTCAGTGGACAATTTGGCTTGATTGGTCAGCAAGCCACAGACGGCTATCTAGGCTATGCCCAGTTAAATGGCAAGCTAAATGACAACTGGCAGTGGACGGGGCGTTTTCAAAAGACCGATCTAGATGATGTGAAAGTACCCAAGTCACGTTATGACAAAGTCAAAAACAGTTGGTATAAGCAAGACAACGCCAGTGTTGGCTTTGCCTATGTGGATGACCTTGACTATGTTGGCTTCTCTTATCAGCGTCAAGATTCAGACTATGGTCTGCCGTTTCATGTGCATAACCACTGTCAGCCAGATGAGCATCGTATAAATAGACTGACGTGCAGCTTAGATGAACACGAGCATGGGGCGCATGAGCATCACGATCATGACCATGAAGAACACGGACACCAAGAGCATGAACATGGCCATGAAGAACACGGCCATGACGAGCATGAGCATCACCATCAACATGGCGAGCTGCCTTACGTTAAATTAAAATCCGATGTGTATCAGATTCAAACCGAGCATTTGGTACCCTTAACCGGTATTGATAAACTGGCAACAAAGTTTAGTTATACCGATTATCAGCACGATGAGATTGATGAAGAGGTTGTCGGTACCACATTTAAAAACAAGGCCTTTGGGGCGACCGTTCAAGCCACTCATGCCACTCATCAAGTCGGTAATCTAGGCTTTATGAAAGGAATCATTGGTGTCGATTATGCCAATAGCAAATTCTCCGCAGAGGGGCTAGAAGCCTATTTACCAAAGACCAGACGCAATCAAGTAGGCACTTATATTATTGAGCGTTTAACACCGACTTATTCTGGTGCCCAAATTAATGACGCCGGCAGATTAGGCGCCCAATCCTCTAAGACACAGCAAGATCATCTGGGTCATAATCACGGCAGCAGCATTCTGCCTACCGACAGTACCGCTACTAAGCTTGCAAAGCAGGGCAAAGACTTATGGTATGTACAGTTTGGCGGCCGTCAAGATATTCAAAAAATCGAAGATATGGATAACAATATCTCCAAATCCGATAGCGCACACTCTTTGAGTTTAGAAGCTGGGCGTTACCTGACACCGACGACCCAAGTATCCGCTCGCGTTAGCCACTCTGAACGATTGCCTGCCTCACAAGAGCTGTATGCCAATGGCGCTCACTTGGCTACCAATACTTGGGAGCGTGGTAATCTACAGCTGGATAAAGAGTCTACCGATGGTATCGAGCTTAGCCTGCGCTATGATAATAATAAAAACTTTGACCTGAGTACCTCTGTGTTTTATAACGACACAGACGACTATATCTATGCAAAAACTCAAGACTTGGTGACCGAAGGGGAGTCGAAAGGCTTTAGACTAATTGATTATCATCAATCAGATGCCAAACACTATGGCGGTGAGATTAAAGCACGCTATTATTTAAATGATTATATTAGTATTGGCGGCTTTTCAGATATTGCCATTATCGAGCTAAAAGACAAACAACTCGGCAGTAAGTATGCACCAAGACTGGCTGCGCCTAGAGTCGGCGGCGACATTACTGCGCAGTTCAATCAATTTGATGTGGTGTTGTCAGGCTATCACCGTTATAAACAAGATAAGGTGGCAGACTTTGAGCACACCACGCCCAGCTACAATATGGTAGATGCCAAAGTGACTTATCACAGTGCCGGCCCGCAAGATTACACCGCATTTTTGCAAGTCTCTAACCTATTAAATGACTTGGCCTACAATCATAGCTCCTATCTTGTTGAGCATATGCCGCTGGCAGAACGCTCTTTTAATGCTGGCATCACTTACCGCTTCTAAGTTCACCCTTGGCACAAAAAAAGTGCCTCAGTTCTGAACTGAGGCACTTTTTATGGGTTACGGATGACTTATTTACAGATTACTTATTTGTAGGCATCATTTTTATAGCCATCATTTTTGTAGGCGTCATTTTTGTAGGCATCATTTTTATAGACACTGTCATCATGGAGTGTCATCGCCGCTATTATGAGCCCGTTTTTGCTGCTTTTTTCGCTTAGCGCTCTGCATCACTTAAGTTGCTCTTGGCTTGATGGCTAGAGCGATGAGACTGTTTTAGAGCCTGAATTTGGCTATATTTTGTTAATCCCATATCCATGACCCACAAGCCGGCCTATAATAGCAAGTTTTCTGCTGTTTTATACAGCTGTCTAATTTAGATGGCCATAGGATTTTTTGTGAGCAAACGTGACCTCATAACCTTTATTACCCTGGCCTTCATGTGGTCGTTGTCTTTTATCTTTTACCGCATTGGGGTGCCTGAATTTGGCTCAGTTGCCTTTGCCAGTATTCGCTTGGAGCTGGCGGGGATAACCATGCTTTTATTTGTGCTACTAAACCCAAAAAACCGTCAAGGCATTTTGGCTAACTGGAAGCTACTGACCATTATCGGCTTATGCTCTACTGCCATTCCATTCGTGCTGTTCGGCTATGCCGCAAAATCGGTTAATGCCGGTGTACTGGCGGTATTAAACGCCTCTGTCCCGATGATGAGTGGGGTAATGGCCAGCCTGTTCTTCAATGATAAACTGTCAAAAAAACAAATACTGGGACTTGTCATTGGGGTCATTGGCGTGTTTATTTTGATGAGTGAAAATTTCTTGGCGATGATGCACAGCAGTGGCGGCGATCATAGCAGCTTACAGTCCCAATTGTGGCCCATGGGCTTTGCGCTGTTTGCCTGTATTGGCTATGCCACCGGCGCCAACCTCACCCGTAACTATCTAGAGCACATCTCTCCCATCGCCATTACGGCCGGCACCTTGATTACGGCCAGTATTGTGATGCTACCGGTCGCTATTTATAATTTCCCCTATCATCACTCTATTAGCGCCAAAGCTTGGGGTTCGGTGATTTGTATTGGTATTTTATCCACTGCGATTGCACTGATATTTATGAATCAGTTGATCAAAAGTATTGGTCCAGTACGCGCCACCAGCATCACCTTGGTCATCCCCATTTTTGCGATTATTTTTGGCTATATATTACTCGGTGAATCACTTGATATCTTTGCCATTGTGGGCTCGGTGGTAATTTTATTCGGCACTTATCTGTCATTAAACCTATCTGTTAAAAAACTGGCCGAACCTCAAGTCTAAACACCTAAAAAAAGCGCCTGATTGCTCGCTCAAGGCGCTTTTTTTATGGGTATACTGTCAGGGGGTTATAGCACAGCTTTTTGTCATGGCCATCTTTGGGCATGATATCAACTGCTGATCGATAAATATCCGCTCTCAACAAAGGATGGCTTATGGCCTGAGTGGCGGTGTGTTAAGCTACAGTTACCTCAGTACCTGTCTTTACCCCAGTTTAACTCAAGGATGATTTATGCCCATTTTCTCCCCTATTAAGCGCTTAATACCTGTTCTAACTGCATCAAATACTGCAGCTGACAGCGCTGCCCCTTTGGGATTAGCTTCAATACGGACACAGTATTTACCGCAATTGCCGGCACTACCCAACTTACCCAAACGCGCCGCCGCTTCGGCACGCAGACTGCTGCCGGTGCTACCCTTTAATAAAAAGCCTGATCTTGAGGTGTTAATTATAGGCGCAGGCGTATCCGGCATTGCAACAGCCAGTCATCTACAGCGCGACAAGCTACTTAGCCCACTGATTACACACAAAAAAGTCGCCATTGTGGAGAAGCGAGCCGCCATTGGGGGTACTTGGGATTTATTTAAGTACCCTGGCATTCGCTCAGACTCTGACATGACCACTTTTGGTTTTGCTCACCGCCCCTGGCTGGGCAAAAAGACCTTGGCGGATGCCGCTTCAATTAAGCGCTATATTGAAGACACTGCTACAGAAGAAAACTTACAGCCTTTGATACATTTTAATACCGAAGTGAGTGCATTAAACTGGTCAAGCCGGCACCAATACTGGCAGGCTCAGCTCACCGACGTCACTACAGGGCAAACCCGCCATATCACCGCCCGCTTTGTCATTGGCGCCACGGGCTATTATGACTATGACGCAGGTTATCAGCCTGTTTTTAAGGGACAGCAAGCGTTTAACGGTAAAATCGTACACCCACAGCTGTGGGATGAGACCATTGATTATGACAATAAACGGGTGGTGGTCATTGGCAGTGGGGCCACTGCGGTGACGTTGGTACCCGCGCTACTAAGTCGAGACGCTTATTTGGCTTCTGCTTCACCTGCCAAGCCACAAGTTGCGGCGCAGGTCATCATGCTGCAGCGTTCACCCACTTATATCGCCAGCATCCCAAGTGAAGATCCAAGCTATGTTCTACTCACCGAGCGATTTAAATTACCGCCCAATGCTGCCTATAGCCTAGTTCGAGGGCGTAACATACTACTGCAGCAAAGCCTATATAGATTATCTCGAGTGGCGCCCAAACTCTTAAAAACCATCCTCACCCAGCGTAATAAATATGCACTTAAAGGCAGCGGTGTGGCATTAAACCACTTCGTGCCTGATTATAATCCGTGGGATGAGCGTCTATGCGCTGTACCAGATGGTGATTTATTTAAAGCGATGCATACAGGTCATGCTGATGTGGTGACAGACCATATTGATCACTTTACTAAGGACGGTATACAGCTGGCTTCTGGTCGTCATTTGCCTGCAGATATTATTATCACCGCCACAGGCCTCAAGCTGCAAATGCTTGGCGGCGCTAAACTTACTGTAGATGGCAAAGCTCTTGATGTCAGTGCGCGCATGAGTTACAAAGCGGTGCTGCTAGAGGGCGTTCCTAATATGGCTGTGTTGTTCGGCTACACCAATGCCTCTTGGACACTCAAGATTGACCTCGCTGCGGCCTATCTGACCCGATTGTTACGCCACATGCATCATTACGGCTATAAAAGCGTCATCCCCGATGCGGTAGCTACCGATGGTGAACAGGCCAACCGACTGCCCGATACAGTCATGGGCTCACTGAGCGCCGGCTACATTCAGCGGGCCCAAAACACCCTACCCAAGCAAGGCGACCGGTATCCTTGGTATGTGACTAATAACTATCTAAGCGACCGTATGATGCTCAAGCAGCACCGCGTTCATGATAAATGGCTTCGCTTTGGCCGTTAAGCTGTTGCCATTACTTTATGCTTAGCGCCATGATCAGCAGGTAATAAAAAAATAGGACAGCTTTCGCTATCCTATTTTTTTTAATAAACCATTAATGGCGCTTATTTTTTCTTAGCTTTTTTGTCTTTCTTAGCTTTTTCTTTCTTTTTTTGGTCTTTTAGCTTATCTAACTCTTTGACCTTTTTCTCTACTTTTTTCTTAGCTTTTTTGATGTCTTTTTTCAGTTCTTGTTTTAGCGCTTTAATATCAGATTTAGACATGATGGCTTCCTTATATTTATTTTATAAATCTATCATTAAATATCTTATGTTTAACCTATCAGGTAATGTTTTACCTAAAGTTATTATTTACCGCAGCAACCAGAGCCTTAACATCTGCTAGGTTGAGAACGATAAATAATGACTTATATCGATAGTATCAAATTAGATTTTTAAAACAAGAGACTACTGTATTTAGAATGTAATATTAAATTGCACTACCTAATTACTGTAATCGCTTTAAATAAAAAAACCTCACACCATTCTTGTCTGCCTCGAACGCCAAACCATGAATGCTAATGACTGATTTACCACATCAAATCATCAGGGATAACATAAGCAGCATACGGATCATCTTCAGCAGGCTCATCTTGCGCCTTGTCATTAGACTCAACAATAAACCCTTCTAGCTTCTCATTAATACGATCGGCTAACGGACGTGGCAACAATGCATACCCCTCCTCCAAGCGGGCAATACTGACATGACCGGCAACAATCTGATCAAACAGCTTTTGGGTGATGTGCATCTTTTTGATTTTGCTGTCATCAACAAAGCGGTATTCGATATCGCCTTGGGTATCTGTAATCTGGTGCTGATGAATCATCTGTACGATATTAGCTCTTAAAGTCTTCTCTTCTAATGCCTGCTGTTTTTGCTGATTCAGAGCTTGGTCTTTTTTGAGCTTTTCGGCCTGTGCTTGTGCCACTGATTGTTTGATTTCTGCATCGGGGGCATTGCCTGTGCGCTTGGCATGTTCAGCTTGTTTGGTTAGCTTTTTGGCTTTTTTGGTATCCACCAACCCTGCTTTTAAGAGTTGGGCTTGTAAGGCATTTTTGGCCATGTTGATATCCTTTGTGCTTCAAATAGGTTCGCGCTTTAAATAAAAAGGCATAAAAAAGACAGGGTACAAGTTTTATGTCACCCTGTCATCACTTTCATCGCTTTACTTAACGCCTATGAATCAGTGCTCGGCTTTGTGTTGTACATAGCCCTCAAATACTTGGGCTAATTCATCTCGGCTATAGTTTACATTGAGCTCATTTTGCATAATATCAATAAAATGCTCAAGCTTGGTAATGGTCACCTGCTCGGTATGATCTGCATAAATCTTAAAATAATCAGTGTTCCTGAGCGAATAAATCACATCCTCGCCATAGCAGGAGACAACCAAGTTATTACGCCATATGCCCTCAGGATTCATATAACAATAAAAATTACCCACTTCAAAGTCTGCATCGATATTCTCAATCAAATCAAAGGCAGTGGCATTGTAAGGCTCATTTTTTTCCATTAATTGCATGGTATACACGTTTTTGTCTGCATCCACAGGCAACACGTTGTATTCAATGCCTAAATGACTCAGCGTCGGCTCGGTGTCACCTATTTTAATAACCACCGTCGGGCTTCGAAATCCAACACCCACATCGACCAAATACTGCTCACCTTGATAGTACAAGACAGTCACACGATGCGTCATAGGAATGGTAGGTGGGGATTGGTTGTTCACTACTCGGGCAAGATGCTGAGTCACCTCAAAGCCTTTGGCCTTAAGCACCTCATACATAAGCTTATTATGCTCAAAGCAGTAACCGGCTCTTTTATTGACCACTAGATTGTTATATACAGACTCTAAATCAATGGGCACTGACTCACCAAGTAAAATCTTGGGATTACCAAAGGCATAAGTTTGTAAATGGGCTTTTGCCAGCGTTGAGATATCCTCTAAGCTTTTGATATCTTGGTTAATATTGAGTGTGTCCAGATAATCTTTAACAATTTGTTCGGTGTCCACATTGATCTCCTAGTCTAGTATAGGCCTACCTCTAACCAGCCTCTTTTTAACCCCAGCCAAATAGCTGTCTTTATATGGCTGCGGTTAAATAAAGCGTTACTCGATTTTATGCTAACAAAGCGCTGCGTAAGTAACGGTAACGATTGGTTAGGGTAATGTCATATCTCCTGGCGCTATCCAGCCCATTCGGCGCATCCACCACGCCACTAGCCCAGCGATTAGTGCGGGTAACACGAACATCAACAGCACAATTGCCAGCCAAATATTGCTGAGCGTTAGACTACCTGCTGATGCCTCAAGCACCCCAAATACACCCACAAAACCCGCGGTCCCCATACCAGCACCACTGGCGGTACTCATGAGTCCAAACCCAGTAGTTGCTATGGGTCCGACAACGGCACTGGCAATCACAACTGGCAGTAAAATAATCGGCTTTTTAAATATATTTGGAATTTGCAGCATACTGGTGCCAAGCCCTTGGGCAATGACGCCGCTGATGCCGTTGTCTTTGAAGCTTGCCACCGCAAAGCCAATCATATGCGCCGCACAGCCAACCACAGCCGCACCGCCGGCCAGACCATCTAGCCCAATGGCAATACAAATGGCGGCACTTGAGGTCGGCATGGTCAGCAGCAGGCCCACCACCACAGCGATGACCACGCCCATCATAAATGGCTGCAACTGCGTGGCCAGCGCAATGCCGTCACCAATACTGTTGACCACACTGACCACAGGCGGATTAAGCCAAGCGCACACTGCCAACGCCACCAGTCCTACTGCCCAAGGCACTAAGATAATATCAAGCTTGGTCTTACCTTGTACCCAGCTGCCGGCACGATAGGCAAAGACAGTGGCCAAATAAGCGCCGATCGGATTGCCTGGTACGGCCAAAAAGGTAGCAGGCGCCCCCGCTTGAGGTGTGAATAATTGACCGGCCATTAACGCCTCAGAATGAGCGCCCATCATGCCAGCCACCAAGCAAGCAAACACCACCAACGTCGGCGCCTTGAGATAATAGGCAATGCCCACACCGATGCCTGCCCCCATCAAGATAGAGGCCAGCTTGCCCAAATCCATCAGCAGTGGCATCTCTAACGCCATGCCCACTTGTGAGAAAATAAGCCCCGCGATTAAAGTGACAAATAGCCCTAACGCCATACCGGTGAAGGCATCAATAAAATATTTGTTAAAAAAATCACGCACAAAGACAGGTAAAACATGAGCAGAGGCCGATGAGGTCATAACGTCATTCCTAGGGCAGCAAAAATAGAGTCAAAAAGCAGTCGTCACAAGAGCAAGCACAAACGCATTATATAGAGCGTTTACAAACACAGCACGGTTTGATACGGGGTTATTCTAGCGGTTTTTAGAAGCAGCCGCTTTAATAAGTAAAGGCCAAAATGGACAGCCTTATACAAAATAGGCTCAACCTAGAAAATTAATAGACCGCTTATCGATTATTATTAATCGGATAAAAACGCTTTTCTTCACTATCTTTAATGTAGGAGTTAACTATGAATGCCCCCGCTATCTTATTTCAAAAACAAATTTATACCAAAGATGATCACAATCGTGAGCACCCAGTGACCCTAACCCTTATTCAAGCAGATATTACGACATTGAAAGTCGATGCCATTGTCAATGCTGCCAATTCAAGCTTGCTCGGTGGTGGCGGGGTTGATGGCGCCATTCACCGCGCTGCAGGGCCTGAGCTTGTCGCCTATTGCCGTACCTTGAATGGCTGCGCAACTGGAGAGGCCAAAATCAGCCCAGGCTTTAAGCTGCCAGCCCAGTATGTCATTCATACCGTAGGCCCTGTTTGGCATGGCAGCAATCAAGGTGAGCCTGAGCTGCTTGCCAGCTGTTATCGCAATAGCTTAGCGCTTGCACAGCAGCATGATATCAACAGTATTGCTTTTCCGGCCATTAGTACCGGTGTCTATGGCTACCCTATCGAGCAGGCCACAGACATTGCCATTAATAGCGTGATAGACAGTATCCAGCAAGCTTCGGTATCACAGCTTGTGATTACAGAGGTGATTTATTGCTGTTTTTCAGCCGCCGATGCCGCTGTCTATAAGCAGCAACTGAATTTATAAGCACAAGCAGTCTTACGTCTTAAAGCTGGGCTTACGGCCAAATCTTGCCTGGGTTTAAGATATTATTCGGGTCAAGTGCGTGCTTAATGGCTTGCATCATCCCTACGGCATCGCCATGTTCATACGCCATATATTTGCGCTTGCCCTGACCAATACCATGCTCCCCAGTACAGGTGCCATCCATGTCGATGGCACGTTTTGCCAGACGACCAACCAAGTCTTCAGCCGTCTGCACCTCATCAGGATTGTCGGTGTCAACGAGTAGCAATACATGGAAGTTACCATCGCCTACGTGACCGACAATAGGGCCAATCATGCCAGCCTCTTTAATATCTTTGGCCGTCTCGCTGACGCATTCGGCCAGCCTTGAGATGGGCACACAGGCATCGGTTGATAAGGCTTGAGCCCCTGGGCGTAACGCACGGCTGGCAGGATAGGCGTTGTGACGCGCGTGCCACAGCTTTTTGCGTGCCTCTTCATCACTGTCCCACGCAAAGTCTGAGCCGCCACACTCCTCCACAATATCATTAAAGATCTGTGCCTGCTCTTGCACGCCAGCTTTACTACCATGAAACTCCACAAATAAGGTCGGCATCTCTTTTAGCCTGAGGTTAGAGTACTGATTACAGGCTTTGACCTGCAAGGTATCTAACAGCTCAATACGGGCAATAGGCAAGCACATTTGAATGGTCATCATGGTCGCCTCACACGCCGCTTCCACAGTGGGAAAATGACAAATTCCGCTGCCGATACATTCTGTGATGCCAAAAAGCTTTAGAGTAATCTCAGTGACCACACCTAACGTACCCTCTGAGCCAATCATCAAGCGGGTTAAGTCATAGCCTGCGGCTGACTTTTTGGCACGCGAGCCTGTCTTGATAACTTTACCCTCTGCTGTCACTACCTCTAATGCCAATACCACGTCTTTCATGGTGCCGTAGCGCACCGCATTGGTGCCTGATGCGCGAGTGGCGACCATACCACCGATAGTGGCATTAGCCCCAGGATCAATCGGGAAAAACAGTCCTGTATCACGCAAATAGTGATTGAGCTGCTCACGGGTCACCCCAGGCTGAACCGTTACCGTTAAGTCCTCACTATTGACCTGCAAAATCTCATTCATCTCACTCATATCAATACACAGACCGCCATAAGGGGCATTCAGCTGCCCCTCTAAGGAGGAGCCAATACCAAAGGCAATCACTGGCATGTTGTGAGTATTACAAATCGCGACAGCTTGGGCGACTTCTTGCTTATCACGGGCCACAAGCACCGCATCGGCCGGCTGACTCTCAAGCCATGTCATGGTATGTGCGTGCTGCTGACGGGTGGTTAGATTGGTACTAAGCCTGTCACCAAATTGTGCTTTTAGCTCAGCTATCGCCTTACTGTGATCTTTTGTCGGTCTAGAGCTTGGTGCAGATGGTATTGCATCAGAGGGTACTGTGGTGGTCATATCATATTCCTTTGCTAAAAAGCTGATGGTGTCATACTCGCTATACTTAAGATAAATTTATCACTATTATAAGGACACAGCCCATGAAATTTAGTGTACAACTGTGCATTAGTGTTTGTATTATATAAGCTTTTTTACAAATTTATTTATAATTTATTTTAGTAACAATGATTGACTATCATTATTAAGTTTTCTAGAATGAAGTAATTGTTGAAACAATTTTTAATGATTCAAGCTATAAATACATAATAATTGTTTTAATAAGTGAATGCTTAGCAGGGCCGTCTGCACGGAAGTTGACCGCTCACTCTGTTTTGGTCTTTACAATAACTCAGTACCTTAGCGTTATGAGGTGCTAGTAGAGACTAAGCACTATATAGGTAGCTTCAGCTATTTATTAAATTGGCGGCAAAGCCTACTCCTACATTATATTTACAAGGACGTATTATGAACAAACCCCTCTCTTTTGCCTGTGCAGTAGCTGCACCTATACTATTTAGCCATTCAGCTATGGCTCAATTTGATTATTCAAAATACATAGAAACCGATGGAAGCTTCAAGCGCTTCTCAGTTTCAGCAGGTTGGTTGCATGCAAATCCAACCGGTGATGCTACGCCAGTTAAAAATACCACTGCGATATCAGATGGTACAAGCCACAACAATGGTAGCGTGAGATCAGGCACCGTAAAACGGGTGCTAGATCCAGACCAAGGCCTAGGCAGTGCTGCTGAAAACCAAGAAAGATTTGATGCAATTAATGGCGGCTTGAGCCTTCCGGGTGACGACAATACTGACTTATCCAATACCGCTTTAGGTAATTTGTCAGGTTCAACTGTGATTAACGGCCTACAAGAATTTGCGACACCTGGCACAGGTCTTGAATCAGATGATGTAGACACTTTGGGTATGCTACTAAACTATCATATAGATGATAACTGGTCAGTAGAGGTGAAGGCTGGCTTTCCGCCTAAAGTCGACATCTTAGGTAAAGGTACTGTGGTTGCACCTTTTAGAGGTGTGGTAACCCCATCAGGTATTGCCGAACAAGCCATTGGTGACTTTAATATTAAAGATGACATTGTGATTACCGATTTATCACAAGGCAGCAAAGCCTCTACTGCACGTGCTTGGTTGCCGGCCACAGAGCTACATTATAAGTTTGGTAAATCAGGGGTTAATAAATTCCGTCCTTATGTAGGCGCAGGTGTGATGTATGCCTATTTTAACGACTTAAAACTAAATTCAGGTATTCGTCAAGATTTAGTGGATGCTGGCCATATGATTCAAAACATCAAAGATGGCAATGCCGGTACCTCTTTGCAATACGATGGTCCTGACGGTCGAACAACACCTTCTAGTAGTGGCATGCACGTAAAAGTTAAGGCTGATAGTGCTTGGGCACCTATTGTCACTGTCGGTGCTACCTATGACTTCGATGACAGCTGGTTTGCCGTAGGATCATTGTCTTATGCTAAGTTGGATAGCGACAGCACCATCACCGTCTCTAACGATAACGGCGAACAATTAATTAAAGCAGTTTCTAAGATTGATATTGATCCTTATATCAGCTACTTAGGGGTCGGTTACCGCTTCTAATTAAATGGTTGACACTCTATTTAAAAAACGCACTTTTAAAAGGTGCGTTTTTTTATAGTAATGATTTTAAATTGATCGATAAACCCATGTGCTGTTTGTTATAGTAAAAAGCCTCATAATCTTAGAGAGTATATCTATTTATGACACATTCACCCTTGTCACCACGATCAGATAGCGCCCCCATTAGCCCTCCCCTGCATATCGCCACACTAAGCTGTGTACGGGCTGGAAAAGCTATGCCCTTCACTCGAGAGCAGCTTAGCGCCATTAATAAAATCCCTGTTAAGCAGCCAGTCGCCATCAATTACATGGGGCTTGTGAGCGATGAGCAGGCAGATCGGCGCCATCATGGCGGGCACCTAAAGGCAGTACATCAGATGTCTACGGCCACTTATGATAGGCTAAATATTGAATTTGGGCTTAAGCTTGAGCCGGGGTTATTGGGTGAAAATTTAACCACCACACCCGTTTTAGGTACAGACAATTTAACTGAGGCAAACGTATGTATCGGCGATGTCTATCAATATGGAGATGGCGAGAGTGCTGTACAGCTTTGCATCGTGCAGCCTAGACGGCCTTGCTATAAGATTAATGATCAAATTGGGGTGACGGCCAGTCATAGAAATATCGCCTCTTGGATCACCCAGCAAGGTCTCTCTGGCTGGTACTTTAAGGTGGTCAAAGAAGGGGTTATTGATAACGGTATGCCCGTCTATTTGATTGAGCGCCCTTATCCGTTTGCCACTTTACAATCGCTTTGGCAGCTTACCAATAGCAAAGAGTCTATTGAGGCCAGCATTATTGAGCCTTGGCTTGGCATAGACTGCTTAGAGGAAAGCTGGAAAAAAGCACTGATCAAAAAAGTACGGGCCTAATAAAAAAAGACCCCAATAAAGTTATTGAGGTCGGTTATCTTTATTTGATATGCCCTAGTTCAGGGGCAAAGTTTGGATAACACGCTATTTTATTTGATAAAAAGCCTACTGCTTCATAAAAGGCCTACTGCGCTCTAATACGGCGGTTTTCTTGAACCTCTACTTGACCAGGCTGAGTGGCTTGTAGTTCACCACGCTTGTCCTTAATCTTTTGCTGCAAGGTAATGGCTGTCGACTGTGCAGTCACGCCCTCACCTTCACCCCATGCAGAAGTCATATTGGTGCTACCTCCAGCTTGAGCAGCGTTTTGCTGCGCTTGGGTCACTGCAGTTGCTTGAGCGGTGTCATCATCTTGCGCTTGAGCGGTGTCATCATCTTGCGCTTGGTCGGCGGCATCCTGCGACATTTGGGTGGTCTGTGGCATCTGTCTCATAGCCGCTTGCTGCTCAGCTGTGCCGTCGTCTACTTCTGCAGCGTCTACATTGGCTTGGGTATCAGCGTCATAATTGCGCTGATCATCAGCTTCTAGTTCATCACCAGCCATATCCATATTGGCTTGAGCGGTGGTTACTGCATGAGCAGCGGCAGGGTTTTGAGCGGGGGCTGCCGCAAATGCGGTAGCTGATAGTGCCAATACACCTGTTATTAAGGTAGATACCATTAAGCCTTTTTTGGCTGCAGCTTTGGTTTGCGTGTCCGTATTGATCGCTTTCATAGTAATTCTCCATACTTTATTTTATGCTAAAGTAGTTTTTAATAAATAATTATTGAACAGTCTGTTAATAGTTAAGCCTAAACAGTTATCTAAGCTTTGAGCACACTTGGTAACTGCTCATGGCTGAGCTATCTCAATGACCGATTAAAAAAAGCGATTTATATCGCCTAAATGTCGTGATCCCTAATTAAACTTGTCCGTTTATAGTGAAAGTATAAAAATAGTGAAAGTATAAAAAAATATAAACGAGCCTTTGGAATTAACTTATGGGCCAAGCTTTTTATTTCGTTTTCTAGTATACGAGCACCAATTGCAATTTTTAGAGTGGCTTTGTAAAGTTTTTCTTGCCAGCTGTAGCTTTTAAGCGCGCTTACTTACTTGACTGTTATTTTTTGGTATATATTGCTGCTATAGCCACAAGCTTAGTAAACAAAGGGCTTTGATATAAAAATTCTTTTTATTAAGCTCTGGTTTTTACAATGACAGTTTTATAAACCCAAGCTTCATAGCATCATACAAAACCCAGATTTAGTTTAATTTTACTTCACAATAGCGTTAAAAATTTACTACGATATCGCTCTAAACATAAGAGATATATTTAACGTATAATTTAAATTATTTTTTATTTATCCAAACCCCAGTGTTTGCGAGACTAATATGACTTCTTATTCTGATCCCAATAAAAAGACCCCTGATGAGGCGTCTACTGAGCTTAAGGTGGATGCAGCTGCTGCTACCCAAGGCTCTGATGATTTCAAGCCTTATACTGCCGCAGAAACCAAAGCCAAACCAAACTGGCTATGGGTATTACCCCTTATTTTATTGACCTTGGCAGTTGGTCTATTTGCCGGTCGTATGTGGGGCCAAAAGCAACTTGAAGACAACAGCGCAGAAACGCAGAGATCTGTCGTGCCTGAAGGCGGTACAGCTACTGGTATCACTGAAATAGAAAAGCCGGTCAATCAAAAGCCGGTACTGACGGTTGAAACCGTTACCCCAACTCAGTCAAGTGTGGCCAATGACATCTCAGCAGACGGTACCATCAGTCCTGAGACTACCTCTAGTGTGAGCGGAAAAGTAAGTGGGGTAGCCATTGATCAGGTTCTGGTACAAGAGGGAGCCCGAGTCAAAAAAGGACAGGTATTGGCCGTCTTTGATACCGATGCCATGCGCCAACAAATTATTCAGTCCCAAGCTGAACTGGCAGAAGCTCAGTCTAGCTATGACTTGGCCAAGCGAGATGCCGAGCGGGTACTACCTTTATTAGAGATTAATGCCATTAGCCAGCAAGAAGCTGATCGTTATGTGGCCACTGCCAATCAAGCTGCCGCTTCTGTGGCTGCCTCTAAGGCGCGCTTGAACAATCAAAACCTAAATATGCAAAATGCCAAAGTAGTGGCACCCGTCAGCGGGGTCATTAGCGAAAAAAATGCCAATGTTGGCAGCGTTCCTGGTCCTGAGCCTTTGTTCACCATTATCGAGGAGGGTAAGCTTGAGTGGCAGGCCCAAGTGGATCCTAATAAAGTGGGAGAAATCAATATTGGTACGCCGGTGGAAGTGAGCCTACCCAATAATAAGAGCGTGGCCGGTAAGGTCACTCGTATTTCACCCACTGCTGAAGATGGCAGCCGCCAAATTACTATTTATGCCGCTTTAGCGCCTAATCCCAATGCGCGCGCAGGGATGTATCAACGCGGCACCTTTAAGCTTGGTAGCGATGCCAAAGTGACCATCCCTGTCAGTGCTGTGGTCAGTGAAGATGGCTATGATTATGTGATGCAGGTCAAAGCGGTGAAGGATGAAAATCGCGACACCATCTACCGCGTCAACCGAGTCAAAGTGAAGCTGGGTGAGCGTCAAGGCGACCGTGTGGTTCTGCTTGAGCCGCTACAAGGTGACGGCAATATCGTACGTCAAGGTGGCAGCTTCTTAAGTGACGGTGATGTGGTAACTTTGGCCACAGCCACAGCCGAGCCAGCTAAGTAAGTAGCTTGAGGGTATCATCTATTCGCTAATACGACGGGACATCGATGTTGATGTCCTGTCCTTGGCATCGACAGTGACTATTTGTGCTGGTCCTCAAGTTATACTGGCCCTCAAAGCATATTTATTAAACGTTATGGTTTATCTACTGCACCGCTGATTTCGACCCATTTGTCCAACCAGGATATTCTTTATGAGCCTCAACGTCTCAGCCTATTCAATAAAAAATCCCCTTGTGGCGATACTGCTATTTGTCCTTCTTACCTTAGGCGGTATCTATGGCTTCATGAAAATGAAAGTGCAGCAGTTCCCTGATATTGACTTACCTGCTGTGGTGGTGACCGTCACCCTACCCGGTGCGGCACCCAGTCAGCTTGAGAATGATATCGCCAAAAAAATTGAAAATAAGCTGTCTAGTATTGAGGGGGTGAAGCACATGCGCACCACCTTACAAACTGGGGCGGCAACCATCGCAACTGAGTTTGTGTTAGAAAAAGACATTCAAGAAGCGGTAGATGATGTGCGCTCAGCCGTCGGTGAGGTACAAGGCGATTTACCGGCTGCTGCCAATGATCCTATTATCACTAAGGTAACCACCGCAGGCTTGCCCGCAGTAACTTATACCGTGGCCGCTAATGGCATCAGCCCCGAAGATTTATCTTGGTTTGTGGACGATATCATTAATAAGCGCTTATCTGATATCAAAGGGGTAAGTACGGTAAGCCGTGTCGGCGGGCTTGAGCGTGAAATCAGCGTTGAGGTCGACCCCATTAGTTTAAATGCGCTGCGCCTGCCCATCACTCAGTTATCTGAACAAATCACAGGGCTACAGCAAGACAGCTCAGGCGGTGAGTCAGAGGTCGGCAATAGCAAACAAAACATTCGCGTCCTAGGCGGGATACAAACGGCGCGTGAGCTTAATGACTTGCAAATTGCACTGCCTACAGGGGGTACTCAAGCGCTTGGCAGTATGGCAACCATAACCGATGGTACAGCTGATGTCTCCTCTATTGCCAAACTTAATGGCACCACAGTGGTGGCCTTTAACGTGACCCGCTCACGTGGCGCCAGTGAAGTCGAAGTGGTCAAGCTGGTCGATGCCGAGCTTGCCAGGCTACAAAAAGACATGCCCAATTACACCATTACCAAGGTGTTCGACCGTGCCACTCCCATTGATGAGGACTATCAAGCGTCTTTAAGAATGCTCATTGAAGGCGGCCTATTGGCTGTGGTGGTGGTGTTCTTATTCTTACGTAACGTGCGCGCGACCATTGTTGCTGCCGTGGCTCTGCCGTTGTCGGTTATACCCACCTTTTTGGGGATGTATTTTTTTGATTTTAGCTTAAACCTCATTAGTCTGTTGGCCTTATCGCTAGTGGTCGGGGTGTTGGTAGATGATGCTATCGTTGAGGTCGAAAACATCATGCGCCACTTACGCATGGGTAAGACCCCTTACCAAGCGGCGATGGAGGCGGCAGATGAGATTGGTTTGGCGGTTGTCGCCACCACCTTTACCTTGATTGCGGTGTTCTTACCGACTGCCTTTATGAGCGGTATTGTGGGACAGTTTTTCCGTCAATTTGGCTGGACGGCAGCCATTGCCATCTTTGCCTCATTGATGGTGGCCCGTCTTATCACGCCCATGATGGCCGCTTATATCTTGCGGCCTGAAAAGCACCACACCGAAAAAAGTGGCCGAGTGATGCAGATGTACCTAAAAGCGGTGAGCTGGACATTACACCATCGCTGGATTACGCTTGGTACCACCCTAGTGCTGTTTTTTGCCTCCTTAACTTTGGTGAAGCTGCTGCCCACCACGTTTATTCCTGAAAATGACATCGACCAGACCCGTATTGGTATTGAGCTGACCCCAGATGCTACTTTGGAAGACACCTCTCGCATTACTCAGATGGTTGAGGAGAAGGTATCAAAAATTGAGGGGGTAAAAAGCATATTAAGCGTCATTGGCGACCCACAGCAAGCCAGCTTGGACTCCACCGGTGGTGGCCGTGCAGAGAACGCTGCCAGTATGGACATTGTGCTTGAACCGCGCAATGCCAGACCGACCAAAATCGAGATTGAACGGGCCATTACCGAGGCCTTAACCGCTGTGCCGAGCGCCCGTTTTGATGTGGGTCTGTCTAGTGGCGGCGAGTCCGGCTATAGCTTCTCACTGACCAGCACCAACCCTGCCCTACTGGATCAAACCGCGCAGCAAGTGATGACCGAAATTCGCTCATTGCCACAAGCCGGCAGTGTCACCAGTGACCGAAGCTTGCCACGCCAAGAGCTGTCCATCATCCCCAATCGCATGGCTATGGCAGATCAAGGCGCGACTACCCAAGGGGTTGCCGATACACTACGTGTGGCGACTATGGGCGACTATGAGCAGCGTTTATCTAAGCTTAATTTAGACACCCGTCAGGTACCCGTCGTGGTGCGTCTCCCCGATGAGGCAAAAAACAATGTCAGCCAATTGGGCGACTTATTTGTGCCTAGTACTGCCGAATCTGGTGCTCGGGTGGCAGAGGTGGCCGATTTAGCCTTTGGTACTGGCCCATCAGAAATCTTGCGCTTCGACCGAGAACGCGCCATCACTATCAATGTGCAGGTAGCAGGCGGTGAGCTTGGCGGCCTGGTCAAAGCAGTTAAGGCACTGCCCTCATTGCAGCCAGGCAGTATCCCTGATGGGGTATCGCTCATTGACCAAGGTCAGGCAGAGAGCATGGCCGAGCTGTTCGGCGGCTTCGTGATTGCCATGAGTGTTGGTATCATCTGTATCTTTGGGGTGTTAATCCTTTTGTTTGGCAAGGTCTTGCAGCCATTTACCATTTTAATGGCGCTGCCTTTATCTATTGGCGGTGCTTTTGTGGGACTGGCCATTACTAACAGCAGCTTATCTATGCCCTCGATGATTGGCTTTATTATGCTAATGGGTATTGCCACTAAGAACTCTATCTTACTGGTCGATTATGCTATTTTGGCTGAGCGAGAACACGGCTTAAACCGCTTTGATGCGCTACTTGATGCCTGCCGCAAACGGGCGCAGCCAATTATCATGACTACCATTGCGATGGGTGCAGGCATGATGCCGTTGGTGTTTGGTTGGGGCTCAGCAGATCCTACTTTCCGTCAGCCTATGGCAGCGGCGGTATTAGGTGGTCTTGTGACCTCTACCTTGCTAAGCCTGATTGTCATACCTATGGTGTATACCTTTATGGATGACATATCAAATTGGTTTGGCAAATGGCTACGTCCGCATGGCAAGACCGACTAAAATTAGCGGCTTTTATCACATATAAATAGCGCCTAATTATAAATAACCCCCAATATTTTTTGCTATTTTTAGATGACCCTTTTTATTTGAGGCCTGATTATGACCGTCCCTAGTGATATTACTATTGCCCAAAATGCCACATTAAGACCTATTGTTGATATTGCTAAAAAAATAGGGCTTTCAGCAGATAAGATTGAACCTTATGGCTATTACAAAGCCAAGATTAACCCAAATGATGTGTTTGATATGCCCGCTAAGTCGAGCAATAGCAAACTGGTATTGGTCACCGCCATTAATCCCACCCCAGCCGGTGAAGGTAAGACCACCGTCACCATTGGGCTGGCCGATGCGCTAAACCGTGTACATCATCCAGACCAAAACGGCAAACGTACTGTTGTGGCGCTACGTGAGCCGTCTGTGGGTCCTGTGTTCGGTATTAAAGGCGGCGCAGCAGGGGGCGGCTATGCTCAAGTGCTGCCGATGGAAGATATCAATCTACATTTCACTGGCGACTTGCATGCCATTGGTGCGGCCAACAACTTACTTGCCGCCCTAATCGATAACCATATTTATCAAGGCAACGCGCTCAATATTGACCCAAAGCAAGTGGTGTGGCGCCGAGCGGTGGATATGAATGACCGTCAGCTGCGCAATACGGTCACTGGTCTGGGCAAGCCTGCCGATGGGGTAATGCGCGAAGATGGCTTCGATATCACTGTGGCCTCAGAGGTCATGGCGATTTTTTGTTTGGCCACTGATTTGGCAGATTTAAAGCAGCGCTTGGGCAATATCTTAGTCGCTTATAACCAAGACAAGCAGCCCATTTATGCTAAGGACCTCAAGGCTCATGGTGCCATGGCCGCCTTGTTAAAAGATGCCATTAAGCCAAACTTGGTACAGACCATTGAGGGCACGCCAGCCATCTTACACGGTGGCCCTTTTGCCAATATCGCTCATGGCTGTAACTCGGTCATTGCCACCCGTACTGCCATGCATTTGGCCGATTACACACTCACAGAAGCAGGCTTCGGTGCTGACTTGGGTGCAGAGAAATTTTGTGATATCAAATGCCGACTGGCCGGTCTTACCCCCGATGCAGCCGTGGTGGTCGCGACCATTCGTGCCCTTAAATATAATGGTGGCGCGGCCAAAGACGCACTAAAAAATGAGGACCTAACTGCGCTTGAGCAAGGACTGCCCAATCTAACTAAACACATTGAGAACCTACAAGAAGTATTCGGTCTGCCTGTGGTGGTCGCGATCAACCAATTTGAAAGCGACACAGCTGCTGAAATCGAGATGGTACGCAAAGCCTGTAAACGTCTAAAAGTAGAGGTAGCGTTAACTCAGGTGTGGGAAAAAGGCGGCGCTGGTGGCGAGGATTTGGCCCGCACCTTGTTGGCGCTGTTAGAGACACATAACGACCAGCCGCAAACCTTTGGGTTTGCGTATGACAGTAACAAGCCTATTGTCAATAAAATACGCACTGTCGCCCAGCGCATTTATGGTGCCAATGATGTGGATATCAGTGTGACAGCGGCAGCGAAGATTAAGCGATTAGAAGCGTTGGGGCTTGATAAAATGCCTATTTGTATCGCCAAGACCCAATACTCGCTCAGCGATGACGCCAAGCTATTAGGGCGACCCACCGGCTTTAACATTCATGTGCGTGATATCAGTGTGTCTAACGGCGCCGGCTTTATTGTGGTCATCTGTGGCCCTATCATGAAGATGCCCGGCCTACCAAAATACCCTTCTGCCGAAAACATTGATGTCGATGAGAAGGGGCACATTAGCGGACTGTTTTAACCATAACGGCTCCTGTTTAAGCCTCCTCTTTGTGAAACCTATGCGCAGCTCTTTGGTCTTTACCAATGTGCTGCTTTTTAGTGATACAGCCTAGTTTGCCTCGATTCTAGGTGCAGATTTATCAGGCCTATTTTTAGCGCATGATAGGCTAAATCAGCTGATATCACTTGCTTAGTGTATATTCTCTAAAGCGACTTCGTTTAGGAATTGTTAACTAAATGAGCCATGTGTTTACAACTCTGTTAAATTTCAGTAAGGTCATAACTAGACCACCCTTAAGCCTTTCTCAAGGCAGCTTAAAAGCAAGGATGATAGGGGCGATGAAGGATCAACAACAAGCAGTACACATGGTGCTGTGATTTTCTGCCCTCCTTAACCGCTTCGTTTAATTCAAATCCCCTCCTTTTATCCGCTTGCTGTCAACCGTTGTTTTTTATCGACACTAAGGGATGGGTGTATGTCTTATTTTTAAGCCAATTTGACCCTTATTGTTATGTTGTCGCCCTTATCCACCCCTTAAGCCAGCACTATTTGCTAGCCCAATGAGGAAGTTATGAAGCCTATTGCCCCCCTATTTGCCCGCTCGCCTGTCCGCTCTGTCGTCGTCAGCTTACGCCGCATCCCTGCGCTGCCTGCAGCTAACCCGACCGTATTGGCCACATTATTGGGCGCTTCGCTCAGCCTGCCTATGAGCGTTGCCCATGCCGCTCCTGAAGTTATGCCCTCATACAATGCCAGTCAAAGCGAGCAGGTCAATCGCGGCGCTTATGTGGCGCGTCAAGCCGACTGTATGGGCTGTCATAAAGAGGACTACTCAGGCGGCGTGGCAGTCGAGGCACCTATGGGTACCATTTATGCCACCAACATTACCCCTTCAATAAAATATGGTATCGGCAACTACACCGAGCAAGATTTCAAAAACGCCTTAACCAAAGGTAAAACCCCGACCCACCGTCTATACCCAGCCATGCCTTATCCTGATTATAACGCCATGAGCGACGAGGATATCTCAGCTTTATTTGCCTACTTTAAGACGGTCCCTGCCGTAGATGAAGCGCCTGAGCATAAGACCCAATTGCCTTTCCCCTTTAATATTCGCACCGTGATGCTCGGCTGGAATATCGTCAATATGCCAAAATGGCAAGCCCGTGATGGCCTAAATGACACACAAAAATACGGTCAATATTTGGTCGATAATCTCGCCCACTGCGGCACGTGTCATACACCGCGCAATACCACCTTCGGTTATGACATGAACAACTACCTAAGCGGCGCTATGCTGGGCAATTGGCATGCACCCAACATCACACCTGATGCCAGCAGTGGTATCGGTAACTGGAGTGAGGCGGACATTGTCATCTATTTGCGTCAAGGCAAAATCCATCAAAAAGCGGTGGCTTCAGGCCCCATGAATGAAGTGGTGTATAACAGCACCCGCTATCTTAGTGACAAGGATTTAAGCGCCATTGCCAGCTACCTAAAAGCGGTACCTGCCATTACCACCGAAGACACCGTGCAACCAGTTAATAGCGCAGCCTTACCGAGTGAACATAGCCCCAACATGACTTTTGATCTGTTGGCGCAGATGGATTATCTCAAGCAAGCCAAGGCTCAAGCCCAATCACCCGGTGAGTCTTTGTATCTTAATCAATGTGCAAGCTGTCACGGGGTCAATGGTTATGGCCAGCCTGATGCTGGTTATGCCCCTATCGTTGGTATCTCAAGTCTCAGACGGGACAATCCTGCACCTGTCATTAATGTGGTGGCGCACGGTATTCAACAAGTGCCCAATACCCGTCCTAGAATGCCAGGCTTTAAAGACGAGCTGAGCGCAGAAGAAATGGCGCAAGTGGTCAACTATGTTCGTACTACCTTTGGCGGTCTATCCAATAGTGACGTATCTGCTGATGATATTAATGGGCATTTGAACCGAGGTGACAGCGCCCCTTTTTTGATTAAAAATGCCGGCTGGCTTGCTGTATTAGGCATTATCGCTGGTCTGATTGTATTGGTTTTATTGATTCGCTGGCTGTTTCGTCGCCGTGCTTAAAAATGAATAAAAACTGACTCAAAGCATATTTAAGAAAAACACATATAAAATGGCCAAAATCGTTTTGGCAAAAACCATATGGCCAAAAGTAATAAGGATAAGACCATGCTAGACAATCTAAAATCGCCCACACGCCGGCAGCTGCTCACCATGATAGGCAAAACAGCCGGTGGTGCAGCCATGTATCAAGCCATGACTACCTTAGGATTTGCTTCTGAATCTAGCTTTAAAAAAGAGCTTGAACTTACTGGGGCGCCAGCAGGGGCCAGTATTATAGTCTTAGGGGCAGGACTTGCCGGCTTGACTGCCGCTTATGAGCTAAGAAAGGCGGGCTATAAAGTCACCGTTTTGGAGTATCAAAATCGAGGTGGCGGCCGCAGTATTACCTTAAGGGGCGGCGATAGATATACCGAGCTTGGTGGTGAGGAGGTCACTTGCGATTTTGAAGAGGGCAACTACTTTAACCCAGGTCCTTGGCGCTTGCCCAGCCACCACTATGCGGTGTTTCATTACTGCAAAAAGTTTGGGGTTGAGATGCAGCCATTTATTCAACAAAACAGCCGTGCCTACTTACATCGCACCCAACACTTTAACGGGGCACCGCAGCGACTTGGTGATGTGCAACATGACATCCAAGGCCATGTCTCTGAGCTGTTATCAAAGGCGGTCAATGTCGGTAGCCTAGACCGTCAAGTGACAGGCGAGGACAAAGAAAAGCTGTTAGAAGCCTTAAAGGGCTGGGGCGCACTCGACAAAGACTATAGATATAAAAAGAGCCTTGAAACCAGTAAACAGCGGGGCTTTTCGGTGTATCCAGGTGGCGGATTAATGCCCAATGAGCAAGCCTCTACCCCGCTACCCTTAGATGATATTTTGCAATCAGGGGTATGGGGCGATATTTATGCCAACCACACCAACTATATGCACAGCCCTACGATGTTTCAGCCGGTGGGTGGGATGGGCAAAATCGGTGATGCTTTTACCCGTGAATGCCAAGATATGATTACGCTCAATGCTAAAGTCACCGAGATTCGCCAAGATGATTCTGGTGTTACCGTCTCTTATGTCGATAGTAATAATGAAGCCGGTCCGGTTAAAACAGCACGCGCTGACTGGTGTGTTTGTACCATCCCCTTATCAATATTGAGCCAGTTGCCCATTAACGTCTCAAAGCCAATGCGCGATGCCATAGCAGCTGTGCCTTATGAGACGTCATTTAAAGTGGGTCTGGAATTTAAACGCCGCTTTTGGGAGGAGGACGAATGGATTTATGGCGGCGTAACCTATACGGATATGCCGATTAAACAAATCTCTTATCCATCACAAGACATGTTCAAATCAGGCAGTGGCGTATTGCTAGGTGGCTATGGGTATGGCCCCACCTCTTACAAATTTAACTCTTTAGCGCCCCAAGAGCGTATTGAAGCAGCCTTAGCTTACGGCAAACACATTCATCCTCAGTATCTAAAAGAGTTTCGCTCAGGGACATCCATGGTCTGGCACCGTATGCCTTGGACCCTAGGCTGCTACGGTATATGGACCAAAGAGACCCGTGATCAGCATTACAAAACGCTGTGTAGCATTGATAACCGTATCGTATTGGCCGGAGAGCACTGCTCACATATTCCTGCCTGGCAAGAGGGCGCCATTTTATCGGGCCTAGATTCCGCCAATCGCTTACACCAACGTGCCAAAGCAGTCTAACCCATGACTGTTCTTATTTGTCATGGATTACACAATAAAGAGGCTCTTTAATATGAAACACCTAACCTATCCCTCATTGCCTAATATGGGCATGCTAATTATGACCTCAGCCTTAGCGGTATTAACAGGCTGCTCGTCACAGTCTGATAAACAGGCCACCACCTTAGCCCAGACCAAAGATAGCTTTAGCCAAACGGCTGTCTCCCCTGAAGTTGACCCGTATGCCAGCCGCAATGACGGGGCTTGGGGCGGCGTATATATGAGCGAAGCTGAGCTTACTGACTCTAATCGCCATATCGTAGATGTGAATGCTGTGCCACCCTTTGATAAGGACCCAAGCTTAGAGAAGTGGAATGAGAAGTTCGGCTTTGAGCATGCTTATACCACCACAGATGGCAAAAAGCTGTATCACGACTCTTGTGCTGCCTGTCATATGCATAAAGGTGAAGGCGCCCACGGTGCCGGCTACTACCCACCGCTGGCCAACAACAGTAAGATGCAGTCTAAGTACTATGTGCTAGACATCTTGATTAATGGATTTAGGGGTATGCCCTCATTCCGAGGTATGCTAAATGATGAGCAGATGGCGGCGGTAACCCAGTATATTGCTCAAGATTTAAATGGCTTTGACGTCAAAGTGACGGCAGAAGATGCCGCACAGCTGCGTCCTGCTGAGCCGCCCACGTATGATCCCTCGGATGAATAAGCGCTGTTATTACAATTACAAATAATAGGTAACTTATAACATCGCCTTATCCACCCCGATAGCTAAGCGCCTCACTTAGATGAGGCGTTTTTATATCGGTACTGTTTGCCAGATCCGCTATGGTTCGCGCTACCCGCAGTAATCGGTGGTAGCCACGGGCAGATAAATTCAGCTTATTTTGTGCCATGGCTAACAGCTGTTTTTCACCGTCCCCTAGGGTAATATGCTCATCCATCTCGCTTGGGGTCAACTCACTGTTGGGTTTGTTCTGTCGTAGCTGTTGGCTATTATAGGCAGCCGTTACCCGCTGCCTGACAATCTCAGAGCATTCACCCGGGGCATTACTTTGTAAGTCTTTAATGGGCAATGCAGGCACACTCACTTGCAAATCAATACGATCTAATAGCGGGCCTGAAATTTTATCCTGATAACGCTGAACTTGTTCGGGTCGACAGCGGCAACGGTTTGAGAGATCGCCTTGATAACCACAAGGACAAGGGTTCATCGCCGCTACCAATTGAAAATTAGCCGGAAAAGTTGCTTGTTGATTGGCCCGGCTAATGGTGATTTGCTTTGATTCTAAGGGCTGACGCAATACTTCTAACACTTTTCGATCAAACTCTGGCATCTCATCTAAGAATAAAACGCCTTTATTGGCCAGTGTAATCTCTCCAGGCTTAGGGCGTGAGCCGCCCCCGACCAAGGCCACCGCCGAAATAGTATGGTGAATTTCGCGAAAGGGGCGAGTGCCATAATGATACTCAGTATTGGCCACAGAATAAGTGCTGGCGACCTCCAGCGCTTCTTCTTCACTTAAGTCTGGCAATATGGTCGGCAATCGAGCTGCCATCAAGGTCTTACCTGAGCCAGGAGGGCCACTAAATAACAATGAATGACCGCCAGCAGCTGCAATCTCCAGTGCCCGTCTGGCATGATGTTGACCTTTTACATCAGCCAAATCCACCTTATAAGCCACTTTCTGCTTAGCCTCTTGCGACACTACGGCTGTCAGTAATCCCTGTTCGCTGCTTTCTGGGTGGGCGCCTAACGGATTGTTTTCTGCCTGCAAATGCTCGCACACTTGTTTTAAGCTCTTGACGGCATAAACCTGCATACCACTTATCCGGCTTGCTTCAATGGCATTACCTGCCGGAACCATCAGCTTGCGCGCCCTATCATCTGATTTTGCCGCCATGGCTTCGCTTTTTATGGCTCGTGCTACTGCAAGCGCGCCTGATATCTCGCGCAGCTCTCCACTTAATGCCAGCTCGCCAATAAACTCATAAGACTCTAACCACTCAGGCTCAAGCTGACCACTGGCCGCTAAGATACCCATAGCAATGGGCAAATCCAGTCGTGCCCCTTCTTTGGGCAAGTCCGCAGGGGCCAAGTTGATGGTCAATCGCCGATTGGGAAATTGAAAATCCGAGTTAATCAATGCCGAGCGGACCCTATCTTTACTCTCACGCACTGCCGCTTCAGGAAGCCCCACTATGGTGAGCGCAGGCAAGCCTTGCGATAAATGTACCTCAACCCTAACTTTGGGGGCATGTAGCCCGACGACCGAGCGGGTATGGACTTGAGCAAAAGACATGATAAGCCTTATATAAATAATAATTATTAAATTTGTTTCATTCATAATAAATTATTTATTAACAGTTAGCAAAGCTGCAAACACATTAATTTATGTCGGCCTTAGCCGCATCCTATCAACGACAGTAATGGTGTTAGAATAAGGGCTTAGATCCTCAAGGTAAGTTTAGGAGCAGGCGGCAGTGAACAAGAATATTAAAGTGGCTATTGGTTGCTTGATTGCTGGCGGCGCTCTGCTTGGCTTATCTACTAATCTGGCCAAATACGCTGGTACAGTGGGGCTCACTCCGCTGGCGTTTGTATTTTGGTCCATTAGTGGGGCCGCTTTTATCTTATTGGTTATCTCTTTGCTGCGCCGTCAGCCGCCCCCTTTAACTCGGCGTAGTCTTGAGTATTATGCTGTGGCTGCCTTAGTCAGTGTTGCCGGCTCTAACTTGATATTTTTCTCAGCCATTCCCCAAGTGGGGGCAAGTTTTGTGGCGCTCATCATCTCACTGCCGCCTTTACTGACTTATTTGGGCGCACTCTTGTTAAAGATGGAGCGCTTTAGTCCAATGCGGGCTGCAGGGGTGGCCGCAGCATTAAGCGGTGCTGGGGTACTGGCTGCTAATAAGCTTGGTGCGCCAAATGCCAGTGTGTTTTGGATTATCGTGGCCTTGTGTGGCCCAGTGCTGCTTGCTATAGGTAATTTGTATCGCACCTTGCGCTGGCCCACAGGCGCCTCACCCAGTGCCCTTGCGCCTGGGATGCTAATAGCAGCAGCAATACAATTGGGTATGCTGGGGTTATTGCCACACTTTTCACTCACTTTACCTCGCGAGGATCCACTGGCTTTGATGGTATCAATGGGGCTAATTGTACTGCAGTCCTTTGTTTTTGCCGGACAGTTTCAAGTGCTGTTTTTATTACAAAAAGCCGGCGGGCCGGTGCTGCTAAGCTTGCTGGGTTCAACCGCTGCACTGTTTGCGGTTCCTATTGCCATATTTTTTCAAGCAGAAGCGCCGCCTGAGGGACTGCTATGGGGTGCAGGACTTATTGCCCTCGGGGTCACTTTGGTGACGTTAGGTGGCCTAAAAAACAAGCAGGCGCTCTAAAAATTCAACCTTAACAGCCTTAGGCTCTTGGTCTTGCCTTATTTATGCTTAAAAGTGCTCATAACTTGTCGCTCCTATTCCTATATTGCTATTGACTGGCTATTACCTGGCTATTGACTAAGCCCCCCTACACGATAGAGGTATAGAAAACCGGGCAGATTACAGCTACCTTAGTATAATTTGTTATAATTGATTCGATTTTAACCCTCTCCTCATAGCTCCTGTTTATCGGCTCTCCGATAAGGCCAATCTTATGACTCATTCTGCCATTTTTACAGACCAAGCCAGTCTTCCCCCATCTACTGAGCGTCCGGATTTTTCTCCTAGCAATCCTTATGCCAAAAAACATTTTGATGCAGCGACCTCTGAGATGCCGCAGTTAGAATATGATCAGGCGTTAATTCATAAATATAATCGCTCAGGGCCACGCTATACCTCATACCCTACTGCGCTTGAGTTTAAGCCCATTGAAGCCGGCGTTGAATTAGAGGTTTTGACCCGCCGCGACCCCAATGCGCCCCTATCGCTTTATTTTCACATTCCCTTTTGTCGCCATCTTTGCTACTACTGTGCTTGCAATAAGATCATCACCAAAAAGAACAGCGATGCCGGTGACTACCTAGCGTATCTAAAAAACGAAGTAAAACAAAAGCGGGCCTTATTACAACGTCCTGACTCAGGTGGTAAGCCTTATGTCAAGCAGCTGCATTTGGGTGGGGGTACACCGACTTTCTTTAGTGATGAGGAACTGACTGAGCTTTGGCAGTTTTTGCAGACCCAGTTTGAATTTGCGCCCACCTCAGTTGAGCAAGTGAGCGATGAGCACCCAGAAATGGGAGACTATTCTGTAGAGATTGACCCTCGAGAGATTAGAGATACCACGTTGAGCGTGTTACGTAGTTTGGGCTTTAACCGAGTCAGCTTCGGGGTGCAGGACTTGGATGACAAGGTTCAGATTGCGGTGAACCGAGTGCAATCTGAAGCGCTTATCCGTAGTGTGATGCAAGAGACCCGCCGCTTAGGCTTTCAGTCGACCAATATTGACTTAATCTATGGGCTGCCGCATCAAACGCCGCAGACGTTCGCTAAGACGGTACAGACCATTATTGACATCTCGCCTGATAGATTGTCCATCTTTAACTATGCGCACCTGCCCGATCGCTTTAAGTCGCAGCGTCAGATTAAAGAGGAGGATTTACCGACACCAGCCGAGAAGCTTGAGATGTTCAGTGATACCATAGCCGCGTTGAATACAGCTGGCTACCAGTACATCGGTATCGATCACTTTGCGAAGCCTGATGACAGCATGGCCATCGCTCAGCGTGATGGTATTTTGCACCGCAACTTCCAAGGCTATACCATCTTAGGTGACTGCGACTTATTGGGCTTTGGTGTCTCCTCTATCAGTCAAATTAACAGCACCTTGTATGCCAATAAGGGCAATACCTCTACTCATATTCTACAAAACCACACAGATTTAAAAGAGTATGAGGCCATGGTAGATGCTGGCAAACTACCGGCGGTACGCCATATCAAAACCAGCATACAAGACCGTCTGCGTGGTTATGTGATTTCCAATCTGTTGTGCCATGATTACATTGATTTTAAGGACTTAAATCAAAAATTTGGGATAGATGCCATCACATTTTTTATTGATGAAATTCAGCAGCTCGGTGAGATGCAGCAAGACCGACTTATAGATATGGATGCTGCCGGTATCCGTATTTTGCCAAAGGGACGCCTGCTTGCCCGCAACGTGGCCATGGTATTTGATAGCTATTTGGCAAGTAAAGAAAAAAACCGCTTCTCTAAAGTGATTTAGTGCTCTAAAAGAGTCGTCATTGCAGCAAAACCTTTAAATAAAGCGGCCAATATAACCCCCTGTTATTAACCTAAAAAAACCGACACCACGTTAGATGGTATCGGTTTTTTTGGTTAAAGCGGTGGTTTTATTTTAAAGATGCCGCCACATCTTGTAATAACGGCGGTATGTCCATCATGCCGGTAATCACTTCAATAAATACCATCTTATCTTTGGCTTTGTCCGCTTGAGACAGCGCTGATTTTAGCTCAGCTGGGGTCGCAGCTTTTAGGGTTAAGCAGTTGTGTTGATTGGCACCAAAAGCTTGAGGCATCACCTGCCAATCACACACAGGAATGTCATTGTAAAGCTCCTCTTCGCCGTGAATGGCACGCTCTACGGTGTAGCCTGCATTATTGATTAATAAAATAACTGGGTTTAGCTGCTCACGAATCATGACCGCCAAATCTTGAATGGTCAATAGCGCTGAACCATCGCCGATAAGCAGCACACTACGCTTGTTAGGTGATGCTATACCGGCCCCCAAGCTGGCAGGTAATGTATAGCCGATAGAGCCCCACAGCGGCTGACCATAGAAGGTTACCCCTTCAGGCAGACGCACTTCGCTCATGCCAAAATAAGCGGTACCTTGCTCAGCAAACACTAAGTTATTGCCATCCAAACAGTCGGCCACAATATGCCATAAGTCTTTTTGCAGTAGTGGCTCATCATCACCGCCTTGCTGCTGATGCACATCAACTGGCGCAATAAGTGGCTTGGCGACCACCTCAATGCCTGATGTTAATACCTCATGCAGTGCTTGTAGCGCATCCTTCATGGCGATGGGAGCAAAGGTCTTATCAGCTACTGTGGCACGCTCTTGATGAATATCGACCACTTTTGAGGTATCAATCTTTTGAGTAAAGCCGGAGGTGGTGGTGTCGGTATAATTAACACCCAATTTAATCAAACACTCCGCATTTTCAATGGCATCTTTTACCGTAGGCTGCGAGGGCTCACCCACATAAACACCCGCCCAACGATCACTGTGCTCATCGAGTAAGGTCTTACCCCAAGATAAAGTGGCATAGGGGATTTGAGTGTCAGCTATCAGTGCTTTTAGCTGAGATTGTAGGCCCAGGCGGTGTACCATTAAGTCTGCAATTAAGGTGGTGGCTTTGCCTTCGATATAGCAGCTCAGCTCTTTTTTGAAGTCAGCCAAAGCCTCTTGACTGGTGATGTCCTCTTCACTGTCTTTGAGCTGAGTGGTGGGACGATAAATAGGCAGCTTGGCCACATCAGGTGACAATAATAAATAACCAGGGCGCTGCTTTTTTAGCACCATGCGAATTACTCTATCAATCTCAGAGGCGGCGTTTTCGGCCGTAATCTCAGCTCGGGCCACGCTGACAGGCTCCACCATTTTAATAAAGTGGTTAAACACCCCATCACCTAAGCTGTGATGTAGGCGGCGCTTGCCATCTCTTAACTGAGTATTGGGTGCGCCCACAATATGCAGCACCGGCACATACTCGGCGTATGAGCCAGCAGTGGCATTAATAGCAGACAGCTCACCTACCCCAAAGGTGGTGACCATGGCCGAAAATCGGCGTTCGCGCGCATAGCCATCAGCAGCATAACCGGCGTTTAATTCATTGGTATTGCCTACCCAGCGCAGTTTATTTGAAGCAATAATATTGTCTAAAAAGGCTAAGTTGTAATCGCCTGGCACCCCGAAGATTTCGGTGGCACCCGCTTCAGCTACTCGGTCAAATAGATAATCAGCAATGGTATAGATGGGCTGTGACATAGCATACTCTCTTATTTTAGTTAGGTTTGATTGTTATCACTTAAGTTAAAGAGGGTCATGGGGCACGGCTTATGGTTTAAAATTCCTTTTAATGACCGCCCCTCCTTTTAAGCCGCTTATTTTATTAAGCGATTCATTTTATCAGTTAACCATTCTATTTGGTGATACCTATTCAAAAAATAAGTAATATGTTATATGAAGTCACAGCTGTGTAAAAATCAGCTCATCTAATAGTATCCGGTTATACGCTTGGGGTGACTACGTACAGCCGGTTAGCATCTATTACCCTCTTCTCGGCATCAAGATACTTATGCTCAATCCCTTTGTCTGAATCATTGATGGCAAAGTCATCGTCATTTAATAGCCCCAAAGAACCATCTTGACGCAGCCAAATGCCCTCAAGCTTGTCATGCGGATAATCAATGGCTTTGAGCACATCCACTGCCAATGTTTTTTTGACCGGATAAATACCCAGCTTCTCCAGTAGCTGCCAATTAGCCTCATCTTCTGCAATCAGTTGCTCAAGGGTTAAGCCATCAATTAACAGTCCAAGCTGCTCATCTTGAGTCAGTGTGACAGCCAAGTCTGACTTTGCTGCCATATCAGTTAAATGCTCAAAGTCATTGATGTTGGTGGCACAGGCTAAGTCAATTTTGTAAATCAGCTTTTTGGCAGTCGGCTGTTGCCAAGGAAACTGACGATCATGCTCAGCGACATAAAATTGCTGCTCATTAATAGCGGCAAGTGCTGAGTTAACATGATTGACCGCATCCAGTCGATACAGGTATTGCGCAAGCTGCCCTGTTACTAGATTTATCGTTAATAGTCGGGTCAACGCAGATTGCCTGCCCTGCTTATCGGGGTTGTCCATTGAGGACTCCATAAGCCCCACCAGCGTGCTTTGGTCTGGGGTAATGGTCAATGACTCCATACCACGGTTGGTGCGACGCTTGGCCAACTCTGCCGGTAATAACAAAGGTTTATCTCCAGCCATAACAGTATTGCGGTTATCTGCACCAAACGGATTAATCCGCTCAATCTCAACCCCCTGCGCATCATAATGTACCAAATGCGGACCATACTCATCGCTTATCCAAAAGCTGCCATCATTCAATGCCGCCAGCCCTTCAGGATCCAAACCGTTAAGATCGGTTTTTACTGGATTGCTCTGAGGATCATAAGGCCTACTAGGGTCCTTCGTCATCGGCTCACCATGAACATCATAAGGTATCTCATTGGTACCACCAAAAGCCTTGGGGTTAGGCAGTCCACTTATTGGCTGCCCTGCTTTATCTTTTAATACAATTTCTTTAACTTTGATAATCTGACCCTCAGGTTCGACCTGAAATAAGCCGATTTTTGGGCTATAGCTTGGCACCAAAAACTGCTTACCCTCGCCCAGACTGCCTTTAAAGTCTGAATTGGGACCTCGGTCTGTCAAGGCGTAAAACTGATTGGCATTGGTGGGATGAGCGGCCGCATCCGACCCAAATCCGCCGCCACGAATCTCAAGTGGGGTGCCCGGATAAGCGGCATTGTCATGGGTGGTATCCAAGACCTCATAAGGCAATGGCGCACCTTGAGTGATGGGATGTAAGTCAGTATTTGACATAGCTCACCTTCTTTTAGCTTAGTATGCTTTTAGCTTAGTATGAATATAGGAGGATCAGGCAACTTGGCAAGACACAACACAGCCCCCTTGCCGCTTAGACACCGCTTATTACTTTTGCCGCACATACACAGCTCGCGTCAAGTAACTGGCAAGTAAATGGGTTGTGCCAAGCGCAAGCGCATCGAAGCGTAGGCTCAATGGGTAAAATAAAGCCGCACCTTAAGGTTGAAACTTATTGCCCACCATGCCTTTTACAGTACTTAAGATATCGGCAGGCAATACCACCGTTTTGGCATTGTCCGACTCGGCCAGCTCACGCATGGCCTTGATATACTGCTCACCCAATAGATACACCACAGGCATCTCCTCTTTGCCCATCGCTTGACTGATTAAGCGAATAGATTCCTCTGACCCTTTGGCCAGTACCACTTGAGCTTCTGCATCACGGCGTGAGGCTTCAAGACGGCCATCAGCCTCTAAGATAGCCGCTTGTTTTTGACCATCGGCACGCGTTACGGTAGCACGGCGTTGACGCTCTGCGGCAGCCTGCTCTTCCATAGCGGTTTGCATCGTGTCTGATGGGTTAATATCTTGAATTTCAACTGTTTTTAGAGTAATACCCCAATCGGCGATATCCTCTGAGATGGCATGCTTAAGCAAGGCTTTAATCTGATCACGGCTTGATAAGGCACTGTCTAAATCCATCTCACCTATAATAGAGCGCAGTGAGGTTTGTACTAAGTTACGGATACCATGCTCATAATCTTCAATACCATAGACCGCTTTTTCGGGCTGTACGATGCTGATATAAGCCACGGCGTTGGCAATAATTACCACGTTATCGCGGGTAATCACCTCTTGTGAAGGGATGTCTAACACGATGTCTTTGGTGGTGAGCTTATAAGCCACATCATCCACATAAGGAATAATTAAGTTTAAACCCGGCTCTAAGGTTTGATGATACTTACCTAGGCGCTGCACAATCCACTTATACCCTTGCGGCACAATTCTGACGCCTTTAAAGATGGTAAACACCACCAAGGCCACCAAGACAATCATCACGATACTCAAACTGTTCATATGCCACACTCCTGCTGTTTATATTTATAACTATTGATTTTTATTATTTATCACTGATAACGACCATGGCTGATCTAGACTAATGTTAGGTTAATAATAGTTAGGTTAACAATAAATGGGGCAAATAGCGCTCTGCTGATGCTCTGTCAGCGCCGTTACCGTTAATGTGCTATAGGTACCGAGCCAGGTAGAGGCGCCACAACCAGCTCATTACCCATAATATCCACCACAACCACGCGTTGACCCACCTCTAGCGGTTCATCACGGCTGCGACATTGCCATTCAGCAGCGCCCACGATAGGTACGCTAAAGCGCACCGTACCGGTTTGGTTGTCAGAGGGCGCTCTAATAATCATCCCTTTTTCACCGATGATAATGCTGCCACCCAGACCGGCTTTGGTACGATCGACCGATAAAGGCTTGATATATTTAAACCAAATAAATACCATCAGCACAGACAGTATTAACCACAATACAATCTGAATCACTACAGGTACCGGAAAAAGCCAGCTTACCAAGGCAACAATAAGGGCTGCTACCCCAAACCATAAGGCTGCAAATGTGGTTAGAAACATCTCTAAGATAATTAATATCCCACCAAGAACCAACCAATGCCAAGGCTCTATCTGCCACATAACCGTATCCTTAATTTAAATATTATGTTTATTATTAATTATTAGCACGCCCCTTATACTATCACTTTTAGCGGCGGTTAGTAGCGCGGATGTTTTCAGGTTTTGTGGCCGTCAGTCTTAATTTGCCAACTGCCATTTGCACAAAAAAAACGACCGCCGAAGCAATTGTTTTTATGATAAACCATGCTCAAGCTAGATAACCCCTAATCATTGATTAAATAAGGCTTTAGAAGTAATATAGTCAAGTGTGATAAACGATAATCAAACGTGTAAAAGTCAAAAAACGGCTACACAAACGGCTACATAAAATATTACTAAGGGTTATTAGGCATGGCTAAGACAAACATCACTAGAGATACTCAGATAAGGCAGGCGATTAAAGAAACTAAAGAGCTAGGCAAACGTACTAGCTACCCAGTTACTGGCTTTAAAGGATTAGAAGTACAAGTAAGACTTAACAAGGGGTTAGAGCCTATAGCTGACTTTAGACACCGCTATACCCACCCCATCACTGGCAAACGCCCCTACATTACTTTAGGACAATACCCAGCGCTTACGCTTGCTGATGCTAGGAGACTGCATGGTGATAACATGGCGCTATTAGCTAAAGGTATAGATCCGATAGAGTATAGAGATGACGCAAAGCAAAAAGAGCTATTAGATAGAATGAATACGCTAGACCACTTCATTAATCAGTGGCAAGCAATACAGGCTACCAAGAACCTAAGCCCTGAAACTTTATACAATCACCAAGTATTACTAAAACCTATTAAGAAACATTTAGGTCATCTTAGAGTTACTGACATAACCCCAAGCCTAGTTATCAAGTTTGTTACTGAGATACAAAAAGAAACACCTGCCAAGGGCTTAAAAGTTAAATCAATGCTTAGAAGTATTCTACAGCTAGCAAAAAAGCATATGATTATTGAGCATAATCCAGCAAGCGACCTACAAGGAACGCTTAGAAGCCATAAACCATCACACCAGCCAGCCATTACAGAGCCTGAGCAATTCGCCAAACTGTTAAGAGATATAGACGGACTTGATGATACTAGCCAGCTATACAATAAGCGCATATTACAGCTACTAGCCTTAACCTTTGTTAGGATTAGCGACTTATGCGCTATGAAGTGGGCTGATATTAATTGGCTGACTAAAGAATGGAGGTTTACACCCCAAAAGGCAGGGCATAGGGCTGATATGGTAGCTAACTTAGTAGTACCACTAGCACCACAGGCAATCGAGATATTAAAGAAGATGCAGGCACTAACAGGCGATAAAGACTATGTTTTTTATAATGAAAGACGTAGAAAAGCACCCTACCATCACCGCCAAGAAATAAATAAAGTATTAAACAGTGACTTGATGAATGATGGTAAGGGTTATAAAGGCTTGCATAGCCCACATGGTTTTAGATCATCTGCTAAAACTATGCTTATGGAACGGCTAGGCTATGATGAATTAATTACAGAGCTGGCTTTAGGTCATACGATGCTTAACAAGTATGGCAGGGCTTATAACCGTATGGAAGGCTTAGACCAGCGAGCTAAAATGATGAAAGAATGGGCTGATTATTTAGACAAGCTCAGAGCTGGCAAGTTTGATAACGTCATTTATCCTGATTTTAGACAAGCTGAACAAGTTAAACATGGCTAACAACCATTAAACGAATTGCAGGGCTAGGAGTAATTACCCGAAAACTAGCCATTCCATGCCTTAGGCTGGCACGCCCTGCACCTTATTTTATTAAAGGCATGACTTAGTTAAGGCATGACTATGAAAGGATATTTATCATTAGATGAAATGATAGCCATAACAGAGCAAAAGATAAAAGGTACAGTCTATGAGTTACTAGGAACTGAAAAGTTTTTGCAAAAAGCACTAGATAATGCAGATATAAGACCTATTTATCGATTTACTGGCTATCTTGTTACACAATGCAGGCTCGATACTGACTTTTGGAAAAACCATGACAATATCCAAAACATATGGTTTGTTGATGGTTATTTTAAAGACGACCAGTACCTATATGTTGATATGGATAAAGAGCACCTAAGCGATCATATTAAATGTTCATCATTTAGAAATTTAGATAACAGTAGATTTATTCTTAAATTCAATACAGGTGAAGTTTACAAGTTAATATCGTCTAAGTATTTAGGTAATTATGATGTGGAACTTCTTAATAGAGTTAACTCTGAAGGAGAAGTGTACCTTACGGGCTGGCACGCTACACTTTTTAATGAGAAGCCTGCTTATCAAGGTACTTTTGGTTATGAAGGTATGAGGGATACGATTGTTATCCAAAGAGATAAAGTTTACATTAGCATTGAAGAGCTAAGCAAGGCTTTAGAGTTAGATCCTTCAGCATATGAATTAACCCCTGATACATCAAAAGATGGTACAGATAGTGACAATAATATAATTAAATCCATTACACAGCTAGAAGAAGAGATAAAGAACCTGAAAGCTGAATTAGAAGAAGCCAACAAGGTTATTAGAAATCAGTCTTACTTAAATCCTGCCAATAAGTTCTTTTCTATTGAAATGAAACTTTGCCATGACACTTGGAATTATTTATATAAAGACGGTATAAAACCTCGTTTAGCCCACACTAGAGAGGTGACAACGTATCTTGAAAATTATCCTGATTTAGAGGTTAACAGCAAAGCAATTAAAAGAATTGCAACAATTACAAACCCCAAAGCCGTATTAGCAAAACCTGACCCTGATAAAGAAGATTAGACTAAGAGAGCTGATAGGGGAGGGCGTTCAAAACTCTGTGTCAACCAAATTAAAGACGCATCACCGAATCTAATCGACCAGGGAAATAGATAGACAGCTGCATCATCGTCTGTCCCCAATTACGAATCGGCATCGTCCACTTGGCAGAGGCATTTAACATACCAACATACAAC